>Ga0116226_10007052_pt1 | contig 10124 bp, 3 predicted proteins | sample S1TSphfallax_FD_89692 | JGI IMG/M metagenome (GOLD analysis project Ga0116226, IMG submission 89692) | Host-associated microbial communities from peat moss isolated from Minnesota, USA - S1T2_Fa - Sphagnum fallax MG | ecosystem: Host-associated > Plants > Peat moss > Unclassified | place: USA...
AAAAACATTGAACTACAAAAGCTAAACACCATGACTAATATAAAAATGAAAATAAAATGAAATAAAGGACAATAAAAAAATCTATCTATTAAAGAAGGTAGTTTGTTTTGTTTGTCTTGTTGAGATCACCCAAACCAAGTGCCTCCCATTGCACAACTGTATTATTGGACAGCCTTTTGTGAATAGGGGTGCATGAAGTTGATTCCATATTGTTTGGATTTATGGTGTGGGAATTATTGAATATTCAATCATTTTGTCAAAAACAATTCAAGAAAATCAAAACTAAAATTTTAAAACAAATTGAGGTGAACTCTTTGTGATATTGGAAGGCCCTTGATGATTGGGATTTCTTAGAATTGACTTTATAATTTTTAGATTTATGGTGATTGAATTTTGAGTTAATTTAATCATTGAAAGTTGAATTAAGTTACAAAAAACTAGAAGAACTAATTGGGTACAAGTTCAAAACTTGGGCCAACAAAAAAGGTCACATGATTGATGAAAATACACTACACCAAAACATGGCAAAGATGATTACACCCATGACTGGGTTTGTAGTTATAAATGCCGTCGAATAAATAATTTTTTCCCACCTTTTAAAAACATAATGAATCAATAAAAATGGTATAAATGTTTTATTTATTACCATATGTCATATTTATTGGTAATTATTTAATAAAATTGAAATAAAATATGTTATTTATGAAACATAAATTATTTTCAACATTTGAAAATTTATATGAAGTATTAAATTTTTTAAAATGTCATAATTATTAATTTATGCAAATATTTTGAATTTCATAAAAAATTATCAAATTTTCTTATCAGTAATACATTTTTTAATTTTTTTTTTCAATTCATTCAATGTGATTTAATACATATAAAATATTTAGAAACTCCAAGTTGTATGACCAAATATTTTGATAATTACTAATTTAGATCAAATTTTATATTTTTTGCTACCCATCACATGGAAACATGAAAAACAATGCCATTTGGGGCATGTGGATTTCTTTTGAAATTCATTGGATATCACTAATGAGAACATATTTCATTATTAATGTCAAAAAATCCAAAAAAATATTCACTTAAATAAACCTTGGAGCAAGAGTCTCAACTTATATGTTTTAATTATATTTTAAGCATCAATTTTCTATTTAATTTTATGGTTTCAAGAACTTTGGTAATTGTTTTTCCATTTTTTGGCAATTTAAAAAAAATGAAAACCATTCCCCAAATTTTGTTTTAACCACTATCCAAAAATTCACATTAAAAATTTAATGATTCTAAGGAAAAATTTCTAAAAATTATAAGGTATTAGTGATTTATTTGTGCAATAATCATGTGTTTAATTATCTACAAGTTTATAATATGCTTACATCACAAACTTCCTTAGGCAAAATTTCAATATTATTATAACGAATCATTAGATTTATGTTATTTATTAATTTTTTTCACATCATTGTTGTGTGTTTTTCATTTTATTAATTTATTATTGACAAAAAAATTGTTGAAAATATATAAACATAATGAACAATTTTTTTGACTTATTAATTGCATGATTATGATGATGAAAAGAATAATGGTTTATCATTTTACCGTAATTCCCATGACACAAATGCAAAATTTTACCATTCAAAGATATTTAAGATTTATATCATTTTAAATAATTATTATATGTATATTGATACTATGATAGTAAAATATAATTTTAAGATTTGTTAAAATAGGTTAAAATTTATATTTGATCCAAATTACATTATATACCAATTCCTATTACATAATTATTTTTCCACAGGAAGTTTGTGATGTACTAGGTACATATGTTTACCTTTTAGTTTTTTCCCCTTTTAATTTTTTTTAATGTTTGATATTTTATATTATTAAAGAATTATATGGTGTTCATGAAGAAGATGTTTAGTCACGTATTCTTATCCATGAAGATTTTTAATCGTGTAGTCATATCCATGGTTACAAAAATACGACTATGTACAAAAACATGGCATATATGATTACATGACTAAAAATGGTTAGTAGTCATATTTGTCATTGTCATAAATGTCAAGTTTTGGCATAGTGATAAATCAATACAAAGGAGTATTCATAGTGTTGCCCAACTAAATTATTTAATTGATTACAACAAAAGGTCCAAAAGTTTAGCAATTAGGTCAAGCAACATCAAGACATCTATAAATTTAAATGTGTATCAACTTGGAAGGTTCAAATTCATAAGAGCCATTCAATGAAGATAGAAATGCACAACATTCTCAATTATTTCTTTTGCTCTTAATGGAACTATTCATATGGAAATTGGCCCTTTTACAATTATTTTAAATATTATTTGATATGTAATTTGCAATTGGCAAAAACTTTTGTGAATGCTTGTAGCTTGTGAGATGGTTGGTGGTTGACACACATTGAAAATGGTGGCTTACTAACAAGATGCACTTTTTTTTTCATTGTGCTTCAAAGTTAACTAATCATCTAACAAATGTCATGCAATTATTTCAAAGATATTCTTTCTTTTGCAATGATTTTTTTTATTTTGCAATTTTTTTTTGACTTGAAGTTCGTGATTTCCACCTATAGAAAAAAATTCCAATGAAATTATAAAGGCACAAATTCACCATATTTCAAAAAACTAGTAGAAAACCCCCCTTTTTCACCAAAAGTTTTTCAATTAAATGTGATTTACAACTATGTTGCAATTGGAATTTTTTAATTTTTAAATAAAATAATGGAAATTACCAACTAAATCGACTCATCAACTAAATTGGTATTTAGTTGGAAGTAGTTTTCAACTACATGGTATTTTGTCAAATATTCCATTAGATATTCTAAGCATCAACAATGTCTCCGAGTTGAAATGTCTACTATGTTGGTAAATAGTGAAAAACATGTCTTGACTAAGGTTCTCCAATTGGCACATAGTCAAGAAGTTAATTAATGTTCAACTATTTTGATGACACCATCAACACATATATAGATGATAAAATGTATTTTAATGGATGGATGAAATACAATTTCATTTGCAACTTTGTTGCAATTATCTTTCAATTCAACAAAATAATTAATATCTAACTTTGTTTTTATACACATGACATATGTTAATATTTATGCTAAATTATGATAACATTAAATGACATGTAAAATTAATGTGTATAAATGAATAAGTTATACGTCATATAATTTTTGTAAGGCATATAATTTTTGAATAAATTCTCTTGAATATGAATTAATAATTTAATCTTGTATATATTCATACATGTAATATTTGATATTTCCATAGACCAAATTTGTTTTAGGACATATCAAATAATGATATATAATTAAGGATTAAGTTGTGGAATCCTGATGTTTATTCATTTCATTTTGTGTGATAGCTTAATATTTATTAAAAATTATGATCAAAATTCATCAAACATTGAAATATATCTAATTTTATTTTCAAAAATCACTTGTAAATTTTATTTATAAAATGAATGGTTATGTACTATGCAATTTTTTTTTTCATTTCAATAATAAATTAAATCTTAAAATAAATTTTAATAAATTTAAGTATAGTATAAAATAATGTGTATTGAAATACAATTTAATAACAATATGTTCAACACATGTAATAATAGTTATTTCTATGTAATTTAAATTTAAATTTGCAACATAAGTAATCAAACATAATTATGATTATTTGGAATTGATGTAGTAGTTAATTAAATGTTGAATTAATCTAATATAATGATTACTTGAAATTAATTTCATAATTAATGGTATATTACTATTAGTTTCAATATATCTTAAATCTATTTATTTAATTATGAATTCATTTTATAGTAATTAATAATAATAATTGGCATAATTAATAGGAACATTTAATTAAAAATTTTATAATTTCAAAAAATATCTTTATTTTAACACTATTAAATTTACCTCAATATTTTTCGAATATTTTATCTTTATTCAATGTACATTATATTAATGTACAATAGTTATAAGAAGTTAGTTAATAATACAAAAAATAATAGTTAATTAACAACTTAGCTTATATTAGCTACAATAGTATTTTTTTAAAAATTTATACCTATAATAATTTTAGAACTTGACTTAGTGCACCCATGGTCACTTAAATCACTCAAAATAGATTAAAAATGAAAAAGATACAGGCATTGAAAGTAGGTTAAGAAATGTTTGATCATAGGCTTAATTCACACATTAAAATTTAGTACACTTGTTTTCTTTGTGGTTTTTTTTTTGTCATCCTTTGCCTTTGAAGCTTAAAGAAGTAATGTAAAACTTAGCTTGGTGCACCCATAGCTCTTTAGATCACGCAAAATGAATAAGAAATGAAGAACATATGACATTCTAAAATAATTGGTCATTTTTTGAAAAAACACATTATTTGATTTAAAGATGTTTTATGTTTCTTTTGTGTTGCTCCTTTGCTTCTAGAGCTTGAAAAGATAATGTAAAGCTTACATTGGGGCTTATGTTGCTTTTTACATCATTCGAACCAGACAAGAAATGAGAAAGATCTAGAAATGTTTAGTTGTAGGCATATGTGTGTTTTTAAGCTTGTCTTCCCAAGGTGCAACTAAAATGTTTGTCCCATATTGTTTGGCTTCCATGTAAATAATCCAAATTATATATTATCAAGTGCACTAGGACAACGGAGAATCAACATAAACATGAAAATGTAATAGCCAATTGGGATGAACCCTTGAAAGAGGCTCAACCTTATAGGCTAAATTAAGTAAAATAGGACTTTATTTGTGATTTAGGTTTAGGCTTAATCTAATGTTTATGTCTAGCCCTAGCTTAAGCTAAGTGGCTACTTATGTCTTGGCTTAGCTTAAGTGCTTAGGATTAGCTTTAACCTAAGCTTAGACTAGGGGGCATGTTTAGACCTAGGCCTTGCCTAGGTAATTAAATGGTTGCCTATGATTAGACACCATGTACATAGATATGCTTAAGTTATGCCATGTGTCATCCCACCAATGGCCAAATGCATTTACCATCATAGTTGCAATATAGTTTACTTTTCAGCTTAATTTCTATTATGGTTAATCAATGGATGAATGTTTTGGATGTGCCACATGTCACCACATCATTGGTTAAACATTCAATTCACATAGTTGAAATGTAATCAAAATTGCAATTGAATATTTTGTTGACGTCATACATAGTTAGTAGATGAAGTTCATCCATTAGTCAAGAGAAGTTAACAATATCTCACAACTAACTTGATAAGATAGTTTGCAACTAAAATGGTTTATGATGGCCATTGATGTGATGTTGACACATGGCAAACTCTTTCAACTGGAATGTCATTGTCGACTTGTACTTGTTAATTTTTTTGGTTTGTAGTTGAGAAAAACATTTTTCAATTACAAAAAATACTTGCAACTGTTTTTATTACTATCAACTATGTTTTATAGCCAAGATGTAGTTACAAAAGGGGGGGGTTTCTATTAGTGAAACAAAGTATGAATCCTTAGATTTTTATAAGAGATTCTCGTTAATGTTGGAATTGGTATCAACTTTTGAACATACCATATTCATCTTGGTATTGGTTTTTTTTCATACTTCATAAATATTAGTATTAAATTGAAGCTACGTTGATTTTTTCCAAGTATATGTCAAATATAAACATGATATTGATAATGGTACAAATCAAGTATATACTTAATATTACTCCAATTTCATGCCATTGATATTGATATAAGGCTCAATGTATTGCCTTAAGGCATTCATGATTAGTAGGTTTTTCAATATTAATATTGATACCAATATCATATACCCAAATTTCACCATATATACCAATATAACATTAGTTTTACTAGATAGAAAATCTTATAGAAGAATATTTAAATTATTTTTCACTATAAGTTAGTTTAAGTCATTTTATTTTATTTTTATAAAAATTAATAGGTTATTCCACCTTAAATTTTTTTGTTATTATACTTGAGGCTATTCACCATGATGAATAACCTAAGATGAAATAAAATATAATAGTTGAAAATAACCTTGGGTAAAATAACTTAAAATATCCTAAGGTGGAATAACTTATATAATTTAGTTTAAATTAGTCTAAAGTAAATTAACCTAATAAAGCCTAGGGTGGAATAACCTAAAATAACTTAAGGTAAATATTTTAAAATAACTTAGGGTGGAATAACATAAAGTATTTATAATGGATTAGTTTAGAATAGTTGAAAATAATATAAAATAGCCTAGGGTGAAATAACCATAAATAACTTATGAAAAAATAATTTTAAATAATTTAGGGTAAAATACCCTAAAATAGCCTAATGTACAATAGCCTAAAATATTTAAAACAACATTAAAAAAAACTTATTTACTATAGTGAATTATGTCAATTAATGAATAATGTCAATTAATAATGAAACATGATGATTATATAATGACCTTATAGTGACATAACTTTAGGCAAATGAAATGATTAAGGTGGGGTGAAAGTATTTCACTTCCAAAGTCCCATAGTGATTTAAACTAATGAAGTGCATCCCATTTTTGGACTATTGTCCAATTGTAAACCATTTGAAGTTTAAGGATTTTTACATGTTTTTTAGGGTGGATATTTTGGTTGGAAACAATTTGAGGTTTTAGGTTTTTGTCACAAATGTGCAATGTGCAATGTGTTTATAGTCTTCTCCATGAATCCCCTAATGTTACCAAAACAATTTCAAGTAAAATTTTCTTTTTTGGTGTTCAAATCTTAATGGAGAATCTTGCCCCTTTTGAGGAGGTCATTTCCATTTTATTACAAATAATTTGTAAAATAATATACAATACAACTTATTAAAAAAACATATAATTTATTTTAATGTAATTAGGGCGTTTATAATTCATTATGAAAATATATCAGAAATATACCTAAACCATGCCATTATTTCATAGCAAATTTAAAAGTGCCTTTTTATCTTAGGTGCTTCCGAAAATATACAAAAAGTGAGCTCCCAAGGCCCCTCGCAACCTTGTTTCTTACTATATAGATAAACATGCATTGTAAGAAAAATGGTTCTAATGGTAATTGTATCATGGATCCAAAATGCATGCTTGAAAAAATGAGATTTCTTGTGGTCAACTTTTTACAACCATTATCCTCCAATAGTTGAATAGTGGTCAAGTATAAAAAAATAGACAAAAACTTGTTCAATTTGAAGTGAAAGCACACTATGGGGGAGCCAAGATTATATATTTTTTTGGGGTCCCATAATTGAACTTCAACCATGTCATTGTTATAAGGGATTTTCACAATGTTTTTGCATATTATGGTAAGTCAAAACCCAAATAAGTCACATGCCAAAGAAACTACTTTTTTTTTTTTTCATATGATGTGATGTTAGAGTATTTTTTGTGTCAAAAAAATATATGTCACATCGTACTAAAAAATGAAAAAATACTCATGAAAGGATTGCAATGATTTTTAGTTTTTATGAAATTTGTAGTATCTACTAAACATTTTGATTCCATATGATTGGAATAAGTTTATGAACTATGTGAAGAGTTTGATCATTATCATATCACAAATCGATGTTTTTCAAGGTGATGACCATAAGTATGTGATAAATTAACATTCTAACAAGCAATCATTTTCAAATGGAAGATGACAAGATATGTGAAATGGCTCATTTTTTAAATTTTCATTCCAAACATTTTACTAATTTAAACCCAACCTACATGGAACTTTGATATATCATGGTGGATGATTGAAAAACATTTTGTAACAATTTTTTTCAATTAATGGTGGTTTACATCCTAATATATCATTGTATTATGAAATTGGAGCAAATATGAAAAAAATTATTAATTGGAATGGTTATCAAATCTTACAACTATTCCATTAAAACCTTTCCATTGTAATTAACTATTAAGTTTTTTATCCAAAATTCCAACTTTGTCTTTTTCAATTGTGATGAAGTCACAACTATGGATAACACAAATTGGGCATGTGTGAATTTTTACATTATGCATGACTCTAATATCAAATACTATTGTTGTTGAATGCACAATAAAGGTGCAAATGGGATAACAGTAGCCACACTCGCCTGTTTTTAAAACTGTTTTTGGGGAATTTAATTTTTTTTTAATCCCAAAAAAAATTCAAAAATCTTGATAAATTTTTTCATATTATTATATCAAATTTTATGTAAAATATTTCAAAATATATGTAATTTTCAAAAGTTTTGAAGTCTATTTATAAATCTTTTTAATGCTAAAAAACATTCATTATAGTGCTTTATGAATGTTTTTGAAACCTTATTTTTCATCAAATATTTTTCAAATTAATTCACATGTTCCAATGATATATTATGAACCTTACTATATAAAAAATTCTTATACTCTCAACACCAAATTAAATTACCATTTTTAAACATGAAAAATTAAAAACTAGTTACACTTGTGATTCATGTTAATGTGACTACACCCATAATTGTTTTTTGGATATGGACTTTGTTAATTATGAACTCCTTCATAACCAAATGAGACTCGAAACAAAAGGTCATTACTTCAAGGTTGGTGTGTTTTGGTGACAATGGGGTCAACCCCTTCTAAGGCATTAAATCAAGAATGATAGTCTAAGTCCAATGTTATTATGTTACATTTGTCATCAATGTGCATTATATGATTCATTAAAAAAAATCTTACAATACAAACCTTTTCAAACATGCTTTTGGTTTTTTCACATTGATTTTTTTTTGCAATGTTTGTATAACAACTTTAGCCATAACCCTAAAAAGAATTTGGAGTTTACCAAATTGGCAAAGATCATGGAAACTAATGAAAATAAAACTATATGCCACATGAAAACTAGATGAATATTGTTGCAAACCTAACATTGGGTTTGTGATTAAGTGTGGAGTGCAAAAACATGTGAGGCCTTGAAAGAATATGTTCAAGAATGAAATACACTTTCACAAGTGGGGTAGAATGTAAGAAAGTGAGCCCAATGACTCCCAAAATGCACTCCCACTATAGGAGTTCATGCATTCATGTGGGAATATATTCAAAGCCTTAGTTGAAAGGGCAAATGAGCACCAATTTGGGCCCCCAAAATACCATTAGAAATGCTTTAAAATGTAGCTACCTAAAATGCCCTTGCATTGTTCATTTAGACTTGAAATGCATGAGTTATAATCAAAAGAAAGGTCAAGAGTCAAATTGAAAATTTCACTTCCAACCACAAATCCCTTTAGAGCAGGGGTTATATAAACTCTAATTGGGGCCTGTCATATACCATTGGAAATATCTCTTTGAAAGCTATAAGATATTTCCCTTGCATGCTCCAAACAAGCTTGATTTGAAAAATATCTAAGTAGCAAAAATTTTGGGACAATAAAAGTCCCATTTATGAGCCCTGAGAAAAAATGTCATTTGGATGTAGCCCCCACAAAAAGTCACAAATTATATTATGGGAGGGGAGTGATGCCTCCTCCCAAAAGTTATAGGCCGTGTAAAATTTACACTTCAAGTAGTCCCTACTAAGTCTATCCCACCACTTGTGTCCAACTTACATTAATCACCTTTTTTGTTTAGGTGTGCACGTTAATTTCATATTGATTCTTGCTTGTGAGTTCATTTTAGTCCCTCCCAAAACTTCAACATGCCTTGTTGCCCTAAAAGTGCTACAAACTAATTAGAAGCATGCCCCAATTTCTTTCTCTTTTTGTTGTTTCATTATGGGATTCACATTTGGGTCTCTCAAATAGTTTGGGGGTACATCAAATATCTATAATTACTCCTATCAAACATGTGGTGATTAAATACCACATGGGTTCAATTTTTTTTAAATGTACCAAAATCCTATCACAATGTCACCCTTTTTAAATTTATTTTACCTACTTTTTTTAACCTTGTAAAAACATATTTATGAATGATTATGATGGAATCTAAAATTTTATTGGTCTAAAATATGCTACTTATGAAATATTTAACATTTATTTATTTATTAGTTTTAATGGGGACCAAAATATAGGGGGTGGGCGTGGGGGGGGGGGGGGGGGGGATAAAAAAAAAAAATGTGGTTTTTTTTTGGGGGTGGTATGATCAAAGAGTTTTTGTCACAAAAAAAATGACCAAAACAAAACAAAAAAAAAAATATGCTT
>Ga0116226_10007053_pt1 | contig 10123 bp, 8 predicted proteins | sample S1TSphfallax_FD_89692 | JGI IMG/M metagenome (GOLD analysis project Ga0116226, IMG submission 89692) | Host-associated microbial communities from peat moss isolated from Minnesota, USA - S1T2_Fa - Sphagnum fallax MG | ecosystem: Host-associated > Plants > Peat moss > Unclassified | place: USA...
ATATGGTTTTGCAATCAAACATGAATAAATTACACTATGAGCATGCATCATTAAAATGTTTTAGCAAAAGGTGTTCATTGTGACCCAATGAATAGTTGTAGGGAAAATAAGGTATGGTAAAATAAAATAAAAATCATATTTCACACATTATTATTGCATAATATAAAACTATAATTATAGGAACAATGCATAAATAGTTCACATTGTCACCATAAGCATTAAAACATTATATCTTTTCAAAGATATAATGCCATGTGACCTGAACAAATTTTCCAACTTAAACAAAATTAGAAGAAGGACCCAACATCCTATTTGAAGATGTGAGTGCTTCAAAGTTGTTCCTTGTACACTTGGAACACTAATGATGAAGCAAAGGATATTTATTATACACACCCTAGAACTTCAATTTAATGCGTTGATTCCACCCATCTTCAATTGACTAACATAATTTTAGAAAAAAAAAAAAAGTTTAATTTCAATTGAAATTTCAATTTCCATAAGTTGCCTAATTGAATTTAATATTTTTAAATTAAATACTAGACAACAAAAGACCTAATTTTGCTAGGCCAATTCAGTGTTCTTCTAGACCAAGTGTCCTCTTGTGACAAGAACCTGAACCTGTTCTGGTGGTCGGGGTTTTGGAGGGTAAGAATTGTTGATTCTGGTTTCAATTGGTAAAAAAACCAAAATCTGAACCAAGATTGATTTTTCAGAATTAGAATGGCAATCAAAATAAAAAAGAAAATAAAATTTAAGAACTAGATACATTTATGAGTGAAGGGTCCAATCGCGCTAATAAAAGTCACACTCCTCCCTTTATACATGTGCTTTTTTCACAGATTTTTTCAAAAAATATTCTTAGTATTTTTTTCAACATATTCTTGTAAAAAATTTTAATTTCAAAATTTGTATAATATTATTATGCTAAGGTTTCTATTTTTTTTCTAAAATTTTTTATTTAATTTTTTAAATTGTGGTTTGTGTGGTTTTATTGTTTAATCGTTTTTTAAAAAGTGAAAGCTACATAGCATTTTTTATTTTTTCTAGGACTACCCATTTGTGCATTTATGGATTGTGAAACATTTAATTTGTAATAAGTGGTTCATAATTGTGTAATGACTTTGCCCCATGTGGCCAATTTAAATGAACAACAATTAAAACAATGAATGTTTCATGATATTCCCAAAAAATGAACTCATAATTCACAATAAAATTTGATGAATATTTTCTTAAATGTGAGACCAAATGTTTTTACCCATAATGGCAAGTTCAAACTTAAGAAAATTAAATAAGAAAATTTTCCATGAAGTTCCTAGAAAATAAATTCACAAGAGGTAAAATAGGAAATAAAATTCCCAAAAAATAAAATTGACAACAACTAAAATAGGAAGTGTGTCATGATGTTTTCAAAAAATCAAATCACAATAGTTATATCACAAACTTCTCATCTCACGATTGATAATAAAAATCGTGCAAAAATTGTTTTTTTATGGGTTTGTACGCTTTGCATATGGATGTCATGCATTTAAAACACGGATGATGCACATATAAATATATTGAAATATCCTACTTAGTAAAATATCAAGTTTGTGATTCGTAAAATAAGAATTTTTTTCATGAAGCTTTCAAAATTTGAACTCATTGATCACTATAGCACTTGGTAAACATTAATCAAAATGCCAAACCAAATAAAACCAAGTTCCTAAAATTGAACTCACAATTCATAATAACTCTTGGTGAACATTTTCCAAAATGAAGGACCAAATAAAAATTACAATGTTTCTTAATCTTTCATTTATAGGTGGAGCTAGCAAACACCCTCTTTTGCTATGGAGGAATACTTACAAAAGGATGAGGTGAAAATAACAAATAATCAAAGTCTTATAACAAGCCCACCTTGAACCCATAACCAACATGCCTCATAAAAAGCTTAGAAATAATCGATAATCCAAAAAATTAAACCCAACCCTAAAATAGATGGGTTTTAGTTTTTAAAAATATTTCTTAGACCTAGAACTATTACTAGGTCATCCATTTTATTATTAAAAACATGATACCTGAACTCAATAAATCCTCTAAAAACCCCCACCAAACCAATAGAGAGGTTTAAGCCATGTGTTGCTTAGTTCTTGATCTTGGAACAACCTTTAGTTTTGGTTTTTCATTTTTATTTATTTATTGATGAAACCTCTCTGCAATTTTGAAAATAGTTATTTGAATTATTAAAACCTCCAAAGTCTTCCCAAAAAAATTGGAGTTCAATCCAATTTAAGCCTAGGTTTAGTTCTATCTACATTGTTTCCAACTAAAATTTAAAACTTGCCTAAGTATCCACACTCATGGAGTGGGTATTACCATAGTACAAGGATAAATTGAGCACATGTTTGTTGAATAAATAATTAATTTTGAAGATTCCATTTCAAGAAATAAAATATTACAAAAATTCTTCAATTAATATAATTTGTGCCCAAGCCACCAAGGTATTATGGTAGTGTAGGAAAAAAAAATAGGGAAAAACAAAATCAAGAAAAAGAAATCATGACAACCAATGAAACAAGGTAGCAAGCCTTCTCCTTTGTGGTGGGGAGGAGGGGGTAGAAATGGGAGGGTGAGCAAGGGCGGTTTTTTTTTTGGTTTGCTTTGTGGGAGAAGGGAAATTAGTGAATTAGTAACTAGTTTAGTGATGGTGACACCAATGAGTTGGTAGCCACTTGGTATTAGTTCAGTGGTAGTTCTATCTTGGGACTAAATCAAAATGATGCGATGGTATAATTTATTTTTCTTTGTGTTTAATGATGTAGTGTGTAACTAACACCACCACAAACATAAGGTTTGTTGAAACTTGAATTGTCGTAACTTAAAAGCAAGTTTTAATTTTATTTATTTTAAATACTCGAGATTCCAAGGGAGTTCATCAACATGACGAAGATTATGTTCTTGGCTGTCAAGGCCAATATCATAATCAATGGGAAGTTGTCCAAAAGATTTGCAATCAAATGAAGGGTGTAGCGAGGTGTTAGCACTCTATTTGTTCTTCATCATTGGGGAAACCTTTAATGTGGCAATCCATGAAATCTCACAATTAACAAAATTCAAGGGGTCCAACTTTTTATATCAATGAAAGATCAAGTGATAACGTAATATGTTAATGATACTAACTTTGCAATAAAAGTTTTTCAAGTGGGTGTGACATGATTAGCACAAATATTATAAATTCTCAACCATGCCTTGGGTTTTCAAATTAATCAATCTAAATCAATTGTATTTTGGCTAAGGGGCATGTAGAAAGATCAACTTGAATAGTTAGGACATTTGGTTGGATGTGGACCAACTCAAAAGCCATATTTAAGTTATTTAAAACACATTTCAATATTTCCCTAGATTTGGTGGAGGTGAAAGTTATTGTTGGAGAAGGTTTGACAAAAACTAACCTATTCATCACAAACTTCATAGGTCATGATTTGGCAATAATAATCATGCAAAATTCACTTTTCATAGGTTTGTATGGAATAGACACAAATGTCATTCATTTACTTATATTATTTGAACATTAATGCCATGTGTTTGTTTGTATTGTTTAAACACATATGTATGTCTATTCGTGTTGTTTACACACAAAAATCATGCACATGACTTTCATATTTAAATAATGCATGACATTCATGTTGAAATGATATGAACCCATGAAATAATAGATTTCACATGAATTTGGAATGAACCTATGAAGCTTATAAATTTGTGATGTTGGTCAACAACAAAACTATTGCTAGCATGAAATAAAGTATTGGTCAATAGTATTCTCCTTTCTACATTGCAATATTTTGTCAATGTATGGGGAGGAACTAAAAAAGGATTTAAAAAATAACTGAGCTTTTAAATAACTATCTATGGGATATTTCAACAAATGTTTACAAATGTTGAATAGCTTGGGATTAATGTTGTGAAAAATTAAATGATAGTGGTTTAAACTACCTTATGGACCCAATAAAGGCCATGGATGTTTTTTTTTCCAATTGGGTTTTACATGCATTTGAGCTAGGAAATTCTAACTTACAAGAGCTTTTGAAGTTAAAGCTAAGGAACGTTGAACTTCATAAAGGGGGGAAATGGTCCCTTGACCTTAAGTGGTATGTCCAAATATACCACAAAGGAGCTTTTGGTTTGGCCATTTGGAACTAGCTAAGGAAGGCATGGGCTTAAAATGGCAAAGGAACTAAGGCTTTACTATTCAAAAACAACAAAAGAGGCATTAGTTATTAGCTTTTGTTGGAACCTTAGATAGAGGGCTTCTCAAAAGGGGAAACTACAAACCACATTCCTTGCGCTAGATTGCCATTGTGAGCATTTGGGAAATTGCTAAGGCAAAATTTGTTATTGTAAAAGATATTCAAGGAAAGTTTGTGTTATTTTTTGAAAAAAATATAAGGTGTGAAAGGATTGTTTTTAAATTACAAAAGATGCAAGATGGCTACAACATGGTAGGGAAAATGAAATTATTAATTCCTTGTATAATATGCCCAACAAGCTCCACCTTTAGTCCTAAATGTGGGGTTGGTTGCGCAACAATTGAACACCCCAATAAAGGCGAATTTACACTTAGTTGGGGCATAGCTTAAAACATTTACACCATTTAGAAACATATGAATAAGTGCCAAAAGGAATTTGGGTTGCATTAATGAAGTAGTGGCACAAGTTAGGGTGGTGGAAATCATCAAAAATCCAAGAAAGGTGTGTTTCTTGGTGTTTTGTGACAAGTTGAGGGCTTTGGAAATTGACCCTAAGGTATACTCATGGAAAGGAGGGGAGTTTTTATTATCTTTTATCACAATATTAAGAAGGAGCATGTTAAAATACTCCATGCTTAAGACTAATATAATGCAAAAGAGGTGGAATGAACTCTTACCACTTAATTTCAAGTTAAGGTGGACCAACACATGAAAATAATCATAGAGAAGAAAAGAGGTTGCTTTCATATGAGCTATATGGAATAAGGCAGTTGCCATAATAAACAAGTCATTCAATTAGGCTTGCCCTTTCTTTGGAATTTATAACAAGTCAATCTTGCATATATTTGGGGGAATGTTAGCATGCCTAACGCACATGGGGTTATGTTCATGAAATCCTATATTACTTAATGGGTGAAACCAAGTCCACCCAATAGACCACAACTATGTAATGGAAACATTATGTTTTTATTGCCCAAATTTTCAAAACATTTCACAAGATAGTAGGATCATGGTCATTTTTTAGGATGATCACATTTTAAACCATTTGGATTCAATGGAATGACTTGGTCTTTAATAATAAAGAATGACAAATTGGTAAAATCTAAAAAATTATTTGGGATGCCTTGATTAATTATGGTTGGGTGGTTTAGGATAGATGTTTGAGGTCAATCAAGTGTTCTCTAGGAATTTTTTGACAAGAGTTGGGGAAGAAACCATGTAATTTGACCTAGATTAAGTAGATAATTAAATGGTATTATGATAAGTTGATAAGAGGCTTCATTAGTTAGGTTCGTGTTTGAATGCATGGTGATGCTCCCCTAGGTGTAGTTGGTATTTGTGTTTTTTCACAATGGATTTTTTCATTTGTGCCAAAAAAAAACTTATACTTATCTGGTTAAAGAATTTAGACCTATTTTTAAGAAAACATTAGCTTCATCCAAGTTTCAATTTTAGCAAGAGACAACCTAATGGCACATATCCAATTTTTATATCAACAAAATTTTTTAACTTTTAATCTAGATACCTATCTAGAATCTAAACATGAACCTACTAATGTCATTAGTTTAAATTAGGTTTATTATTTTTGAGTTTTAGATTGGTTAAGGAACTAATTGAAAAGTGCACATTTGTTATTAAGACCATTTTAAAGGAAGGTTTGTGTTAGAATTTTTGTGATAATTACATGGTTTTATTTTAATTACCATAATTATCGTAGATAACTTAGGATAATTGGGGTTGGAATTGGTTCTAGTGGGAATGTGATTCTAGACATTTCATGTTTGGGATACAATCCTTTTGTCAATGGTCTCAAATCACTTTTGGTTATTTGAAATTCCATAGCATAATGTGTTATGTTTTGCAATTTTTCTATGTTTATGTAGCTTTTCATTACACACGGTGTTTGTGTTTTTTTTTCTATGTTTTGGGCTTGGATTTTTATGTTGTTGCAAGTGAATTTGTTTTGAATCACCAAAAGTGCAATTTAGTTTTGTTTGGTGTTGCAGTTGGATTTAATGGATTAATCATTATTTTGTGTGGTTTTTTTTTGCATGGTTTATGAATTATGTTTGCAAAAGTTTTATTTGGGTTGGAAATTATAAATGTTCACAACTTGGTTTGAAAAACCTTTGCAAGCAATTTTGGTTTTTTTTTGGGTGATTTTCACTAACACTTTGTGAGGTGTTGAACCCCACTAGGGGTTTGGTTACTGGAAGATGGAGAAAAAACATGCAAGAGCTATTAAAGGAATAGCCATTGGGAACACTTGAAAGGTGTGAAAAAAAAACACAAAGGCAACCCATTTGAAGACAACCATTCTAATTACACAATAATTGGAACATTGTAAGGTTAGGAACCATGCTTATCCAATTTTATGATGATGGTTGAGATTTTGTGGTGGCATATGCCAATTGGTCCAACAACAAGATGGAAGCCAAGTATAATTCATATGAAGGGGAATGCATTGTAATTGTTTGGGCAATTTCATCATTCCAATGTTACATTTATGGTAGTTCTTTCACATTGGTTATTAATCACTAGCCCTTCAAATTTTTAATGGAATTAAATTGACTCATAGGAAAGTTAATCATATGGGCATTTATTCTATAGGAGTATGATTTTGATATTGTTCACAAGGTTGGTAGGGTTAATTGAGATGCTGATAAGTTGAGTCAAAATCTACGCTCCAATGAAAAAGAGGATACCACATGAACTTGGCGGCATGATGATATGGATTTGGAGGTGGTATTAAAATGGCATACTTTTGCATACTTATGTACCCTATTGGGATGTTTTAGGGATGTACCTAAAGTAAAACCAAGTAGTGGGGATTCCCAAGAAAAAGATATTGAACCAAAGGGTAATGGTGTTTTGGATACACATGAAGATTTATTTGTTATTGCATATTTACAAACAAGTGGGGTTTTGGTTGGATTGACACCCAAGGAGTTAGATTGGGTTATGCAAAGGGCTAAACGGTTCAAATGGGAAGGTAATTTCCCTACTCCAGGTGTGGATAAATGGATGAGTATGGGTAATACTTTGCCCATAACAATGTGAAGGCCTTTTCCAACATGCTCACCAAAAGTTGGGTCATTTTGGGGTTCAACAAACTTACAATTTGCTCCAAACACAATACTGATGGTGAAAGATGTAATTGCAAGTTCAACATTTTTTTTTGGTGTATGGTGTGTGATTGAATTTAAACATCATTCAATGCACCTACACCTCATCTATAACCCTTACTAATTATGGGGTTAAAATATTGATGGAGTTTGGATTTTGCAGGCTCATTAAATTTGACACCTTGACATGATCTATATGTTTTGGTTACGATTGAACATTTTTCCAAATGGTTGGAGTTGGTGCCATTGTTGAATCACAACAATGAAAAACCTACCTATGCATTTTTGGACATAATGTTTAGTAGACTTGGTGTTCCAACTGAGATTTTTACTGGCCAAAGTATGAAATTCCATGGGGAACTCCAAAAGTTGTGTGAAAAGGCATTGATAAATCATTAAATTTTTTCATAAAATCATCTTGAAGCAAATGGGTTAGCCAAACATATGGTACAAACAATGAAACAAGGATTGCATAAGTATGGCCTCCAAAAAGGTCATACTAAAGATTAGGACTTCAAGTTACCATGGTTGGTCATGAGATATAAATTTAGTCAACAAGCCTCCCTTACATCATTTTCACCATATTTTTTACTATTCAATCATGACTTTAAACTACCAACCTCCATTTGATATGATGTTATGGTATGGATGATCCTATAATGTGGTTTTAGGCATGTGAACAAATATTAGTTTTATTCAAAAGTGTGATGCTTAGGGCTATGGAAAATGTAGCAATTTCTTAGCACCATGATACTCTTCAGTATGCTACAATCCGTGGAGGTGGTTATTAACTTTAAATTCATAAATTGAGCTTGGAGATTTTGTATACTTGCAATAAACAATACTGACTATTTTGGATTTGACTATAAGATGTGTTATTTTACGTGTGCAAAAGGTCCTTCCTTCTGGAGTTTTATTGTTGAAAGGATGAAATGGTCAGACATGGAAGGATCACATGTAATATGCGTAATGTCATCTTCCACATGTGGATGGTTACATTGATCTTTATTTGGTAGTTATTCTTGTTGAATTTTGTTGTATGTTGTGTGGGCAACCCATAAGGCCTACCACCATGTTGATTTGTGATCTATGTTCATGAAATTGGCATATGGTGTGTTTGACACCACCATTGCAAGAAGTTTTGGTCAGCAAATGATTTTGTCTTCAATGCACCAAAAACCTAGGTTTTTATTCTTATAATTAGATGGTAGGAAATTCCTTAAGTTTTTTTTTTTAATGGGACACACAATTGTTTAAGGATTTGGGGGATTGCAAGTAGGCGATTGACGATGGGGCTCCCATTTGCACCTAGCCTATTGGGCTTTTCACCTTAGAACCAATGTGTTTTCCTTTGAGAAATAGTCCATAAGACTTTTCATGTTGCTATTTGGTTTCGAGGGATTTTAGCCCCAAATAGGGGGACAATTTGGATGGATGTATTAAGTTTATGAGGTGTGATGTTGTTTTATTTATGGACGTTGATAGTGATGGTTATAGGCATTGGCAATTGGACATCCAAGCTCCAATGAAATAGAGCAATCCTACATATTGGATGAGAGCCATAAATTGGACCCATGCCCCTTATATGAGGGTCCAAGACCAAAAAGTGGAAACCAAGGTTAAACCTACATGGCACCATTTGGGCTGGAAAATCAATTGGTTCGAATAAAAAAACAAGGCTTAAAAGGGGAGCTCATGGTTTGAAGAACCTAGATGCAAGCTAGGGTCCAAGGCAAGATCCAACTCAAGGACTCAATTTGCTTCAAATGAGTACAACTTGGTTCTTAGTAATTCAGACTTTAGACCCCCATATAAAGTGGGCCTAAGTTAGACCCTTGTTGCTGCAATCCTATATAATATTATATTATTGGTACCTATTACACAATCTTCAATTTTGGGTGAATTGTTAGTGGGAAAAATATAGGAATTAAAGGATTGGAATTTGAAAAGCCTGGTTCAAAATCTACCTTGGACTTGGGATTTCATTAAATTTGAGGAAGAATTAGTTGGAATGGAAACCTTCATTTCTGAATAAAAACCCACACAAAAATGAGTGTAATTTACTTCTATATAGCATGGGTCTATGAATTAACATGATTTAACAGGATTTCAGTTTTTTTTAAAAAAAAACCTGAAAACATCATTTTGACACATATAATGGATTTTTTGTGAAAAGAAATAGCCAAAATTTGCCAACTTTTGGAAAAAAAGAAAAAAAAGAGTAATTAAAAATGCCAGATTTCTACAACAGGTTCCTAGCAGATAGCCAGAATATAACAGAATTCTTAAGTTTTTTTTTAAAATTCATGTCCGGTCTATAGCCAAATTTGGTTAAATCTTTGTGTGGATGATTGCATGTTTGGCTACCTCACAAAATCTCAAATCTCAACATCCAAATTAAGATTTCTCCAACTTGTGAAATCTCACAAATTGGAAAATCTAAAATCCTCACATTTCAAAATGTTCATCAATAATTTCTGCAACATAATATGACTTTTTGTTGCCATGTGGGCAATTCGTTCTAAACCCAAGTTACCACATGGGCAATGTAGCCAATTTCCCAAAAATAAAATAAAATGATGATAATAATAATAATAATAATAATAAGGAGAAGAAGAAGAAGAAGAAGAAGAAGAAAACCCCATATTCTCATATTCCAATTCATTACACAAAAAATTGGCTATTGATGGTACCAAGGTACAACTAATGCCAAACTCTTTCAACAAGTTTACAAAAAAATATTTAAAAGATTTTTTATTTTTCCTTGACACA
>Ga0116226_10007055_pt1 | contig 10122 bp, 1 predicted proteins | sample S1TSphfallax_FD_89692 | JGI IMG/M metagenome (GOLD analysis project Ga0116226, IMG submission 89692) | Host-associated microbial communities from peat moss isolated from Minnesota, USA - S1T2_Fa - Sphagnum fallax MG | ecosystem: Host-associated > Plants > Peat moss > Unclassified | place: USA...
CGACCGCCGGTCCGCGATGGCCGGTGTTTTCGAGCGACCAGCCGAGATACGCGGTGATCCGCAACACGTCGGAGTTATACCGATCGGTCGCGCCTTCGTTGATGAAGGAGCTGTCCGGTTGCCAGCTTCCGTCGGGCTGCTGTTGGCGCGCGAGCCATTCCTGCGTTCGTTGAATGAGCCTCGGATCGACATCGTAGACCTTCGACATGTCGCTGAACTCCATCAAGCCATAGGCGGTGAGGATCTTGTTGGCTGGCGCGCCGCCGAACCAGGAGAATCCGCCGCCGGGAACCTCGAAGGTCAGCAGCCGCTGGTAGCCGTTCGCGATGTAGCCCTCGGCCTTGGCGTGGACCTCGGGAGTCAGCTTCTTTGTGCGCTTCATGTAGTCGAGCGCCAGCACATTCGGGTAGGTGCTCGACGAAGTCTGCTCGAAGCAGCCGCCGGGCATGGTGAGAATGCTGTCCATGCCTTCGATGACCTGGCTTAACGGGCCAGGATAAAGCCGCACGAAGATGGTCGAGGCATCGGGGATCGCGTTGGCAGGGAAGCGCAATTCCTCCTGAGCGCCGGAGGCTGGTTGTCCCTGGTCTCTGGACCCGTCGAGCCGTCCGTTGAGGACCTCGTTTTGCTCGCGGCCGTTCGGGACGACCTCGATCTCGCGAACGACGATGTCGGCGCGTTTGGCCGCGCCTTTCATCCGCGCCGTCAGCGTGAGCTTGAACTTGCCGATCCGCCGGGCGTCGATGGTGAACTGCGACCCGCCCACCTGGCCGGAGTCGACCGCGACGCTCTTGTCCGCGATGTCGTTGTCGAGAGAAAACCAGTCGTCCTGCCGCAGTTTCAGAGCCACGTCGCCGCGTTCGCCGGAGTAGTTGTAAACCCCGACCGGAATCGAAACGCGGTCGCCCTGCGTCAGCGTCACCGGCAGATCGAGATCGACGAAAAAGTCCTCAAAGACCTTCAGGCTCGACGTGCCGCTGCCGAGCGCGCCGCGCTGCGTCGACGCTAGCATGGCCATCCGCCAGGTGGTGATGGAGTCCGCCAGCGGGACCGTGATGCTGGCTACTCCGTTGCCGTCGGTGATGATTTCGGGGTTGATATAGAGCGCCTCCGGGAAGTACGAGCGCACATGCGGCGCGGCCTCCTCAGGCTCTGCCAGGCTGGCGGGGGCGGCCATGGGGGCGGCAAGTTGCGCGAAATTTCGTCCATTCACCGGAAGCTGGCGAATGTCGCCGCTGGAGATAGCCTCGTGAAGCGCAGCGTTCTCGGTCTGCAGCATCGGACCGCCCGCAGTGACATTGACGGTTTGGCTGGCGCCCCCGATTCCACCGAAGACGCCGCCCATCACGCCACCGGCAGCGCCTGCGAAGCCCGCACCCGCGCGCCGTTCGACCTCCTGGCCCAGCACTGTGGCGTCGGAGGCCACCTCGACCGTCTCCGATACCTGGCCAATATTCAAAGTCGCGGAAAGGACCGCGCGATCGCGCGCCTTGATCGAGAAGTCAAACGCAGCGCCGTCGAAGCCCGGCGCAAAGATCTCCACCCGATACGGTCCTTCCGACACCGATCCCAGGGAGAACTCTCCCGAGCCGTCGCTGACCGCCGAACGCGCGCGGTCGCTCGATACCGACCGCAACTGGATGGTCGCGCCCGGAATCGCAGCGCCAGTCGCATCGGCAACCTTTCCTATGACACTGCCCAGCCGTCCTTTCGATGCAGGGTCATGCTCGACCCGCAAATCGATGCCTTCCACTCCGAAGGCGCTCGAAAGGTTGTCGGTGCCGATCTCGACATACACCTTGAGATCGTCGGCGGTGTCGAATTGCCGGTCCGCGCCGGCGCTCACCATTCGGTAGTAGCGAGTGTTGTTGCGTGCCCAGCCAGTCGGCTCCAGCCGATACTCGGTTCCCCACGCGTCGCGCGGCTTGGTCGATAGCCGATTCGTGACGCGCGAATAAACCTTGAGGAGATCTCCGCCCTCGGAGTTTTGCCCATAAGCTCGGGTCAGCTTTGCTGCGATCTGACGGATTTGCGCAACGAACGCCGCCTGATATCGCGAGAGATATTCGGCATATTTGTCTTGCGGCAGAGTGTCCCCGAACTGCGTCTGAAACCGGTTGGGATTGACCATCTCCGTTGCGGCAAAGAGGGCGCGCGCGGCGCGGTCGCGCTGCTCCGCCTCCGAGCGCTGGCCGTTGAGTTGCGCAACCGGCTCGACGACGTCGCTCATCGAGACAGAATGAATCTCATAGCGCGGCTTCATCGCCTCTTGTTCGAGATAGAAAAAGACTTTGGCGAAGCCCGGCTGTTTCTCGGCCAGCGCGAAGACGGCCTCGTCCACGATCTGCAAGCCGATCGCCGCGCTCACGCCGTGGCCTCGAGAGTTGGTTACGCGAAAGCGAATCCGCGCGTCGTCGCCAGGCTTGTAAACCTGCGCGTCGGCGGTGGTCTCGATCTTCAACTCGTCGGCCGGCTGCACGAAGACGAGCCGGTGGTCGCCGATCGGGCGCGCGGCGTTGGCCCCGTTTCGCCCAAAGACGTAGGCGTCGAAGTCGAGCGTTCCCGCCATCTCCGGCGTGGCTGTCAGCGACAACTCGGCCTGGCCGTTCTCGATGTCGAGGTCGCGGGTGAGGATCGTCTGGCCGTCTTTCACTATGTCGATGTAGGCCGCTCCGCGCCGCAACGTGGAAAAGACCTTCAGGTCGATAGGCTCGCCGGCCCGATACACCGCGCGTTCTGTGCGCAAGAGCACCTGGTCGTCGCCCATGGCATCGAGCGACGGCAGCGAGATGCCGGCTGACGCTCTTGCGCCGCGATGATCGTCCGCGTCGATTTGCAGAGACACTTCGTCGGCGCCAGGTTTGATTTCGACCACCGCCACGCCGCCGTCGCCGGTGGAAAGATGCTGCTCGCCGCGCCCGGGAACATACACCGAAAGGTCCGTCTTCGCGGGCGTCCCGTCAGGGTAGGAAGTGAGCAGAAACACCTCGTTTTCGAGATTCGGAATCAGCTTGCCGCCCTCCGGCACCGCCGTGATCAGCAACGGATACTGGCTCACCGTGATCGGCTCGCCACGCGTCTCCGAGTGGCTGGCGGAGTCTTTCACCGTTGCCTCGACCAGCACGCGGGCCGCGCCCTGGCTGAGCGGGCGGCCGGCGAAGTAGTCGGGCAGCGTCAGGTCGAAATGATAGGCGCCATCCTTGTCCGTCTTGCCGCTCGCCTCGCCGACCGAGACTAGCGCAACATCCATGTTGGACGCCTTGATGGTCACCTCCGAGCCATCGACCGGCTTGCCAAAGAAGTAATTCGCGCGAACCGTGCCCGTCACATGGTCGCCGGGGCGATAGTCGCGCTTGGGCTTGTTGTCTTGCGGGGTGAAATCGACGGCCACTTTGAATTTCGGCAAGACATATCGCTCGACGTTGAGAGCGATTTCCGCGGTATTCGATGGTGCTTCGGCGTCGCCCATGAGGGTTCGGAGATGGTACGCGCCGAGGTTGACTTCGTCGGCGAGGGCGAATTCCGCGGAGGCGATGCCGAACTTGTCGGTCTGCGTCGCCTTCTTGAACACCTTGTTGCCGCGCGAGTCTTCCACCACGAACGTCAGCTTGCGATCGGCGACCGCGGTGTGGCTGCCGCGGTCGAGCGCCAGCGCGCGGGCATGGATTGTCTGGCCCGGCTGATAGATCGGCTTCTCGGTGGTGAGCAGCGTCTGGACCGTGTCCTCAAGCTGGATCGTCTGGGTGTATTCAGCCGAGCCGATCGCGGTCTCGGCGATGTAGTGGAGTCGATAGCTCCCGACCATCCCAGTTGGAAAGCGGAATTGCGCCTCCGTGGTGCCACGGCGATTCAACTTGCCGTTGTAGAGCAGCCGGGGCGCGGCGTCGGGCGCCAGCAACTCGATGCGCACCGAACCGCCTGCGGCGACGCCTCCGTTTTCCTCGTCCTGATTTTGCGAATCTTGATTCTGCGAGTCGAGAACGATTACCCGCACGGCCGCATCGACTCCCACAAGGTAGGAGTTCTGCCCCAGGATCCGAATCACCGGGCGGCGCAGTATCTGCGAGATCGCCCGAATGCCCTCGAAGGCCGCGCTGCTTTCTCCGGCGTAGGCGAAGCGATACCGAAGCCGCTGCCAGACCAAGTCCTCAAAGGGCAGCGGCTGCGCGAGCTTGACCTCCTGCCGCAGCGAGCCGTCTCCGCCGACAACCTCGACACCTCGCTCGGCTTTGCCCAGCACTCGATCTTCGGGATCGAGGACTTCGATGGTCAGCTGCCCGCGGCCTGCGCGTGGCGCGTCGTAGGGCACTGTCACGATGAGCGCGCCCTTCGAATAGGCGGCAGCGACCGACGGCTCTTCGCCCCGGCCGCGATGGCCAGCGAAGACGGCGACCGCCGTCAGTGCGACAAAAACTCCCAGAACAACCTGGACAAAATGCGGCAAGAGCGAATATTTCCGTAACCTTCCCATCGTGCGTCTCCCTCGGCGCGAACGAGCTTCCGACATCGCCGGTTCCTCGCGCTCAACCTGAGAACGCGCGGCATCGGCAACCTTGCACGCGGAATTCACGGAGGTATTCTTCTCTCTTGTCTCTTTAGCAGGCGGGCCGGGCAGGGGGCCGCACTGCTGCGCCCCGCTCATCGGTGGATACTTGCGAACTACTGAACGATCAGGTTCACGGTGGTCGTTGACGTAATGGAGCCGGAGGTTCCGGTCACGGTGATGGTGTAGGCGCCTGGAGTGGTGCCCGGTGTGCTTTTGCCGCCTCCTCCGCCGCCGCCAGTGCTGACTCCGCCGCCGCAGGCAAGCGCGCCGCTGGCGAGCACGACCAGCAGCGCCAGCATGCCGAGCCAGCCTCGCCAGCGGCGGCGCCTGGCTGGAATGCCGAAGATCGACAGGCAAGCCAGCGTTGCGCCGGCGCCCGCGCACCAGGCCGGAGCCGGATGTTTCGGATAAGCCAAAGTCGCGCTGGTTGGGGCGGTGGTCGACACGGTCAGCGTGGCCGTTCCCGCCGCCGTCCCGCTGATGCTCACGGGGCTTGTCGATCCGAAGCTCAACGTCGGCGGGTACTGCGCGCCGAGCGGGCTCGACGTTACCGTCGCCGTCAGCGAGACGCTCCCGGTGAAGCCTCCGCTCGGAGTCACCGTGATCGTCGACGTGTTGTCAATCGTCGCGCCCGGCGCGACCGTGACCGCCGATCCGCCGATCGTCAGGCTGGGGGGAATGGCGATGGTGTAGGTTGCCGACGCCACCGCGCTCGGCAGGTAGAAGTTGGCCAACGCGATCGCCTGGATCGTTTGGCTTGTGCTTACCTGAATCGGCCCGAAGTATATGTTGGAACTTGCCGACGGCGTGGTGCCGTCGGTGGTGTAGTAGATCGAGGCTTGGCTGGTGGAGTCCTGCAGGCTCACGAATTGCGCGCTCGTGTACGTTCCGGCAGGGGGCGAAAAGGTCGGCGTCGCGGCGGGCGTAGTCACCGTGAGCGTTGACGTCGTGGAGGCGGTCGCCGGACCGCTGGAAACGTTCACCTGAAAGGGGTAGTTGCCGGGCGCGATGCCCGAGGGAACGGTGACCGACCAGTTCAACTCGCTAGGCGCGGGATAGGGGGCCTGGGTCCCGCTAAAGGCGCAAGTCGCGCCGGCGGGCAAGCCGGAGCAGGTCAATGTGTAAGGCGGAATGCCGGAGACATACACCTGGCCGCCTATCGACCCCGGCGATAGGGTCGAAAACGTCCCGTTGAGGGAGCCGATTTGCAGCTGCGCAATGTTCACGGCAACCGTCTGCCGCTGGGTCACATTGGGGTCGCTGGCCACGATGGTGAAGTTGGAGGGGGTTCCGTAGGAAATTGAACTTGGCCCCAGGGTGAGCGTGACGGTCGTGCTGGCCACAGCCGACGGCGATACATCCAGCGTATTCGAGGCGAAGGCGCAACTATCCCCTGGATTCATTCCCTCGCAGGAAAGAGTCGCGGTGGAACTGTACCCAGGGTTGGCCGTCAGCGAGACAGTGATCGGAGCCGTGCTTTGGCCCGAATAGATCTCCGAAACCGTGGTCGCCGACAAGGCCTCGCTGAATCCAACCGTATACGTCGCGAAACCGTAGGCCGTCGCTGTGGATCCATTGAGCGTGGCATTGATGTCGAAGACCTGGAGGCGGTCGTAGTTCGCTTCGAGCGAAAAGCAGAACTTCGCGCTGGTCGCGCTGGCTGGGATGCTGACCGACGAAGGCACCTTGACGCCCGCCACCGACGACGAAAGCGAAACGGTGGTCGACGAGTTGGACAGGAGGTCGGGGAAAACCAGCGCGCATCCTTCGTTCGCCAGCACGATCGGCTGGTCCATCTCGATCTGCAGCGCGGGCGCCGGTCCGCCCTTCGTCACCTGGATCTCGTTGGCAGTGTACGCGTCGACTTGCAGCAGGTCGGAGTAGCCGTTGCCATCGAGGTCGTAGGCAAAGGGCGGGTAGTTCGCAAAGTAGAAGGAGAAGATATCGTAAGTCGGGTTGAAGGTGCCGTCGCCGTTGCCCATCAGGATCTGCGCGAAGTTGCCGTAGCCGTCCCCATTTTGAAAAGCGAGCTCCTCCAGCTTGCCGTCGGCGTTGTAGTCGCCGACCAGCGACGAGATCAGAGGATCGCCAAACTGCGCGTACGGCGCCACATCGATCGGTTGAACATTGGTCGGTTTCGGGTTGTAGGGAGAGTAGGCGCTCTTTTCCGCGAAGGTTCCGTTGGTTTGCCCGAGATAGTTCCAGAACTTCGCCGGGTAGACGGTTTCCGACACGCCATCGGGCCAGAAAGTGTCGTAGCGAACGATGTCCATCAGCCCGTCGTTGTTGATGTCGGCCATGGTGAGCGGTTGGAACGGGGTGAAAAGCTCGTTGGCGGCCTGAAAGGTGCCGTCGCCGTTGCCATCGATCTCCCAGACTGCGGAAGTCGGAGTCCAGTAACCGTTGCCGCTGGCGAAGATCAGCACATCCAGCTTGCCGTCTTTGTTGAAGTCGCCCGAATACACCCTGAGAATTTCTTCATTGCTGTCGGTGAAGGTGATGGACGTTCCAGTGCGAAAGGTGCCGTCGCCGTTGCCGAGAAATGGGGTCAGCGTGTGCGTGTCGGTGCCCCTCGCAATGACGAAGTCGAGCTTGCCGTCTCCGTTGAAGTCGCCGATCGCCATCTCCCCGTCGGCGCCGGTGGTCGCGGTCACCGTTCCCTTGCCGAAGGTTCCGTCGCCATTGCCGGGAATGAAGAGAATCAGTTCGCCGTTCGGGTCGAAGGCGGTGTCGCCGCCCACGGCCACGAGGTCCAGATGGCCTGTCTTCCGAAAGTCGCCAAGGCGGTAATCGCCCACATCATTGGTGAGGATTCCCGGAATTCCAGAATCCGAGGTCAGCGGAACCGCCAGCCGCCCGGTGCCGTCGTTGAGCAGGGTGGTGGCGTAAAAGTCGGAGTTCGCCCCCTCGCCCAACAAGAACACATCCGGCTTGCCGTCGCCGTTCAGGTCGGCGATCGAGGGCCCCGCGAAGTTGCTTAGGAGCGCGCCGGTGTTGGAAAGCCCCATATAGAGACCCTGAGGGAAGCCGAACGAGCCTGTGCCGTCGTTCAGGAACAAGTTTGCAGAGTCGGTGTCGCCGTTGGCGGTGACCACGTCTGGTTTGCCGTCGCCGTTGAAGTCCGCGACCGCCAGCGAGTAGGACAGGCCCGCGCCCACATAAGTCCGAGCAACGCTGAAGTTGCCTTTGCCGTCGCCGAGGGCCACATTCACGGTGTTTCCCGAGGTGTAAAGGTAATTCGGCTCCTGCGTGGGCACGGACGAGGTGACGATATCCAGATTCCCATCCCCGTTTACGTCCGCCAATTGCACCGCGTAGGGGCTGTCTCCCATCGGGAAGGGAGTCGGCTGTGAAAAATTGCCAGCGCAATCTCCCAACGCTACCCAGGAAACCATGCTGTAGTCGGACACCACCGCGTCCCGGCAACCATCGCCGTTCACGTCGCCGAACTTCGCGTCCGAGACGAGATTGAAGAAATCGTTCGGCACCACCATGACGCCGGGTTTGAAGGTGCCGTCTCCGTTGCCGAGGTAGATCTCGGCACCCCCATCCAGAGTTCCAAGCAGCTCGGGCGCGGTAATCAAGAGGTCGGGCAGGCCATCGCCATTCACGTCGCCTGAGTCGACCGTTTGCGCCCAGCTGTATTCGTTGTCGAGATAAGTGATGACGGGAGCGCCAAAGTTTCCCGTGCCATCGCCGGCCAAAGAGGCGACCAAGGGAATCTCGGTGCCGGTCGGCGTGACGGCCGTGAACATCACCGCCGCGATATCCAGCTTGCCGTCGTGGTTGAAGTCGTTGACCGTCACCGCCTGCGGCGGGTCCGGCAACACGTACTCCTGCTCGTAGCCGAACGTCCCATCGCCATTGCCCAGCAGAATGCCCACTGTCGAGGTGTCGTATTCGGCCAGCACCAGATCGAGGATTCCGTTTCCGCGCAGAGAGGCGGCGACCAGGCTGAGCGGCGCCAGACCCTTGCTCACCGGGACGATGCGCGGAAGCTGAAATGTGCCGTCGCCTTTGCCGAGGTAGATCCACAGGTCGCTGGTCAATCCGTTCGCCATGATAAAGTCCATGTGGCCGTCTTGATTGAAATCGCCCGTTGCCACGGCGGTGGGGATTTCGCCGCCAGGAAGTGTTGGCCGCAGCTGGATGCCGGGCAACACCGCGCCGGTGGAGGAAGTAGACCCCGAGGACGCAGCCGACGACCGTGAAGAAGCGCGGATTGCGTTCAACCGGCTCTGCGCCCTGGCGGCCAGCAGGCGGTGTTGTTCGAGCAGCCGGGCGCCCGGCACCGCTGCGCCCAATTGCGGAAGAGGTTTTGGATGCGCCGATTGGAAGCGCCCTTCGACCAGCTTCTTGCGATCGAACGAAGCCCGCTTCCCGGTCGAAGTTGTCTTCGCCGGCGGCGCCACAGCCTGCGCCGGGCACAAGGCAAGCTGCAACAAACTCGACAGAATCAGGCCAATAGGCAAATACCATCGGATCTTCATACCCTCCCTCAACCAAGAACAGCGGTTTCCCGCTGGACAATTATGACTTCGCCAGTCGCCGCGCTCATAAGTCCCCACTCCAGTGTTAGCGCATTGGAGGCAAAGTTGCTACCACTTTTCCCGTGGGGCGAGGCCGATTGGGCTCCGCCAACACGTCTCCGGTTTGCTATCCAGAACAACGAAACAGCATTCGGTCGATTCGAATACGTCTGCTAAGTGTTTGTAAATGCGCTGATTATACGTAAAGAAATGTGTAGACACCGCGCCATACTTGCGAGCTTGGAGGATCGGCTGCGATTATCCAGAGTCGATGGCTATTGCTACTTGTTCGGACCGTTCTCAACCGCTGGCGCGGACCCCGTTCCGGCGTGCGAAAAGAAACAGTTTCTCGAAGCGTTCGCCGCTTTGGCTGTGGGTGGTCTTGTTGGCGGCGCTGCTCTTCGCCCCCTCGAAGATGGCATCTGCGAGCGACTCTGGAGCTTTGGAGCCATTCCATTTCGATGCTCAAACCCGCGTTTTCCGCATCGACGGCGGAGAGTCCACTTACGCCTTCGGCATCAACGCCCGGGGCGAGTTGGCGAGCCTCTATTGGGGCGGAAGGCTGCTACCGGGCGATCCTTTGCCGCCGCAGCCGTATTGGCCTACCCTCGATACCGACACTGGCAGCACGCCCCAGGAGTTCGCTGGCTGGGGCGGCGGGCTTTACGTCGAACCGGCGCTGAAGGTCTCGTTTCCCGACGGCAACCGGGATCTTGTTCTGCATTACGTCTCGCACGTCATGGCAGCCGAGGCCCTCGAAGTCACCTTGAAGGACATATCCCGCGCGGTCTTCGTGACGCTCCGCTACACCGTCGATGCGGAGACGGGCGTGATCGGGCGTTCGGCGGTCATCCTGAACAAGACGGACGCGCCGCTCATGGTCGAGCAGGCGGCCGCCGGCGCGTTCAACCTGCCGGTGGGCGACCACTATGAGCTGAACTATCTGACGGGAGACTGGGCGAGCGACTTCAACCTGCGGCATCGGGAGATCGCCCCCGGCAAGACGGTTCTCGAGAGCCGCCGGGGATCGACCAGCCAGCAGAACAA
>Ga0116226_10007056_pt1 | contig 10121 bp, 9 predicted proteins | sample S1TSphfallax_FD_89692 | JGI IMG/M metagenome (GOLD analysis project Ga0116226, IMG submission 89692) | Host-associated microbial communities from peat moss isolated from Minnesota, USA - S1T2_Fa - Sphagnum fallax MG | ecosystem: Host-associated > Plants > Peat moss > Unclassified | place: USA...
ACCCCAACAACAGAGCCTGAATTTACTTGTCTGATGTGGTAGTGAGTACATTTAAGAATTTTTGAAGTCTGACCAAATTGTACTATTTGAAAGCCTCTGAGCAATGTCAGGCATTTGGGGGGCGAAACATGATCAAGTCCTAAGAATAATTGAGAATTTTTTTGTGAGGTGATAGATCTAGATTTTCCTAATGTGAGTTATCAGCAGCACGTAGTACCTAGGAGCTGCAACAAGAGGATCTCAAGATGGCTTGAGCAAAATCTGTAGGCTAGGTAGTTTGCTTGAAATAAAGGTCCAAGGGTTGAAAACTCAACTAGATGTAAAACTACTAGACACCAAATGACTTTAGGATCCAGTGAACCCCTTCTCAGAGGCATGTTTCTAGAGTCATGCACTCTAACATGTGGATCAACTCATGGGTACCTAAAGGAGCATCAAGGGCATAGTAATAGAATTTTGATGAACTGCTCTAGGTTTAGAATCCTACAGCACTAACAACGGTTTTTTCTTTGTATTTGAAAGCACCTCCCTGCATGGAAGATGTTTTTCATCAACTGAAGTGACCTTTTGCAATTCAATGCAAACCTCTTCTCATTGTCTGCATGAAAACTAAGGTCCTAATACTCTTGTCACCATTTGCAGCTTGGACTCCTTGCTTAGCAACATGGGTACCTATTCAAGTAACTTTTCGAGACTTTTTTTTTCATGAACCAAATTGAACTATGCAAATACATTTGGGCTTGCATTGTCGCACACTACCAATGATGATCGACTCTCTTTCTTTCTTATGTTTTCATATGCTTTCCATAATTCATCATTATTTATGTCAATGTCAAATTTAATTTGAATTAATATGAATAACATGGACATGAAAAGACACCTGTTAATTTTCCTTTTCATATCCATGTTGGCGAGTAATAGAAAAGAGTGAGATAGTTGTTAGGGAAAAAAGTGAGGTAGTGATAAGGATGGAGGTAGCTATTAGGGAAAAAGAGTGAGGTAATTATTAGGAAAGAAATGAAGTAGTTAGACTTGGAAATGAAGTAGTTCATTTTGGAATTGGCTTTTAAAATGTCCAAGGACAACCATACGATAACAAATGTCTAGGGACAACTATATGAGAATAAATGTCTTTGAAATTGTCCAAGGAGGACCATACAATAGATTCCCAAAAGTCATCCATATACCAATTCCTCAAAATTTCTCATCACTAGAATTAAAATAAGCGATATGTTTTGGAAAATATCTCTCCTTATGAATTTGCTACTAAGTAATTTAAGGTAAACAACACATGATGTCATCAAAAAAATTTAAATCATTCAAAAACATGTGCACACATACACTTCATAAATATAATTTTCCTCATATTTGCATTATATAGGGTTATAAAATACCATCACCCAAGAATGAACTTGAAAATTATGCCTTTGTTATTTGCATTTTATTCACTCCTTGTTGAACTTATAAAGATACAAAACAATTAGCAAACATTTCATGGATATAAAATGTAAATTTCATTCATTCACACATTTCATCTTTTGATAAATGTATTATAAAAAAACATTGCAATATTGCATGAATGCAAGGAATCAAGAGATTTTAATAGAATGATGAGACAAAGTGAAAATAAACATCAAAATTAAAAAATAACTTTGGAAATTATTTAATTGATCCCCTTTACAATAAAAATGTTGATGATTATAATGATAATTTTGAAACATGTATTAAGAAAACTGATGATGCCAATTTAAACAAAAAAATAAATCAACCTCAAAACTTAGTATTTGATATTGAATATATTATGTGTCATTCAAATAAACCAAAAATATGAGTATGACATATCAAAGTTATTTACCTCTATGCATAAACATGATGTGTTCAATCATATAAATGAACCATATTTGAAAATAATCAAATATTTTAAAACTTCCCATTTGAAAAATAATATTAAAATATTAATATTGCTTCATAAACATCATTTGAATATAGAGGTTGAATTGAACATTGTTAATTTCAATTATGATTTTCCCTATGAAATATGTAATAGATATGAAAAATTAGACATTTGAAAAAAAGATTTTCAAATTGAATGCAACAATGTTCACAAAGGTGAAAATGCTCTTCATGACACGATCATTGATATTTATAATCTTCTTTGACCAAAACTAATCGATAACCTAATTAGAAATAAAGTTTTTTTTATGTTCAAAGTGAATAATTTACAAGTTAAAGCATTTGATGAATTCATAATTGATCCACCATCCACTATTGTTATTAAAAAGACATTATATATAGGTAGTATTGTTGGAATTGATAAAAGTCAAATAATGAAATCTATATGTGAATATTTTTAAAAAGATGTTTACATGACATGTTCAATATTTCAACTTTCATTGCAAATGTAGCCTTATTAATAGGTGGATCTATCATTCATTCTTTGATAGGTTTATTAATTGATCGAAATGTCAAATATCAAAATCTTTAAAAAAAAACCAAAGATTGGTCAAATTTTCATTATTTGGTTATTGATGAAATTTCAATGGTGGGTTATACCATGTTAGCGAAAATAAATCTCAAATTACAAAATTTTAAATCTTTACCATTTCAACCTTTTAATGCTTTACATATTATATTCTTAGGAGATTTCATGTAGTTTCCACCTATAAGTGACATTCCTTTGCATATAATTAACATGAAACATGTTTTGCCTTTTACAAAACACACATAAAAAAATTATTGAATTTTTTTGTGTGGGAAAATTATGTAATGCCAAATAAAATTATTCTGACACAAGAAATATAAGAAAATAAAGACATTCAATATGTTCAATTGCTCAATGATCTACGTGAAAATAAAATCATTAAAGATGATTTTTCTTTCTTTGAATTTTTTTTTGGGGAAAATTTACAAATTTATTTATTTGAACACCCTTGGGATGAAGCTACATATGTTGTTCATCAAAATGGATAAAGAAATTTATGACTAACCATTATATGTTTGAATATAATTGTTTTTTAAAATGTTCGTGTTAGACAATTATTGCAACCTGGGATACATATATAAACAAACTTTTACATGGAGATGTTCAATTCAATATAAGGCAATATGTTTCAAACTCTCATACCAATAATTTACACCCATTTTTTAAATCTTATGAAGGCATGAAAGATTTATTATTGTTTAAAAATGATGAAAAAACATTTATGGACAAAACAACATGGTTAAGGTCACAACACATGGATGATCCAATGAATATATCATATGAGACAAATTTACAACATCAAGGATATGAATCTCATCAATATCAATATGTTATGGAATTAAAAGATTTTTTTTTAAATCGATATTTCCACATGAGCATGAACCATAAGATTTTTGCATTGTTAGATTCTAGAAATATTAACATGCCATGTGTTTTGTACAATTTAAAAATTCCTCATGATAAAATTTTTTTGAAAATACAAATTGAAACTAAGTGAAGTAGCAATTACCAATCACTTGAACTACATAAATGCAAATGTATTGCAACACAAGACCAATCATCATGTGGTCTATTTGTTATTGCTTATGTTGTTGATATTGCATTTAACATAAATGTAAATATATATATATAGTCCATGAATGAGGCAACATTTAAGAAATTGCTTCAATGCCAAATGTATAGTTCCTTTTCCAAAGCTACAGCAAAGATAAATGCAATATTAAATCCCAAAGTCCAATTCACAATTCTTGATGTGTAGGTATGCTCAATGTCAAAAGGTAACAAAAACTATTAATTTGTTGCCAAAATTTGATTATGGTAAATCATTTCTTGACAAGGAAGTATTTGAACTATTTTATCTTATTGTATGCAAGTTTAAAAGGGCTCTTTAATGTTCATTCTACTACAACCAAAACACTAGTTATTTGTAGGACTAAAAAACCAACAAGTTGTAAAGGACTTACACTAAGTCTTTTACATCCAAGCAAATGTGTTTTCTTCAGTTTTGTGAAAATAGTTGTTTTAACATTATGCTTCTGAAGCAATTGTGGCATTTTATTTTTTTTCCCCAAACATATTAAGACACCAATTTTTTTTATAAATATTGGTGTTGCACTATTTTAAATTTTAGCCAATGTGCAACTTATTGCCTAGTTTACATTCAAGAATTTGGTTCAATCCAAAGTCAATATCTTGTATGCAAGATGTATTCAATGTCTTCTTTAATGATTTATAGTTCAAGCTCCACAAGCATATTAAATTATTAAAAAAATCAATAGTGAAAATGGTTTTTTCATGACAATAGCATTTGTTAAAGGCTTGGTATATTAGTTTTTTTATAATACCAACTAAATAATTATGATTTGCATATTGTTTATAGGAATTAACACATGAAGATTTTCTTTCTTGCATATCATCTCACCACATTTGCAACTTGAAGGTGCAAGTATTATCCATTTGCTAATATAGCTCTTCAATCTTCTTGGTGTTTGAACATGAAGATTTGGCAAATTTTCAAGTTATTTTCAATAGCAAAATTAACTACCATTAATTCTACATATGATACAATAAGACCAATAGGTATGGTGCACTTTGTAAGGACATTATTGAAACAAAAAATGGTGACAACCAATTCTATGAATTAGAAATTGCATGCAACCAATGAGATAGTTGAAGATGCTCTAGGAGGGGTCATTTTTCTCCCTTGGGACAAGGGAAGGGTGTGAATATGGAATTTTTTGGGGGTTATTCCTATTATGTTCCCCATATGTTCCCAAAGGAATTCCCATGTGTTTTTTATGGTGTGCCCCAACTTCCCAACATTTTCATGGAGAGTGTTATCAATAGCACCTTAGTTTTACCCCATATTTTTTGACTATGCATATTGTTTAGTGATGGGGTAATGAAAACCACCCATTCCAAACAAACAACAACCCCATCAAAATTATTAGGTGAGGTGAATAGAAAGAGATAACTAGTAAGACCAATTTCCATTAATATAAATGTTCGTATAGTAAATTCCAATCTTCTCAACCCACACCATAAATAATGTTCCAAGTCCCTAACCATCCATGGTGGTGAGCAAGGTTTTTTCTTTCAATTTTTTGAAATTGAAACTTCAATAATTTTCCCAAAATTTTGGGTAATTATTTTTCAAATTTACACTAAAAATAGAATATTCAATTTTTTTGTAATCATAGTGTGAAAATTTGCCCAAAAAACAACTAATGGTGAACATAAATATCTCATTTTTTAAAAGATAAATTACTTAAATATAAAGGTGCATAAATGACTATGCAAAGCAATGCATATCCCTAGTTTCTTTGGGAAATAAATTGAAATTTTATTAAGTGGTCAATTTATACACCACCATTAGCAAAATAAAACATCTACATGCTTTTGATATGTGAAAGGCTTATTTCCCCAATTCTAAAACTTGTTTGTTATGTATTATGGTATTATGTATGAGAAGTGATGTAGGACCCTCACCTCAACTTTGATGAAGGTTGTCATATTAAATGTTTTAAACTAACAAATAGTTAAGCTAATTAATAGGACCTTGCAATCCAATCAAGACTCAAATTTGAAATAACACTTTTGATACACATTTGGGTTAGAGCTATGAAGGGCAAAATAGGCCTTCAAACTTATTTACTCTCATAATTGGTGTTATCATCTTTGCTTGCAAAGAATCAAATGGCATTTGTTTGTTTGTGTACATGGATGAAAGACTTGGAAGAGGAAACCCACCTAAATCATCCATTTAACACTCCAAAATCCTATTTTTTATTTGTTTAATTCTTTCAATAATACTTGGGAACTTTGGGGGTATCATTGCACAACAAACAAACCTCATATGCATGTATGAACAAAAGACACCCTTGACTTTAGTAAATAGTTTTCAATATAAGTGTTGCTTGCCTTCCCCTTCATTGATCAATGAGGATGAGCATGACTAGAAGCATTAAAAAGATTGCCAACATTTTAGAAAGTTTTTCCATGGTTAAATTCAATATTGGCTTGCATTGTTGTGGTCCCATTTTTGCTAATGTTGTTGTTGTGGTACCACATTTCCTCTTAGCATATTCATCTATGTCATGGTGCAATAATGCAACCCAAAAAAAAAAGATAGGCCCTATAAGATTTTTAAATCCCAAATCTAATCCACTGTGCAAAATCACAACACAACATGAGTTGATAATTGCACATTTATCACCAGTGGAATAAAGGATATACAACCAATTTACCTTATTTCTAATAGTCCATCAATTTCACAAAGCAATTATAAACACATAACCACTATGTTATGTATGCAATCATTTTCTCCAACATGAAATCAATTTTTCATTCCATTGTTATATCACAAATTGTAGCACAATCTTGCATTTGATGATGTGTTTTTAGAATGGATAGAATAGAGAATCTTGAAATTCAAATTATAACCTTAACACATGTATAATACCATTCCAACATTATATTGCATCATGAAAAAAAAACCAATGATCATGTTTTTACAAGATACATATATGATTTAATCATATCTACAAACTTTGACAAAGACTATGGAATTTTTCTAGATCAAAACCCTTTGTGTTCATTTGCCATCATTGGACATGCATTGTAGGATCTTGCACTACAAACCTAAATCCTTTTTATGCACTCCCAAAACCTAACACTATCAAATTCTTCATATAACCTAGAGGTGGCTACATACACAAAATAATGTGCCCAAATTTTGTTATTGACCATCAACACCCTTCAACTCATCTACTTCTTCTCAAGTTTGTGATATGCACATCCCAAATAGATATTCCCACTTGTCAATGCCATGTTTTATCCATCCAAATATTTTTCACCCAATGTGGATATAAGTGTACTTTGATTTCTCTATATCCCAATGCCCAAAAGTTTAAATCCCTTGTTTATATCCTACCAATGTCTTCTACATTTTGTCAAAACTATCAATAGTAAAACTCCACATAAGGACAACTTCAAGGGTCACTCCAAAGTTTCATTGTTAAGAGACCAATTTTGAGTATACAAAAACAATTCCCATCGTGGCAAGCACATAAAAAAAATTCATTTGAAATATAAATAGATCATTGTTGAATTAAACTTGTGTTAATCTAGCCAATGTTGAGCTTATGTTCCAAACACCTTGTGAAGCAAAACTTGGCAGTTTTTCCTAGACTTGTGGATTGACTTTTGTTGAAGATGGTCACATACCTCCATTGAATTGCGCCACACCACCACCATCCCTTCCAATTCAAGTTTGAAATTCTATGTGATTGGGTCATGGTATTTCATATCAATGAATGCCATATTGCCATCTTCATTAAAAGGCAACTCCAACCTAAAAGCTTCTTGGGCAAGAAGGGTTTTTCCTAGTCAATGGAATTCTGCCCAAGTTCTTCAATGTCCAAGAAAAGGTGTTGGACTTGGAACTATATATAGTAGTTTTGTGTTCCATGTGTTTGTTCATGTTTCCAATTTATCACACTCTTGGACATGAAAAAAATGGTCTATGTGGATGTAAATCCCATTGTTAGCACACCTTTCCCCGAGGGGATAATAACATTGGTCCCCAATGTGGTCCCAAATGTCATAATTTGGGTGTGTAGAACCAAGCCCAAGTTTTATGAACATGAAATGATGCGAGTTGACCTCTAACATGGCTATTAAGGCAACCTTTGACAAGAAAAATTGGCTCAAAATGCTAAATGTAATATCATTACCCACATGTCATTGTGAAATTTGAGGTTCAAAATTTTGAAGGTAAAACAATGGTTTAACAATACATTGGGTTCCATCAAAACTTGAAGTTCGATCTTTTGCAACATATGGTTGAAACTTTTTGACCATGGCAACATCAATCCAATGACATGCATTGAATTTCCACTAGTTAGTCATATTTTGAAGAGTGCCTTAAACCAAGGAATTCATCTTGACCTTTTTTAGACCTTATGATGCTCATAAAATTTGACTACTAACCTTATTTTAACCACCATGTGAATCAACAAAGAAACTCAAATTAGGAGGCAAGAACAATGAAATAGATATCTTTCATAAAAATCAAGAAATCTCCATTTTCACGATTAAGAAAAAACAAAGTGAGGCTAACACTTCAACTAGCCACAAAAATTTCCAAGAAAAAAGAGAAAAAATAGAACAAAAGACCAAGAAAATAAAAAAACACGAAAGAAATTTGACCAATATTGTCAATTTAACACATGTTTAAGGACCACCAATAGTAGCATATAAGATAATGATTTCTTTCTTACAACTTCCTCACATACTTCAACTTCCCATAATGAGTAAAGGCCAATGAAAACACTAACTTGTGTACTAAGTTTTTGTTGTAATTCAAAAATAATGGGAAGATTTAGCAATGCCCTTTGCTAATAAGAAACAACAACAAAAGTATATATAAAAAAGGAAAAACAAAATAGGATAGAAAAAACACACAAAAAAAGGACAACAAAGAAGAATAAAAACCAAATGTGCTTACAAAAAACTCCCCACTTACAAGACTTCATACAAAATTATTTTAAATATTTTAAATAAAATAAAATGTTATTGATCAACCTTCTAGTCCTCTTTAACATAATCTTTAGAGGGTACCTTTTATTTTTTATAAGGACAATAAAACTAAACAAAAAATTACAATAAAAACAACAAAATAGATACCCAAGCCCTTCACACATCAAAGGGAAATCCATAAGTGATACAAACTTTTCCTTTGGCTTAGAAGATAAAAAAAATGCTTGAACGAATATCCTAGCCACATTTCACAATCATAGTACCCTAGTTCCAAATTCCAGTAATTTATGGTTTAGGAATCTTTGCACAATTGTTGAATAATCTATGTAATGCATTTGCATTCATTCTTGTACAAAATGGGATCATTAGTTCTTGATCCTCTCACCACAACCCATTTGATGGAAGTTCATGAACTTTTGAGTACTAGTATGGAAATTCCTTTGCAACAAAATATCTTTTGCAAGCACCTTCTACTCAAATTTGAAAATTATGGTAGTTGGGTTGCACTCCAATTGCAAGTAGTTGGTATTCTTTGCAAAGCAAAAGGACATATTTTCTATGGAATTAAGAACACTTACTAAAACTCCAACCTTTGGAAATTTGAGTTCCATGATGATTGAAGAAATTTGGGCGGATGAATACAATTGCATTGGGTGAAATTTAGGTTAATGCATGAATGTAATGGAGTGGAAACATATATAATGATTTTTTGGGGGGATAAATTTGAACCAATTAGATGAAATGAATTTACAATGGACATTCACTCTTCTTGAATGACATAAAATAATCAACATTTTTTTTTATGTCAACGTACTAGGCTAAATCATAATGGATGATACTAACATAAACCCAACCATATCAAGTTTTTTGATGCATGAATATGACCCCATGAGAATGAACTTCCACAAAATGAATATGAACCCATCAGCGGATGCCCATGGGTGAGGTGTTATTTAAAATTCTTTCCATGAATGAATTATGTTGTGGATTTGGTTTGACATGAACTTTTCATGGATGGAATGCCATCCAACTAGATGAAACAAACTTTGGTGGATGAAGTTGAAAAGTGATGGATGAATATCATATTTTGGATGTTAGCTCAAATCTAACTATTGGGCTTTTAAAATCAAATTGTGTGATATTGGACATACCTTCCTTGAAATTGGGTGCCTCGATAATAATTTTTAGGCAAGAACCATAAAAAATTTCTTTTTCTTGTTTGGGGTCTTTTTTTATCATTTTGGTTGATTATTTTTTTTCAGAGATTGATTTTGCAATTTTTTTGAAAAATTCACCACTAACAAAACAAAGTTTATCAACTCTTATGTATAACTAAATACTCGAGTTTAATGTTTGCAATGAAATACTTGATTTTTAGTTGGCAAAGAATGATAAAATAGAAACACCCACACATGGTAATAGTGTTTTCTCCTTAATGCAATGTAATGTACTAGATTTTAGCAACACATACATACCTTTTTATAACCACATGATTGGCATTAATACTTAACATCCTAGTGCAACTCTTGTTTGTTTATTACACATTTGATCAGACCATATGGAGTTCATCTACACACTCACATAGGGGACTTTGGTGGTC
>Ga0116226_10007057_pt1 | contig 10120 bp, 7 predicted proteins | sample S1TSphfallax_FD_89692 | JGI IMG/M metagenome (GOLD analysis project Ga0116226, IMG submission 89692) | Host-associated microbial communities from peat moss isolated from Minnesota, USA - S1T2_Fa - Sphagnum fallax MG | ecosystem: Host-associated > Plants > Peat moss > Unclassified | place: USA...
GAAAATTCATTGTCGCCGACACGCCTGGCCATGAGCAGTACACGCGCAACATGGTCACCGGCGCGTCCACCGCGGACCTGGCCATCATTCTGATCGACGCGCGGCGCGGCGTGCTGACGCAGACGCGGCGGCATTCGTATCTCGTGTCGCTGATCGGCATACGGCAGGTGGTGCTGGCCATCAACAAGATGGATCTGGTCAATTATTCGCGCGAGGTTTTCGATCGCATTCTAGGTGACTACACGGCGTTTGCGCAGGCGCTGGCGATTCCAAAGATTGTGGCAATTCCGATGTCTGCCTTGGCCGGCGATAATATCACCGAGGCGTCGGGCAACACGCCTTGGTATCACGGCCCGACGCTGATGTCGCACCTGGAAAATGTCGAGATTGCGTCGCTGTCGCGCAGCGCGCCGTTTCGTATGCCGGTGCAATGGGTCAATCGCCCGAATTTGGATTTTCGGGGATTTGCCGGTCTGGTGTCGTCCGGCACGGTGCATCCTGGCGATGCGGTGAAGATCATGCCATCGGCGCGCACAAGCCGCGTGGCGCGGGTGCTGATCGATGGGGATCTGCCTTACGCCACCGCAGGACAATCGATTACCGTCACGCTGGAGGATGAGGTCGATTGCTCGCGCGGCGACGTGATCTGCGGGGCGGAGAGCCCGGCCGAAGTCTCGGATCAGTTCGAAACCACGATCGTGTGGATGAGCGATACGCCGATGCTGCCCGGGCGGTCGTATTTGCTGAAGCTGGGCACTGCTACCGTCACCTGCTCCATCACGGCGCTTAAGCACAAGGTGAATGTCAATACGCTGGAGCACTCGGCCGCCAAGCAACTGGAGCTGAACGAGATCGGCGTTTGCAACATCAGCCTGGACCGGCAGGTGGCGTTCGATCCTTATGCGGACAACCGCGATACCGGCGGATTTATCCTCATCGACCGGCTGTCGAACGAGACGATGGCCGCGGGCATGATCAGTTTTGCCTTGCGCCGCGCGCAGAACATTCATTGGCAGGCGGTGGATCTCAGCCGCGCTGCGCGGGCGGCGCAGAAGGGCCAGCAGGCGTGCGTGCTGTGGTTCACCGGGCTTTCCGGCGCCGGCAAATCCACGATTGCGAATCTGGTGGAGAAGCGCCTGTTTGCGTTGGGGCGGCACAGCACCATGCTGGATGGCGACAATGTGCGGCATGGGCTGAACCGCGATCTTGGGTTTACCGATACGGACCGCGTGGAAAACATCCGGCGCGTCGGCGAAGTAGCGCGTCTGATGAGCGATGCAGGGCTGATCGTGCTGGTGTCGTTCATCTCCCCATTCCGTTCGGAGCGGCAGATGGCGCGCGAGCTTCTGCCGGAGGGCACGTTCGTCGAAGTGTTCATCGATGCGCCATTGGAAGTTGCCGAAAGCCGCGATCCGAAGGGGCTGTATCGCAAGGCGCGGCGCGGGGAAATTAAGCACTTTACGGGTATCAGCAGCCCTTATGAGGCGCCGGAAAATCCCGAGCTGCATATCGATACGACGCAATTGTCGCCCGAGGCGGCGGCGGAGTTGATTGTGGAGAAACTCGAAGTGCGTGGGTTGCTGCGACCGGCTTAGGAAAAAGTTCTTTTTTGAAAAAAAGAACCAAAAAACTTTTACACATGGGCTTCGGCCTCTCCGGAGAGGCTCAGCCCAGGATCAAAAGTTTTTTGCTTCTTTTTTTCAAAAAAGAAGGCCTTCCTTTTACTAAACTATCAACAAGGATATGGCATAATGCCGCCGCTAGATCTCGCTTCGCTGCTGGCCGCCATCGTCCCGGTAGCGGAGGAAGCCGGCCGCGCCACCATGCGGTTCTATGGCCAGTGCACCGCTTCAGAAAAAGCCGACGGCAGCCCGGTGACGGCGGCGGACCAGGCGGCCGAGGATATCATCCTGCCGGCCCTGCGCGCGCTGACGCCCGAGATTCCTGTCGTATCCGAAGAAGAGTCCGCACAGGGCCTGACGCCGGAAGTAACGGGTGAACGCTTCTGGCTGGTGGATCCGCTCGATGGAACCAGGGAATTCTTGAACGGCAACGGCGAGTTCACGGTCAATATCGCGCTGATCGAGCGGGGCGCCCCGGTGCTCGGCGTGGTGATAGTCCCCGCACGGGGCGAGAGTTTTGCGGGCGCCGGCCCTGGCACGGCGACATTGACCGATGCTTCGGGGACACGGCCCATCGCAGTGCGATCGCCTCCGCCCGAAGGGCTGACGGTTGTCGGTTCGCGCTCGCATGGGGATGCCTCGGCGATGGACGCGTTTCTACAGGGCCTGACCGTGGCGGCGTTTCGCGCGGCCGGGAGTTCCCTAAAACTGTGCCTGGTTGCGCAGGGCGAGGCGGACCTTTATCCGCGCCTGGGCACCACCATGGAATGGGATATAGCAGCGGGTCACGCGGTGCTGGCGGCGGCCGGCGGAACGGTTTTGACGGTGGATGGCGGCGCCTTTCTGTACGGCAAGCCTGGCTATCGCAATCCGCATTTTGCGGCTTATGGACGATGGCAGCGCCAGGCGGGCTGACGCGGTGCGCGGCCTTTTCCCAGCCCCACCTTGCGCGTGACTCGATACTCGTCCGAACATGCATGCGATCATCTAGGCTCCCCCCATGACCTCTCCCCGCGCCTCCGACATTGCCGCCCGCGTCGAAGCCTTTGTGCGCGAGACGGTTTTTCCCTATGAGCGCGACACGCGGCGTACCGCGCACGGACCACTCGATGCGATGGTCATGGAAATGCGGGAGCAAGCGCGTGCCGCCGGTGTGCTCACGCCGCACATCCTGTCCGATGGCGATCACCTGTCGCAACGTGAAACCGCAACAGTGCTGATCCGGTCGGGGCTTTCTCCTCTGGGCCCGCTCGCCTGCAATACGGCGGCGCCGGACGAGGGCAACATGTACCTCATCGGCAAGGTCGGCAGCACCCGGCAGAAGGCGGATTTCCTGGCCAAACTCGTCGCCGGCCGCGCCCGGTCGGCATTCCTGATGACCGAACCGGCGGCCGAAGGGGGCGCCGGTTCGGACCCCTCGATGATGCAGACCATTGCCAGACCGGACGGCAATCACTGGGTCATCGACGGCCGCAAGGCGTTCATCACCGGTTTCGACGGCGCACAGGTCGGCATCGTGATGGCCAACACCGGCACCAGGGAGAAGATGGCCGCCACCATGTTCCTGGTGGATCTGCCGGACCCCGCCATCCGGCTGGATCGTGTGCTCGATACCATCGATAGCTCCATGGCCGGCGGCCACTCGGTTTTGAGCATTGAAAACCTGCGTGTCTCCTCCGACCAGATTCTGGGCGAGGTGCATGAGGGCTTCAAATACGCGCAAATCCGCCTCTCGCCGGCGCGGCTGTCGCATTGCATGCGCTGGCTCGGCGCCTGCATTCGCGCGCAGGAAATCGCCACCGACTATGTCTGCCGCCGTCACGCCTTCGGCAAGCTGCTGATCGATCATGAGGGCGTCGGCTTTCAGCTTGCCGACAATCTGATCGATCTGAAGCAGGCCGAGCTGATGATCGACTGGTGCGCCGGCGTGCTGGACACCGGTTCGCTCGGCACCGTGGAAAGCTCGATGACGAAGGTGGCTGTGTCTGACGCATTGTTTCGCGTCGCCGACCGCTGCGTACAGGTGATGGGCGGCACCGGCGTTTCCGGCGACACCATCGTCGAACAGGTGTTTCGCGAAATCCGTGCCTTCCGCATCTATGACGGCCCAACCGAGGTTCATAAATGGTCGCTTGCCAAGAAGATCAAACGTGATCATCTGAACGGCAAGACCCGTTGAACGAGGTTAACGGGCATATCGGCGTCGTCAGCCGCCGGCATGACAGAGTTCATAGAGCCCGACGTCGATCGAGCCGGCGCGAAAACCGGCCTCGCAATAGGCGAGGTAATATTCCCATTTGCGCCTAAAACGCTCGTCGAAGCCAAGGGGATGCAGGCGCGGCCATGCGTCGTCGAAACGGCGGCGCCATTCGGCCAGCGTGGCCGCATAGCTCGCCCCGAAATGCTCGGCCGAGCGAAGGGCGAGGCCGGCGCGGCCGATCTGTGCCCTGAGCTGTTCCACCGAGGGCAGCATGCCGCCTGGAAAGATATGCCGCTGAATGAAATCCGGGTCGCGCCGGTAGCTGGCGCAATAACGCTCGGCAATGGTAATGACCTGCAGCACGGCGCGGCCGCCATCGGCCATGCAGGCGCGCAGCCGGTCGAAATACAGCGGCCAATAGTCCGCGCCCACGGCTTCGAGCATTTCGATGGAGACGATCCGGTCGAACACGCCGGCGACGTCGCGGTAATCCTGCAGCCGCAGATCATGCCGGCCGGGTGCGGATTGTTCCAGCCGCAGCCTGGCATGTTCGAGTTGCGCCGGCGAGAGGGTCAGGCCGGTGACATGACAGCCGCATTCGCGGATCAGCCGTTCGGCGAGCCCGCCCCAGCCGCAGCCGATTTCGAGCACGCGCTCGCCGCCTTGCAGGCCGAGGCGTTCGATGACCCGCGCCTGCTTGGCGTCCTGCGCCGCTTCGAGCGAGGCGCAACCGGGTTCGTAAATGCCCGACGAGTAGCTCATGCCGCTATCGAGCCAGGCGGCGTAGAATTCGTTGCCGAGATCGTAGTGCGCCTCGATATTGCGCCGGCTGCGCCATTTGGTGTTGGCGCGCGCGGCATGCCGCACGCGTTCGATCAGCCGTGCGATGCGGGTGCCGACGAATGTGTCGGCCAGTTCGTCCTGGTTCAGGGCGGCGAGTTCGATGAGCGCGGTGAGATCGGGGCTGCTCCAGTCGCCATCCATGTAGGATTCGCCGAAACCGATCTGGCCATCGATCAGCAGGCGCCGCACCGCGCGCCAGCGGTGGATGACGAGGGTTGCGTGCGGTCCGGGCTGCTGTGCGACATGGTCCAGCAAGTCGCCGGCCGGCGTCTGCACGGTAATGCTCCCCAGCACCATCTGGTTCATCAGCCGCCGCAGAAAAACCCGAGACAATTTCATGCAACTTCCCTGCCTGTAAAGCCGAAGCCAAAACCAACAAAAGTTTTTTGGTGCTTTTTTCCAAAAACGAACAGCTAGCCTAAACCGTAGCGTGCTAGCTCTGCGCACGCGGCACAAACCGGACGCCCCGGAACCATAGTTTCAAAGCCTCCCAATGAATCGCAGCCAGGACCTTGAACCCCTGCACGGGCATGCGCAGGAAATGCCGCAGCAAAGCCAAATCCGTCAGCGCTTCACGCGCGCCGCCGAAAGCCGTGGCGATGAGTGTGCCGTCCGCATCCGACGCGGTAATGCCGAGCGATACGGTGTTGCCAGGCCGTGTGACACGGAACCGGTAAGTCAAATCCATCGGCAGCAACGGCGACACATAGAATGCTTTCGCACAGCTCTGGCGGATGTGCGATCCATCGCCATCCGCCGGCATCAGATACACATGTTTTTCGCCAAACGTATTGCGCACTTCATAAATCATGGCGATCAGCCCGGCATCAAGCCCGTGGCAGAAGAACACGCTGATGGGATTGAACGCGTGCCCCAGAATGCGTGGCATGCACAGCAGCCGGACCGCGCCGCAAGGCGCAGCGATGCCGGCAGCCAGCAGGCTGCGTTCGACCCAGGCGCGCAGGCCGCCGGCTACGCCGTCGCCATGGTCACGCTCATGGAACGCAAAGATCCCGAACCGCTCATGCGCAAACAGGCGCAACCGCGCCGAGAGCGTGGGCAGTTCGTCGAGATCGAGCAGCATTTGCACAATCGAATAGCGCAGCCTGTGGCGCACCGGCCGCAGCCGCTGGTGCACCACCGTGCCGGCGTAAAGTGCCGACGCCATCACGCCGCCGCCGCCTCGGCGCGGGTCCCCGCCGGGCGCAGATGGATGCGCGCCGATTCGTCGGCGACCGACCAGGGCCGCCGCACGTCGGCCAGCGCCTCGGCCACCGCAAGCCCGGCCTGCAACCCGTCCTCATGAAACCCGGCGCCGAACCAGGCGCCGCAGAACCAGCTGCGCCGCACCCCTTGCAACGACCATAGGCGCCGCTGTGCCGCCATGGCGCCGACATCGAACAGCGGGTGCTCGTAGGCCTGCGTATGCAGGATGGCGCCGGGTGCGGGCGGCCGCGGCGGATTGAGTGTGGCAAAAATCTCCGGCTCGCCCTGCAGATTCTGCAAATTGTTCATCCAGTAGGTGACGCAGGGCAAGCCGGCGCGCGCGCCGACAAAGTTCCAGCTCGCCCACACCGATCGGCGCCTGGGCATGAAGCTCGGGTCGGTGTGCAGAACGGCAAGGTTGCGCGTGTGGCCGAAGGCGCCGAGCAGGGCACTCTCCTGCGCATCGGCATCGCCCAGCATCGCCAGCGCCTGATGCGCATGGGTGGCGATGACCACCTCGTCATGGTGGAAAATCCTGCCGCGCACGTCGCGCAGGGTAACGCCATCGGGCGCGCGATGCACCGCGGCGATGCCGCAGCCCAGTTGTACCTCGCCGGGAAATTCCGCGGCGAGGCGCGCCACATAGGCCTGGCTGCCGCCGGCAACGGTGCGCCAGTCCGGCCGGTCGTGCAGGCGCAGCAGCCCATGATTGTCGCAGAAGCGGAAGAACGCCGCCGCCGGGTATTGCAGCACCGCGTCCGGGCTGCTCGACCAGATGGCGGCGGCCATCGGGATCAGGTGATCCTCGCGCAGCGCCTGGCCAAACCCGTGCCGATCGAGCCATTCGCCGAGCGAGGTGAGGTCCGGCTCGCCCAGCACCGCATCCTGCGGCGCCATGCGGTACAGCCGGCGCAGGTCGCGCAGCATGGACCAGAAGCGCGGGCGGACCAGGTTGCGCGCCTGGCCGAACAGGCCGCGTAACCCAGTGCCAGCATATTCGAGCGCACCCGCATCCAGCGAGGCAGCAAACGACATGTCCGAGGGCTCGGTCGCCACGCCAAGGTGGCTGAGCAGCGCGGTAAAATTCGGATATGTCCGCTCGTTATAGACAATAAAACCGGTATCCACGGCGAAACTGCCGCGGCCGGCATCGACCGTCACCGTGTTGGCATGGCCGCCGAGGCGTGGCGCGCGTTCGTAGAGCGTGACCCGGCAGCCGCGGGCGAGCAGCCAGGCGCAGGACAGGCCGGCGATGCCGGCGCCGATCACCGCCACGCTGCGGGGCTGGTCCGGTTTGGGTTGCCGCATGCCTTCCTTCTGAATCCGGAGTGTCGTCATGCTACGTAGCAGCATCGCCGCCGGATGCGCAGTGCATCCGGCTGCATGCGGGCCACGTTAGCGGCTCAGCACCGTAAAGGACCGAACATGCTCCTGCTGGCCGTGTTGGCCCTGGCCGCGATGATGCTGGTGATGACCGCAGCCTGGTATACGCAAAGGCGCACGCGCAACGCCGGCTGGGTTGACGCTTTCTGGAGTTTTGGCACGGGTCTGACGGGCGCCGCCTGCGCCCTCGCCCCGCTGCCAGGCGCCGGCTGGCATGCGCCGGGCGTCCGCGCATGGCTCGTCGCCGGCTTGGCACTGCTCTGGTCCGGCCGCCTGGGGCTCTACATTGCCCGCCGCACGGCGGCGAGCCCGCGGGAGGATGCGCGCTACGCCCGCTTTCGCGCCGAGTGGGGTGGAGAATTCGAGCCCCGCATGTTCGGCCTGCTGATGATCCAGGCCGCTGTCGCCGCCCTGCTCGCCATCTGCGTCATGCTCGCTGCCCGCAACCCGCAGGGGTTCCGCGCATTCGATGCCGTCGCGGCACTGCTGCTGGCCGGCGCGGTGTGGGGCGAAGCCATTGCGGATGCGCAGATGCATCGTTTTCGCCGGACGGCCGGCCACGGACAGGTCTGCGACAGGGGCCTGTGGGCCTGGTCGCGGCACCCGAACTATTTGTTCGAATGCCTGGCCTGGTGCGCCTACCCGCTGTTCGCCCTGAACCTGGCCTGGCCCTGGGGACTGGCCGCCTGGGCCGGACCCGCCGCCATGGTCTGGCTGCTCACCCGCGTCTCCGGCATCCCGCCGCTGGAGCGCGAAATGCTTGCCACCCGGGGCGATGCCTACCGTGCCTATCAGGCCCGCGTCAGCGCCTTCGTGCCGATGCCGCCCGGCAGGTGACGGTTGGCCGGTCTGAAAACTGTCCCCTGACAAGCGTATCCTGCCTGTGCTAGGAACGATCCGGATAAGAACCGGTGGGGAAGCGTATATGCAGCAGACCATCGTCATCGCGGTCGTGCCGGTGCTGGACGGGCAGGTGGATGCTCTGCAGGCCGACATCGAAGCGCTGCGCGACGCGATGCAGGGGCCGCATAACGACTACCCGGCGCTGAAGGCCGCGTTGCCGACGCTGCATTTCCTGTCCATCGTCACCTTCGGCCCGCGCGCCGGCGTGGCGCCTGGCGATCCTGCGCAAACCCCGCAACTGATCATCGAGGCGAATTTCGACGGCGCGCCGGGCCCGTTCTGGGCGGCGCTGGAAGCGCCGATGGGCGAGACCATCCGCGCGCTGCTGCGCCGCTGCGCGCCGCCGCTCGGCCGGTCGGACGGCATGTTCGATGCCATCGTGGCGCCCGGCTCGCGCGTGCCGGTGGCCCCGCTGCTCGAACGCCAGAGCATTTTCCCCTCCGCCAGCCACGCCGGCAACCGCGGTTTCAGCCAGGTGCGCATCCAGCGCCACGCCGCCCTGTTCGCCGCCGTCCAGCAGCACCTTCCGCCGAACGCGCCCGCCCCGGCGCCGGACGCCGCCGGCATCCATGCCGCCTTGCGCCAGACTCTGGTCCCGCAATTCCCCTGGCTGGACGAGCCGTTCGAGGCGCCGATCACCGCTGCCGACGAAAACACCGATTTTTGGGCGCTCATCGGTTTTGCCGCCGTGGCTGTGCTCTGCGCCCTGCTGCCCTGGCTGCTGCTCGGCAAGCTCCTGCACGCGAAGGCGGCGACGCTGGTGGCTCTGGGCACCGGCATCTATTGCCTCACACGGCTGACCGATATCGGCGACCTTCTGACCCTGCTCGGCAGACCGGCGTCACCAAGTGCCTGGAAGATTTTTGCGGCGGGCCTCGGGCTGTTGGCGGTGCTGTCACTTTTCCTTCATGGCGGGCCGCTTGCTGGCTTGCTGCTTCTGGTCGCAGGCTTGGTTGCCAGCTTGCTGATTCTCCTGGCCGCGCTGCGACACCGCGAAGCCGATGACCTGCTGCATCACCCGCCGCCCGACGTGACGCCCGACCCGGCACTGGTCCGCACATTGGAGGCGTTCGAGGACTGTCACCTCGCCGGTGCGGACCACATGGCCAGCCTGGTGACCATCAAACCCGGCCGATTCCGCGCCTTCCTGCTCCGCTTCGGCATGCGCACGCTGTATCTGGTGGTGCGCTACACCGCGACCGACGGCTACCTGGGCAGCATGCGCACCATACATTTTGCCCACTGGGCCATTGTGGACCATGGCAAGCGCCTGGTGTTCTTCAGCAATTTCGATGGAAGCTGGGAGAGCTACCTGGATGACTTCATCGAGAAGGCGCATGCCGGGCTGACGCTCGCCTGGGGCAATAGCGTGGGCTTCCCCTCGCCGCGCTACCTGTCGCTGGACGGGGCGACGAAGGGGCGCAAATTCAAGAACTGGGCGCGCTGCTCAATGACGCCGAGCACATTCTGGTACGCGGCCTATCCGAATCTGACGGTGAACCACGTCGTGCGCCAGGCCGCCGTCGCCAAAGGCCTGGCTGCCGTCAGCCTGTCGCCCGCGGACGCCGCCACCTGGGCAAAGGATCTTTAGATGACCCAACCCGACCCTGGCAGCTGGCGCCTGGCCGCGCCGCACGCGGCTCGCGCACAAGGGCTGATCGTCAGCCCGTTTGCGCATCTGCCCGAGGCCGTCGCCCTTCTGCTCGACACGACGGGCGCCCCCGGCAACGGCTGGTTGCGGGCGCTTCTGCAAGGCGACGGCGCGCTGACCATTACGCCGGCCACCGGAAAGGCGATCGATGACGACGGCAGCGCATCGGCCTGCGCAGCGCTGGCGTTTACCGCGACCGGATTGCAGCAGCTCGGGCTCGATCCTGCGGTCATGCAAACCTTTGCAGAGCCGTTCCTCGAAGGCATGCACGAGCCGCACCGGCGCCGGCGCCTGGGCGATATTTTTCTCGAC
>Ga0116226_10007058_pt1 | contig 10120 bp, 6 predicted proteins | sample S1TSphfallax_FD_89692 | JGI IMG/M metagenome (GOLD analysis project Ga0116226, IMG submission 89692) | Host-associated microbial communities from peat moss isolated from Minnesota, USA - S1T2_Fa - Sphagnum fallax MG | ecosystem: Host-associated > Plants > Peat moss > Unclassified | place: USA...
TAAGGACACATTTAAAAATATACCTTAGCTTATGGGATATTTAAGGACTACTTAAAGGCCTGCCTAGGACCTACCTAAGGAATGCAAAGAAACACTTAAAGATTTACTTAGGTTATGGGATATTTAAAGGCTACTTAAAAGACTACATAAAGCCTACTTAGGGGGTGATTTAAAGGTTATCAAAAGCCAACACATGCAACTACATGAAGTTTATGTAAAGGATTACTTAGGGACTACTTAAGCAAACATCTAGGGGCCTATAAATTATGAGATACCTAAGGGCTACTTACAAGGCTACATAGAGACTACTTGTGGGACTAGCTAGGGATTTCTTTGGTTAAGGGATACCAAAAGGTTAATTAGGGGGGTTACATTGCGCCTACATTGGGGGTACCCAAGGTTGGTTCATAACCCTTATGTAGACCTTATGAGTTTTTAAAGTAACCCCTTAAATAGTCCTTTAAGTATCCCCTAACTTAGGTAGGTCCTTAGGGAGCCCCTATGTAACTTTTATGTAGACTCTTGATAGCCCATATCTTGGATAACCTACAACCTAGGTAGGCCCTTAAGTGGTCTTTAGGTTGTCCTCAAATAACCCCTTTGGTTATGTAAATAATAACCTTAAATAATCCCTTAACCTAGGTGAACCCCTTAATAGCCCCCATATAGCCTTTAAGTAGACCTTTAAAGATAGGCCTTATGCAACTCCCCATGTACATTTTTAATCATCCATGTTTAAATAAGTAGGTAGTTCATAGGTTGGGAAGTAGGTGGGCCTTAAACTAGTAAGCCCCCTATTTACATAGTATCCTAATCTATGTGGCCATAACCTAAGTACACCATAATCTAATTTGAAAAAAAATTATGGGGGTCATCACTTTAATGGAAAGATCCTTACTTTAATAAACTTTATGGATAAATCAAAGAGGATGAGTGACTATAAAAAGGATAAAAGTCAGGCCAAAAATAAAGATTATTTTAAAGATAACTTTATTGTGTAACAACTAAATCCAAATATGTTGTATATGTATGAAATAGTCACAAGAATGTTTTTCCTATTTAATTTTGAATATACATTAATACCTACGGAATAATTTCAAAGATGAAGGACAAGATTATGTAATTCCTAACACAAACATATATTTTTTCCTTTTAAAAACATAAATCAATTTGAAAAAAATAAATTTGAATTTTATTATTTAGTACAAATTCAAAGACCATCTCGTGAAAAAAATAAATTCAATCACATGATTTATAAATGGAGAATATAATAATAAATACATAAATAAATTTCATATTTCAAACCTTCATTTGATTCTAAAAACTATATAATACACTTTTTTTTTTGTATATATCATAATTTTACCAATATAATTTAGTTAAAATATGTGATATATAATTTATCCACAAATATTTATAAATGAATCAAAAATAAATTATAATAAAAATGTAATAAAAATCATTTTATTAAAAATATTTCTGATATAAAAGAGTAATTTAGATAATTAATTTTAATTTTTAGATATTGATTTTTTCCTTATATTTAATTTATTTTATGGAATTATGAAATTTATTATGTTTACACATATAATGTCTTAAGTTTTACTTAAATTTATGATAAAAATTTATGTAAAATTAAATTATAGTTTTTCACATCGCAAACACCTATTTGATTTTTAAATTTATATTATACAATTTTGACTATAATATATCATAATTGTACCCAAAAAATGTAATTTAAATGTATGATACAAAATGGGTCATAAATCACTCCTACTGCCTAGGATATTTAATAATAAATTACATTGCTTACTTAATACAATGTTTAATTAAAAAAAACTACATTATCAACATGATAAAACATTTATTATTTAACCCACATACATTTGACCTATTTGTTATTTATTACCTATCCTACTTGTTGCATATTTAATACATTAATTGGATAGCCGACCTAATTATTTAATTATAATTATTATCTAAACATAAACCTATTTGATAAATAATTTTCATAGCCTAATTAATTAAATAATTAATACAAAAACATTATCACATATCAATAATATGATAAAATACTTACTATTTAACCCTATTTCTACCATTAATTGCCATGGGTCTTTTGAAAATTTCACAAAGCCATTAAACCCTACTACATTTTAATGGATATTTCATTGAAAAAAGTTAAGGGAAAACAATGAGGCCATTAAATCCAACAATTTCATTGGCCAACTCTTTTTTTTTCACATTTGATTACATGTGCATTTGTGATTAAAATTTATAGTTGCAAATGAATTTGAAAAGATGTCATGTGGTATCCAATTGCCCTTGAACCACCTTCCAAGTCACAAAAACAACTACATTTTTATTTTCATTCAAATTGACATTAATCACAAATATACATTGCATATTACAAACCATTTTGTAGTCATTTATGTGATTGCTAGTTGTTTTTACTAAGTGCCATGGAGGATAGTTGTATTTAAAGTCACAAAAATGGTTAATTTGGAAAAAAATCATAAACGCATGGGTTGGAATGGATAAGATTCCTTATAGTGATGGGTCCCACATGGATGAACATGGGTCACATGTAAGTTGGAAGTTTCTTGAGAAGCTACTTTGAGCTATGTGTCCAATGGATACAAATAAAATTAGAATCCCACATTACTTTCAATTTGTTCAACAACAATTTTGAGTACATATTTTTGTAATATAATCTTTTTTCATTCACAGCATACACATCAGGTTTTTGTTTTTGTTTTTTTGATTTTATGATATGGAAATTAAACCTGCCTTCATTCATGTGTTTTCAAAATCTTGTTGTTTAACTCTTTTTGTGCCTATGATACATATTGAAATTCATCATCATTTGGTGTAAGAGAAGATTGAAAAGGCTTTGTCAAGTTGCTGCATTGAAACATAAATAATATGGTTGCAAATATTTTGACCAAAGGACTTAATGTTGACAAGCATGAATATTTTCAACACTTGATGGGTGTGATTAAATGCATAACTTGATAGTTCACTAAATGGGGGTATTAGTTATCAACTTCCTGTAAATTACTTAAGTTATTTTTACCAAGTTATAGTTACTTGAGATATTTGTATTGCATACATAAACTTTTGGGATTATGAGATATGTTAAATACGTTAAGTCAATGGCTTTGTGCATATGCTTGCATGCACATGCATTTTTAGGGTGATTAACATCTTCATGGAGGTGTTCACCTCCTATTTAGATTAGGACACACAAAGTTTGTAGCAACATCTTTGTGATCCTAAGGTTGGGTGGAAAGCTGGTTGTAAAAATTAATCCTTTTATCATTTCTATCTTTTCATCAATCCATTGTCAATTTCCAACATATGGATCAACATTTCATTTTTTAGAATTATAGGTGGGATGATTATAGAGTTTTGTATTGTTTTGTTTTTTTATCAAAATAGGTTTAGGTTTAGAATCTGTTTTGAAAACTAAAAAGGTATTTTTTTTGGATTTGTGTCTTTGCAAAAGAAAATTTCCCCATACCATATTCACAAATGATGGAAATGGCAAGCAAATTTCTTATATGTTTGGCATCAATTTGCATCATATGTTTTTTTAATTGAATATGAATTTGATTGTATTTGAATTGAATTGGAGTTCAATTCAATTTAATTTGAATATAACTCCAATGGATTTGAATTATATTTAAATTCAGTTCAATTCAAGAATTTGAGCTCCATTGAATCTGGATTGAAATCAATCAAATTTGAATTAAATTCAAGTTGCATGCAATGTCATTCAATATTTTCATTTGAATGGAGCTTAATTTCCAAATGTTCTTCCATCATTTCATCATCAATTGTAATGCTTAGTAAGCAGGAGCCCAAGTTAAATATATATTTACTTAAATGCACTATACTTAAATTTATAGACCAAATTAAAATTGAAAAGATTATAGCTCACTTTTTGAATAAAGATTTAAGATTAAAGTAATGTCCTTAATGTAGACCAAAACCTGAAATTTTATGTAATGAATTTTCAAATTGAATTCCTCAACAAACCATATTATTTATTTAACACAATTTGTCATGATTTACCATGACCACATTCGCCACAGAAGCATGTTCATTGTTTTTACAAATTTCATGGAGATCTAATATCCTTTAAAAATCCTATGATTGTGAATGTGCCTAAACATTAATAGAGATTTAATTATGTGCCCCCAAAAAATTCAGATATTATCATATTCTTTGAGTGGATTCAGCTATAATGTAATTATCTTTAAAATTTTCAAAATTTTCAAAATTTAATTGCATAGAATGCCAAGAAAAACATAATTAAATTTTTTAGATCTGGGGTTTGAAAGCTAGGTAAATTATGAGGCGAAGGCACCCAACAGAGATGGTATAGACACACTGGGACGATTTTGTGTCTCTTGTTAATAATATTGTATATGTTGAAATTCTCAGAAATTCAAAAATCCAGTGCCTAAGTTTAAATTCTAAAATATATTAATTATTCGACAAACACTTGCCAAATCTATTCAAGGATTGCACGTTTCTCTTTGGTCAAGTCACTTTTATTTTAAAATGTAGGTATCTCAAATCTTACCATAGGGTGAGATATCCTTTTATAAAAATTCTACTCTTTTAAACCTGAAGAACTCATGTGGTTTCTAGCAACACAAATGCTTTCTCAATATTCTTCAATCCTATTTGATTGTACATGTATAGGTGGGGATAAGTTGCATGTAAGCTGACTTGCCTCAAATGACTAGAATTCACATTAGCTACATGGTGATGCATTGCCCTTGGCAAAAAGTGGGGGGGGAGGGAGAGAGAAATAGGATTAGGAACTAGAAATTATCTTCATCCAATGAGGGGAACTAATTTGTTCCTTCCATGTGTTTCCAATTATGTTACCTTCATGTTCCCAATCAACTTACATATGCTCCTTTTTATTATGTTCTTGTGATGTTCCCTTTGGTGTTCCCACTGTTTATCCCATCTTGGGTGCTCAAATTTCTCTATGAAGTTCCCATATATAATTGTTGTGTCGTAGCATGTAACTGGTAGCACCACTCTTTAAGCCCTTATTCTATGCCCAAAGTTGTTGCCGCCCTTTTTTTTTCTGTACATACAGTGGGGGCTATTTGGGCATGCACAAAAGCTAATAGGTATTGTTAAGCTTTATGTTTAAAATATCTCAAAAATGACATCATCATAAATTAGTAAAATCAAAGAGTCAATTGTAAAAACCTCCAAGTTATTGTTATGAGATCCTTATGATTTTGCATGTCATTCGTGGGCAAACATGTAAATATTAGTTCACTAAGACAACTCTAAAATCAATTTATGGCTCGGATTTGAAATGTGAGTGCTCTCAAATTTTTTTCAGTGATCACAATCAATTTTTTTTTTCTTTCCTTTGTATGAGTAGAGCCTATGCTATTAAACAACATTTAAGTACCAGTTTATTTGAAGTTAACCTCCTCAAAACAATTCAAGGCTCCTATTGGAAAAATCTGATTGACCATAAAAGTAGGCTTTTGTGTTTTTTCCCCTCCCAATCCTTAGGCACAATAGTAGGCTTTACTACTCCACATACAGACCCTCATGTACTTGTATATATGTAAAAGCCTTGTCTGTGTAGAAGACAGGGTTAAAAAGGAAGATTGTGTGTGAGCATAGCCATGGAAATCCTCATCCTTGCACACAACCTTGACTTTTGCTCTATGTTGTCCTGCAACACAACCACCACACAATATTCTTTCCAGTGTAAAGCTATGGAATAGTAAAGAGGTTCATGCTTGTGCCAGCCCTGGCCATTCATGTTTTGTCCAATGAAAAGTTAGTATACCAAGAAAACGATCAAGGAAAAGTGCTAAGTGAGCTCAAATTTACTTATATTTTACATGTGATTTATTCGTTCACACACATGGATGCAATTGCCCCAATCCACTCTCAAGGTCTAATTGTCCATGCATATGTGACCGACCTTTGGTCATTAAAATTTTCGGGAGGCCTGGACATACCATTGTAACACAAGGCCCGATGTAAAAAGCTAAGACCCCATGTCAAAAACCCAGAGGCCAAAGTTCAATTGCAAAAACAAAAAAAAATTGTAGGATAGTGAAAATCATCCTCGATTTGTTTTTAGACATCTCCTCACGAAAACGTACCTGGGTAAAGTTGGTAAACGGAAGGACTTGGCCTTGGGGCCTGTGCATTTCACACGCGACCTAAGCTTTATACATTGAGCCTCAAGCTTTTGACATGGGGGTTTCGGCTTAAGAAATGGGGTCTTAACTTTTGACATTTGTTTCATTTGGTTTATAACAAAAAGTGTCCTTGTAGGTCAAGTGATTTCATTGGGTTTTGAGTTAATTCATTGGTCACAATGAACAGGACTTAGTGTGAATGTAATGATTCATTGGTGTAGAGCACAAGGATTAGCGAATTGCAGGCAGCAGTGAGGGCTTGGAAAATTTTAACATGATCCAAGAGGGCTAGCGAGCTATGCACATAGCTTTTTACGTCAAGCTTGGGCTTTTGACATGTGACTAGCACAAGTGTATGACCTTTTTGGTAATCCATCCTAAAGCTTCCAAGCTATTCTTTGTTGCTATGAACTTGAAGTTCATCTTTGAACTTAGACCACCAGTAAAATGAGTTTGGGTACCTTAACCCAACCGTAAACAAGAGAAAATAAAAAAAATTCAATACCTACATAAACAAAATGATTTATGCACCAAGGGGTCCTTCATGAAAATGGGCAATGTAAGTATATAAAATATTAAATTAGATTTTTTGTTAAATTTATTATGCAAATATTTCATGATAAGGATAATAAGGTATTACTTAAATACTTTAGCATGGTCATTGAATGTGCTAACTCTATTAGATGCAAGTATTTTTCATTTGGTTTATAATAAATGTAATCCATTCGTAATGGATGGGGGTATTGTGTGCAACATGAAAGGAAATTTTTTTCCTCATAATTATTGTAATTTACTATATATGAACTTATAGCACACAAGTGAAAACCAACTAAAATTTTGTAACTAAATTAAAAACAAATGTGTTCATCCAACAAAACATACTTGGCGATTGAAATGGTTCCAAAGAAAAAATAGTACTCTCAACTAGCAAACTAGCACCACCATCCAACATGTATCCATTTCACAACATATGGTCACCAAGTTATTAGCTTTTCATTTGAAAACATTGTGTAATCATTAAGTTGAAATATGGTGGCACTTGTTTGAAATATGAGTGAATTTAAGATTATGCAATTCCCAATGTACAAGCAACCAATTCCACCAATCTTTCAAGCCCTAAAGCACTTAAGCTACATTGTACAAAACCACAATGTTAATTAGACAATAAATTTAAAAACTCATAAGGACAATATGAAAATTTTAGTTTTTAATTTTTTATAAATGGACACTTGAAAGAATCTATTAGATTTATGTGATATGGTAAAATTGTGGGGTATGTTAATGGAACTGAATTTACCTCTTTTCTATCTTGTTTGATTCCAGAAACACATGATTACTAATTTCAAGGGGAAAAATTCCCAAGCTCATTGCTTTTGCAAACATAAAATTCATACAAATACTAGAAAAGTTTGGTTGATCTTTTGGAGATGTTGTGCCAACAACTAGTGATGCAAGAGCATAAATAGTCAGGACAATTGTTTGGCAATGGTGGTCGAAGATCCTGGTGCATGATTTTGGCACAAAGTGGAGCCCTTTTTTCACCTTTGAATGGTGGTTCACCAGTAAGAATCTCTGACCATACCATAGCAAAACTCCAAACATCAGCCTTCGGAGGGAAATTTGGGCTTTTAAGTTCTTGATCAACCATTGGTTTGTCATAAAGTATCTTAGGTGCAGCATATACACGTGTGCCTTGGTCGGAAGTCTGCGTTGAAAAGGTTTCCGTCATGTTGTAAGGTTTTGTTGTCCCAAAGTTTGCCAACTTCACACGTAGATAGCCTTCGAAACATCTCGTAATAGGTTCCACAAGAATGTTTGAAATTTGAGATCCCTCTGAACAATTTTTTCATTATGAAGATATCTCATGGCATCTGCAACTTGTACCATTATGTCAATTGCCACATGCAATTTGAATGGTGTGCCAAGTTTTCCTTGGACTCAAGCTTTAATGTGGGTGTAGAGATTCTTAGGCATCCATTCCATCATGATGTGGGATTTCTTGTCCTTCCAATAGCAAAAGAATTTCACAATGTGTGGATGATGGCACCATTTCAAAATGGTAACTTCTTTTTCTTCCTCTTCAATATTAGGATGACGAATGATTTTCAATGCACATTTCTTATTCAACCACATGACCTCACCCACATCACCACATGCACATTCCCCTAATAATGCAAGCCAAGTAAACTTTTTGAATTGAGTGTCTACTTCTTTCATTATGTCCTTCATATCTCCTGCAATCTGAGAAAGTAAATAGGTAGCAAGAATGTAGTCTTGGTTGTTGATGCCACTTGGTGATGTGAAACTTGTATCAACATGATTGTCCTTCACTTCCTTCGGCTTGGCAAGAAGATAGTCCATGTCAACTTTTGCTACATCTTGGAAAGAACTACTTGCACTTAAGAACTTTTCAAGGAGGTGGTCTTGCTTTTTCAAAGCCTTTGTTGTGTTCTGAATAGCTTGTACCATATTAGCATTTGTCATTTTGAGAACACTTGTCCACCATGACAGGCTAAGCAAAATCTCTGTCACATCCCCTTTGACATTTGCCAGGGTTATTGCTCCATCAAGCCATGAAGATTCTTTGCACAAGCACTTTTGCACTAAAGCCTCTGCACATTTTGCCACCATGTGTATTTCGTGTAAAACCTTCTTTTGATCTGTAGTGGCCAACGTTGACATACTAGGAAATGATCTTTCAAAGACAGTCCTTGTCTTTGTAAATTTTTTTCCTAAATAGTTGCAAAGTTGTTTATTAAGTTGAATTTGGTCAATATTCGTTGTGAGCTCCTCAACTTTTTTCATAATCACCAAAATTAGCTCCAACTCTGACTCCATCTCTCTCCCACTTATTTGAACATCTCCAAAAAACATAAACTGTATAAAACTCCAAATTTGGCAAAAATAAAAAGTTGTGATATGCTCCAAACAATTCATTTTGAAGGCACAACAACTTGAAGAAATATATGAAAGAGATGCCAAGCCTATAATGGATGTTTGTGTAATCTCTTTTACCTACAAACATTGTGCACACATCATATAACCATGACATTGTTAATGTTGAAGCCACAGCCACATCACAAACTTGTACTGAAAATATACCACAAATCCATTCATAAATGCTATCTAAATAAACCCACAAAAGAAGAAAACAGTAACTGCATGTGATACAACGATGCAACATTGAAAAGGGACAAGTTTGGTCAACTTCTTGCATAGTTAAGAAAGTTGAAACTAGTGAAAACCCTCTAGCAATTAGAATTAACAAAAATTTAGCAAGTTATAGATAGCATTCAACACTTGTGGTTCCAAAAGAACAATACTATATTACTCCTTACATCTTCTAAGAATGTCCAAGTTGTAGAATTGCATCCTACCATAACACTACACTAAAAAAATTTACAAAATATGTGGTTGAAAACGCATGTCAAATGTTGTCGGTCGCATGTAAACCTATAACCTTCTCAATTCAAGGCCATATAAAGATCTTTAACAACTGACAATACATCACCCAACGAAAAAGTTCCATCCTAGAGCCTTTGCAATTCAGAGATAAAATACGTTAGAGAATTCCCTGAATTGCTGGAGGACACTTACAGAGCAATGGTCCGGTACACGATTCAGCGGACGTTTTGGAGGCCGGATTGATCCAAGTGGAATCCGCGAACTTCAGAGGGACTGATCGCAGTGGAATGCACCGCAAGATCAGAAATTGAAGACGAACTCCTCCCGATCACCATAGAATAAGCTGATAAGCAAAGTAGTATATAAATTACCGACACGCAGTGATAATATTTAACCAAGTGCTTCTTTAGCTCCTTAAAGCTTTTTGGCATGGCTGATATATTGCCTGTCCCAAACCCCAACCCTATTAGCGGTAGACTAGTGGGTGTCTGCACGCAGCTCGGCAGAGAGAAGTA
>Ga0116226_10007060_pt1 | contig 10120 bp, 11 predicted proteins | sample S1TSphfallax_FD_89692 | JGI IMG/M metagenome (GOLD analysis project Ga0116226, IMG submission 89692) | Host-associated microbial communities from peat moss isolated from Minnesota, USA - S1T2_Fa - Sphagnum fallax MG | ecosystem: Host-associated > Plants > Peat moss > Unclassified | place: USA...
AACCCCTATCTCGGCTACTCCGCCATCGCCATGGCGGCGCTGGACGGCATCAAAAACAAAATCCACCCCGGCGAGCCGATGGACAAGGATCTTTACGACCTGCCGCCCGAGGAGTTGAAGGGCATCCCGACCGTGTGCGGTTCACTCCGCGAGGCGCTGCAATCACTCGAAGCCGACCACGAATTCTTGCTGGCCGGCGACGTGTTCAGCAAGGAGCAGATCGAGAGCTATATCGAACTCAAATGGAAGGATGTGTACCGCTTTGAACACACCCCGCATCCGGTTGAGTTTGAGATGTATTATTCGGCTTAATATGCAAAAAACTGGGGCCGAAAGGCCCCAGTTTCATAATATAGGTATCTTCGTAGGGTAAGACCGATGAACGAAGAAGAGCTTAGATCACTGGTTCTTGGTCACCTAGACCGACCAACTGACTCGACGGCATGGTCGTGCCGTTCAGGTACAGTCCTCTACTCAGATATTTCTACTATAAAAAAAGCGCACTTTTATGTAATGGGTATGAATCCAGGTGGCGATGCTAATGAACCACGATCTATCAAATCAAACCTGTGCGCGCCAAAGGGAAAAAATAGCTATGCCGACGAGTGCTGGGCTTGCTCTGACGGTGGCTATGAATGCTCTCATTGTGAAAATGGGAGGCTAAATCCAGAGAAACGTGACATCATACAAAAACGCGTATGTGATCTGTTTGCTGCTCTTGGGTCCCAACCGAAAGACATTATCTCAACGAACTTTATATTTGCTCGTTCCACGGAGTTTTCAAAGGTCGCCGAAAAGGCAGAGTGGATTCGACGATGCTGGAATGTTCATAAAGAATTACTAAGCATAGTCAGGCCGTCTTGGGTTATTACCTTGGGTTTTGGGGAAGTCTTCTCTGCTTTAGGCCGGACAGACAAAGCGGTTGAACTATCGGAACACAAACAGAATAGCGTTGAGTCTGGAAACGGTCGCTATGGTTGGCATCGGCGTTTGAAGTTTAGGCTGGCCAATGGAGAATTGCACGAAGCTGGTGTTTTAGGAATACCGCATCCCGGTCATCGCGGCTTCAATAGAGCAGGTCTTAATGGAGCAAAACAATATCCTGATGCTCTCAAAGACTTCATTGCGCGTAGATTGCTATAATGGCTGAAAAATGACGTCACTTTTTAGCCCACAAAATTCAAAGTGAGAATATAATAATGTTTTTCAAGAAATTTTTCTGTTTCCTTGGAATTTCTCTTTGTCTCCTTGGAGGGACGAGCATCGTTCATGCCCAAACGCCAGCCAGTTCAGATATAGCTCCTCAAATCACGGATTGTGAAGGGTTTGGCAATTACTTATATCAGTTTGAATATCTACAAACTTATAGTTTAGCAGATGCTGCCAACGACCTCGAAGGATATTTTCATACAGATTTAAGACAAGCAAGCGACCAGATCATGGAAAATTTGATAGCTCAATCAGAGTCGTGCATGAAGTCAATCGATCAAAAACAAGAACACCTTCCAAGTCTTGTTACGCCGTCAAATGAACAGGAAGTTGGTCGAGAGGCAACCGAGCTTGGCGATGCTCGTATCGCGATCAGGGACATGGGAATTGGATTTTTACAAATGATCCAGGAAGCAAATGATGCCCCAGCTCAAGCTGCGGCAGCCGCCCAAAGGACACAGCAAAATAAGGAGGTTATTGAAAGTATTCCGCAATGCGGTGATCCTAATATTATTAATAGTCTTAAAAATGACGTTACAAATAGTCCCGCCGGTAAGAACGAAGGTCTCGCTCTTTTGGCGATGAAAGATTTTGTAGACGTGAGTGATCCGCCTCATGATAACTACAGAACGTGTCAGGCAGACGCTCTTTTTAATAATGGAGAAAATACCGTAACATATAAAATTAAATGGTTTGATCAATCCCACGGCCAAATGTCAATTAGCATGCAGCTTCCTCAATAGTTGGGTACAAAAGCTAACTCAATGAACACCACCGGGCGCATCCTCTCCTCTCTTGGCTTGGCAGCCCTCTTCGGCGGCATGGTGTTTTTTGGCGCCATCGTGGCACCTTTGGTTTTCATAAAACTGCAAGAACCCTTGGCGGGGGATTTTATCCGCGCGACTTTTCCCTGGTATTACGGCTATATGCTGTTGACCTCCGCCATAAGCGGGATTGGTTTTTTGATCCTGCGCCGGCGTATTGAGCAATATGTGATGCTGGCCGTGTTCCTGGTCACCGCCCTGCTATGGACCGTCTGGCTGCCTTATCTGGAGGTGTTGCGGCTGGCGGGCAAGACGGACCAATTCAATACCGGCCACAGCATTTCCGTTTGGATAAACGGCGCGCAGTTATTGGCCGTGATTTTTCTCCTGATCCGTACAGCGATTCAGAAATAGCAGGGTCAACGTGGTGTGCCCGGCCTGCACCCAGCAAGGCCGCGCCGCGAACCATGTTTTTGCGCCCTCCACCTCCGCCCGGCTCGCATCGTCAGCCTCGATTGCGCTCAGCACCACGCGCGGTTCAGCCGAAATTTGCGCCTCCCACCCCGGACGAAGGAGCAGAATGCGCATATCAGGCGGGGCGGCGGCGATGAATGGGCCTGGGATGCCGACGCCGTCATTGCCATACGGCACCAGCACCAGGGCGTGGAACAATGCTGCCTGCCGTGCCGCCAGGCCTTGCGGCTGCATGGTGGTGGGGGCGAAAATCAGGCCCGCGATTCCGCAGGCTTGTACTGCCAGCAATAGCGCCAAGAGCGGCCGTGGTAAGGGAGCAAGAATCAGCGCCATAAAAGGGCAGCAAAAGGCCAGATAGCGGATTTCGATGGGCGTGTTGTTAAACACCAGGCCGAGGGCCAGCAACCCCGCCGGCATCGCCGCCGCGTAAAGGGCGAACAGCCAAAATGCCGGGCCGCGCCGCCGCACGGCATAAACCAGGCACACCCAAAATAGCGCCGCCAAAGCGGCACCCACCACCAGCCCGGACCGCCCGGCATAAAGCGGCAGCCCGCCAAACAAAGCCGCCCCAAAATCCCTGCCTAAAAGAAAAATGGCGTGGGCGGGGGAAAAGGGAGAAAACTGCGCCGCCCGCGCGCCTTTCTGGGCCCAGAAAAACCACGCACAAGCCGGCGCAAACACCGCCATCCCGGCCAGGCATTTGCCCCGCTCCCACCCTCGCAGCCAGAAAAGCACCGCCAGACCCGGAAACACCGCCAAGTAATTGCAAAGTGCTGCGCCCCCAAAGGCCAGCCCGGCCAGGAGCCCGCGCGGCTTTGGGTACGCCAGCGCGACGCCGGCCAGCACAAAAAATTGCGCCAGCGCGAAGCCGCGCGCGACAATGCCGGTATAGGCAAAGCCGTAGGAGAGCAGCGTGATCGCCAGCACCGGTCCGGCTGCATTTTTGGCGATCCGCACCAGTATGGCTAGAGACGCTACGGAGATCACCACCGAAAGCATTCGGGCCACAAACCATGAGGGCCCAAACACACGGCGCCACACTTCCAGTACCCAAAAATACAATGGCGGATGCACATCTCCCGCCCGCAAATTTTGGGCAATTTGCGCGAATGAGGCGTGGCCCGCAAACCGGTTTTGCACCTGCATGGGCATAAATTTTTGTTCCGGCCAAACCGGCCGCGGATCACCCGCGGTTAAGAAGATCGAGTAAGCCTCATCATATTCCGGCGGCCGCTCGGCTGCCACAAATGTAAGCAACACAAACGAAACCAGCAGCAATGGTACAGACCGAGAGACCCACGACGCGAAAATTAACAAAAGTTTTTTGCTTCTTTTTTTCAAAAAAGAAGTTCTTGCTTACTTACTTACGGCTTCAAAAACGCTAAAAAATGCTGCTCCGCCTTACGAAATCCAAAAATCAGTACAAACGACACGCACAGATAAATCCCCGCCGCGATTGTAAAGGCGGAAAACGGGTCATAGGTTTCAGAATACGCATCATTCGCGATCTTCAAAATATCCGGCACCGTTACGGCGAAGGCCAAAGTGGTGGAGTGCAGCATGAGGATCACCTCATTGCTGTACACCGGCAAAGCGCGGCGTAGCGCGCCGGGCAAGATGATGCGCCGGTACAGCGTAAAGGGCGGCATGCCGAGGGAGCGTGCGGCTTCCACCTCGCCATAGGCGGTATCCCGGATGGCGCCCGCAAAGATTTCGGTGGTGTAAGCGCCGGTGTTTAAAGCGAAGGCCAGAATGGTGCAGTTGATGGCCTGGCGGAAGAAGGCGTTCAGCATTTCGTGGTCATGCACGAAATTCAGCGTGTAGACGCCGGTATAGATAATCAGCAACTGCACCAGCAGCGGCGTGCCGCGGAAGAGAAACGTGTAGAGCCAAACTGGAAACCAGATCAGCGGGTTTTTGGCATTACGCGCCACCGCCAGCGGCACCGCCAGGCAAAACCCGATCGCGCAGGAGATCACCAGCAGCCAGAGCGTCATCGCTAGCCCCGTCATCCGGTAACCATCCGACCACAGCAGCGCCTGCCAGTAATGTTGCAGAATATAAATCATAACACCGCCCGCCGCACGCCAATATTATAGCGCCGTGCCAGCAGCATCAGCACGCCATTAGAAAGTGTGGTAAGCACCAGATACACCACCCCAGCAACGCACATGAAATAAAACGTGCGGAACGTCCCATTGCCGGCATTCTTGCAAGCCTCGATAATATCCGACAGCCCAATCAATGAAACCAGCGCGGTCGCCTTGAGAATCACCTGCCAGTTATTACCCAAACCCGGCAGCGCGTAGCGCATCATCTGCGGAAAGAGGATACGGCGGAACACCAGGAGAGAACTCATACCAATCGCCCGCGCCGCCTCCAACTGCCCGCGCGGCACGGACTGAAACGCGCCCCGAAACGTCTCCGTAAAATACGCGCCATAAATAAACCCGATGGTGATGATCCCGCTGGTAAACGGATCCAACTGCACCTCGAAATCAATGCTGCTCTGCACATTGTTGAGGTAATCAGTCAAATCATTGATCCAGATTTGCAGCGAATAAAAAATCAACAGCATCAACACCAAATCAGGCACCCCACGAATCAGCGTGGTATAAACCGTGGCAATGCCATTGAGCGCCCGGTTCCGAGACAACTTAGCCGACGCCCCCAGCAGCCCAATCACAAACGACACCACCAGCGAGAGGAGCGATAACTCCACTGTGGTGATGGTGCCTGCAAGAATTTGGGGTCCGTAGCCGGCCAAATCAAACATCGCTGTCCTTTAAAAGAAAGAACTTCTTTTTTGAAAAAAAGAAGCAAAAAACTTTTGCTCCGCTTCGCGCCTTGTGGCACCGCCTGGGGCCTACACAGGCCCCAGGGCCGCCGCATCAATACACGCTGAAATTAAAGTATTTGGCCTCCAGCTTCTTATACGTGCCGTTCTTAATAATATCGGCAATCGCCTTATCCAGCTTGGCCTTCAACTTCGGCTCATCCTTGCGCACACCAATCGCAATATACGAGCCCAGCACATCCTGTGGGTCATAGGTCACGTTGCCGGCCAGCGTATAATCCGCCCCCTTCGGCGTCTTCAAAAACCCATAATCAGCCTCGACCGAATCCTGCAACGAGGCATCCAACCGGCCCGAAAGCAAATCAGCATAAACCTGGTCCTGGCCCGGATAAGAAATCACCGTAACACCTTTCGGCTGCCAATAGGCCTTGGCGTAGCTCTCCTGGATGGTGCCGGATTCCACACCCACGGTCTTGCCCTTCAGGCTCTCCGCGGTGGGTTTTAAGCCAGAGCCTTTTTTGGCGATCAAGCTGGTCGGCTCGTTATACATCTCAGACGTAAAATCAATCGTCTTGGCGCGCTCCGGCGTGACGGTCATGGAGGACAGAATCGCGTCAAACTTCTTGGCTTCCAGCGCCGGAATAATGCCGTCAAACCCCTGCTGGATAAAAACGCACTTGGTGTGCAGATCAGCGCAGATGGCGTTGCCTAAATCGATGTCAAAACCCTGAAAGGAGCCATCCGGTGCCAGGCTCTCAAAAGGCGGATAGGTCGGGTCGACGCCGAATTTGATCGGCTTTGCCGCCTGCGCGGCGGTTGCCAGGCCAAGACAGGTGGAGGCCAGAAATGCGGCGGCCAAAACTTTTTTCATATTTGTCTCCCAGATGTGAAGCCCCTCAGCAATGCCCAGCGTGCCGGGCATAGCTGCCCCTCACCTTAACGCAATCTAAAGGCGAGGCAACGGGTCGTTACACAAATCCCGGGAAAGATTGCTCTTTTTACACGAAAATAGGGAAAAGGCTTGCCATCACTCGGCCGCCTCGGCGAAAACGATGCTGCGCTCGCTATCGGTCATATAATCCCGGGTGAGCGGCACCGCCTCCTGGTTGCGGACGATCTGGATCTGGAAATTCATATGGTCCGCCAAGCGGAAGGTCAGCTCCGAGCCCGAAAGGTAATACTCGAACATCCGGCAAAACCGCTCATCATAGAGCGTGGCGATGGCATCCCGGTTGGCGGCGAAGCGGCGGCGCCAGTGAGAAATGGTTTTGGCGTAATGCAGGCGCAGAATCTCGATATCGGCGCTGATCAAGCCAGAGGCCTCCAGCGGCCCCATCACCTCCGAGAGCGCCGGCGAGTACCCGCCCGGAAAAATGTATTTGGCAATCCACGGGTTGGTCGCATCCGGCCCGGCAAACCGGCCGATCGAGTGCAGGAGTGCGACACCATCCGGCTTCAGGCAGCGCTTCACGGTCTGGAAAAACGCCGGGTAGTTGGGTACGCCGACATGCTCGAACATGCCCACCGAGACAATCCGGTCATATTCCGTGTTCAAATCCCGGTAATCCATCAGCTTGAACTCGACCCGGTCCGCGAGCCCGGCCGCCTCGGCGCGGGCCCGGGCGGCGGCGAGTTGCTCCTCCGAGAGCGTGATGCCGGTCACCCGCGCGCCAAAATCCCGCGCCAAAGTCAGCGCCATGCCGCCCCAGCCGCAGCCAATATCCAGCACTGTCAAATCCGGCCGGTCGAGCCGCAATTTGGCGGCGATATGCCGCTTCTTAGCGGCCTGGGCTTCCTCCAGCGTTTCGTCCCCGCGCGCGAAATAGGCGCAGGAATATTGCCGGTCGCTGTCCAGAAACAACGAATACAGCCTTCCGTTCAGGTCATAATGATGCGCCACGTTCTTCTTTGAGCGCGCAGCCGGGTTGGCTTGATTCAGCCGGCGGACCATCCGGCCCAGGCGATTATTCCATTCCAGCACGGGGATTCGCTTGCCCCTTATATTCTCCATCAGGAGCGTAATCAGGTCATGCACCGAGCGACCCTCCAGCATGGTCAGCCCCTCATCCATATAGGCTTCCCCAATCCCCAGCCCTGGGTTGAAAACGATGCGACGCAGCGTGGCAGTATCATGAATGCGCACGGCAGCTGCAGGGTACGGGCCCGGGCCGTAATCACTGCTGCTGCCATCCGGCCAAACCACCCGCAACCGGCCGCGGTCTATGGTGGAAGTCAGCACATAGTTCATCAAGAATTTGAGGAGTCCGCCCACATCGCTCTCCGTCGTTGATCAACAGATACTTAATAACGCCGATCACGAAAAAAAGAGTTTTTGGACATGAGGACTGTCGTTTTTTAGCCCGGTTGCGGGGATTTTGCCGCTTTGTGAAACAAATTTAATGAGTTTTCTGGCTACTTCACGTGGCATGCCAAAATTGCCTACTACTCTTGTAGAGATTCTACGCCCCTGCTAACCAGGAAAAATAACAAACAGGAAACAACCGCCATGGCCATCACCTCACACCACCCCGAAACCCTCGCTCTGCACGCCGGCTGGCGCGCTGATGACGCCACCGGCGCGGTCGCCGTGCCTATCTATCAGACCACCGCCTACCAGTTCAAAAGCCCGGAACACGCCGCCAATCTGTTCGCGCTGAAGGAATTCGGGAATATTTACACCCGCATCATGAACCCCACGACGGCGGTGTTGGAAGAGCGGCTGGCAGCACTTGAGGGTGGCGTTGCGGCACTGGCGGTGGCCTCCGGCCAGGCCGCATCGGCGTTGTCCGTCCAGAACCTGGCCCGCGCCGGGGATAACATTGTCGCCTCGACTGATCTGTATGGGGGCACGTGGAATCTGTTTGCCAACACGCTGAAGGACCAAGGCATCGAAACACGCTTTGTCGACCCCACGGATCCAGAAGCATTCCGCCGCGCCACGGATGAGCGGACCCGCGCCTATTACGCCGAAACCCTGCCCAACCCAAAGCTCACCGTCTTCCCCATCGCCGAGGTCGCCGCCATCGGCCGGCCGCTCGGCATTCCGCTGATCATGGACAACACCGCGGCACCCTTGCTGGTGCGGCCATTCGACCATGGGGCGGCGATCGTGCTTTATTCCACCACCAAATATATTGGCGGCCATGGCACCAGCATTGGCGGGGTGATCATTGATGGCGGCAATTTTGACTGGGCTGCGATTCCGCAGCGCCAGCCGCTGCTGAACACGCCGGATAACAGCTATCATGGCGCGGTGTGGACGGAGGCGGTAAAACCGCTCGGGCCGATCGCCTATATCATCCGCGCCCGCGTGGTTTTGCTCCGTGACCTCGGCGCGGCGCTGTCACCATTCAACGCTTTCCAGATTATTCAAGGGCTGGAGACGTTGCCGCTCCGGATTGCCCAGCATAGCCGGAATGCTGAGGCGGTGGCGGCATTTTTGACGACGCGGCCGGAGGTGACAAAAGTGATCCACCCCAGCCAAGCAACGGGGCTGGCCAAGGAGCGTGCCGGCAAATATTTGCGCCACGGGCAAGGCGGGCTGGTCGGGTTTGAACTAGCAGGCGGCCGTAGGGCCGGCGCGAAGTTCATTGAGTGTTTGAAACTGTTTTATCATGTCGCCAATATTGGCGATGCGCGCAGCCTGGCGATCCACCCGGCCAGTACCACGCACTCGCAATTATCGGCTGAAGATCAGCTCGCGACCGGGGTGTCGGAGGGTTATGTGCGGCTATCGGTGGGGATTGAGCATATCGATGACATCATCGCGGATCTCAAGCAGGCGCTCGATGCTTGAAATAAGGCGTGGTGTTTTCACGGCCTCATGACCAAATTATTGGGGTCTGGGGCCTCTCGGCCCCAGCGGGTCCAGGGCGGAGCCCTGGTGGGGTTCTAGGGGCGAAGCCCCTAGCCTTTAAGCCGCGTCGTCTTCCTGCCCAAACAAGGGCCCGAGTTCGATAGGCTCGTCTTTCTCCACAGCGATCACTTCGCCGCGGGCCTGCTTTTCGGCTTCTTCGGTCGAGCGGGCGACGTTGACCTTCACCTGGATGATCACTTCCGGGTGCAGGGCGACGCGCACGGAGGAGAGGCCGAGGGCCTTGATCGGCGTATCGAGCAGCACCTGGGCGCGTTCGATGCCGAGGCCGGCGGCGGTGCAGGCATCCGAGATGTCGCGGGCGGAGACCGAGCCATAGAGCGCGCCGGCTTCAGAGGCCTGGCGGATCAGCACGATGGTGAGGCCGTGCACGCGCTCGGCGACGCGTTCGGCCTCGTCACGGCGTTTCAGGTTTTGGGCTTCCAGCTGCACGCGCTCACGCTCAAAGCGCTCGCGGTTGGCCTTGGTCGCGCGCACGGCTTTCGCCTGCGGGAGTAAAAAATTACGGGCATAGCCCGGCTTCACTTTAACAACTTCGCCCATCTGGCCGAGTTTCTCGACGCGCTGGAGCAGAATCAGTTCTACGTTTGCCATATTTTTGCTCCCCCTCAGGTCAAAACATAAGGGAGAAGCGCCAGGAAGCGGGCGCGTTTGATGGCTTTCGCCAGTTCGCGCTGCTTCTTGCCGGAGACGGCGGTGATGCGCGAGGGCACGATCTTGCCGCGTTCGGACAGAAAACGCGACAGCAGCCGCACATCCTTATAATCGATCACCGGCGCGCCGGGCCCGGAGAACGGGCAGGATTTTTTGCGCCGGAAAAACGGCCGGCGCGCGCCCACGGCGGGGCGGCGGATCGCCGGGTTCAGGCCTTCAACAACGTCAGACATTACAGGTCCTCCTCGATGCCGTAATCATCACGATCGGCACGGAATTCATCACGGGCGCGGAATTCCTCCCGCTCATCAAAGCCGCGCTTGCGGCCAGGCTCAAACCGGCCAGCGG
>Ga0116226_10007062_pt1 | contig 10119 bp, 4 predicted proteins | sample S1TSphfallax_FD_89692 | JGI IMG/M metagenome (GOLD analysis project Ga0116226, IMG submission 89692) | Host-associated microbial communities from peat moss isolated from Minnesota, USA - S1T2_Fa - Sphagnum fallax MG | ecosystem: Host-associated > Plants > Peat moss > Unclassified | place: USA...
CGGTCAAATACGGTGGAGTCGATACTCTCGTTGATGGTGGTGGTCAGCGCATCACCGTTGTCCACCGGCTCAATTCCAATTGGTCGATAGAAATGCTTTCCAAATGTGAGTATCTCGTAGATCCCGTGTGCCATCTCCGCCAGGGAATCGCGAATCGCACATGTTTTTTCGTCTCCATCAATCACCACGGTGTCCTTGAATTGCAGCCCGTGTCCGATCGCTTTGTTCATGAGCCAACTCAGCGGAATCTGAGCAAGGAGGTCATTCTCGTATCCGCCGCCTACATTCGCGTGTGCTCCGACGTACCACCGCTGCTGGACCTTGTCGATCGAGCGAGGCGGAAATGTGTCGCCTTGCTTGGGAGTGCGTTTCGTCCACAGGGTAGGCGCAAACGCCTCCCGATGTTCATCAATGGCCAACGCGTGATACGCGTGAGTATCGTTGATCCTCAAATCTGTCTCGAGGAACGCGAAGTCGTCACGACTAAGATTGGGAATACATGGAATCGGCACGCCCAAGGCGCCAACGGTATCCCATACACCCTGAAACCAGATCGGAATCGCACGAGAATATTCCTTGATCCATTTGTCTTCCAGGGACATCTCGCCCGGCGCCACCCTGCCGAGCGCGCGCACCGACTGAGCCGTACCATGGCGGTATCGCTCATATAACTGTGTCAGGGAGACGGGAGACCCGGGCTTTAACAAGCCATATTTAGATATGAAGCCGGCCAGGCTACGCGCAGTGAACGCCCCCCGGCTGAAGCCAAAAATGAATAGCTGAGCATCGGTCTCATAGTGCTCTACCAGCCATTCATAGGCATCGATGACCTCCTTGTTGATACCTATGCCGAACATTCCGCCAGAAATTCGTTCGCCCGCCTGCGTACCAACGCCGGCACTGTAATAGACCAGTTGCTCGGGGGACCGCGAACACAGCGATTTCAATCGCCACACGTTGGTGTTGTCATCGACGTTGTTCCAAGTGCCGTCGAGGTACAGAGCAATTCTCCGAACGGTCATTGAAGCTCCTACTGTGCACGGGACATCCCTTGTCGCGCAGATCTATCACGTCACGCGCACGCTCGCAATTCGCCAAGCACGGTCACTCGGCGCGAGCAGCGTGGTCGCACGATTGCGGATCGCGCGAGACCGCGCCAGTTGCTGCGCGGCAATAGTGGCTGCAAGTGCGCGCCCGCCACATTTGTAAGCCGCCTTGTGCAGGGATGGTGATGGCAGTCGGCGAAACGTTACATCAATTAAGAAATACTTTTTCCAATCGCAGCCGCGGCGCTTTGCGGCTGGGGCCAAGCAGTAGCAGTTCTCTTGCGAGCTTGCGCCTCTTGGCATAAGCTGAATTACGACGTCAAGCTGTTCAAAAATGAAGCAAGCGCTGCGGGTTCCGCGGGAATCCGGTCTTCGGGGAGATGATGCAATCATGCGCATGGACCGCAAAAACCTGTTCATCGCGGCGCTACCGTCGCCCTCCTCCTCCTTGACACCACCAGCGTTTCGACCCTGGTCGGGACACCGCTTGGTTTGGTAACGGATCACAGGACGGTGTTTGACTCGCCCTTGTGATCGATAACCACACGGAGCTCGCGCGAATCGATGGCCAGTGATCCTAAGGACAGTGTCGCCATTCCACCGACCCTCTTGGTGGCCCTCGCCGCCGTGCTGTTGGGCGGCCTCGCCGCGCATCAACTCCCGCTTCAAGATGCACGGCCCGTGGACCATTCCCCGCTTGTCTACCGGCATGTCCCACCGGATGATCAAGACGTCGAGGCGCGGCTCTGGGAGGATCCCCTCGGCGCCGTCGCGGCCGATCTCGCCCATCATGCGGCGCATCCATCGGTGGATGCCCGCCATTCGATCCAAGGCCTGGCAGCCACCGTCGCGGCCCACGTCGACCGCGGCAGCCGGATCCTGGTGATTGCCGCATTGGTTCCGGGTGCTCCTTACGCAGAGGACATCGAGACCCGGCGGCGAACCCGGTACGCGGTACTCGCGGGACTGTCCCAGCATTTCACTGCACAGAATAGCGAACACGTGGGCTACGTCGATCTGCAGGACTTCTATGCGCCCGCGCAGTTCATGCCGGCGATTGCCGCCTATGAGTGGTTTCAACGGACTGATGCGCAGATGGACCCGCAGACGGCGCCGCGAGTCTTGCTCTTGTGGTTGGACCAGGATGGTTTTCGCAGCACGCCCTTGGCGAGCATCTCGCATATCATCACGAAGATCGCGGCGCCAGCCTCGGTGGACCAGGTGCGTTCGATGATACTTGGTCCGGCCGACTCCAATGGCCTGGCGGACATGACCGCGGAGTTGCGACGTAGCATTCCTGGCACCTTGATTGCCGATCATTCCTGCGATGCGTTGCGTCCCATCGACATCTACTCGCCGCGCGCGACCGTCTCGGACGCGATCGTGTTGGAGGGCGCGCTGCGCGGTGAGCACGCGCGACAGGATGAGTCTGCGCCGTCCGATGTGTCCTTGGCGAGTTTCTTCGCCAGCCGTTCGGCTGGAATCATCCATCTCTATCGCACCGTAGTGAGCGATGATTTGCTGGTGGGCAACCTGCTCCAAGAACTTCATTACCGCGGGGTACAGAATCCGGGCCAGATCGCCTTGATCGCGGAACGCGACACACTCTACGCGAGCCAGATGAGACGCTACTTTCCCAACGGGAATGACGCTTCAGACCCGAGCACCCAGCCCCTCGTGTTTACGTATCTGCGCGGTCTCGATGGCTTGGCTCCGCCGGCGGCCGGAACCGATGCTGCACCTGAAGCTGCGACGGGCACCCACGCCGCCGACGGCCAGGCGGGTGCGCTGCACGTGGCATCGGATGCGTCCAGCGGTGAGGGACAGCTCGACTATTTGCGGCGCCTCGCCAAGTCACTCGCCTCGCTTCCCCGGGACTCCGCCGGAAATTCGCATCAGATCAAAGCCATCGGCGTTCTCGGCACCGACCTGTATGACAAACTCCTGGTGCTGCAAGCGTTGCGCAGCTCTTTTCCTTGGGCGACGTTTTTCACCACCGACCTCGACGCGCGACTGCTCGACGCGCAAAATTTGCCGGTCACGCGGCAGTTATTGGTAGCCTCCAGCCTTGGCCTGAGCCTGCGTCCGGACCTACAAGGTGATATCCCTCCGTTTCGCGACACCTATCAATCATCCACGTATTTCAGCATCCGTCTGGCGTTGCATCGTTTCGAGTCGGCCGCAGACCCCGCATCCGCTGGCGCCGCGCGAGTCGACACGCCGTGCGGGTCGGACTCAGCGCAACAAGCGCTGTGCTGGACGCAGACGCCTCGAATCTTCGAGATCGGTCGCAGCCGCCCGCTCGACCTCACGCCTGATGACCAGAGCGGTGGCGGGTGCCTTCAAGGTCGGCCATGCCGATCGATCGCCGTACCGCAGCCTGCGCCCCTGAGTCGCAGTTCCTGGCACGGATTGGTCGCAGGCACCGGCGCGGCTGCCACGCTGGTAGTCGTCGCCTGGTTCGCCATGGGGCCGCGCTGGCTCTTGAAGCTCCTGGTCCTGAGGCATCATGGCACCGGCGAAATCGTGCGACGGCGCCGCCGCCGGCAACTCGTCGCCGTCCTGAGCGTTGGCGCCGTCATCGCCGGATTCACGGCGTGCTGGACGTCGGCGATCGATTTGATCACCAACCATGGCTTGCGCGTTCCCCCGGAACTCTTCGGAGGCACCAGTCATTGGTCGGCAAGCCTCTTCGAGGCCATCGCGGCGCTCGTGGTGGTGGCGCTAGTCGTGCGAGGACAGCGCCAGCTCAGCCGCAATGTCGATGAGCTGCGCGATCAGTTTGGATTGCCGACCAAGCGCAAAACCCTGGTGAATAACCGCGCCCGCGCGGTGCGCGACTGGCCTCTTTCGCGCCGCTGGAAGGAGTATTATTTGTTCGCTTTCATGCGCCTGTCCGCAGACCGAGGTCGATTGACGCCGCCACCGGGAGGCTCGGAGATTGAGGAACTCATCGGGTGGTACTTGTTTCGGGGCACTGCGTCCGGACGGATCAAACGAGTGCTACCCATGGCCTTGGGAGTCACACTGGTCTTGATGTGGATGGAGCAATTACTTCTCGGTCGTCGGTTTCTCGGCGCCGTCTATGCGTTGATCGATGGACGGCTGCAAAACGTCGCGATGAGTTGGATTTCTTTGCTGAGCCTCTTTGCCATGACGTTCCTGATCCTGTGGGTGATCGACGCGATGCTGCTGTCGCGGGCATTTCTCCTCGAAGTGCTGCGGTTCAAACCGAAATGGCCGGCGACCTCGCTCGAGAAGATCGGAACAGATCTTGGGTTGTCGTCGGATCGAGCCGTCCTGTGGCTCGACCTCAAGCTCGTGGCCGATCGGACGGCCTGGGTTTCCGGATTGATCTGGTATCCGTCGATCGTGATGGTGTTGATGGGTGTTGCAGCCTTCACGGTCGAATTCGGCCAGTTTGGTTATGCCAACAATCCCGTGGCGCTGATCGCCTCGTTGTTGCTCGTGATCGGCGTCGCCGTGATGCTGCGCCGCGCCGCTGAACGGATGCGAGCATCGACGCTCGCGCAGATTGACGACGCCCAACTACGGGCGCTCGGTTTCCAGACGTCCGCGGCTGGCGACGACGCACAGTTGGCGAGCCTGCGGGAACGGGTCGCCGGCTTGTCCGACGGCGCCTTCGCGCCGTTCTCGGCGCAGCCCTTCGTCAAAGGCGTGCTACTGCCCTTGTCGACCTACGGAACCACCCTGGTACTGAGCTATTTCCACATCGCATCCTGAGGGGTTGGGCTGCGATGCCACGAGCGTCGCCGATGACGGGTCAGCCAAGGCTGCACAACCTCCATGGCGCAGCGAACCCTCGGCGCGATGGGTCCTATAAACTGCAGGCTGAATCGAGCGGCAATACCTGGCCGCCAGAACCGATCGACAACAGATGCAGATAGGTATCAAGAATATGCTGGCACGCCAGTTCCGGCTTCACCAGAACTTTGGGAGGCAGCGACCACAGCACCGGATTCAGCTCATTAGGATCCGCGACATGATCGTACACGGGCGGCATGGGCAGCTTGGGAACGAGATCCATGCGATTGGCAATACGGAAAGTATTGGGTACCGCCCGAACATAAGCGTTCACGAAGCCTTGGTCCCCGGTGCGGGGGCTCGCGTAGGAGTAAACCGTTGGACTTTTGAAAATCGTATTAGCGGCCACGTCGAGCGCCAGGAGAGTGACGATCGCTCCACCAAGACTGTGTCCGCAAATGGTCACCGGGGTCGCCGCGGTGACAGGTTGCGGGAATGCGAGAGTGCTCAGTGCACTCGCGAGCGTGGGCGATGCGGGATCGGCCCCGACCCGCAGGGACGTATACATGGCCGTGAATCCATCCTCCGTGTTTCCGGCGGAGGGAATAACAGGACAGGGAACCGTGTCGAACCTGGCATCCTGAACCCATTCCATGATTCCCTCCGTTCCGCGGATCGCGATCACGATGTCGCCCGCGCCAACCGCCTGCAGCACGAGTCCGATGGAGACTATTTGAGTCCCGCGCAGCGGATTCAAATCGGTCGAGAGATCATTCGCATAAATCGTCGTGACCACGGTGTAGGTGGTGCCGTTTGCGCTGATGGATTGGCCCGCCGCATTGGCGGTTGACCCCGGGCTTACCGCGTAGGCGGCATTCACCAGTTGTGCAAACTTGATCGCTTGGTTGATGTCCATTTTTTGGTCGTCCTCTAGAGAATCCGCAACAGGAAGTCACGCGTGATCGTTTGATCGGCCGCCGGCCCGCGTACCCGCAACGTGAAGCGGTATTCATCGCGTAACGCATCGGCCGCCGCAAAACTCAGAATGGCGTCGACATTGTTGCCCGCAGCCGCGATCGTGGTGCCGTTCGGCGTCGTTCCGCCATCGATGCTCCACGTGTAGGCACCAGAACTCGGCATCCCCGCGAGAATCAGCGTTTGTGTATAAGCGGTGTTCGCCTTCCCATCCCGGAGCTTGCTCAGGACGACGTCCGAGATGACAAATGGCGGCCGCTTGCTCTTGGCGGTTTCCGGGACCAAGCGACCGAGTGTCGTCTGGAACATGGTCTTCGTGAGCTCCCAGATCTCGAGATAATCGGCATAGGTCTTCTGCGCTTCGGCCAATGTCTTGTCGACGGTCCAGCTGACGACGTTACTTCCGGCCAGCGTGGAATTGGCGGTATCATTCAATTCGCGCAGGGCTTTTTCGCAGCCTTGCAGCTTGGTGATTTGCCCATCGAGGTCCGAGATGGAAGGGGGAGCCACGAGCTTGCCCGCGACGTAAACGACCTGGCTGAGTCCCAGAATCCCGAGCAGCGCCTCCGGCACCTCGAAGGAAGTCAAATCGTCCACCTGAGTGCCGACACCGATGATCGAAGCGCCCACGACGGCGCTGAAGCTGATCATCTGGAATCGATACACATCGAACGAGCCATTGGTCGTGAAGACATCCTTCCATTTCGCCGAGTTCACCTCCGAGACACCGCCGGGAGGCAGCCAGTCTCGATTGATGAGCCACGCCCAATTATCGAAACTGAGCCGGTTGTTGGCGAGGTCGGCGCCGGCGGAGGCCGTGGCGCCGATCCCGGAAATACCCATCAGCAATACAATCGTGGTGGAGAGTCCGGTCAGGTGCCCGGTCATCATCCAGATGTAGGCGACCACGCCAAAGACGATCAAAGAGAAAAACAGGATCTGGAGATTGGTCGCACTGCCAAGTCCATTCGGCCCCGCAGAGAGCACCACCGGATTGAAGATGTGTGCCCATACCGTCTGGTAGTTTGTGCCGATCAGGGGTCCGTGACCATTATCGTACGCCGCGGCGCGGTTTTGTCCGGTCGCGATCAGGCGAGCCCACAGGGATTTGCGCGGTGTGGCAACGCTCGCCAAGCCCGGCGCCGTCCCGGGTATCGAGGGACCTATCTTATTGCCGTTGTCGTCGAACATACGCTGTGTCTGATGCACGTTGTAGGTCGCGATGGCCGCGATTATGTAGGCAACGAGACATGCCAGGATCGAAAGCGCGGCAGCCCAGCGATCATCGGCCACGACTGTCTCGATCGATCCGACAATGCGGGCGCCGCTGTCGTCCGCACCGATCACATACACCCGTGCACGTTGCCACAGCCAGGGGTGTTGCCACAGCGAAGGGTGAGAATTCGTCCACTCGATGTTGGAATCGAGGTGCAGCAGCGTCTTGCCGTCGGGCGCTTCGTTGCTCTTGAAGTCCGTCCCGGGCGCCGCCGCGGTCCCGCGGGTTGCACGTTCCGGCCAGATGCTGACTGGGGACATCGTCTGACTAAACTGCCCTTCGGCCAATAGCGAAGCCGCATCATCGGCTGGCGATTCTCCGTCCACGATCAGCGCGAAATAATTCAAAGAGTTCGCAGCGCCCGGATTCGACTGCTTGTCAACGTAGGGACTAAATACCAACAGGCTGAAGGGACCCCGCGACGGGATGAAATTGTTCGGAGTCGCAATCCGAACGTGGTCGACTTTAGCTACCAGTGCGTCGACGATCGCCGACGCTCTTACAGGGTCGAGCCACGCTTGATTCAACACAGCCGACGAACAACCGTTGCCCGCAGAAGACGCGCCCGCCAAAGGCCGGGCCGCGGCGCATGAGATATCCGGGAAATCAGGCGCGGGCGCTGCGGGCGCATGCGCGGTATCGCTCGCCGCTGCAGATGGAGTGCCGTTCGCGACAGCTGCCGCGCTCGATGCAGCCTCGACTGGTGCCTGCGTGGCCGTGGATTCAGCCCATGACCGTGTGAACAAAAAGCACAACATCCAGATCGCGGCCAGGATCGGGGCTTTCACGGTGGGCCTCCTGCCAACTACCATACGGCGCAGATCAATGGGAAATCAGCTATGCCGCTCGATCGACGAAGCGGCCTTTATTTTTCGCAAGTACACTCCGCCCCGGTCAGCGTGTCAATAGGAGCCGAGGCTCGGGGTCAGCCTGCTCGGAACACGCGAAGAGCCAGCCGCTACGGTCCGCTCAAGCGCCTACGGGAACGAGTTGCGAGCCGCGCGTGAAAGTATCCACGAAGCGATCGAGCCCGTTGCTGCCGCCGTTGACCAATCGGCGCGCGGTCGTGAGGTCATTCTCAGCCAGAGCTTCCCGAATTCTGTCCTGCCGATCTGCCAGAAATCGGGCCAAGAGCTGGGCGGCAACTTGAGGATCGTTGGCAAGTGCCGGAGTTCCGATCAGATCCCGGCCCAACTCTGTGCCATAGCGAAGGTAGTTCGCCCGCCCCGTCAGCTGCACGAAACCTCGGCCGCAATAGTTGGCGCCGTCCGGCGCACCGGTATTGCCAAGGTCCGCCCGATTATCGTAGAGGTCGAACGCAGTGCCGTTCGGAGAAGTATTGAAGCGAGACTGCCCTTCGCTGATCGGCAGGAAACTCTCGGTCTCGGCTCGAATGGTAGCCAGCGCCATCAATACCATGGCCTTATCCGAGATCGATCTGGCGTCCAACTCAGTAAGCACGATGGGTAAATGCATCGCGATATTTCCGAGCGGCGTGACGGGAAACAATTGCGACACGAGATGCACCGTGAAAGCGCCAGTGACGGACGGTACTTCCGGTATAGCCTCAAGACCCAGCGCCGTCGCGGTGCTCGGGCCGACCACGCCGTCCGCAGCGAGGGCTTTGCTGCGCTGGAAGGCAAGTACGGCCGCTTCGGTACCGAGACCGAATGTCCCATCGGCGGACCCCGGATTAAAGCCCGCTCGCGACAATGCAAGCTGTAGCGCGCTCACTTCCGGTCCCGAACTATTCAGTCTTAGGATTTCGCCCATACGCACTCCCTCGCGCATTCCGGCTGTTGATCGAGCAGTGCTCGCACCGTGCTCCCACTCGTCCAAAGTATAAGTGATCTCGCACACGGGCGCCATGCCGAGGGCACGACGTACCGCCGACTCTGCGCGAGCGCCAACAATCCACACTTACAGCATGTACGATTTCATAGGCGTTGGGCGGCTGCGCCACGCAGCTTTCAGCCGATGCCTTGCGTATCGCGGTTGCAACTCTCCCACAGCGCAACTCTCCAAGGATCCCGCGCGGATTTACATTCATTCACTAATGTGATTAATTGCCGGCGGATTGATCTAGAGGTAGACGGAACTGCCAATGAGAAGAAAAAACATCGATCGAACGGATCAACTCGAGTCGATTGCACCCACGTTGGGTGGCGCTTCCTTAACTTTACATCACAGCGGCGCCGACATGAAGCTGACAGCGAACGTTGTCGTGCACGGATTATGCGGCATCCTTCTGTTCTTCATCAGCGCCAACGCGCTTGCTGACCCTCCGGTATTGCCATCGCCCCCCGGCGGCCCGGCGATGCCACAGCCACCGACTGGTCCTCCGGCACCACCGACGCCGGGACCGACGGGGATCATCTACCAAGATACAAAGCTGCTTTATGACGCGATCGGCGCCAATCCGAGTGCTCCCGTCAATCCTGCGATGATTTCCCAGGTGCTCGCCAAGTACGGCGCCACTCCGAAAGATGCGGCGGCGAATCCATTTTTGTCGCCATTATTGATCGATTGGACTGCCGCAAAGCTGCCGCGCGACCTCACCACCAATAAGAATCCGGGGCCTCTGCCTGCACCGGAGACGGTTGGTCTAGCTTCTGCCTCCACCCTCATCGACGCCGCGGCTCAGTACCTAATTCTCCAGGCAAAAAACGACTACAAAATCGTCGCTATCCTCGCCGCGCAGAGAGTCGCCAAAGAGAATCACATGGACAAGTTCTTAGGCGTCGTATTTCCGGAGACATATCCATATCTCATCAGTCTCACTACGCAACAAATTGCGAACAACGCTTATGTTCCTACACTCAACGACGATTTCAAGGATGACCTCACTCGCCTGCCGTCTCGGCTGGACTCAATTATAGCGACCTTGCACCCCCCACAAGACATCACTCGATATACGGTCCACATCCTGGCCGACACGGGAGAGTATGTATACGAGCGGCAACACCCAATCGAAATCGTCGACTCCTTGGAAAGCAGCGCCCAGTTGATGCTGGACACGTGGTATCCGGCGCACGGCGCCCCCGTGACGCGGGATCC
>Ga0116226_10007063_pt1 | contig 10118 bp, 3 predicted proteins | sample S1TSphfallax_FD_89692 | JGI IMG/M metagenome (GOLD analysis project Ga0116226, IMG submission 89692) | Host-associated microbial communities from peat moss isolated from Minnesota, USA - S1T2_Fa - Sphagnum fallax MG | ecosystem: Host-associated > Plants > Peat moss > Unclassified | place: USA...
GCTGAACAAGTCCGTGCCGTCCTGCAGCCTGTTTGCCGGCGTGCCGGCCCGGCAGATGCGGGCCGGGGTGAGCTGGAGCCGGCATCTGGTGCCCGGCGATGAGGAAAAACGCGCCGTGCTGCGCGCGCTCGGCGGGTAGAGCATGGACCGCCACGAGGTCTGTCTGGCGCGTCTGCGTGAGGCTTTGCCAGGCGGGGCGGCGGCGGTGGAGGCGCTGGTGGCAAGCCGCGAGGCGATCGGCGAGGCAGCTCTGGAGCCCTATGCATGTCTGCTGGCGAATGGAGAAAAATTTCGTTTTGAGGTGGCGGCGCCGGGGACCTGGCAGCGGCCCGAGAGCCAGATGAAATGGGCGTTTTCGGCTGTCACCCCCGCCCAGATCACCGTGACCTTGCCACCTTTTTATGCCGCCGCCAGCGTGCCGCCTGATTGGAACCGTGGCTATCTGGACCGGCTGCGGCAGATCACCGGCATGGTGGCGCAGTTATTTCTGGCGCGTCCTGAGGGCTTGGCAGAATTATTACGAAATCGCTCCAAAAATCTGGAATTTTATGTCTCGTTGGAGGATGGCTGTGATGACCCTGGCACGCTGACGCTCAGCCGGCATAAGGGGAACAAAAATCCGTTGATCCCGGACCCGTTTTATTTTGTCGCGCAGGGTTATGCGGCGCATCTGCAGCGCGTCGCGGCGGGCGGTTCTTGGATGGCGCGGCGCGACCAGGCGATCTGGCGCGGGGCGACCACCGGGCGGCTTTTGACCAAGGCCAATCTGTTTGAGACTCCGCGCGTGGCGCTGGCGGCTTATTGTTCGGCGTCCCCTGCGCTTTTCGATGTCAAACTCAACGCGGTGGTGCAGGTGCCGGAAGCCGAGCGCGCTGACATCGAAGCCATGCTGACATCGCGCGGCCTGCTGGGCGGCTGGATGGAGATGGCGCGTTTTGCGGATTACGAATTCGCCTTGCATATCGATGGCAACACCAGTGCGGCGGGGTTTTTTGAGAAATTTGCTCTGGGCTGCTGCGTGCTGCGGGTCGAGAGCGTGTATGAGCAATGGTTCGAGCCGCGCGTGCAGGCCTGGACGCATTTCGTGCCCGTGGCGCGGGATTTTTCCGACCTGACGGACATTCTGACCTTTCTCATCAAGCACCCGGCGCTGGCGGAACGGATCGCGCAAGCGGGCTATGATTTCGCGGCGGCGGCGACGCCGCTGCACGAGGCGGCGTTATTCATGGCGCAGTGGGGCGGGCCGCCGCCGGTTGCCGCCGTGGCGGCAAAGCCCCCGGCGCTGGACCGGCTGGTGCTGAGCGCCCCCGCCCCTGGCGCCAAGTCGCTGGAGGATGAGCGGGTGCGGGCCGGCTGGTATGCTGTGGAGATCGGCGCTGAGAAAAAACGGTTCCGGTGGACCCGCGCGGCCGAGGTGGTGTGGACCGGCGAATGGCCGCCAGGACGATGGGAGGTGGAAATCCCGGTGCTGGGCGCTGGTGTGCGGCCGGGTTTCCTCACATCTTGCCATTTAGTGGCGGGTGGCGTGCGTTTTCCGCTGCGCGCCGAGGCGGACCGCGCTGTCGCTGAGGTCCTGTTCACCGATGTGGTGCGCGCGATCGTGCTGCAGACCCCGGCGCCGCTGCTGCCAGAAGGCGGGGCGGATGGCCGCGCTTTGGGCCTGGCCATCGCGGTTGGCGACTAGGCTTACCTCGCGGCTGTAAATTTGTTCAGCCAGCCCCGCCAGCGCCTGACGCTGTAGGGGGCGATGGGCGGGACGGCGCTGGTGCTGTCATTGCGGATGCTGCGGGTCTGCGCGATCAACCGCAGGCAGTCGCGGACCGGCAGCGTGAAGCTGGACACAAAACGCTGGCCAAACTCGTCATGCACCTCGGTCATGGTGGGTTCAGTGAGCGCGTAGCGCAAGGTCAGAGTGGGGATGGCGCAGGCGTTCAAGCGCGCTTCTGTCCAGGCCGATTCCGGGTCCAGGCCGTCAATCCAGGCGACGGGCTGTAGACGTCGCAGGAATGGAATCACGGCGAGATCCGTGACCGCGCCGAGGAAGAGATGGCTGAGGGCAGCCTCGTCGGTCTCGCCAATATTGGCGCGAATTTTCGCCACCGCCGGGACTAGCAGGTTAGCGCTGGCGCTGGTGGCGTTGAAGGGAAACAGAATGAGATTGGCGGCGTGGGCACCGGTTGAGAGGGTGCGGGCTAATTTCGTCGCCACATCGGGGATGCAGCTGGCCGGGTTGGCGAGGTTCCAGGGCAGGACCAAAAACGGTTTATCGGTGCTGGCCTGAAATTCCAGCAGCAGGCGCCGGATATGCATCGAGGGACCGGCGGCTGGGGGCAGGGGCCAGGTGGCAATGGCGGCATCCGCCAGCGAGATCAGCTCCAGGCCCGTGAAATCCCCCGGGGTGAGGGGGGCCAGCGAGGTTTCCTCAGGCCGGAAATCGGCGGTCAGCAGGCCTGGGGGGATGGCCATGCGCAGAATATCGGTGCCATCCGGCCGGTGCAGCGGGCCGGCGCTGCCGGTCAGGTCCAGCATCCCGGCCAAAGCGTGCGGGGCGGTGTTCTGGTCGCGGAACGGGTGGCCGCCGGTGGGCAGCACGCCGGTCGCGGCGGTCTCGGCGCTGGCCAGGTAGTTGGGAATGCCGCGCAGGATGCGGGCATGGCGCCCGGCGCTGAAGCGCAGATGCACCGCATTGGCAAAATGGGTCTTTGGCAAGCCAAGGGTCCTGGCCAGCACCGTCCAGGTTGTTTCGGTGAAAAACATCTCTGGGGCTGGGGTGACAAAGCACGGTATTTTCAGCCTCGTCATGATGGTACCAAAACTGCGCATCTGCGCGGCCCAGCCGAGCAGCGCCTGTTGGGGTTGAAAGGCGGAAAAATTTTGTAATCCCGCATCCCATGTCTGGTCCGGGGCGAGGGTGCTGAGAATGAAGAGCGGCGGAGACATGGATGATGCTTGCCGCATGTGCGGCGCCGGTCAAGTTTCGCGCCCGTTCAGGCGCTGCGGGCCGGTTGCAGCGCTGCCAGCTCATCGGCGCGTGCCAGAAGTTTTGCGCGCGCGTCACAAAGGCGGGCGCCGTCGCGGACCAGCGGGGCGCAGAGCCCCGCATCGCCTTTCGGGCCGAAGGCGGGCAGAAGCGTGAGCGGGATGGGCGCGAACGGGTCCTCGAACATGAAGCGGTTATCGTAGTCCATAAAACTCTCGGATGGCAGGTTTTCAGCCAGGATGACGTTATGCGATTCCAGCTCAATATGGTAGTAAACCACTGATTTTGTAGCTTTTTCCTGAAAAATCGTACTGCCGTTCACGAGGTCGATGGCCTGAAAAAAATGCCCGTCTATGTACACGGCATGGTGCGGCGAAAGGCGCAGATCGCGTTTTGGCACACCGGGACCAAAGGCATGGGCGGTGATGCGCACCGGCAGCACTGTTTCCGGGCGCGGGTTGCGGGCGATGTCGATGCTCCGCTGGCCGGTCCAGATGACGTGGGAGGTGCCGCGTGTTCTGTTTAACGCGGTGATGAGTGTGTCGCCCTGACAAATATGTTCGACCGCAATCTCGCCTTGCGTTGAGAGGATGCGGGTGCCGGCGGCGAAGCATGGGACGTCCGTGATCACGTAGCCCACGCCCGAAACGCTGCTGACCACCAGATGCGGGTTGCCGGTACCAAGCCCGATGGCGGCGCCGCCAGCGCCGGAGATGTTGAATCGGATGACGGATTCCGAAGCCGAATTTGCAAGTGCTGTGTAATCGGCGATGTTGAGCTGGTTGCCCGACTCGCTGACATTGATCGCATCTCCCGCTTTGAGACCGGAGATTAGGCTGGTGCCGAGGATGATGCTGTCGCCCACCGCGAAATCGGTGACCGAGGCGAGGGTGATGAGCTCGGCGCTGCTGGCGCCGGAGAACGTGACCACACCATTGCTGGTGCCGGTCATGTCGATGCTACCGGCGATGACCGCGGAGGTGAAAATATTGGTGCCGGCAACGGCGAGGCTGCCAATGACGTTCAGCGTGCCGTCATCGGTGACAGTATTGCTGCCAAAACCGCCAATGGTGGCCGCGCCGCCGCTGGCGATGCTGAGGTTGCCGGCGCCGGCGATGGTGCCGGCGGCGGAGACCACGCCGCCGCTCGCCACCGCGATCAGGCCGGTATCAGTGAGCGCGCCTGAGAGGATGGCGCTATGGCCGGCGGTGATGGCGAGCGTGCCGCCGCTGGCCACGCTAAGCGCTCCCGCGCCGGTGATGGTGCCAGCGTCGGAAAATTTGCCCGCCACGGTCACGGCAGCGCCTGAGGCGATGCTGAGCAGCCCTGCATCGGTTACTGTGCCGCTCAGCGCGGCCGTGCCGCTGGCGATGGTCACGCTCTCGGTGGCGGCAATGGTGTTGCCGGGCGACAGGCCGCCGGAAAAATTGCTGCCAGCGGCAAACGCGCCGGTGGTTGTAAAGGTGAAACCGGTATGGGGGTTGCTGGCCGCCAGCTCGATATTAATGCCGTTGGTGCCATAAAAATTTTCAAAGACGGCACTGTCCAGTGTCGCCAGGCTGACCAGCAGATGCGTGCTGGCCAGGCTCATACCGGCGGCATTGGTCTCCGTAACTGTGAGCGTGGTGCCGCTATAGCTGAGCAGAATCCCGGCGCCCGCACTCGGGATGGGCAGGATGTTGCTGCCCAGAATGATGTCATCCGTACTGCCGAAATTGGTGATCGTGCCGGCATCTGACGTGCCGGCGAAATCCACCACGGCGTTGCCGCCGCTGCCCACCTGGTAGATATTGGTCTCACCGAGATTGCCCGCCAGATAAATCTGGTTGGTAAAGCTCCCGGTGATGGTCAGGCTGCCGAGATCGACCGCCTTGGCGATGTTGCCGCCGGCAATGGTGATACCCGCGCCGGGAAAAATGCCGAACAAGCCGGTGCCGTTGACCGTGGCATTGCCGGTAATATTGGTGCCAAGCGCGTTGAACAGATCGCCGCTGCCGACATAGGCGTAGCCGCTCACCGCGGCGCCCGCCGCGAGCTCTACCGCCGCCCCGGCGCCATTCAGGGTGACGCCATTCAACGTGCCGCCAGAGCTGACATTGACAGTGGCGGCGTTGGTGACGCTGACCGCCTTGGCGGTGCCGCCTGAGGCAATGTTGAGACTGGCAGCGCTGGTGAGGATGGCGCCGCTGACAATGCCGCCGGCACTGACCAGCAGGAGGCCGCCAGCACCGACGCTGAGCGTGCCCGCCCCGGTGAGCGTGGCGGTATCGGCAATCGCCGCGGCTGAGGCGATGGTGATCGACCCGGCATTGGCGACCGTGCCGCTTAGGGCGGCCGTGCCACCGGCGATGGTGACGTTTTCCCCGGCTTTCACGTTATTGCCGGGCGATAATCCCCCCACAAAATTGCTGCCTGCGTCAAACGCGCCAGTACCGGCGGTGAAGAAGATAAAATTGCTATTGGTGTTGCCGGCCACCAGCTCGATATTCACGCCATTGGCGCCGTAAAATGCCTCGAATGAGCCAGCGCTGAGTGCTGAGACGCCGGCGACCTGGATGACCGCGCTGCCGATGCTGGCACCGGCAGCGCTGGTCTCCGTCACGGTCAGCGCGCCGGCGGCATAATTCAGCACAATCCCAGCATTGGCGCTCGGAATGGGCAAAAGGCTGGACCCGATGATGATGTCATCCAGCGTGCCAAAATTGGTGATCGAGGTGGCATCTGCGGTGCCGGTGAAATCCAGCACCGATTTGGCGCCGTTGCCTTCCATATTGACCGGCGTGGTAAAACTGCCGGCGATGTTAACAGTGCCGCTATCGAGCACGGCGCCAGCGCTGCCATTGCCCAATGTTCCGATGCCGCCAGCGGCGATGCTGATGGTGCCGGTGCTGGCCAGGCTGGCAAGCCCAAGCACGCCGCCGGAGGCGACATTTATGGTGCCGGCACCGCTGAAACTGCTGATCCCCGCCACCGCCCCGGCGCCAACGCTTAACGTGCCGGCATCGGTAAAGGCCCCCGCCAGGCCAATCGTGCCGCCTGCGAGCAGAAGATCGGTGGCGCCCGCGGCGATGCTGAGGGCGCCAGAGCCATAGAGCGTGCCAGCGCCGGTGACGGTGCCGGCATTAATGGCAACCGCGGCGCTATCGGCGATGGCGCCATTCAGCGTGGCATTGCCGTTGAAATTCAGCGCGCCGGTGGGGCTGATGACGGCGCCGCTGATGGTGCCGCCGGCCGACACGTCGACATGGCCATTGCTGAACACCAGCAACGCGCTGGCGCCGCCGCCGGAGAGCACTTCCAGCCCGGCATTATTGACGGTGTCCGCGATAACCTGGCCGCCGGATAAGACATTGGTGTTGCCGGCGGTTTCCGTGCTGTTGCTCAACAGGCCGGCGATATTGGCCGCCGAGGTATTGCCGTTGATCAGGCTGATCGTCACACTGGTGGCAATGCCGCCGGCCGAGACCACCAGGGCGGTGGCGGGCCCGGTGGCGCTGAGCCCGCCAGTAACCGTCACCCCAGAGGCGATGCCGCCGCTCTCCACGACCAGCACCCCAAGCTGGGTGCCGGCGGCACTCACCAGCCCGCCCGAGAGCAGGCCGTAATCATAGACCGTGCCGCCGGAGACAAGCTCGGCATAGGCCGAGCCGCCGGCCGCGATCGTCTGCGTGCCCGCGGCCTTGATGTTTTCGCTTACCGTCAGGCCGCCGGACTGCACGGTTTGCGTGCCCGCACTCAACGTGCCGCTGGTTTCGGTGCCGGCGGATGAGACGGTTTCCACACCGCCGGTCAGCACCAGGCTAGCGGTGGCGATGCCGCCTGAAGAGACGATCAGCGTGCCGCCGGATGAGATTGTGGTGATACTGGCGGTGCCGCCCGCGATGACCTCGGAGGTGGTGCTGCGCAGCAGCGTGCTGGTGGTGGTGCCGCCGGCCAATACCACTTCCGCGAATCCGGCGGAGACGGCGTAGGCCGTCGTGGTATTGCCGATTGCCGAAATAAAATTTCCCGACGAGACATAGATATCGACACCGAGGCTTGCCCCCGCGCCAAGGCTCACGCCGGTGAGCGAGCCGCCCGCCAGCAATTCGATCATGCCGCCGGAACTCAGCAAAACGCCGCTGACCGCGCCGCCGGAGGAAATGACCAATGTGCCGCCGCTTGATACGGTGACATTGTTGTCGGTGCTGCCGGACTCAACGATTTGCGCGCCGCCGCCTTGAATCGTGGTGCCGCTCGCATTGCCGCCATCCAGCGTCTGCACGCCGCCGCTGGCGATGGTGTTGTTCTTGGCCTCGCCGCCCGAGAGCACGGTTTCGGCGCCATAGATGGTCTGGATATAGCCGGTGCCCCCACTGGAAATGGTGACGATGCCGCCGGCTTCGATGATCTCGGCCTGCGCCGAGCCCTGGTTGGACAGCACCAGATTGCCGCCGCTTGAAATGGTGCCGCCAAATTCGGCGGCCTGGTTGAGGATGATCTCGGTGCCGCCAGAGAGCACGGCATCGCCCTCGCCGATTGCCTCGTTAGGGGCGCCGCTATAAAACGCCGAGAGCAGCAATTCGCCGCCGCTGCTTACTGCCGCATACCAGCTGGTGCCATTGGTGGCGCTGAAGGCGACCTCGAGCGTGCCGCCGTTTTTGATCTGCGTATTATAGGCAGCGCCTGCATCGGTCACGATTTCGAGGGTGCCGCTGCTTAGAGTCGTGCTGGTGGTGCTGCCAAAACCTTCGGCATAAGCGGTCCAGCCGGCGGTGGCGGTGTAACCGCTGGTGGCGCTGCCAAAGGAGGAAATCAGCCCGCCCGAAGAAACGAATACGGCGCTGGTGAACAGCCCGCCATTGGCAACGCTGACCGTGCCGGTCAGAACCGCGCCGCTCAACAGAGTCACATTGGCCGCCGCCTGCACGGCTAAGGCGCTGACCAGCGCGCCGGACGAGATGATGAGGTGGGCCGCCGCATCCACGGTTGCGCCGTTATCGGTGCCGCCAGCCGAGACTGTTTCAGTGCCAGCCACGATGACAGTGCCGGTCGCAACCCCGCCGGACAGGATGGCCGCAGCACCGCCATTGATGATGGTGCTGGAGTCAACGCCCCCAGCGGCGATGGTTGCCGAGCCGCCGGAGGAGATTATGGCGCTCAGGCTGGAGCCATGCACGCCGCCACCGGAGGAGACGATGAGGCTGCCGCCGGAGGACACTTGCGTATTGGAGGCGATGCCGCCGAGGATCAGCTCTGACGTGGCGGGTCCGAGATAGGTGCTGGTTGTCGTGCCGCCCGAAAGCAGAATTTCGGTATAGCCTGCCGGCACGGTGTACCCGCTCGTCGAACTGCCGAGCGCGCTGCTGGTGGTGCCGGAACTTATGGAAACAGACGAGCTGGTTGGCATCAAAAACTCCAACCGAAGCTGTGCCCCGGAGGAGTTCATACGTCAATCAAAACAAAGGCATATCACGAAAAGTTGCCAGGGGGTTTTGCCCGCTGGCATTGCTTACGCGCTGCGGGCGGGCTCCAGCGCTGCGGCCCGGGCGTTGAGTTTGGCCCGCGCCGCGTCCAGCAGGGCGCCGTCGCGGATCAGCTTGGCGCATAGGCCCTCATCACCTTTCGGCCGGAAATCCGGCAGCAGCGTCAACGGGATGGGTGCGAACGGGTCCTCGAACATGAAGCGGTTATCATAATCCATGAAACTCTCGGAGGGCAGGTCTTCGGCCAGGATGACGCTGTGGGACTCCAGCTCGACATGGTGATAAACCACTGATTTTGTGTTAGTTTCTTGAAAAATCGTGGTGCCGTTGACGAGCGAGATGGCCATAAAGAAATACCCGTCGATAAAGACCGCATGGTGCGGCGAGAGGCGCACATCACGCTTCGGCACGCCGGCGCCAAAGGCATGGGCGGTGATGCGCACCGGCAGCACGGTGTCAGGTGCTGGGTGGCGGGCAATGTCGATGGCGCGCTTGCCGGTCCAGACGACACGGGAGGTGCTGCGTTCACCATGCAAGGCGGTGACGAGCACGTCGCCTTGGGCAATATCCTCGACCGGGACTTCGCCTGAGGCTGTCAGAATCCGGGTGCCGGTGGCAAAGCAGGGCACGTCCGTCACCAGATAACCGCCGCCTGCGAGGCTGGTGACGACCAGATGCGGGTTGCCGGTGGTGAGGGGGATGGTGGCGCCAGCAGTGCCGGTGATGGCAAGGCGGATCACGGAATCAACACCCCCCAGGGTGAGCTGCGCATAGTCAGCGATGTTAAGCTGATTGCCGGCGAGTGAAATATTGATCGAATCCCCGGATTTGAAGCCGGTAAACAGGCTGCTCCCCAAAATGATGCTGTCACCCACGCCAAAATCCGTCACTGAGGCGAGCGTGGTCAGCTCCGCGGTGGTGGTGCCGGAAAAATCCACCACGCCATGGCTGGTGCCCGTCATATCCACGCTGCCTGGGATCACGGCGGAGGTGAAGGTCACGTTGGCCACCACGCCGAGCGTGCCGCCAATGGTGAGCGAGCCGTCATCGGTGATGGCCAGGGTGGCGCCATTGGCCAAGCCGCCCAGCGTGGCATTGCCGCCGCTGGCGATTTTCAGGCTGCCAGTGCCCGCGAGGCTGCCGATCGCGGACAGAAAACCGCCCGAGGCGACCGTGATGGCGCCGTTATCCGTGACCGCGCCGGTGACCGCCGCACCGGCGGCGATGCTGATCGTGCCGGCATTGGTGATCGCGCCGGTTAGGCTGATGGTACCGCCGGTGCCGAGCGCTTCGGTAACGCCGGCGGCGATGCTCATTGCGCCGGAACCGGTGACCGTGGGGGCGCCCGTGATCGTGCCGGCATTCAATGTGATGACACCATTATCGATGACGGCGCCGCTGAGCGTGGCGTTGCCCTCAAAATTCAACGTGCCGGCCGTGCTGAGCACGGCGCCGCTGACGGCGCCGCCGAATATGTCGGCATGGCCGGTACTGAGAATGGTTAACGCGCTGAACCCGGCGCCGTAATCCTCCAGCCCGGCATTATTGATGGTGTTGGAGATGACTTGGCCGCCAACCAGGACATTGGTGTTGCCATGGTCTTCCTCGCTATTGCTCAGTAGGCCGTAAATGATCGCGGCCGGCCCCCCGAAAGAGACGCCGATTTCGATGCC
>Ga0116226_10007064_pt1 | contig 10117 bp, 3 predicted proteins | sample S1TSphfallax_FD_89692 | JGI IMG/M metagenome (GOLD analysis project Ga0116226, IMG submission 89692) | Host-associated microbial communities from peat moss isolated from Minnesota, USA - S1T2_Fa - Sphagnum fallax MG | ecosystem: Host-associated > Plants > Peat moss > Unclassified | place: USA...
AATTCCTAGCGATGAGATGTGCCGGGACGCGAGCGGCGTATGAGACTTACCCCTTCGAGGGTCGGGCCAGTGAAGGGTGCGATGCGCTCAGCGGCAAGCGATGATCGCTGGCAGGGGTTCCAGGAAATCTATTCCAGACCTTCAATAGAGACGATGTTTTGACTCGGCCCATTGCAGTCACAGCCGGAGCGCGCAAATCACGCCTTTGGCGCCCAGCACCCGCCCAAATGGTGTTATTTCAAATCCGCAATATTTGCATGCCTCGGAAATGAAAAGGGGCGGACATTGTCCGCCCCTTGCCCCCTCGCCCCTGCCACCTTGGCTATCCCCCTCCAAGGCGCGTCGAATTGCGATGAAACTTTGTAGAATTTATAGTTCGTTATCGTCAAACGGCGATCCGATGGCCTTGTTACATTTGTCCCGCTTGTAGCACAGAGGCAACATCGTCACGCCCCGGTCCTAAATCTGCCTTCGCGCGCCTCAAAAAAGGCGGGGTCGCTACGGAAGGGATGTAGTCAATGGCCGCGTTTCGATTAAGGAAGGCGCTGTCCGATAATTTTTCATTTCAACGCCCCATCCGACCCCAGGAGTTAGACCCGCGTGGATACAGGATCTCGGCCCAGCACTCGTCCTCCGGCCCCCGCAAGTGCGCCGACGGCCGACGAGCGTCGTCCCGCAGCACCCGCTGGCTCTTTCACCCCGGGTCCCAAGGCGCCCCCACCGCATAAATCGCGGTTCGGGTGGGTCGGTCTCGTCGTTCTGGTCCTGATCGTCCTGGCCGTCCTTTGGTTCCTGGTACCCCATGGCGGTCAGACAAGCGCCGGAGCCGGTCGCCATGGCCGCGGCCCAGGGATGAACGTCGCGACCACCGTGGCGAGCGCCGCGGTGACCCGCGGCGACATGCCGATCTACCTCAATGAACTCGGCTCGGCGACCCCGCTCGCCACCGTCGTGGTCCAGCCCCAGATCGCCGGCTACATCCAGGCCATTGCGTTCAAAGAAGGCGAGATGGTCAAGAAGGGCCAGCTGCTGGTCCAGATCGACGACCGCCTGTATCGGGCTCAGCTGCTGTCGGCCGAGGCCGCCCTGGCCCGCGACCAAGCGGCGTTGAACGAAGCCCAGGTCGATCTTAAGCGCTATCAACTGCTGCTGTCCCAGGACTCCATCGCCAGCCAGCAGGTCGATCTGCAAGCCGCGACCGTGAAACAGGACGAAGGCACAGTGAAGGCCGATCAGGCGACCATCGCCACGGCCAAGCTCGATATCGCCTACTGCCACATCGTCTCGCCCGTCACCGGGCGGGTCGGCCTGCGCCAAGTCGATGTAGGCAACTATGTCACCAGCTCGCTCACCAACGGCCTCGTCATCGTCACCGAGATCACGCCGATGGACGTGGAGTTCGCCCTGCCCGAGGACAACCTGCCCCAGGTGCAGGCGCGTCTGCACGCGGGGGCGACCCTGCCGGTGGTCGCCTATGACCGCACGGGCGTCACCCAGCTCGCGGTCGGCAAGATTTTGACGCTGGACAACATCGTCGACAGCGCCACGGGCACGGTCAAGGCCAAGGCGCGCTTCGATAATGGCGCAGGGACGCTCTTCCCTCAGCAGTTCGTCAATGTGCGCATCCTGGTCGATACCCTGCATAACGCGGTGATCGCGCCGACGGCGGCAGTGCTGCGCGGGGCAAATGGCCTTTATGCCTACGTGGTGCAGGGTGGGCAGAACCATCACACCGTGACCATGCGCACGATCACCGCCGGCCCGGCGGCCGGCGAGGCCACGGCGATCCTCAGCGGGTTGGAACCCGGCGATATCGTCGTGACGGACGGCTCGGATCGCCTGCGCGAAAGCGCGCCCGTCATCCTGCCCGGCGACTGCATCCCCGCCTTCCCCGGCGCAGGCGCAGGTCATGGCGGTCACAAGCCTGGCGCCCACGGCCCCTACGGCGGCGCGTCAAGCGGCGGCCATGGCGGCGGTTGCCCCACGGGCGAGCGTCAAGCTGGCCAACCCAACGCAGCCTCCATATCGGCCGCCAGCGGCTCTGTCAGCAGCGGCGGACCGGGTAGCGCCGACGGCTCCAGCGACGCCGCGCCGGCCCCGGCCGGGTCCAGCCAAGGTGTTCCCGGCCAAGGAACGGCGGCTTCCGCCGCTGGCGGCTCGGAGTCGGGCGGTGGACGCACCCAGGCCATCCTGGCGCCCTTGAACCTGGACGCTCAGCAGCAACTGAAGGCCCAGGCCATTTTCACCAAGGCCCGCGGCGACGCCATGTCGGCGGCGGCCAGCGCCGGGGACGACCCTGACGCTCAGCGCAACGCCCGGCATCAGGCGATGGAGCAGGCCTTCAGCCAGCTCGAACCGATCCTGCGTCCCGATCAGAAGGCCAAGCTGGCGCAGGTCCGCGCTCAGATGGCTCAGCACCACGGCGCCGGCGGCGGCCAACCCTAATGAGCGACGTCCATAGCCGGACCTCGGGTTCGTCCCCTCAAGGCCCTGACGCGGAACCGCCGGCCGAACGCACCTATGCGTTCAGCCCCTCCAGGCTGTTCGTCCTGCGGCCCATCGCGACATCGCTGCTGATGGTGGCGATCTTCCTGGCGGGCGTGGTGGGTTTCCAGTTCCTGCCGCTGTCGGCCCTGCCAGAGGTCGATTATCCGACGATCCAGGTCACGACCTTTTATCCCGGCGCCAGCCCGGCCGTGACCACGTCCTACATCACCGCGCCGCTTGAGCGGCAGTTTGGCGAGATGGAGGGGCTGGCGGGGATGAGCTCGGTGTCCTCCCAGGGCGCCTCGGTTATTACGCTTCAGTTCAACCTGAACCTCAGCCTGGATGTAGCTGAGCAGGAGGTGCAGGGCGCCATCAATGCGGCGAGCAGCCTCCTGCCGTCGGACCTGCCCAACTATCCCACCTACGCCAAGGTCAATCCCGCCGACGCGCCCATCGTTTCCATCGCGCTGTCGTCCAAGACCATGCCCCTGAACCAGGTAGAGGATCTGGCCGATACCCGGCTTGCCTCCAAGCTCAGCGAAGTGGCCGGCGTCGGCCTCGTCAGCTTGTCAGGCGGACAGCGGCCGGCGGTGCGGGTGCAAGCGAACCCCAAGGCGCTCGCCGCCTATGGGCTGTCGCTGGAAACCCTGCGTTCGACCATCGCCTCCGCCAATGTGTTGGATTCCAAGGGCAGTTTTAACGGGCCCCAGCGCGCCTACACCATCGACGCCAATGACCAGATCACCGATCCGGCCCAATATGGCCAGGTGATCATCGCCTACAGCAATGGCGCGCCGATCCATTTGAGCGACGTCGCGACCATCGTTTCGGGGGCGGAAAACAACCAGCTGAGCGCGCTGAACAATACGACGCCGTCTGTGATCTTGAACGTACAACGGCAGCCCGGCGCCAACGTCATCGGCGTGGTCAATAGTATCAAGAAGCTCCTGCCCCGCACCTTTTGTCAGGATCAGACCTGTCGCGACAATACCGCGCCGGGCCAGCTGGAAGCCGCCCTGCCCGCCGGTGTGGACATGATCGCCACCACCGACCGCACGGTCACCATCCGCGCCTCGGTCGATGATGTTGAGTTCGAGCTGGTGCTCGCGATTGGCCTGGTTGTGCTGGTGATCTTCGTCTTCCTGCGCAATGTCGCAGCGACCTTGATCTCCGGCGTGGCCGTGCCCCTCTCCTTGGTCGGCACCTTCGCAGTCATGTATTTCTTGGGCTACAGCCTCAACAACCTGACCCTGATGGCGCTGACCGTCGCCACCGGCTTCGTCGTCGACGACGCCATCGTGATGATCGAAAACATCAGCCGTCACGTGGAAGCGGGCGAAGAAGGTCGCGCTGCTGCGCTCCGTGGGTCAGGCGAAATCGGCTTCACCATCATTTCGCTGACCGTATCGCTGCTGGCCGTGCTGATCCCCTTGCTGTTCATGGGTGATGTGGTCGGGCGCCTGTTCCGCGAGTTCGCGGTGACCCTGGCGGTCACCATCATCTTCTCCGCCATCGTGTCCCTGACGCTCGTGCCCTCACTATGCGGCCTGTTCCTGCGTCACCCCAAGGAGCCCAAGCCAGGCGGCTTCGGAGACAAGGCTGAAAAGGCGTTCGACTGGGTGATCGAACAGTATGACCGCGGCCTGAAATGGGTGCTCAGCAACCAACCGCTGACCCTGATCGTGGCGCTTGCGACCTTTGTTGTGACAGTGATCCTGTACCTGACGATCCCCAAGGGCCTGTTCCCAACCCAAGATACCGGCCTAATCCAGGGCGTGACCGAAGCGTCGCAGACCATCTCCTACAGCGCCATGAACGCACGTCAGCGGCAACTGGCCGAGGCCATCCTCACCGATCCGGCGGTGACCAGCGTCTCTTCGTTTATCGGCGTCGATGGCACCAATGAAACCGTCAACTCCGGCCGCGTCCTGATCAATCTGAAGCCGCTCGATCAGCGCCACGAGTCCGCGACCCAGATCATCCGCCGACTGAATCAGGAGACCGCGAGCGTGCCTGGGGTCGCCATGTACCTGCAACCGGTCCAGGACCTGACGCTGGACGCCAATGTCAGCCGGACCCAGTACCAGTTCATCCTGGCCTCGGTGGATCAGCCCTCCCTCAACAGCTGGACATCGAAGCTGCTGGAGGCGCTGCGGAAGGACCCCAAGCTCGAAGACGTATCTTCGGACGCACAGAATAACGGTCTTGAGGCCTATATCCAGGTTGATCGCGACACGGCCGCGCGTCTGGGCGTCAGCCTGCAATCCATCGATAATGTGCTGTACGACGCCTTCGGTCAGCGCATCGCCTCGACCATGTACACCCAGTCCAACCAGTATCGCGTGATCCTGGAGGCTAAGCCCGACGTCCAGAAGTCGCCGGAATCGCTGAACAACATCTACCTCCAGACCAATACAGGCGGCTCCGTGCCCCTGTCAGCCATCGCCACGGTCCGCATCCAGAATGCGCCCCTGGTGGTCACCCACCAGAACCAGTTCCCGGCCACCACTGTCAGCTTCAACCTGGCGAACGGCGTGTCGCTCGGCGAATCTGTGACGCTGATCCAGCAGGCCGAGAAGAAGATCGGAATGCCGATCAGCGTCAACACCACCTTCTTAGGCGCCGCCCAGGCCTATCGCGCGTCGCTGTCGAACGAGCTGTGGCTGATCCTGGCGGCCATCGTGGCGATCTATATCGTGTTGGGGATCCTCTACGAGAGCTTCGTCCACCCGGTAACGATCCTCTCCACCCTACCCTCAGCCGCCGTCGGCGCCCTCTTCTTCCTGATGATCTGCCACCAGGATCTGGGCGTGATCGGCATCATCGGCATCATCTTGCTGTTTGGCATCGTCAAGAAGAACGCGATCATGATGATCGACTTCGCCCTTGAGGCCGAACGCAACGAAGGGCTGACGGCCCAGGCAGCGATCCACCAGGCGGCGCTGTTGCGCTTCCGGCCGATCATGATGACCACCATGGCGGCCCTGATCGGCGCCATCCCGCTGTGGGTCGGCGGCGGTATGGGGGCGGAGCTTCGCCGGCCCTTGGGCATCAGCATTGTCGGGGGGCTGATCTTCTCCCAGGTGCTGACGCTGTTCACCACGCCCGTGATCTACATCATGTTCGACAACCTGGCCTCCAAGCTCGCCCGCAGCGACAAGGAGAGCCCCGCGCGGGACGGTCCCGATAGCGACGGCTATGGCGTGCGTGGGCCCGCGCCGGAGGGGTCGCCGTCTTGACGACGATCGATCCGCCGCCCGCAGAGCCCGGCCCCGACGTCTCCGGGGCCAATATGTCGGCGGTATTTATTCGCCGTCCGGTCGCGACCACCTTGCTGACCCTGGCCATCGCCTTGTTGGGCGTGGCGGCCTATTTCGTGCTGCCCGTCGCCCCCCTGCCCCAGGTCGACCTGCCCACCATCTCGATCCAGGCCAACGACGCGGGCGCCAGCCCCAACGTGGTGGCCGCCACCGTTGCAACACCGCTTGAGCGCCAGCTCGGCACCATCGCCGACGTCACCGAAATGACGTCCCAGAGCGGCACGGGCTCGACCCGGATCACGCTGCAGTTTGGGCTGGACCGCGACATCAACGGCGCCGCGCGGGATGTGGAAGCCGCGATTGATGCGGCCAAGAATCTTTTGCCGACGTCCAGCCTGCTCAGCCTGCCGACCTATCGCAAGGTGAACCCGGCGTTGCGCCCGATCATCATTATCGGCCTGACCTCCGATACGCTGGCGCCCTACCAAATCTACGACAAGGCCGACATCCTGCTGAACCAGGCCATCTCCCAAGTTCAGGGCGTCGGAGAAGTGGATATCGGCGGCGCGACATCGCCGGCCGTGCGGGTCGAAATGAACCCGCTGGCGATGAACAAATACGGCATCGGCACAGAAGACGTGCGCGCAGCCATCGATTCCACCAACTTCTTCCTCGCTAAGGGCACGCTGTCGGTCGGCGACCGCAGCTATCAGATCAATACCAACGACCAGGCGAATTCAGCCCCCGACTACCAGAACGTAATCGTCGCCTTCCGAAACAACGATCCTGTTCGGTTGAAGGATATCGCTGAGGTCGTAGACGGCCCGGCGAACCTTCAGAACCTCGGCCTAGTCAACGGCAAGCCCGGTGTCGTGCTCCGCGTGACTCAGTCGCCGGGCGCCAACATCATCACGACCGTCGATAGTATCAAGAAGCTGCTCCCCGAGCTCCAGACGGCGCTGGGCCCCCAGATCAAGGTCACAACCATCGTCGATAACAGCACGAGCATCCGGGCCTCGATCAACGATGTTGAGACCACGCTGCTGCTCTCTGTCATTCTGGTGGTGCTGGTGGTGCTCGTGTTCCTGCGCAACGGGCGCGCCACCCTGATCCCCGGCGTCGCCGTCACCGTGTCGCTGATCGGCACCCTGGCGCTGATGTATGTGATGCATTTCAGCCTGGATAACCTGTCCCTGATGTCGCTCACAATCGCCACGGGCTTCGTGGTCGATGACGCCATCGTGGTGCTGGAGAACATCACCCGCCACGTCGAAGCGGGCATGCCGCGGATGAAAGCGGCGCTGCTCGGCTCGCGCGAGGTGGGCTTCACGGTCATGTCGATGTCGATCTCGCTGATCGCGGTCTTCATTCCCATCCTGGCCATGGGCGGTCTGGTCGGGCGCCTATTTCGCGAGTTTGGCCTGACGCTGTCGGCGTCGATCCTGATCTCCCTGGTCGTTTCGCTGACGGCCACACCGATGATGGCCGCGCGCCTGATCGACGAGCACCCGGGCGAGGGTAAGGATAAAAAGAAGGGCCTCTTCAGCCGCTTGTCTCAAGGGTTCGAGTGGGGCTTCGACAAGACCCTGCACACCTATGAGCGCTGCCTGATCTGGGCGCTGGACAACAGCCTGCTGGTGCTGATCAGCCTGATCCTGACGGTATTTCTCACCGTATATCTCTACATGATCGTGCCCAAGGGCTTCTTCCCGCAGGAGGACAACGGCCTTCTGATCGGCCAAATTCAGTCCGACCAATCCTCTTCGTTCGACAATACGTCGGCGAAGATGAAGCGGGTGCAAGGCATCATCACCCACGATCCGGCCGTGCAGTCGTCGGCCTCCTTCTCCAGTCAGCCGAACGGTTTCACCTTCATCACTCTGAAGCCAAAGAACGAGCGAAAGGTGACCGCCGACCAGGTGATCGCCCGGCTTCAGCCCAAGCTCGCCCATATCGCCGGCATCAACCTGTTCCTGCAGTCGGCTCAGACCCTACAGGTCGGCGGCCGTTCGAGCGGCGCTCAATACCAGTACACCCTGCAAAGCGACGACGCGGACACGCTGCGCACCTGGTCCAACAAGATGTACAACGCCATGAAGGCGCTGCCGGACCTGGCCCAGGTCAACACCGATCAGCAGTCCCACGCTTTAGAGACCTATCTCACCTTTGATCGCCAGACGGCGGCTCGGTTCGGTCTGACCACGTCGCAGATCGACAAGACGCTCGGCGACTCCTTCGCCCAGAGCAACGCCTCGACCATCTATAATCCGCTGAACCAGTATCACGTCGTGATCGAGGTCGCTCAACCCTACCAGCGCGAGCCGGACGCACTGAAGAACATCTATGTCACCTCGCCCAGCGCCAATGTGACCAGCGCGGGCGTCGTGACATCCGTGTCGGCCGCCACGGGGTCCACGACGACGGGCGGCGGCGGCGGCGGCGGCGGCGGCGGTGGGGCCTCGACGGCGCTAACCCTCCCCACGAGCGCGTCGATCACCTCCAACGCCCTCACCGCCCCCTTGACGAGCAGCGCCACGGGCGTCGGCAGTTTCGGGACCAGCACGTCCAGCAGCACGAGTGGAACGCTGGGTGGGACGACCGGAACGATCACCAACAGTTCAACGTCGGGCGCAAGCACGACAGCGGTCGCCAACCCCAGCAGCACATCCAGCGCCACACCCAGCATCACCGCGACCGGCATCTTCGGAACGCCGGCCACGCCCAAGAGCAAGGTCGGCCTCGCCGGTATCTTCGGAACGGCCGCATCGACCGCCAACCCGACCAGCCACGTTGCAAGCCCCAGCCTGCTGAGCGGCTCTAACACCAGCAGCGCGCTGACCGCTGGCCAGCAATTGTCCGGCGCAGGCTCGTCGTCCTCCACGACCGGCGGCGGCACGGCCACCGCGACGGGCGTCGCCATCTCCACCTCCGCCGAGCAGATGACGCCGCTGTCAGCCTTCTCCAGCTATGCGCTAGGCAATACGCCGCTGGCCGTGAACCATCAGAACACGTCTGTGGCGGCGACCATCTCGTTCAACATGGCGCCCGGTAAGGCGCTCAGCGACGCCCAGCGCGAAATCGAGCAGGTGAAAGAGCAGATCGGCCTGCCCTCCACCGTGGTCGGCTCTTTCCAGGGCACCGCCCAGCAATATACCGCCTCGCTGGCCAGCGAACCGCTGCTGATCCTGGCGGCGCTGGTGGCGGTCTATATCGTGCTCGGCATCTTGTATGAGAGCTACATCCATCCCCTGACCGTGATCTCCAGCCTGCCGTCGGCGGGCGTGGGCGCCGTGTTGGCGATGCTGATCTTCAATGTGCAGTTCACGGTCATCTCCCTGATCGGGGTGATCCTCCTGATCGGGATTGTGAAGAAGAACGCCATCATGCTGATCGACTTCGCCCTGGTGGCGGAGCGGGAGCAGAACCTGTCGTCGCGCGACGCCATCTATCAGGCCTGCATTCTGCGTTTCCGACCGATCCTGATGACGACCTGCGCGGCCATCCTGGGCGCCGTGCCCTTGGCGCTGGGCCTGGGCCAAGGGGGCGAGCTGCGCCAGCCCTTAGGTATCTCCATCATCGGGGGCCTGGTGGTCAGCCAGATGCTGACCCTCCTGACCACCCCCGTCGTCTATCTCTACCTCGACAGGCTGCGCACGCGCGGTCGCCGGCGGTATCCGCGGGGCTTGGGCGGCGGGTCCTCGCCCGCCAATGGGCCGCGCCGCGGACCATCGCCCGGCCCCTCGCCTATGCCGGCCGAGTAGCAAGGCTGATCATGACTGAAAACACGCCCCTCTCGCCTTCCACACCTCTTTCCATCTTGCCCGGACTTGTTCCGGGCATCCATGGCGCGACGCCGCAGCTGCCGAATGGCTGTCAGACCTCACAGCCTGCCCCGGCTGATCGCCTCACCTATCCTGCGGTATCTCACAGCCATTCGGCGGTCGAACCGTCGCGCCATGGGCCCCCGGAACAAGTCCGGGAGAGACGGAAGAAGGAGGGGCTTGGCTCGCGACGGGTTCGGCGGGCGCATCGACCTAACATCGTCTCGACCCTAACCGGCCTCCTCGCGGCGACCGCCTTAAGCGCCTGCACGGTCGGCCCGAACTATGAGCGCCCCACCGCCCCCGTCGCCACCCACTTCAAGGAGGCCGAGGGCTGGACGCCCGCAGATCCGCAGGAGTCCATCGACAAGGGCGCCTGGTGGTCCATGTTCAACGACCCGGTGCTGGATGGCCTGGAGCGGCGGATCGCCGTTTCAAACCAGACCCTGAAGGAATATGAGGCGATCTATCGCCAGGCGCACCAGATCGTCGCCGAGGCGCGGTCGCAATATTTCCCCACCGTCTCCGGCAGTCTGGGCGCCCAGAGGA
>Ga0116226_10007065_pt1 | contig 10117 bp, 10 predicted proteins | sample S1TSphfallax_FD_89692 | JGI IMG/M metagenome (GOLD analysis project Ga0116226, IMG submission 89692) | Host-associated microbial communities from peat moss isolated from Minnesota, USA - S1T2_Fa - Sphagnum fallax MG | ecosystem: Host-associated > Plants > Peat moss > Unclassified | place: USA...
AATCGTCGGATGGCGACGCCGCAGCGACGACAATTGCCGATAGTCGGGACGAAAATCGTGGCCCCACTCCGAGACGCAATGCGCCTCGTCGACCACGAAGGCATTGAGCCCAGGTCCCGCGGCGATACGCGGCAGTGTGCCTTCGAGGAACTCCGGCAGCAGCAAGCGTTCGGGCGCGAGATAGAAGAGCTGGTACTCGCCGCGCAGCAGCTGGGCAATGCGCTGCGCGCCCTCGGCTGCGGGCAGGCTCGAGTTGACGAAACTCGCGGCGATGCCGTTGTCCCGCAGCTGCCGGACCTGGTCCTGCATCAGGGCGATCAAGGGCGAAACCACGAGCGTTACCCCGGGCTCGAGCAGCGCCGGCAGCTGAAAGCACAGCGACTTGCCGCCGCCGGTCGGCATCAGCGCCAACAGGTCCCGCCCGGCGAGCGCGTCGCGCACGATGGCTTCCTGGCCCGGCCGAAAGTGGTCGAAGCCGAATATTCGTTTCAATGCAGCCGTCAGTTGCGCCATGATGCGCGATTCTACTTGGCCGGAGATTCGTCATGCAGCATTCGCATACCATCCATCGCCATCAACACCATCTGGGTTGGGACCATGCCTTTGCACCGGTGCTGCGCATACCGCCCGGAAGCTCGATTGAATTCGAAGTGCTCGATGCGGCCGGCGGGCAGCTCTCGGCCGACTCCACCGTCGCCGCGATCGCGGCCTTGGACTTCACACGCATCAACCCGGTTGCCGGACCCGTCTATGTCGACGGGGCGGAGCCCGGTGACGTGCTCAAGCTCACCTTGTTGTCGTTCACACCCTCGGGCTGGGGTTGGACCGCCAATATCCCGGGCTTCGGGCTGCTCGCGGACGAATTCCCGGAAGCCGCCCTGCATCTGTGGAGCTACGATGCGGCGAGGCTCAGCCCCGCGCTCTATGGCCGCTGGGGCCGGGTGCCGCTCAAACCCTTCACCGGTACGATCGGCGTCGCACCGGCCGCGGCCGGCCCCCACAGCATCGTGCCGCCACGGCGCGTCGGCGGCAACATGGATGTGCGCGACATCGCGGTCGGCACGGAACTGTATCTACCGGTCGAGGTGGCCGGTGCGCTCTTCTCGGTCGGCGACACCCACGCGGCGCAGGGCGACGGGGAGGTCTGCGGGACCGCGATCGAAAGCCCGATGAACGTCGCGATCCGCTTCGATCTGGTCAAGCAGACGCCGCTGGCGTATCCACGCTTCACCACGCCGGGCCCGGTGACGGGTCACTTGGACGCCAAGGGCTATGAGGCGACCACGGGTATCGGTCCGGATCTGATGGCGGCGGCGCGCGGCGCGGTGCGCGGCATGATCGATTTGCTGGGAGTGCGTCACGGCATGCCCGCGATCGATGCCTATCTCTTGTGCAGCGTCTGCGGCGACCTGCGGATCAGCGAAATCGTCGATTTGCCCAACTGGACCGTATCTTTTTACTTTCCGCGCCTCGTGCTCGAGTAATCTAAAGAATTCGCCCCTGCCGCCGATCACCATACCGTGTCCGAACCCCCTGACTGGAAGCAGAAATACCGCAACTCGGTGCTCGAAATGGAGACCGAGGAGAAGCGTTGGCGCCACGTAGAAACGCTGCTGCGGCGGCTCGTCAACCGGCTTTGCGCGGCCGGCATGGGCACGAGCGCGGCGCTCGATGATGAACTTGCCACGATTTCGGAGGCAAACCGGCGCCGGGCGGAAGTCGAGGAGCTCGAGGCGCTCGCGAAAAACCTGACGCGCAAAGTCGTCGCCGTCGAGACGCAGACTCCGCGCCCGGCGACGACCGAAATCAGCCGGCCCGGCGCGGCGACCTGCGCCTCGGTGCGCACGCTGCTCGAGCGCCTCGCCGACGATGATGCCGAGAATCCGATCGTGATCGCGCTCGGCGGGGAGTTGCACGCGGCGAAGACGGACGCTGCGCTCGCCGAGGTGTTGCTGCGGATCGCCGACCTCGTGCATGAACGCGGCGAGCGCATCGCGCGCGAGCGGCTGCAGGCCGCCACCGTGCTCTCCGACGTGGGCAAACGCCTCGAGGAGATGCTCGATTACTTTGCGGCGACGGCCGAGGACTCGCGCACCAGCCGCGAGGCAACGGTGACCTTCGATGCCGCGGTGATGGCGCGGGTGCGCGACTTGTCGGAAGAATTCGAGGCGGCGACCGAACTGCATGCCCTGCAATCGCTGGTCGGGCGCGGCCTCGAGTCGGTGAGTCGCTGTGTCCACGATTTTCGGCGCCAGGCCGAGGATCGTCTCAACGAGCAGACCGTGCGCACCGAAGCCATGTGTGCACGCGTCGCGACGCTCGAACAGGAGACGCACGAACTTCACGGTCGCCTCGCCGAGGAGCGGGATCGCGCCCGCGTCGATTCGCTGACCAACGTCGCAAATCGCAAGGCCTTCGACGAGCGCCTCGCACAGGAACTGGCACGCATGCGGCACACGGCCGGACCGGTCACGCTGCTCGTCTGGGACCTCGACAACTTCAAGTCGATCAACGATGGCTACGGTCACCGGGCCGGGGATCGCGTGCTGCAAAGTGTCGCGCGCTGTTTTGCGACCGGCGTGCGGTCGACGGATTTCATCGCCCGCATCGGCGGCGAAGAGTTCGCGATGATCATGATCGGCCTGCCGCTCGACGCCGCGGTCGGCATGGCGAATGAGTTGCGTGCGGCGGTCGAGGCGCTGCGCTTCCATTTCCGCGGCAAGCCGATCCGCGTGACGGCGTCCTGCGGCATCACGGAAATCAAGGAAAACGAATCTGCGGAACGCGCCTTCGATCGGGCCGATGCGGCGCTCTACCGCGCCAAGGACGCGGGGCGCAACGCCTGTATTGCGGCCTGATCGCCACTGCCGACCGGCTGCAGTCGCGAGCCGTGCCGATAGGCAAACACGCAGGTGAATTCCGCCCCAAGCAGAAAGATCTGCGCGGAGTAGTAGACCCACAGCAGCAGGACCACGAAGGAGCCGGCCGCGCCGTAAGCCGAAGTCAGTGAGTTGCGGCCGAGGTAAAGGCCGATCAGCGATTTGCCCATCTCGAACAGGCCCGCGGTCACGAGGCTGCCGATCCAGACGTCGCCCCAGGCGATCGTTTCCTTCGGCACGTATTTGTAGATCAGCGCGAACAAGAGTGTGATCAACAAGAAACCGACGATCAGATTCAACACCGACAACACGCTTTGCCATTCGGGCGTGAAGCTGCCGATCCAACTGCCGAGTATCGTCAGCGCGGCGCTCGCGAGCAGCGAGACCAGGGCGAGAAAACCGACGCCCAAAATCATGCCGAGCGACAGGAAACGCTGCCGTAAAAACTGCCAGATTCCGCCGTCGGTGCGGTCGGCCGGGGTCGACCAGATGACGTTCAAGGCAGTCTGCAGTTCACCAAAGACGCTCGTGGCCCCGATGACCAAGGTCACGATGCTGATCGCGGCCATGCCGCCGCTCTTGCGCCGTTGATCGAGACCGGCAAGCAGGGCCTGTACGGCGCTTGCACCCGTATCGCCGATCAAGCCGCGGATTTGATCCAGCACGTGTGTGTTGGCGACGTCGCTGCCGAGGAAGGCGCTGGCGAGGCCCACCGCGATAACGACGATCGGCGCGATCGCGAACAAGGTATAAAAGGCGAGCGCCGCACCGGTGCTCGATGCATCATGCGCGACCCAGGCGGCGACGACTTTTTGGCCGATCGCCCAGGCCTCTTTGGCGCGCGCTTTCGATTTCATCAGCCCATTTATCGCATGGTTTCGCGGCGCTCGCAGTCGGTCGACCCCTACAAGCCTCGCGGCCAATCACGCTATGCTAGCCGTCAAGCGAGCGTCGGGGCGCGTGCCCGCGCTGCAACGAGGAGAAGGGCCATGAACCAGGAAGAGGCCGGTTTCGACCTATGGGACTTGCGCGTCGAAGTCGTCGGGCCCGCAGACGCGCAAATTTATTGTGGCGCAAAATTGGGGGATTACTTCGAACTGCATGGCGAAATGCTGAAATTGCCGCCCGGCCAGGGATTTTCTCTGTATTCCTTGGCCGCTTTGCTGCCCCTGCTACCGGCGAAGCAGCGCGACCCCCACCCGTACGACTGGATGAGCACGGACGCGGAGGTGGCGTGCCCCGATCCGCATTGTCCGACACGATTTCGCATCACGCGCACCGGCAAGAGACATTTTCGACGCGCGGCAGTGACCGCGGTCGCTTTGCCGGACACGACGTGAGTCAGCCCCCGAGTCAGCCCCTGAGGCACGCCGAGCCTTGCCCGCGGTGCGACTCAGCCGGCTTTTTTCGCGTTCGGCGACAGCTTGTCCGTCCAACCCTCGCAGTAGCAATTCTTGCAGACATCGCCCTCGACGAGTGAGCAATCGCCGGAATCGGCCCCGTATGCCCCCGTGGCTTTCGGCGCGAAATTGATACAGCCCAAGCACTTCTTGCCGTCTTCGCCCGGCTGCTCGCTGTAAAAGAAATCCTCTTTGGCGGCTTTCGCCTTCGCCTGCACGGCACGCGTGCCGACGACGCTGACGCTGATGGCCGCCAACAGGCCTGCGGCACGGGCGAGTGCCGTTCGACGCGACATCGTGGATCGATCACTCTCTCTCATCGTAGCCTCCGGGTTATTGCTTTTCAGCATCGATACGCCGGGTGACGGCGTTAAACCCAGAAACTTGAACGAGTTCGTGTTAAGTCAAAGGCACGATCTCCCTAACGGCCGCCACCCGGTGCAGCAGCCGCGCCGGTCACCGGCACCGTCGTATTGAGCGAGGCGGTGTCGGGTCGAGGCGCCAGTACGGGATCTTGGGCCGTCTTGGTAGTAACCGGCGGCGTCGCCTCATCGGGCGCAGGGGCGGGCGCCGCAGGCGCGGCCTCATACCCCGGCGTCCCGGGTACGGGTCGCGGGCCCCCCGGGCGCACGAGCTCCGGGTAGTACTGCAGCATCGGCGCGCCGTAGAGGGGCTTGTTCGATCCGTTGTGGCAGGTTGCGCAATAAATCTTCGGGACGTCCCCGCCGGGACCCAAGCGCTCCACCGGCAGTTCGGTCTTCAAGGGCAGCATGACGTTGTTGTTCAAGTCACGCACCATGCGGATGCCGTACCAAGCCGTCACGCGTTGCGGCGTGCTGAGCTCCCAGGAAGCGAGGGCGCGGGAGTTATGGCAGAAATCGCAGTTCACGCCCAAGGACTCGGACATCACCATCATCAGGGTGTAGGTCTGGCGGGCATGCTGCACGGAATTGCGGTTACCCGTTTGCAGCGCCGTCGTGCCATTGACGCGGATGTTATCGTCGTGCAGCAGATACTCGGTCAAGGAATCGGCAGGCAGCGCGGTCGCGGCTGCAGCCGGGGTCGGCGGGCGCTGGAAGGGGCGTTTCTGCATCAGGCCGTCGTCGTTTTCGGTCGCCTGAAACCAGACCTTCGGCGGCACGGCTTGACCGCGGTGACAGGTATAGCAGGTCACGCCCGTCTTGCCGACATGGGCCGTCCAGTCGGTGTTGATGTGTCGAGTCATCTCGATCATCTTGCGCGCGACGCGCTTCGTGTATTTCTCGTCGCTGTTGTAAATCGGGGCCGCATGGCAGAGATTGCAGCCGACATCGGGCGCCACCCAACTCTTGATCGAAAGCATGGTGCGCGCGAATTGGCTCTTGCTCAGATCGCCGAGTATGTGCACGTTCTCGTAAGTTTCGGCGGCCGTCGGACCATCGGTCTTCGCGGGACCCAAGGGTTTGGGAAACTTGTTGATCTGGTCTTCTTTGACGAAGTAGCTTTCGCGGTAGAGTTGGTTCAGGGCGGTGCCGCGATAGCCGCGCTGCACGACCTCGGTGCGGTGATAACCGGCCAGCAAGCCGACGATGACGACCAAGCCGGCACACGCCAGGGCCACGAACAGTTTGAACGGATTCATCGCAATTCCCCTACGTCGCGAAACGATCGGGGTGGGCCTCACGGCATGTCGTCGCCCATGCGACGCCAACCCCGATTCGCAAGTTTACTTCAAGTACCTGCCCTTTTGGCGCCGGGGGCATTCTTGTCCGTCCAGCCCTGGCAATAACAATGATTGCAGACGTCGCCCTCGAGCAGCGCGCAATCCCCCGAGTCTTTGCCATAGAGGCCCGTGCTCTTCGGCGTGAAATTGATGCAGCCGGGACAAGACCTGCCGTCGTCGCCCGGTTCTTCCTGGAAATAAAAGTCTTCCTTGGCGGCTTTCCCCTTCGCGAATGCCGGCCGGACGCCGGCGACCACGACGGCGATCGCGGCGAGAGCCTGCGCACCTGTGGTCAGCGCTTTGCGCCGCGTGAACTGATGGATCGAACTATGCTCTTTCATCGGCTTTGCCTCCTTTGGTCGTCTCATGATCGGTGAGCAACGCAATTCATGATCTCCCGGCATGGAGCGTCCTCTCGCACAACCACCAGACATCATCGTTGCCGGCGTGACTTCCCGTACCGTCGTATGTCGTTACCGCCGTTGAACCGGCGATAGGGCGCTCCCCGAGCTTACCTTTGTGTTGTAAAGCAATATTAGCCGGCAAACCCGTACGCCGAGAGGTTCTCTCGCGCAGCTGTTGTTTACCCGCTAATCATCGTATCAAGGTGAAACAATCCTCAGGGCAAGTAAAACGAGGATTTCCACACATTGGTGTTAGAAATCTTTATGTTGCCGCCGACCTGATGCCATAATCGGGCCATTCCTGTGTGGCTGGCGCGGCCGCGCGCCTGGGCTGCCGGAATGTTCGGGGGAATCGCTGCTCGCGACCGAAGGTCGGTCGTGAACTGTCATGCGGAACCCGTTGTTTCATCTAAATTCGGTGATCGCCTCGTCGGCGGATGTGGCTGGAAGGAGTGGGCGGGTGCGCGGTGCTTCCTTGCGTCAATTGCGGGCGTTTGCGGCAGTGGCCAGACACCACAGCTTCGTGCGCGCCGCTGCCGAACTACACGTCACCCCGTCGGCGATTTCTCTGCAAATCAAAGAGCTGGAACAGGCGGTCGGCCTGTCTCTTTTCGGCCGCAGCGGACGCGCCGCGGCGCTGACGCGCGCGGGAGAAATGCTGCTCGTCGACGTCAGCCGCGCATTGCTCGCGCTCAAGGATGCCGAGGACACGCTGAGCCGTTTGCGCGGCGCTGAAACCGGCGTCGTCGCCGTCGGCATCGTCAGCAACGCGAATTATTTCATGCCACGCCTGCTCGCCCGCTTCCACGCCGCGCATCCGAACGTCGAGCTGCGGGTAACCGTCGGCAATCGCGAGCAACTCGTGCGTCAGCTCGGGTCACGCGAGATCGATCTCGCCATCATGGGCGAGCCGCCTGCAGACCTCGGCTCGCGCCATGATCTGCTCGCGCCGCAGCCTTTCGGCATCGTCGCAGCCCCGGAGCATCCGCTCGCCCAGGAGCCGCGCATCCCGGTGGCCGCCATGGCCGGTCTTGCGTTTCTGGTCCGTGAATCCGGTTCCGGGACGCGTGCGGCGATGGATCTGTTTTTTCGCGATGCGCAGATCGTTCCGGCGCGTGTCATGGAATTGACCAGCAACGAAACGATCAAGCAGGCCGTGATTGCCAACATGGGTCTGGCCTTTCTCTCGTTCCACACGGCGGCCGTCGAGCTGCGCAGCCGCCAGCTCGTGGCGCTGGACGTCGTCGGACTGCCCGTGATGCGGCGTTGGCATGTGGTGAGCCTCGACGGCGAGCCGTCCAGCGACGCTGCCGAGTCATTGCGGCGCTTCATCGTCGAGATCGGCGCGGGCGTGATCGCCCGCCAATTCGAGGGCGTCGGTTCGGAGCGGGCCGGCGCCCTGACGACCGCGGAATCCGACGAGCGGCCGGACCCGGAAACGACGGACCTCGTCGAAACGGAAGTCGCGGAGCTGCCGGCCCCGGTATCCGCCGTCGGCGAATGACGGCGATCGATTTACGCAGCGACACCGTTACTCGTCCCACTGCCGGCATGCGCGCGGCGATGGCGGCGGCAGAGGTCGGCGACGACGTTTATCGCGACGACCCGACCGTCAACCGCCTCGAAGCACAAGTCGCGGAACGTTTCGGCTTCGCGGCGGCGGTGTTCTTCGCGACCGGAACCCAAAGTAATCTCGCGGCGCTCATGGCGCATTGCGCGCGCGGCGACGAGTACTTGGTCGGCCAGGAGGCACATACCTACAAGTACGAGCAGGGCGGCGCGGCGGTGCTCGGCAGCATTCAGCCGCAACCGCTCGAGAACGAGCCCGACGGTTCGATAGCGCTCGAGCGTATCGCCGCCGCGATCAAGCCCGACGACATTCATTTCGCGCGCACCCGCCTGCTCGCGCTCGAGAACAGCATCGGCGGTCGCGTATTACCACTCACGTATTTGCGTGCGGCGACGGAACTCGCGCATGCACGCGGCCTGGCGACGCACCTTGACGGCGCGCGGATTTTCAATGCCGCGGTCAAGCTCGGCGTCGCCGAGGCAGAGGCGGTCCGGGGATTCGACTCCGTATCGATCTGCTTGTCCAAGGGTCTCGGTGCGCCCGCGGGCAGCGTGCTCGTCGGCTCGCGCGAATTCGTCGCGCTCGCGCGCCGCTGGCGCAAGGCCTTGGGCGGCGGCATGCGCCAGGTCGGCATCCTCGCGGCGGCCGGCCTCTACGCGCTCGAGCACCACGTCGCGCGTCTGGCCGAGGATCATGCGAACGCGGTATTTCTCGCCGACCGGCTGCGGGCCGCCGCCCTCAGCGTGGATACACCGCAGACCAATATGGTCTATCTCAGCCTGCCGCCGGCGCATGTTGCACCCCTCGCGGCGCATCTGGCCGCCCATGGCGTGTTGGCGTCGATCGGCGAACGTACGCGCTTGGTGACGCACCTGGATCTGTCGCGTGGCGACGTAGCCCGCGTCGCCGACCTCATAACCGAGCACTGCGCCCGGCTTTGAGCATCCCCTGGCGGGACATCCCGTCGGCGCGGCCCCTCCGGCGCGCGTTTTTACAAAACCTTTACGCGCATCCGCACAATCTCTGCCTGCTGTTTCGATCAGACCCGCTATCTTGCGGGGGCTCGGGTCTGATCCCGGGTATCGGGAGATTACCGTGGACTTCGTGTTTGCCGGCGCATACCTCGCGCTCTTGCTGTCGACTTTCGCCCTCGTCAAGGGCTGCGCCGCCCTCGAGCGACGCAGATGAACTTCTCCTACGTGCTCGCGGGCGTGCTCGCGCTGGCTCTGTTGATCTATCTGCTCGTTGCCTTGATCCGCGCCGAGGACCTATAGGCTATGAGCGGGCAAGCATGGACGATGCTGATCGTCTTCCTGGGCGTCTTGTTGGCGCTTGCCTACCCCTTGTCGGCGTGGTTGGCACGCATTGCCGATGCGCGGCCGATCGCCGGTCCCATCGGGCGTTGCGAGGCGTTGCTGTACCGCGCGGCCGGCGTCGAGCCGGCCGAGGACATGAGCTGGGTCCGCTACGCCACGGCGCTGCTGGCGTTCAATGCGCTCGGCGTGCTCGTGGTCTATCTCATCCAGCGCCTGCAATTCGTGCTGCCCTTGAATCCGCAGGGCCTCGCCAACCTGAGCGCCGATTCGGCGTTCAACACCGCGGTGAGTTTCGTCACCAACACGAATTGGCAGGCGTACGCCGGCGAATCGACGATGAGCTATTTCACGCAGATGATCGCCCTCGCCGTGCAGAACTTTCTCTCGGCGGCGACCGGCATGGCGGTTGCCTACGCCCTGGTTCGCGGCTTCGCGCGCCGCTCCGCGCAAGGCATCGGCAATTTCTGGGTGGATCTCACGCGCAGCACGCTCTACGTCCTGCTGCCGCTGTCCCTGCTGGTGGCGACGGTGTTCATGGCTCAGGGCGTCATTCAGAATTTCGATGCCTACCAGGACGTGCATACCATCGAGAGCCTGAGCTACGACAACCCGGTACTCGATCCCGACGGTCAGCCGCGCAAGGATGCCGCCGGCAATCCGGTGACGACGCGAGCGACGACCGGGATCCAGACCCTGCCGATGGGCCCGGTGGCCTCGCAGGAGGCGATCAAGATGATCGGCACGAACGGCGGGGGATTCTTCAACGCGAATTCGGCCCATCCTTTCGAGAATCCGACCCCGTTGACCAACTTCGTGCAAATGCTCGCCATGTTCCTGATCCCGGCC
>Ga0116226_10007066_pt1 | contig 10117 bp, 12 predicted proteins | sample S1TSphfallax_FD_89692 | JGI IMG/M metagenome (GOLD analysis project Ga0116226, IMG submission 89692) | Host-associated microbial communities from peat moss isolated from Minnesota, USA - S1T2_Fa - Sphagnum fallax MG | ecosystem: Host-associated > Plants > Peat moss > Unclassified | place: USA...
ACCCAAAGCCCCTAAGTAAATCAAATAAGGCAAAAGAGGATAAACCGACAATAATTAAAATAGGAAATGGTCCATGAAAAACCCAAAAGGTACTCTTATGCTTAATGTTCTTGGATGTGAAATGTGTCTCCTTGAAATCTTTTTGTCAAATCAATCATACTTGTCCATTTATAAAAGCAATTTTTTGTCACTCCTTTATATTGAGTAATGGCCATGTTGTCTAGTTCTTACTTTTAAAGAGAACCTTTGGTCTCAGTTCAAAAAAAATTTATAATCTGAAAGAACCTTTAGTTTTGTTTCAAGTTTTTTTTTTTTGAATTTGATAGAATCTCTAATCTGGTTCCAGACCTTAGTTCTTCATATTTCAAAACTATGTCTTTCAAATTTTCAGAAAAAAGCCATAAGTAGGTTTGCTTCCAAACCAAATCCAACTCTACCTACTTATGGATAGTTCAAAATTGGATTTTTTCCTAGTTACTACAACTATACAATCAATAAAAAGTGACCATCTATATCAACTAAATGTCTAAACCCCAATTTATTTTTTAAAATGTACATGTGATACATGTTTCAAAAGTAACAATTGCATGCTTAATGTCAACCCCTCCACCCCAACCCAGATGTACTATTGAAACAATTATATATTTAAATTTTTTTCTCAAACTAACAATTTTTTTAATGTCAATCAATTCTTTAAAATTAAGCATTTAATTTTTATATTAATTTTTTTAAATAATTCTTCTAAAATGAAGATCTGGTACTTGAATAAAAAACAAGTTTTGGGGCTGATTTTTATTTTAGCAGGAAGGCTTTTTTTGTTTCAATTTTGGTTTTAATTCTATTTTTTTCAAATTTAAAAGCCAATGGTCCACTTACCTTACAACTAGCCTAAAATTAAAACCATAACCAACCAAAAACCAAAACTAAACAACATTACTAACAAGTTACAATGTGCAATAAGGTTGTTATGGAAATTGGGGTCATGTGCTTAGTTCTTACCTCACACAACTTTCATCGCCAAAAAAGTCCAATTGTTGATCTTACCTTCCTTGATCAAAGTTCAAACTCTTTGAGATGATAAAGTCCATGACATACCTACTACCTACCCCATGTGAAGTCCAAAGATAAAGTCATGAATCTTTTATTTTATATAAAAAATAACAAAAAAAATACAACATGTGCATTTTTTCATGTTCATTTTTTGCTAACTTTTGTTTCACAACATAACTAGGGTGACACCATCCTTACCATTAGTCACCCATGCTACCAATTGTAATTATCAAGGCCTCTTGAGCTCCAACCATGGTGCTTTCTACTCTAGCATTAGCAACTAGGTCAATCTCAAGTCTTTTTTGAACAAGCCCATTTTTCCTAGCATTTGAACGCTAAGAGATTTTGTTGTTCAATTGGAAACTTTGGCTTTCATTGTCTCTTAGTTTGGATTTTTCATTTCTTACTTCAAGTTTTCAATGATGACAATAGACTTGAGGGTCCCACCTCTTTTTAATGTCTTGCATTTCCATCCTATTTGTTCCTTTGTAGGATGAAGAGGAGTATGGATGAAACTTTTTGCTAGATGATGACCTAAAGTAGTATGTGGAATGTGAAAAAGACAGAAGAAGGGACAATTGGTTGCGATCTCTTCCAATCTTGAGGTTAAGAGTTATGTTGTTTGTCTATTGTTAGGTTGTGGTGGATCAAGTTGAAGTGGAGTTACGTTAAAGGTTTAATGCATGACAATGGGTTGTTCTTTTGTGTTGATGAACTTTGGCAATGGCGGGAGCTCAATGGGAAGTTTGGCTAGTGAATTTAATGAGGAGATGACGACGGAATGGATGAATGAGAGGAGCTTTTGAAAGCTAACCACCAAGTTTTTCTTTTTTGTAGTTGTGGGTCTTTTGGTTGGAACAAGTTGCTTTTCTTTAGGCAACGGCCATTTGTTGTTAATTTGTTAAAAATTATGATGAGACTTTAGTTTTCTTGCACTGCATTTTGAGGTCAGGTTTAAGCAATTAGTAGTGTTGTTGTTAAGAAGTTTTTTAGTCCAAAATAATTGTTGAACTTTACGCATTTGTTGTGGAAACATGGTGTGATATGTTTTACATTTCTGCATTTGTGTGGGTGTGATGTCACCAACCTTAGATATTCAATGTCATGAATAGTTTATTAGTTGTAGAGTGGTGGGTTGTGTAAAGATTGCAGTGCCTTGCTTTTTGGTATCAAAATTGATTACTTTCTTGAAGTTTAGGCTTGTGTAATGGCATGGCAAATGATATTGGGTGTGCTACATAGAGCAAGAAAGATGATTGTGGGGTCACTATGGACCAAAGAAACATTAAGTACTTAGAAGAAGCACAACACAGAGATGAAATCTTGGTTGTAAATGAATTTGATTTCCCATTTCCTAGGTTCGACATCCTGCCTAAACATGGGACCGACATCCTACGATTACAAGGTTTTGGTGTGGTAAACATCATTGGGCTAAACCTAGATTTAGTTTAAGTAAGTGATTTGGTGATACAAGTTACTCACATCGGTATGTACACAAGGATCCAAATTTGGCTAAAGATAAAAAATAGGGCAAAGAGTTAGACAATTACAGTCCAACGTCAAGACATATATTATTTCTCCACCATCTTCATTCAATCCTTTGAGTATTGAATTGCATGAACAAGTTGAAGCAATACCTAGGGTAGGAGATTTGTGGGTGCATGTGACTGCAACATCTCCTCATCATTGAGTAAGGTTTTTCTTTCCAAGTATAAACATGTTATTTACTAGTGGAGATAGGGTTATTAGGATTGAACATTTGAATGTTGAATATAAGGTTTTGGTGTGGAGGTTGGGAAGAAGGACCAATGGAGAATGGAAATGGAATTTTGAGCACAAAGAGAAGGTTCAATATGAAGGGTAAATCTAAATAATGGTTCAAAGAGCTTGTTGCTGCTCCTACGGATTGGGAGACCATGAAGGGAGCCATGTTATTGAAGTATGGCACAATTGATAAATAAGAAGTCAAAACCAAGCATGACCTAATCAAATAAGAACTTAAATAGCGGGTTCATGCATATATGATTGAATGGAGAAGTTGTTTATAAGGGGCAAACTTGAAAATGCATAACATAAGAGGATATTTTTATCTCGTCTAAGACCTAAGATTAGGAAGCTTTGTGTAATGAAGGATTATGCCAACATGGAAGTTATATTCAATGTTGCGTTAAAAGTTGAACATGTGCTAACAAAAATTGGTGAGACCTGATTTAAGATGTTGAAGGAAAAACAAAAAAGGAACATGACAATTGGAGATACTACAATAGATAAACATGTGTAATTATTGAATGAATCTCTAATTAATTTGTCAAAGAAGCAAATAGAAATTCAAACCAAATCCAGATCAACTTTTATAACTTCCACAAGTTTCAATGGGTGTTAGATTTGTAAGGTAGAAGACCATCTTGCCACTAACTGTCCAAAATATGCCACCTCTAGACCAAAATGTCTAAAATGTGGGGGCTTCATAGGATGGAAAATTGTGGGTTGAAGTGTAGCTTTTGTGGAGGTCTAGGGCACAATGAAGAATGTTGTTGGAAAAAGAAGGATATTAAAATGGATGCAACTACAACAAATTACCTAGAGGTAATGATTAATGATGAAAAAACAATCCAATGTTAGATGGATAGAATCTATGGAGCCAATCATGATCTATTTTCACATACTAGGGTTCCAAGAAGAAGATTGCTAATGGACACAATTGCTAGAAAGCAAAAGAACACTAATTTGCTAGAGGGAGAATCATCCAAGAGGAAAAAAATGGGAATTAGATTAGAAAAGGAGGCGACATTAAGATCTAATATTTTAACTCACTTTGTTAAGGGTAAAATATCCTTGACACCCATGGATGAAATTTTGATTATTCCAAAAGAACTAGAATATTTGGAGGGTGTCAAGTTGGCCATGAGTCAAAAAAATGAAGAATAGAGGTCTACCTCAATTAACACAATGACACCAAATTTACTTGTGCATAAGATCAACATCAACAAAAATCACCAAATTAAAATAGTTCATTTGTTGGTGGGGATCAATAACTTCATTGTTGAAGGCTTGGTGGATATTGGAACATTAATGTTAATGTTAACAACTATGGTGCTAAGGGAGTTAAAAGATCATGCATTTGGTATTTAGATCTAAATCTTATGAAACAACTTTAGGTGTAATGATGCAAACAATTGGGAAAATTGAAGGGTTATGTGTAAAAATTGGGAAAACTAGTTGTAATATGGTGTTCATGGTTGTTGATACAGACAATTATGATGTCCTACTAGGACTAGTTTTTTTGATAAAAATTGGGGTGGTTGTGGATGTTGAACAAGGTTTAATTCAAATTAGACAAGGTCAAAAAGATAATGTACATGCACTCCCATTAAACATTGTCAACATGTTGCAACTAGTCCCAGAAAATACGGTTCTTATAGTGAACCTTATCCCAAGGTTGACATAAAAGCTTAGAAGATTACATCTGGGAATGGAAAAAAAAGGAAAGAGTATGCAATTAAATTGGCAAGCTTGGGTGAATGGTTTGATCATATTCATATCAACCACATATCCAATGTTGATTTTAAAGTAACATCAAACCTTGATGAAACAATGTCTGAACAAATAGCAAATGATGATCAAACAAAATTGATCTTACAAGAATAACAAGAATGCATTTCAAAGTTAAGGGACCATGGTTTTGATGAACCGATTAGGTAAGAAGGACCAAGGCAAGTCATGAATATGGTTGTTGTAGGTCAAGCAAAAAAAGTATTGGGAGTCCCATCATCTAAAGAGGATGATTATGTTGATAAAATAAAATGGGTATCCCATCAAAAACAATAAAACTTGTTGTAATTCAGCAAGGCAACATAAGTTCTATGCCATCCTTGTTCCAATTAAATACCAATGTTGGGGGACAACAAAAGGCAGAAGATGAATCTAGGTGGGAGAAAATAAGGAAATTAATTAAGCTTGATCTTAAATTGGATGTGGAATTAGCAAAAGGATTGTGGGCCCTATTGGAAGACTATGCAGATGTCTTTGCATGGAATAAAGGGGAACTAGGTTGTTGCATAATTGGAGAGCATACAATTGACATCTAGGGGTTCTCTCCATGTATAACTTTTCCGAACAAGTTGTCATTTTGGGAAGAAATAGAGGTGAATTGACGAATCCAAACACTAGTGCATATGGGGAAGATGAAACCTATCACCTTGGAATACATTTGCAAGGTCACACTGCTAATTTAAAAGAACAATAGTAGACGATTCTATGGTGATTATCGCCCATTAAATATGCAAACTCAAAGATATGCATATCCAATGCCTCTCATTGAATATGTTTTGTCCCAACTCCCGTTTTGCCAAGAGTGATTTTTTGCACTCGATTTTTAAAATGGATTTTGGTAGGTGCAAATGAATTCAAAAAATGTGAAGAAAATTGCGTTGATAATGAAATATGGATTGTACGAATGGTTGGTTATACCATTTGGCTTCAAAAATGCCACTAATACTTTCTCGCACACCATGACAAATATTTTTACAGATTGGATGCAAAAATTCCTAAAGGTGTTTGTGGATGATTTGAATATACATAATGCCACTTGGGAATAAAACCTTCAACATATCAAGATGGTGTTACAATGTTTGAAGGAGGTTAATTTGAAATTAAACCTTGGCAAATGCATGTTTGTTGCCAATAATATACAATTTATAGGGCATGTGGTGGGAAATACCCACTATTAAAATTTTTCGTTTTTCAAAGAGTCCAAGTTGACTAATTGGTCTTTCTTGACTAATGAACATGTACATTTTGACTAGAGGCTAAAGGCTTGCATGACATGTGTATCTTTTGACTATTCAACTTGGTTGAAATGACCTATTTAATTATTTGTTAACTTGGTAGTCAAATTGGACAAAAACTTGACCACCTTGGTCAAAATGACCAATGATGTTTAATCAATTGGAACATTTAGTCAAATTGGACATAAACAAATGACACATTTGGTCAAAATGGCCAATGGGGTTTTAGTCAAGTAAAACATTTAATCAATATGGCTAAGGTTATTATAATCAAATGGGGCATCCTACCTACTTACCTACCTACAACCTACCAAACTACTACTTACTACAACCTACCAACCTACTTATCTACCTTTGTATTTACCTACCTATTACAACCTACCTACCCACCCACCTACTAACTTATCAACCCGCCCACCTATCCACCTATTCATTACCCACCTATCTACCTATTTATTAACCTAGCTACCCACCCACCTACCTCCCTACCTTCTTACTTACCTACCCAATCTTGTCATAGAAATACAAGAAATAAAAATGTGTCATTGAATACACCAACAAGGGTTTGTTTCTTGTCCACAAGATATTCCATCCCATGGAGGGATAATGTTACGCCCTAATATGGGGAATTATGCATTTCCCCCAATTTTTGCATCAAAATCACTTCACTTTGAGCATTGACCACAAACCACTTGAGTGGTTGGCTACAATGTCAAATGCCTATGGAAAAAGGCAGCATTGGATAAATATGTTGCAAGATTTTAACTTCAAAATCTTGCACTCCCTAGAATCTAAACACTCAAATGTGGATGCATTAAGTTCGAATCCAGTGGGTGGAACAAAAAAAGATGAAGATTTTTATGAAGAATCCAAGATGTTAGATTGTTACGAAAATTAGGGGTTTAGACATGGATTGGTAGGAGAAACATTCATGGATCAATCATGAACAATTTGTTCATGGTTAAAGCCTTTAAAAAAACTAAAACAAATGACATCAATAAGGACCAAGACATAAGATTAGACATAGAAGGATCTGCAAAGGAAGAATCCAAGCAGACATAACCACTACTAACCAAAAGGAAAATACATGTAGTAAGTAAGAAACTATGTTGGGAATTGTCCACTAAAGCCTAGTTAATGATTGATGAAGCAAATCTTGAACAAAACACTAATGATGAAACAAAGGATGACTAAAAATGTTTGAAAATTTCAAATATTTGGGAAGATGCAAATTGTTTGAATGCCTTGCAAAATAGGCAATTACTTAATAGTGTTTCTGAAAAAGAGATGTGCAGGGTCAAGAAGAAGGTCTAAAATTATGGGTGGAATACTAATCAATTGTTTTTCAAATAATTGTTGGTGCCCAAACCTAAGGACATGAAGGGGATCGTCATATCATGGAATTACATCAAGAAATTGGGCACTTTGGAAAAAACAAGACTTTTGCAAATGTTTGCAAAATATTTTACCTACACAATTACATTAAGCAAATGCACTTAGTGGTCCGAACATGCAAAAAATGCCATTTGGTAAAATGTACTGGTAGTATCTGGTATGATGTGGAGACTTAAAAAGCATCCTAGTGTGTGATTTGTTCTACAAAATAAGCCCTTGACACTACAAGACCTTTATCAAAAACTACCCAAGGCAACAAGTATATTTTGGTTGCAATTGACCATTATTCAAAGTGGTGCAAAACAAAGGCATTACTACATGATCCTATAGTCGATATGACTACAAGGTTTCTTAAGGAAAACATCATCCACAAGTATGGGGTATTAAAATTTATCTTGACGGTGGGGAATGGTTAGCAAAATTTGATAACCTATGCAAGTTTATGGATCCAACACTAGTGTATTGCACCACAATGGTCGCATTGCAACAGAATGGCTAAAAAAATGATTAAAACCATTCAAGCATGGGATAATTGTAATGTCAACTCTTCCAAAGAACACAGAGACTTGGGATTATCAATTGCTTAGGGTTTCATTTGGATATAGGTGTGGGGTTCAAACAAGCACAATGTATTCCCCCTTCATGATTTTCATTGGTTGGATTTCCAAACTAAAGGTTAATAATCACCTGAGCATGCTCACTCACACATTTGATGAGGAGCAAAGTTCTAAATAGATCATTGAATAGATTGCATGATGGAGCTCATTGTTGGACTCCATAGGGATGTATTGGGGAATAATGAATAGGCGCAAGTTCAATAGAAGAAAGCATATGCGTTGAGAAAATGGAAACAAGTTTTTCCTTGTTTTCAACCAAGGATTCACATGGTCAAAATGAAGAAACCAAGTGAAAATAAATCATTGATTAAGAACTGGGAGGGACCTTACCTCTTTGTTGGTTATGTGGATGAGCATGACAATTTGGAAAGTGATGAAGGTGGGCAAAAATGCATCTACAAGGTAAGGATGAATATCAATGGGAGCGCCCAAGAAGGGACCTATAGTTGTATCATCCGGAAGCATAATTGATGTAAGCTATGAGGACACAACTAAATTTAAAAGGGAGTTGTTACATATGTAGGATGAAAAGGAGTCTGGATGAACTCTTTGTTGGAGGATGACCAAAAGTAATATGCCGGAATGTGAAAAGGATAGAAGAAGGGACATTTGGTTGTGACCTCTTCCGATCTTAAAAGGTTAAGAGTTCGATTGTTTGTCTATGTCTAGGTTGTAGCGGATTAGGTTGAAGTGGAGCTACATTGGAGGTTTAATGCATGACAATGGGTTGTTCTCTTGTGTTGATGCACTTTGGCTATGGTGGGAGCTCAGTGGGAAGTTTGGTTGATGAATTTAATGAGGCGATGGCGATGGGATGGATAAATGGGAAGATATTTTGAAAGTTAAGCACCAAGTTTTTTTTCTTTTGTAGTTGTGGGTCTTTTGGTTGGAGCATGTTTTTTTTAAAAAAGTAACATGTATTTGTTGTTTGTTTGTTAGAAGTTATGAGGAGACTTTTGTTCTCTTCCACTACGTTATAAAGTTAGGTTTTAGGAACTAGTAGTGTTGTTGTTGTGAAGATATTTAATCTAGAATAATTGTTGAACTCTATGCACTTGTTGTGGAAACACAGTGTGATGTGCTTTACATCTCTACATTTGTGTGGGTGCACTGTCACCAACCTTAAATATTCAATGTGATAAATAGTTTGTTAGTTGTAGAGTGGTGGGTTGTGTAGAGATTGCACTACCTTATTTTTTTGTCACACCTTGTTTGATCTACTTTCTCTTTAGTTGCAAGTTGTTGTCATGGGAAGTCTTATTTCCTTTCAGCTATTTTGGTTTTTGGCAATGGCAATGGTGAATGTCCCATGAACTAGTTTTCCTTTTTGTTAATCTTTGTCTTTTTTCATTTCTCACCATCTTTTTTCCTCCTTTCAAGCATGCCTTCTAGTGTGTTTGCCTCCAATTTGGTTTCTTCTATTTCATTTTTTATGTATTCATCATTGATGTTGATGGAACTTCATTTCATTGAACTTGGACCTACTCCTTGGTGGGACCATGTGCTTGAAGTTTGGCGATAAATTTTTTATCAATGCCTTGTGGAGTGGCCAAAAGTAATTGAATGCAACAGTTGTGGTTTCTTTAAAGTGATGGAATTGGATGATGAGGGATTGAGATCAAGTTGTAAGAATGTGGCCATATGTTTGTGACAAGTAACACTTGTGATGAAAGACTCTCAACACTCTTACAAAGATAATGATAAGTTCTTGAACATGATGGAAGTTTCCTTTGGTCAATATGGTGTTGTCAAATGCAAAACAAGAACGATCAAATTTGCATTATTAAGCAATCTTTTTACAACACCATTCTCTTTTAAGGTTTTGATTACTATTGTTTTTAGTACTAATTTTTTTTTAATAAGAAAAGTTCACTTTACTAGAAATGATGGAATTTTACTTTTAAAAGTTGGAAATTAGTTTCCAAGATGAGCTTGGAGGAGTTTGAAACTTAAGAAGTTTAAGTCTTGTGTTTTTCTTGTGTTCAAATGTGAGAGCAGGTGGGTTGATATTGGAAGGAACAAAGAGATGCACTTTGGAAAATTGGAGACAATCTTCAAAAAGTGGAAAATTACAAGACCAACAAAGCAACTCCAAGAAAACACTACTCCAAAAATCGCCAAATTCTCTTGGTGCAAAGATGCAATGGCATGAAGGTGCGTGAAAAAAAGTTGGAGGGATGAGACTTACCTCAAAATGATTACACTTTAACTTGAACAATGATAAGTTTTTTAACAAATTTTTGACTAGACAATATACTAACACTTGAT
>Ga0116226_10007067_pt1 | contig 10117 bp, 8 predicted proteins | sample S1TSphfallax_FD_89692 | JGI IMG/M metagenome (GOLD analysis project Ga0116226, IMG submission 89692) | Host-associated microbial communities from peat moss isolated from Minnesota, USA - S1T2_Fa - Sphagnum fallax MG | ecosystem: Host-associated > Plants > Peat moss > Unclassified | place: USA...
GCGATCACCTCGCGCATGATCTCGCTCGTCCCGCCATAGATGCGTTGGATGCGGGCGTCGGCGTACATGCGGGCGATCAGGTACTCGTTCATGTAGCCATAGCCGCCGAAAAGCTGGACGCAGTCGTCGATGACCTTGCCTTGCTCCTCGGTGAGCCAGAGTTTGGCCATCGAGGCGGTAGCGGTGTCGAGCGTGCCGGCCAGGTAATCCGTGATGCAGCGGTCCACGAAGGCGCGGGCAACCTTGGCGGTGGTGGCGATGCCGGCGAGCTTGAATTTGGTATTCTGGAAATCGGCGATCGGTTTTCCGAAGGCTTTACGCTCACGCACATAGGCGAGGGTGGCCTCGTAGGCGCCTTCGATGCCCGACAGGGCGCTGACGCCGATCATCAGGCGTTCGTAGGGCAGGTCCGACATCAGTTGGAAGAAGCCTTGACCTTCGACGCCGCCGAGCAGGTTTTCGGCCGGGACGCGGACATCGTCGAAGAACAGTTCGGAGGTGTCCTGGGCTTTCAGGCCGATCTTGTCGAGGACGCGGCCGACTTTGTAGCCTTCGCAGTTTTCGGTCTCGACGATCATGATGGAGGTGCCGCGGGCGCCGAGATCGGGGTTGGTCTTGGCGACGACCAGGACGAGGCCGGCGAGGGCGCCGTTGGTGATGAAGGTCTTCGAGCCGGAGAGGATGTACTGGTTGCCCTGCGGGCGGGCGCGGGTGCGGATGCCTTGCAAGTCGGAGCCGGCGCCGGGCTCGGTCATGGCGATGGCGCCAACGAGTTCGCCGCGGGCTAGGCGAGGTAGGTAGTTTTGTTTTTGCGCCTCGGTACCGTGGTTTAGAAAGTAGTGAGCAACGATGGAATGCACGCTGGTCGCCATGCCAGAGAGGCCGCGGCGGGCCATCTGGTCGATGACGATGGCCTCGTGGCGGAAATCGCCGCCGCCGCCGCCATAGGTTTCAGGGATGTCGGTGCAGAGCAGGCCAAGCTCGCCTGCGCGGCGCCAGATGGCGTGGCCGACGTCACCGCGCTTGCGGGCGGCTTCGTCGTCCGGCTGGACTTCGGTTTCGACGAAGCGCGAGACGGTGGCGGCGAAGGTTTGAAGGTCGCTGTCCATCCAGGAGGGGGTGAAGTCGAAGGGCATTGGGGCCTCTTGAAAGAGAGGAAGGAAGCGCTTCTTTTTTGAAAAAAAGAAGCAATAAACTTTTGGTCCCGGGGGACGTTGGCACCTGGCGGGCCAACGCCCGCAGTAAGCAAATTTTTTTTGCTTCTTTTTGCAAAAAAAGAGGCGCTGACTTTCTTTACAACGCTTCAACAATGGTGACGTTAGCCAGCCCGCCGCCCTCGCACATCGTTTGCAGCCCATATCGTTTGCCGCGCGCCTTCAGCGCGTGGATCAGCGTGGTCATCAGCTTTGTGCCGGAAGCGCCGAGCGGGTGGCCGAGCGCGATGGCGCCGCCGTTGACGTTGAGCCGGTCGGGGTCTGCGCCGATTTCGCGCAACCAGGCGAGCGGGACGGGGGCGAAGGCCTCGTTCACCTCGTAGAGGTCGATGTCGTTGATCGACATGCCGGCGCGTTTGAGGGCGCGTTTCGTGGCAGGAATGGGTTCTTCGAGCATGATCACCGGGTCGCCGCCGGTGACGGTTAGATTGTGGACGCGGGCGATGGGGGTGAGGTTGTGTTCCTTCAGGGCGCGGGCGCTGACCACGAGGACGCCGGAGGCGCCGTCGCAGATCTGGCTGGCGTTGGCGGCGGAGATTTTGCCGCCTTCCTGCAGTAATTTGACCGAGCCTATGGATTCCAGCGTGGCGTCGTAGCGAATGCCTTCATCCTCACGGTGCAGGTATGTCTCGCCGTCCGGGCCTTCGACTTGAAGGGCTAGAATTTCTTTCTCGAACGCGCCCTGGCGCGTTGCGGCGGCGGCGCGCTGGTGGCTTTTCAGGGCATATTCGTCGAGCTGCTCGCGGGAAAAGCCGTATTTGTCTGCCATCATCTGCGCACCGGTGAACTGGCTGAACGTTTCCACGCCGTAGCGCTGCTTTATGCGGTCGCTGAACGGGCCAACCCCGATGCCCGCTTTCTGCGCCAGTATGGTGGGCAGGCCCATGGGGACGCGGCTCATGCTCTCGACACCGGCGGCGATCACGACGTCCTGCGTTCCGGACATGACGGCCTGGGCGGCGAATTGCAGGGCCTGCTGAGAGGAACCGCATTGCCGGTCGATGGAGACGGCGGGGACGCTGTCCGGCAGGCGGGAGGCCATGACAGCGTTGCGGCCAATATGAAAGCTCTGCTCGCCGGCCTGGCCGACGCAGCCCATGATGACGTCCTCGACGGCGGCGGGGTCGATGCCGGAGCGGTCGATGAGGGCGTTCAGGGCCTCTCCCGCCATGTCGGCAGGGTGCCAGCCGGCGAGCTTGCCGCCGCGCTTGGCGCCGGCGGTACGGACGGCGGCGACGATGTAGGCTTCGGTCATGGGGGAACTCCCGATGGGGTGTTTATAAAAAAGCAAGCGCTTCTTTTTAAAAAAAAAGCAAAAAACGTTTATTTACTGCAGGCCTTTGCGATGGCGGTATCAAAGCCCGCAGGGAGCAGAAGTTTTTTGGTTCCCCAGGCGGGGAGCCTTTTCTTCAAAAAAGAACCTCTCCCTTACTTACCGCGGCGCCATGCGGATGGCGCCGTCCAGGCGGATGGTCTCCCCATTCAGCATTGGGTTGGCGATGATGCTGGCGGCGAGTTGGGCGTATTCCTCCGGGTGGCCGAGGCGGCTGGGGAAGGGGACCTGCTTGCCGAGTGAGTCCTGCGCGGCCTGCGGCAGCCCGGCCATCATGGGGGTGAGGAACAGGCCGGGGGCGATGGTGACGACGCGGATGGCCATCTGGGCCAGGTCGCGGGCGATCGGCAGCGTCATGCCGACAACGCCGCCCTTTGAGGCCGAATAGGCGGCCTGGCCGATCTGGCCTTCGAAGGCCGCGACTGAGGCGGTGTTGATGATGACGCCGCGCTCTTCGCCGATGAGGTTTGCGGCGCCTAGGCGAGCAGCGAACTTGGATAGGACGTTGAACGTACCGATCAGATTGACGGCGATGACCTTTGTGAACAGGTCCAGTCTGTGAGCGTCGCCCTCCCGTCCCACCGTGCGTGCGGCGATGCCGATGCCGGCGCAATTGACCAGGATGCGGGCGATGCCGTGCTCGGCCTCGGCGGCGGCAAGGGCGGCGGCGACGCTATCGCCGTCGGTAACGTCAACGGGGAAAAATTTGCCGCCGATCTCGGCGGCTTTCGCCTGGCCACGTTCCGTGTCGCGGTCGAAAATTGCCACTCTGGCGCCGCCGGCGGCGAGCATGGAGGCGGTGGCCCCGCCCAGGCCGGATGCGCCGCCTGTGACGATGGTCGGAATCTCGGTGATTTGCATTCTGTTGGTCCCGTTCCTCTCGATGGAACAAAACGATCTGTGCCGCCGTTCCGCCCGAATGTTGCCGCTATAGAATACATTGCGGGTAATGAAGGTCAACGTGAGGAAGCAAGCGCTTCTTTTTTTGAAAAAAAAGAAGCAAAAAAACTTTTGCTAATTGGGGCCGTGGCGGCCGCTGCGCCACAACCCGCAGGAACGGAAGTTTTTTGCTTCTTTTTCAAAAAAGAAGCGCTTCCTTTTATTAAGTCCTGTAGTCCGACCCAACCCCCTCGATCATCCGCAGCGCCGACTGCCACGCCATCTTGCAATGCGCCGCCCGATGCGGCTGGCCCATGTCGAACTGCTTGGCCGTGTGCTCGCAGACAGCCTGCGGCGGGTAGATCAGCTTCGACCCGCCAGACAGCGCGGCAATCTGGGCCTGGCATGCCCGCTCCAGATAATAAATTTCCAGAAACGCCTCGGCGATTGTTGAGCCGCCGACTAGCAAGCCATGATTTGTGAGGATCATGGCCCGGTTTGTCGGCCCAAGATCGGCCACTAGGCGCGGCCGTTCGTCGAGTTCCAGCGCGATGCCTTCATAGCCGTGATAGGACAGGCAGCCATAGAACTTCAGGGCGTGCTGGCTGATCGGCAGCAACCCGTGCGCCTGCGCGGACACCGCCATTCCGGCGGCGGTGTGAGTGTGGATGACGCAGGTTAAATCCTCCCGCGCCGCGTGGATCGCCGAATGGATACAAAAGCCGGCGGCGTTGACGGCGCGGCTGCCCGTCTCGTCCTGGTTCACGATGTTGCCATCCAGGTCGATCTTCACGAGGTCGGAGGCGCGCATCTCCTCGAACAGCACGCCGTACTGGTTGATCAAGAAATGATGCTCCGGCCCCGGCACCCGCGCGCTAATATGGGTGTAGATGAAATCTGTCATCCGGTAATGCGCGACCAGCCGGTACAAGGCGGCAAGGTCGCAGCGCACCTGCCATTCCGCTTCGTCCATGCCCTGTGGAACTTCAATGCGTGTGGTGACATTCATGGCTCGCTCCTCGATTTCAAACGTTCAGTCCGTTATGGGCCGGTTGCGGCTCAAAGTGAAGCGTAAAGGGCATACTCGAAGCCGGCGGCGGCTTTCAGGGCCCCCACGTCGCCGCTTGGCAGTATCTGCATCAGGATTAGCGCGCCCAGGCCCTTCTCGCGATCGATCCAGTAATAGCAGTTCGGCAGTCCGGCCCAGGCAAGGCTGTTGGGGCTGCGGCCGAATGCGCCCTTTTCCGGATTGAGCAGAAAGCCCAGCCCCCATTTCGAATCCATCTCCGGATAAAAATCCGCCTCGGCCGTCAGGACGGGGTTGACCGAGCCGATCTTGCCGGCGCGCAGCGCGCCGATCTGGTTGCTGCCCATCGCCGCCACCGTCTCCGGCTTCAGCAGCCCGCCCCCCTGGTTCAGGATCATCCGCAGGAAGGCCATGTAATCGGGCGCCGTCGAGAAGAGCCCCGCGCCGCCGGCGAGGAACTCCGGCGCCGGCCGCGGCTCGAACGGCACCACCTCCAGCCCGCCATCGGCGTTGCGCTTATGCATCGCGACCCTGCGGGGCGCCTGGTCGGCGCGCGGCATGAAGACCGTGTCACGCATTCCCAGCGGTCCGGTCACATGCGCCTCAAAATAAGCATCGAGGGGCATCCCGGACACTGCCTCCACGGCCTGCCCGGCCCAGTCGATCCCGATGCTGTACTCCCACCGCGTACCGGGCTCGAACATCAAGGGCTGCCGCAAGCCTGCCTTCAGCCCGGTGGCGGCGATCGGCGAGCCGGTCTGCTTGAGATAGCGCGCCAGGTCGGCATTCGCGAAGTCGTAGGAAAAACCGGAGGTATGGGTCAGAAGATGCTTGAGCGTGAGCTTGGTTTCCACCGGCCGGGTCAGCGGCGCGCCATCCGCGCCGAATCCTTCCAGCACCAGCGGCGTCTCCAGATCCGGCAAAACCTCACCAATCGGCCCGTCCAGGCTAAGCTTGCCCTGTTCGACGAGTTGCAGCGCGGCGACGGTCGTCAGCGCCTTGGTCATCGAGGCGATCCAGAACACGCTATCGCCTTGCATCGGCGCCGGCGCGTCGACGCTCTGCCGCCCGACAGCGATCTCAAGCACCGGAGCCTCGGCGCTCGTCACCGCTACCACGGCGCCGGCGATCCCGCCGCTCGCGACAGCCTCCTCCAAGACGCCTCGGATCATAGCCTCATTCATTACATTTCCTCTCGAAAATTGCGCGGCTCGTCCAAACCGTTATACCCATATGGCGATGCCGCGCTATCTGCGCCGTGGAACAGGGTTTAGAGGCATGAATCTTTGACCTGATCATCATTGGCGGCGGCATCAATGGTGCTGGCATCGCCCGTGACGCCGCCGGCCGCGGCCTTGCCGTGGCGTTGTTCGAGCAGCATGACCTGGCCCAGCATACGTCATCCGCCGGCACCAAGCTGATCCATGGCGGGCTACAAGACCTCGAAACACATAGCTTTCGCAGTGTGCGCGAAGCATTGACCGAGCGCGAAATTCTGCTGCGAATCGCGCCGCATATCGTCTGGCCGCTGGAATTCTGGCTGCCGCATGCGCGCAACTTACGCCCGGCCTGGCGGATCAGGCTGGGACTGTGGCTGTACGACCATCTGGCCAGGCGCGACGTCCTGCCGTCCTCGCGCGGGTTTCGTCTCAAGAAGCCTGGCATATTGAAGCCGGCTTACAGACGAGCGTTTTCCTACGCCGATTGTTGGGTTGAGGACAGCCGGCTGGCGGTTCTGAATGCCATGGATGCCGCCAGCCGCGGCGCCAAGATATTCACCCGCACAAAAGTTCTCTCGGCGCGGCCGCAGGGCAAGTTCTGGCAGGTCGAGACTGAGGTCGGCGCCTACACCGCCCGCGCTATCGTCAACGCGACCGGTCCCTGGGTGGGCGACGTGCTCAACCAAATGCTCGGCGACAAGACGAGCCATGACGTCAGGCTGGTCAAAGGCAGCCACATCATCACTGACCGGCTGTATCCTGACGAGCAGGCGTTCATCCTGCAAAATTCCGACAAGCGCGTCGTGTTCGTCATCCCTTACGAGCGCGACTACTCTTTGATCGGGTCGGCCGAGAGTGCCTTCGACGACGATCCAGCTGAGGTTACGATCGCCGATGACGAAATCGAGTATCTCTGCGCCAGCGTGAACCGCTATTTCAAGCGGAACCTCACAGCCGATGACGTGCTATGGACCTATTCCGGCGTCCAGCCGCGCTTTGACGGCAGTAAACCGGCCCAATCCGCCACTCGTGATCATGTCCTGGAACTCGCCAAGCTTCCCGGGTCGCCTCCTGTCCTTTCGGTGTTCGGCGGCAAGATGACGACCTATCGGAAGCTGGCCGAACAGGCGTTGGAGGCGCTGCTCCCGGCGCTTGGCCGAAAACTGGGTAAATCCTGGACGGCCACTGCCCATCTGCCGGGCGGCGATATTCAGGATTTCGGTGAATTCGAAAAAATGCTGCGTGTGCGCAACGGCCACCTGGACGCCGCGAACCTGCATCGCCTGGCCTATTCATATGGCACACTGACAGAGAGATTCGTCGGCTACGACATGGGCGAGGATTTCGGCGGCGGTCTGCACCGTTCCGAAGTGGACTACCTGGTCAAACATGAATGGGCCAGGACCTCCGAAGATATCCTCTGGCGCCGCACCAAGCTGGGATTGCATGTGCCGGATGACACGCCGGCGCGGCTCTCGAACTATCTGTCAACCAAAGTCTGGGCGTGAGGCGTAACAAGCCTTCGGAAAGCGAAATCTACCTAAAATTGCGTAGTTGAAGTCGGCGCAGTCAAGGGTAAATAGAAGCTTATTAAATAGTTACCCAAAAACTAATTTTCTCTGGAAACGCGAACGCGAATATGGATATGAAGCCAGCGGTTGAATCACAAATCGCGGATGGCATTGATGATTTCGTTAGAATTTTGCAACGAGTTTTCGAACCAAAATGACCAGGCGATCCGCGAAGGTGATCAGCCATGAGCGGCGCGGTTTTCCAATCCGGCGCGCAGGCGCGCCTGCGTGGCCGCCTGGGACAGGCAGGCGGCACGCTGCGACAGCTTGCCGATTTTTGGTTCCCGGACCGGCAATTGCTCATCCGCGGTCCAGGCAATTTCGTATCCCTCTCGGTCTCGCAGCGGCAACAGCTTTTCGCCGTCGGCGTCGCGGCATTTCTGGTCCTTTGGGCATGCATCGCCAGCCTCGCGGTGGTCCTGTCCGTCGCTCGGCAAACCTGCGAGACGGCCGAGCAGCGGCAACTCGCCGCCTCGATGGCGCAAAACCAGGCGGAAATTCAGCAACTGCGCGCGCAAGCTGCGCAGCTTGCGGCGGCGCGGCAGCGCGACATTGCGCAGGCGGATGCGGCGCGCGACCAGGCGGTCGCGACGGCAGACGCGACGGTCGCCGCCTATAACCAGAAACTCGATGAGTTGACGCAAGACGCGCAACGCACCATCGGCCAGGTCGAAACGATCATCAAATCGACGGGGCTCAATCCGCAGAGCTTCGACGTCCGGCGGCCGGCGATGGGCCGCCTGACTATGCAGCAATGGCAGTCGGCGGGTCCGGGCGCCATCACGCTGTTACAGGATCTCAGCCGGTTGAAGGCGCTCGGCGCCCTGCTGACGCAAATTCCGCTCGCCGCGCCGGTTGCGTACATCTCGGTTTCGAGCCCGTTTGGGTTCCGGCCCGACCCGTGGACCGGCATTCGGGAATTCCATGTCGGCGTGGATTTGCGAGGCCCGATTGGCTCGCCCGTTTATGCCACCGCGCCCGGCACGGTCAGCTTTGCCGGCGTGCAAACTGGCTACGGAAATATTGTCATCATTGACCACGGTTTCGGTTTGTCAACGCGTTATTCACATTTGTCGAAGATACTCGTTCGTGTCGGAGCCGATGTGGATCTGCACCAGGTGATCGGTCTGCTAGGCAGCACCGGGTGGAGTACGGGTCCGCATCTGCTTTACGAAACGCGAGTGGATGGTCAGCCGCATGACCCTCTCAACTTCATAAAGGTGAATCGTCATGGTCTTCAAAACTAAGAAAACCTTTTTTACTGTCGGCGCGCCGATGGCTGATCACTATGAGCGCCCCGCCGCCCATGTGACCGCCGCGCCGTCTGTGATCACTGCCGAAATGAACGTGATCGGCGATCTGCAGAGCCCTGGCGATGTTCGGATCGAAGGCAGGGTGAATGGCGCGATCAACGTGCATCGCCTGCTGCTTGCGGAAGGTGCCGCCATCACGGGCGATGTGATCGCGAACGAAGTCCATATTTGCGGCACGCTCAACGGCACCATCCGCGGAAAAATGGTCACCTTGACCGAAACCGGTCGGGTCATCGGCGATATTTTCCATGAGTTGCTCTCGATCGAAACTGGCGGCCAGTTGGAGGGAAGATGCCACCGCCTCTCCGCCGCTGCGGCGCCGGCGGGTGCGGAGCCCAAATCTGCGCCGGCGGCGACGGGACTAGGCGCGGAAGCGAAGCCGGCCATGACGGCGCCTGCGCCGGAAGTCGCCAAGGATTTCGCCGCGGTCATGGAAGCGGTCCTCGCCGAGCCTGAGCCGCCGCCGGCCAAGCCGCAGGAACCAATGCCGCGCATCTACGCCAATGGCCGCAACCGAAACGCCGCCGCCTGATCGCGGCAAGTCGCCTCTGTGGCGCGATTCAGTGGAAGGTTGCTAGGCAGCGAGTTCTACCAGTTGATCAGGTGGTGGATGGTAAAGCTGGTGATAGCCGGCCGCCCATCCTTACTGGTTCGATTGCCGTGGCAAGGCCCGAACTGTTGGTCTCGATCAGGGCGCCGCAAATCGTCACTGGTCCTTCCGCCGGGGCTAATCGCTCGCCCGGCATCTTGCGAACGAACCTGGCAACCGCCGGCTCCTTTGTCATGCCGATCACGCTGTCATAGTCGCCGCACATGCCCAGATCCGACATGAAGGCCGTGCCGCCGGGCAAGACTTGGTAATCAGCGGTCGGGACATGTGTGTGCGTCCCCACAACGGCCGAAACTCGCCCGTCGAAGGCATGCGCCAACGCCATCTTCTCGGACGTTGCCTCGCCATGGAAGTCGATGACGATCGCTTGCACATTCATACCCAGCCGGTTGCGCTGCAGCAGGTCCTCCAGGCCGCGGAACGGATCGTCCAGCGGTTCCATGAAAAGCCGCGCCATCAATTGCGCGATCAGCACCTTTCTTCCATCCCCGAGTGTCACCACCGCGGCGCCCGCGCCAGGCGTGCCGGGCGGGAAATTGAGCGGCCGGATCAGCCGGGGCTCCTGCGCGATATAGGGGATGATCTCCTTGCGGTCCCAGGCGTGATTGCCGAGCGTGATCGCATCCGCGCCGGCGGCGAACATCGCGTCGGCCATGTCCGGCGCCAGGCCAAAGCCGTGCGATGCGTTCTCGCCATTCACCGCCACAAAATCCGCCCGCAACCTTGCGCGAAGCCCTGGCAACTGCGCCACCACCGCATCGCGTCCCGCCCGGCCCACGACGTCGCCCAAAAACAAAAGTCTCATGACGCCAAGTCTATACGGCCTTCGCTAACCTCATAATAGGCGGCTTCAAGCGGCCGAAACGGCGCGGCATCGGTGCCCGTCAGCAGCGCGTGCAGGCCTTGCCGCATGAGCGCCGCGAACAGCGCCAGGCGGTGGGCCTCGTCCA
>Ga0116226_10007068_pt1 | contig 10116 bp, 10 predicted proteins | sample S1TSphfallax_FD_89692 | JGI IMG/M metagenome (GOLD analysis project Ga0116226, IMG submission 89692) | Host-associated microbial communities from peat moss isolated from Minnesota, USA - S1T2_Fa - Sphagnum fallax MG | ecosystem: Host-associated > Plants > Peat moss > Unclassified | place: USA...
AAAAACCAACCAACAAGTTGGTTAGTTCACATTCGGAATCACTCTTGGTGTTGGGACAAGCCACGAGCAACACGAACTCACTTGACTCACCATGGCCCAGACTCGGGAGAAGCCACCACCTTCCCCCATATAGTATTATCTGCGTTGTTCCGCCGCATCCGCATCCAAATGCCTTTTAGTCCCAGGACTTCCAAAGAGGAGTCCCAAAATTATCCCGGTTTGGATTCCCGAGATTTTGGGAGCTCATAACTCCTAGCTCAGACCTCTGATTGGGATGAGGTCTGAAGAAAACTTGTAGTTCTCCTCAAGAGCTTTCCAATAGTGTGTTGCACTCCACCTGCACACACTAGAATCAGATCGATTCCCGATTTTTAGTGGTCGAAAGTCAAATTGCTAATTTGACTCCCGGCCTTTCTTTCGACCATAACTTGTATTGTAGATGTCCGAATGGCTCATACAAGGCCATTTTCGACATTTGCACTTCAAGACCTTTCCAACGGTATAAAGAACACCTCAAGGTGAGGTGTTTTTACCCCTGCAATTGAGCTTTGAAGTTTCGGGAGTCCCGAAGGACTCCAAGTTCCCACTTTTGGGAGTGTGAGTCTCATCCTCACACTTGCTTCAAAATGGGGTTGCGACATTTACTCTCTCTCGCTTAATGTTGAAAGTGGAAAACTTTTCTTGGTCTTTCTTCTTCCTAGCTTTGAGTTTCTTGGGTTTCTTTCACTTGTTGGTTCTTGTGTTGTCAAGTTGCTCCTATTCCCTTTTTTTCTATTCTTGTACTATAGCTACAACAGGAACGACAACAACCCAAATTAACAACAGTGTAAGCGAGGGAGAAGGGACACCAGAAAAACCCACGAAGGTTGCTACTTTAAGCTTTTGCAAGCCTAAGCTTCTAATCTCACTCACACACCTCCTAAGTACCCACTGAACATTTACGCACTAATCTACATCCAAATTAGTCTTCCACCTCTTCTTCTTTTGTGCTTTAACTTCCTTGGTGCTCTAGTTCCTCATGCAAATTTGTCGAAAGAACTCCAAATCGATAAAGACTCAACTTTCTTCATTTTTTCAAAGATCATTCCTCTATTTCCATCTGTGTTTGTTCTTTGCACGAATGATCAAAGGAACAAGCTATAAGATCTTTTGAAAAAACAAAAAAGATAATTTTAAAAAAAAACACGAAATAGAAAAAAAAAATTATTCTTTTTCTTCTACACACCATCACTACAAAGTTCACGAACATGGATCGCTCTATAACATTGTCACCATTGTGATCCATTGTTGTAGTAGTTCGTCGCAATCACGGTCCATTGCAATCATCGTCATAGTCATCGTCATCATCCATCATAGTCACCATTTGTCGCCATCATTGTCCGTTGTCCATTGTAGTTTCGTCAATGTCATCATTTGTCACCATCTATCACAATTCCATTCAACATCTATCAACTTCCATTTGACATTTGTCCAGTTTGTCTAGTTTCGTCCATTCGACCCCTTTCTTCCATCGACGTTCGTCCAATTCCATCCATCCGACCCCTTTCGTCCATTGATGTTCATCTAGTTCCATCCACTCAAGCCCTTTCATCCACTAACGTTTGTCCATTATCGTCCATCCAACCCTTTTTGTCCACCGACATTTGTCCAATTCCATCCATTAGACCCTTTCGTCCATCGATGTTCGGCGACACTATTCATCCCCATCAACACGCTGTATTCTTCAAATCCTATGTACTACATACATATGTATTTAATATCGTATTTTTCAAACCGTATGTACATATTCTTCAAGATTGTAAATAGGTTTTCAAAAAATTAATACGTACATCTACATATTCTCATATTAATGCATACATCTACATATTTCGTATTAATACGTATATTTACGTTATTTTTGTATTAATACAGACACTTATGTAATCTTATTAATACATAAATATAGAATTTTTTCTTCCTTTATTTTGTCATTTATTACTAGTGATTACAAAAAATTTAAGCTACTTAAGGTACATTTTTTTAAACACTTCACATTTCAGTTTCCATTATAGTTGTATTTAATTGCATAGATTGTGTTAGAACTTTGTAGTTAGTGCTCTATATTGTTACAAAATTTTGTGGCATGGGACAACACCATGTCCTCGGATGATGAAAGCACTACGGTTCAGCCAGAGCCAAAGTATCAATTACAAAATAACACACAATCATTTGAGCCAATTTTTTTGAGCTCACAATTTTCACAATAGTACATTAAATGTCTATAACACCATTATCATCGAGTACAATTCCACCAAGAATTTAAGTTCTAGGTTATATTACATTAATGATACATTAAAGTCCATATGGAGGGGTTAGTCAATGGGGTATGCCTATTACCACACAAACTATCACACCATCATTGTATATTTTGTTGCAAATCGTTACCCATATACACCATGGAGGTCAATAGTTCTTCTACGAAAATTGAGAAATTCAATGGAAGGCTATGTACCATTTCTTTGAGGGAGTTCAAAGCAATTTTATCAACTATGGTTTGTAAATTGAAGTTCAAGTATGGCGCTAATTACACCGAGGTGTTCGTATTCAAACAACTACCCCATTATGTGTATTATGAAACATTGTGTTGAAACCTTAGCCTTGGGTTTGAGATTAAAGCAAGGGCTTGCAAGGGTGCGGGTCAAAAGGGAAGCTCGGGAGTCACATTTCATGCTTTCGGGAGTGTAAGAGAGTGTGAAGGAATGAACCCTCACACTTCTAAGTGAGTTCCCACTTTGGGAATTGGAATTTCGGTGGACTCTTGAATTTTTAGAAAGAGATTTCAGGGGGATTGAGAATTTCCTTATATCATTGAAAAGATCTTTAAACTTAAATATCTAAACTAGGCTCACATGACCCATTTGGACATTTAAAACACAAATTTTTGCCAAAAGAAATGTCAACCATTAAAAGTCAGGAATCGCTTCAATTTTGTTATGTGTAGGTGAAATGCAACATATCATTCAAAAGCTCTCAACAAAGGCTACAACTTTGCTTTAGACCACATCTCAATCAAAGGTCTTCATACAAAATTATGGGCCCCCAAAGTCGCAAAAGTCCTAGATGTGAGAATTTCGAGACTCCCATTTGGGAGTCCTGGGACAAAATGACATTTGGTTACTGGTCCTGTGGCCAGGCATAAAGTATACTTTTAAGGGGGAAGGTGGTGGCTTCCCCCAAGTCTGGTATGTGGTGAGTCTTGTGAGTCCGTGTTTACCTATGGATTGTCTATGTATCAAAGTGCTTAAATTACGCACTAACCAACTTGTTGTTTGGTTTGTGCAAACCCGCATGAGTAATTGAAATGCTTGTCAATCTTCCTAGCCCAATCCTAAAACTCCAACATGTTCCTTTACCACCGACGTGTTACGAGCCAACACGCATGCCCCAACTCTTTATCTTTCCATTGTTTACACCTTTGGACTCGTAGTTAAGTGCATCAAGGAGCTTGGGGGTGCGTCACATCAGATGTCTATAGCAACATTTTCTAAGGATTTTGGGCATCACCCATATCCCCAATCCAACTTATGCCACAAGCATCGCCACCGCCTTTCAAGTTACCATTGCACATCATGGGATTGAACCCAATAATCCATATATGGCACCTATTTCAATAAACCTTTTTCCTGAACAACTCATTGTTACTATTACAAACATTCTTCCCACCATCAATGCACTAACTTTTGTTGATCATGTGGGGGAATTTTTTCGAGTTCTTGAACTAGAATTTCAGTTAAAAGTTCTGAACAAATTATGTAGCTTGCCACCTTCTTTCGATAAAAGGATGAAACCCTCAAGATGCTTTACAACAAGCTTTTCAAGCTTAAAGAGAATCTTCAAAGCATCACAACCTGGAAGCTACCCATCATTATCTTCATTTGTTGGAAGGTACTCCGACACTCCATGCGCAGATTTTGCAATGGGTTTTTGTAGAATTTGGAGATTCGTAAACTTTGCTGGATGTGTACAACATTCTTGAAAAGCTGGAATTGGCTCATGCACATTATGAGGCTAGTACTATGATGTTCCATCATGTTCAAAGCCTCAACCTCCACCTGCTATGTGAATTAGATCATCACAATCTTCTTCAAGGGTTAAAGCGGTGTAATTGGTTGCACCCATCCTATCTTCTAGGAACTATTGTGGCAATCCTGCCCATAAAGCTAATGAATGCAACATTCCTTCCAAGGATCTCTTTGTGATTATTGTGAAAAGGAGAGACATCATGAAGTTGTTTGTTTTGCTAAGTTCCCGGAACGGAAGTAACTATGATTACCACGGCAAATTATGTTAACATCTTTTGTTGCCTTTCAACCAAAAGCCAAGACTCTTCAACCTTCCACTCAAGCTTTCCCCACCAAAGGTAATTCTAGTAAGAATGCTAAGAAGAAGGAGCACAATGTTGACAAGAGGGAGGTGCTTCAAGCCCATGCCACTCAAGTTCAAACTCTACAAAATGAACTCGAATCAGTGAGGGCCCAACTTGCTAACTAAAGGCAACTCTTCCCAACCAGCTAGTCATGCCTAACGTATACAGGCTTCAAGATCATGGGAGGGACTTCCTACGTTGCTCCGCTTCACACACGATGCCATGGTTGGGGAATATGTTATTTCCAATGCACATGATTTTAGTTTCACACCAAAATTTGCCACATTTTTTTGCCTTTCCTACTTTGTGGCACCCAAAGTTTCTACACTAGGTAGGTGATTCAGACTGATGGACTCACATATGGTTCAAGTCTTATTACCAGGGCTAAAGGAGCTCAAGCAGTCATGCCACAATCTTTTCGTCCTCTCACAAGGAAAAAAAATGCATTTTATTAACGAAGGGAGGAGACTATTACACCACAAGCTGCTAAGGCATCAAATTTTCGTGTCCTAGGAGTACATGTACATCAAGAAAACACACAATTTTCCATTAATCAGCTTATGGAATGCTAATTTCAAATGCATGAAGTGGAGTAAAAGCTTGTGAGTACACCATTATTTAGTTTTCAAAATTTGAAGCTAAGCACCAAGGACATAATTGTAGTACTAAAAGATGCCTTGAACACTACATTAAGTCCTCTTCCAATCCTTGATCCATATGTTATAGGGGTCCCATCCAACACTTTGGAAAGACATTCAATTGGCTCACGTGTTGTAGATGGCGTTCGTAATTTGGTCATTAGTTTTAACATGGTTAAACTACTAGGTTTTCCTACCTCTGATTCTACATTCACATATCAAAAAGGAGCTAAGAACACCCCGCTTATGGATTTGTTACTTAGCAAAAGCATTGTGGATATTCATTTTTTCCACAAAGTTTCTCACTCTTTTCCGAAGGTGGTGCCTAGTGAGAGAACTTCCATCAGCACCGAAGTTGCAATTGTTGACAATACTAAATTAACAATCCAAGTGGGAGGACATGCACCCAGAGTGGTATTTCTTAATACAGATGCCCAATCAATGATTCTTGGAGTTCAATTCACCAAGAAGATGGGCATGCTTGACTATAAACTACGAAAATCTATGTGGCAAATTTGCACCGCTAGTGGGAGCATAGAGGAGGTACTTGAGAGAGTTCGAATTTGATTGCACTTAACTTCAATGAAGGTACAAATCATGAGCTTTTCCTACATGTCAGATGCTTAGTCACCAATGCCACCAGTTATAATGTGTTCATTGGGCAAGAGGCCTTGTTTCCACCAGGTTTCATAATTGACAACTAGGTCAAACATGCGTACTATTGAATGGATTAAGATCGAATGGATTAGGAGACTAATGGCCACCACCTAGGATACATACCCCATGATTTACATGGGAACCATAATCCTATGGCTCACCATTGTATGCTCAAGGAAGCACACACTATTTCCTACATCCAACAAACTAGCCACAAGTGGATAGAGGGAGATGAAAAAGAAACAGCTTATGCCCAAGCTACTAAAAGCTTGAGGGTGGTTCCTATTAACATTCAACATAGACTAGACGTTTTACAGAGGTTCAAAGCAGCCCATGAGCCCTTGGTCAAAGTTTTGTTTAGTTTTGAAAACATGAAAAGCCATGGCGAACCGATTAAGCCAATATTTCGTTAGCTAATCACCTTGACATTGCCTAAAAAGGGGATTGCATTACCAGAGCTCTTTGGTGGTATTAGTACATGTTTCGAAGCCCTACTATAATCAAGGATGGTGGTTCAAAGGTATTTTTACGTAAACATTGATCCTATTGCAAGGTAAGTGGCGACATCGAAAATGATGGAACTCACAGCCAATTTTCCACAATAGTTTGCAACCACTACATGCAAGGCCAGTTTCACTTTCTTGCCTTCTAACATATAACTAATTTAGAAGAAGCATATGGAATTACTTAGCCCTATGGACCTCATCATTTTCAGGTTGGGAATGTCAAGGATTTTCAATGGCTAGATTTGGAGAAGGTTTGAGTGACATAAGATTCACTCTCTTCATGGACGTGGTATAATTCATCATTTGGTCTCAATCCGTTTATTTTATGTTTGGTTATGTAATTGAGAACACCCCTTTTTAACTTGATTAGAGGGAAAAATTCTAGGAACACTACACGTTGGTCAAGCATTACCTTGGAAAGCCACTCCTATTTGATGCGACACAATGCGGTTCCTATGTGCATTAGTTTCGCATCTAGTGAACCAACCTTGCATCACTCTCAATTCTGCAATTGGCTCTGAGATACACCATCAAAGACCCCAACCTATAGGTTTCTCACATATTGGATGATCAGAGTTCTTGCCAACCAATTTCAAGGCAAGAGAAACCTCCTTAGTTTCCTGCGAACCTAATATGAAAACTAAGAGGTGTTTAGCCCACCTTTGTTTCCTTCCCAAGAGCACACACCTTTTAGGGAGATGGACCAGGCCTGGTGTATCATCATGCTTTAGCCACTTGGGATGAACCAAACCTAGAAGAAAAAAAAAAGGTTAGGGGTTCCAAACTGGCACTATTAGTCACACTAAGGTGATTAGATTGGAGCGTAACGTTCTACTGGGGAAAGGCATGGACCTAAACTCCCTTACATGGTTGTTCGTAACCTGTGTATTCTTTTAAATGTACACAACATTAGCACTGATTCAATCGGCTTACAGTTCTAGCGATGCGACTACATGGCACCTCGACCATATACACTTGCCTATTTTCAACACTCTACACTTCATTCTTAGTGTTGACGGGGAGGAGGTGCCATGTAATTTGACTCAAGTTGTTTGTGATACACCTGGAGGTACATCAACTTTTGAAGAAATAATTACAACCTTTTACAAATCTACGTAGTTGGATAGTGGAGAACCCAATACACCAGGTTCTTCCAACACACTTTCCAACTCCATTCCATGTGTTTCCAACTACCCTTTCCTTATGGGGAACCAACTCACTAAGAAGGAAAAAGACTAGGTCACAGACTTGCTAATTAAGTATGAAAATGTGTTTGCATTTTCAATGAAAGACTTAGGTAGGTGTAAGACCATGCAAATTTCTATTGACCTTATAGATGAAACACCCGTCTATCGAAGGAGGCATAGGTTAAATAAACATGAATGGGAATTAGTAGATGAAAGATGCAAAGAGCTCCATAGGTTGGTTTCATTGAACCATCAAGTTCTAATTTTAGAATCATTATAGTAATGTCAACAAAGAAGGATTGAGTTGGATTATGGACCGAGAAAAGGATGTGTGAGAATTATAGGCATGTGAACCTAGTTACACCTCAGGACAAGTACTCCATGCCCATCCCTGAAAAACTATTTGATAACATTGGAAATTCAAACATCTTCACAATTGTGAATATGAGGCAAGGCTTCAACCATATTGTGTTTGTTGTGAAAGATTGTAAGAAAACGACATTCCATGGAAGCAACAAGTTGTGGGAATGGCTTGTGATGCCTTTTGGATTGAAGAATGCACTCATCTTCTTTCAACGACTCTTGGACTAGGTTCTCGAAGGGGCAGATTTCTTGAAGTGCTACATAGATGACGTTCTAGTGCATAACAAGGGATTCCTACAACACTTAGTTCATCTTGAGGAGTTATTCAAGAGGCTCCACAAAGTCAAAATGAAGATCCATTCTAAAAAGTGTGAGTTTGCTATCACCTTAGTAGTCTACCTTGGACACAAAATTTTACCAAATGGTATTATGGTTCATTGAGCCAAAATAGTAGCCATTTTGGAGATGCCCAATCCTGCTGATGTTCACATTTTAAGGAACTTCATCGGACTATGTAATTAATACAAGATTTATGTCCAAGATTTTGCACTACTATAATGTAACCTGGTTGAGCATCCCATTGTGGATATATGGGAGGACTTGGACATTTTAAGGTTTCTTCAACATGGGGAATACCCTCCCCAAGTTACAAGTCATCAAGATTGCATACAACAACGGTCCAAATGTTACTCATGGAAGGACAATCACCTCGTCTAATGGCTACCACAAGGCAACAAAGTGGTTCCTCCACCACATGAACGGCTTGGTCTTATTCAAAAGGTACATTCAAAGCTTGGACACTTTGGAGTTAAGCGTACTTATATTTCATTCTTTTATTACCATTGGAAAGGTAAATATGTTCAAGGCTAAGACGTCATTGCTAGGTGTGAATAATGTGATATAATGAAAACTTCCTTCTCTTTTTGACGGTTCACGTTTTCTCCACTCCCTATTTAGGGCATGTTCTATTGCTAGTCATGTGATTTAGCTGGAGAGTTACTATAGACATGTAGGGGTAATGTCTACGTCATGATTATGATTGAACATTTTTCAAAGTGGGTTGAGTTTGTTGCGTTGTCGAACAAGTCATCACACATCACTAGCCAAGTTTTCTTATAATAGGTTTTAAATAGGTTTGGGGCTTATGTTGAATGCTTTATTGATCAAGAATTAAAATTCAAAGCAAAATTCCAATACCTATTTGATCATGCTCTAATTGACCATTGTTGGACTTCAAGGGATCATCCCCAAGCCGATGGCCTTGCAAAGAAGATGGTTCAGACATGCAAGAAGGGACTTTGGAAGATTTGCTTCACTAGGAACAAAGAGGATTGGGAGGTGGCCCTACCTTACATTGCCATGGGTTACAAGATGTTTAAACACAGCTTTTTATCTCATTTCGCTCCTTACTTTTTACTTTTTGGGAAACATCCCATTCCACCTTCTTTCGTTGTTGCTCAAATGGTCCGGGTTGTGGATTTGGACTCTCCAACCACTTGGGTTAGGGTCATCACAGAGAGGGTTGTTTTATTCAAGAGGGTTATGCCCATGGCCATGGAGAACTTGTCCATTGCACAACATTGAGACACCTTACGGTATGCACACACATGAGGTGGCAATTACAAACCTAAGGTGAAACAATTTGATGTTGGTGACTTTATGTATCTCTAGTGGCAACCTAATGATACTCTAGACATTTCTTTCGGTCACACTATCTTGAGGATTAAGGCAATCAGGCCTTTAGGTGTGTTGGAGTTGCAAGAGCTGATGGATGCACAATTAGGGATCATTCCAAAAATTGTGCGCCTTATCACCTATCGAACTTGGATCCTACCATCATCACGTCAACTTGGATTCCTCCACTTGACTATCCATGTTAGGTATGTTAGAGGATAAATGATGCCGATTAGATGTTGCTTTGTGATAATTGTAATGCTGGATACCATCTATTTTGATTCAAGCCGTAGCTCACTGAAGTTCCCGTCGACATTTGGTATTGTTCATCATGTTTTCCTTCAACACCTTGATTTCTACTTAAACCATGCCACGTTTTTTCTGGCTCATGTTTTGGGGGGGGGGGGGGGATATATGAAAATTTCATTTCATCCTCCTCTTGTGCATTGTATATATATGTGCATGCATCTATTTTTGGTTGATTAGTTTTCACCATTGATTGATTTTAGTTTTTTCGTTCAATAGAGTTTATTATGGATTTACACCTTTACGACACCAAACGTCACGACACTACACATCACGACATTTGTATGTAAACAATGGTTTGGAACAAATGGAAACCTAACAAGATTATCTTGCCCACACCAATTGAAACAAATTTAGTTTTAATACTTGAGTTGGGAGTA
>Ga0116226_10007069_pt1 | contig 10114 bp, 10 predicted proteins | sample S1TSphfallax_FD_89692 | JGI IMG/M metagenome (GOLD analysis project Ga0116226, IMG submission 89692) | Host-associated microbial communities from peat moss isolated from Minnesota, USA - S1T2_Fa - Sphagnum fallax MG | ecosystem: Host-associated > Plants > Peat moss > Unclassified | place: USA...
AAGGTGAATTCAACTAGTGCTTCTCGGCAGCCTGACTCAGATAAACGATCGTCAACATCCCGAAAATGAAGGCTTGCAGCGTGATGATCAAAATGTGGAACAGCGTCCAGACCACGTCCGCCACGAACTGTACGACGCTCCATACGTAGGTCGACGCATGGGCAAAACTCGCCTCGAGCGTAAGGCCGGCAATGAGCACGAAGATCAGTTCGCCGGCATACATGTTGCCGAACAACCGCAGGCTCAAGGACAGCGGTCGGACCAGTTCCTCGATCACCCGCAGCAGCAAATTAGGGGCCGCGGTCAGAATCTTGCCCACCACACCATCCGCGTGAAACGGCGCGGTGAGCCATTCGCCGAAAAAACCGACGACGCCTTTTTCGGAAATGCCGACGTACCAGATGAGCAGAAACACCGTGATCGACATGCCGAGCGTGGTGTTGATGTCCGCGGTCGGCACCACACGCAGATGCGGTACACCGACTTCGTGGGCGGCCCAGGGCAGCAAGTCCACCGGAATGAGATCCATGAAATTCATCAGGAACACCAGCGCGAAAATCGTGATCGCGAGCGGCGCGATCAAACGGCTCTTGCCGTGAAAGGTCTCTTTGACGGTGCCGTCGACCATCTCGACGAGAATTTCGAAAGCTGCCTGCAGCTTGCCGGGCACGCCGCTCGTGGCCCGTCGCGCCGCCATGCCGAACAATAGGATGAACACCAAGGCGAGCCCCAAGGTGATGGCGACGCTGTCCAAATGAAAAGCCCAAAAACCGCCGTGAACCACGACATGCCCGTCATCCACGGTCAGATGCGTCAGGTGATGACCGATATATTCCGTCAAGCCCCCGGAGCCGCCCTCAGACGCTGCCATTCGATTTTCCTCTTTTCATCCCGATCAAACCCAGCCAGTAACCGAACTGTGCCACCGCCAGTCCGGTGAGCAACGGCAGCGGCGACAACTTCAAGCGCGCGAAGGCCGCCCAGACTGCGAGCGCCGTCCAGAACCACTTCAAGGACTCGGCCGCGAACATCGCCCGTCGCAGCACGGTCGCCGGCGCGATTCCCGGAGCGAACATTCGCCAACCGAAGAGCCCGCTACCGATCGCCACGATCAATCCGCCCGCCAAACCGGACCACGCGGCCCAAACGCCCTGCAGGGGCCAGAACAGAAGCGCCACCGCAGCCGCGCAGCCTACCTGCAGGAGCACGACCCGAATGACGAGTCGCTTTCCCGCATCCAAGGCTTCACTCATGCATAGAATACCGGTGCGTCACCGGCCTGCCGCAGTTGATACTCATTGGCAAACTGCCGCTGCGTAAAAGCCGCAGCATTATAGTGAGGCCGGCCCTGAGTCACAAGGCAATGATCATGCTTAGATTTTCGACAGATTGCTTTTTTTGACAGTTTGCATCCGGTTACGCGACATATTGACGGTACCCATGCGGCGCCGCGACGCTTACGCGCACGGTTACTGAATATGGGCGAGAATTCCCTCGAGTTCGTCGAGACTGTTGTAGGTCACCGTGAGCTTGCCCTTTCCCGAGGAACCGTGCTGAAACAGCACCTTGGCACCGAGTTTCTCGGCCAGTTCCAATTCGAGCCTGCGGATGTCAGGATCGGCGGCCTTAGGCAGGCTCTTCTCTTCACGCGCCGGCGTCAGCAGTCGCCGAACCATCGCTTCCGTGTCGCGCACCGACAAACCCTGGCGGGCGACCAGGTTGGCCACCTCGATCTGCTGTCGCCGAGTGGTCAGACCAAGCAGCGCCCGTGCGTGTCCCATCTCGATGCTGCGTTGCTCCACCAGCTGTTTGACCTCGTCCGCCAATTCCATGAGCCGGAGCAGGTTGCTGACGGCGGCGCGCGAGCGTCCAACCGCTTCGGCTGCAGACTGGTGCGTGAGACCGAACTCCTCGATCAAGCGCAATAACGCGCGCGCCTCCTCCAGCGGATTCAGGTTCTCCCGCTGTATATTTTCGATCAACGCCATGGCGACGGCTGCGTCGTCGGGAACGTCGCGAATCACGGCGGGAATCTCGGCCATGCCGGCCATCTGGGCCGCCCGCCAGCGGCGCTCACCGGCAATGATCTCGTAACGCTGTGATTCGCCGGGGTCGCGCGGCGTCAGCGGACGCACCAAAATGGGCTGTATCAGCCCCTGCGCCTTGATGGAATCGGCGAGTTCGCCCAGGGACTCGGGTCGCATGTCCACGCGCGGCTGATACTTACCGCGCGTCAAGAGATCCAGCGGTAAATTCGCCAGACGATCTCCGGCCAGCACCGATGGCTGCGGCGGCTCGGCCGCGCGCGCACGCTGCGCGGCCAACAACGGGCTGAGTTCGGCAAGGCCTCGACCGAGAGACGGCCTTTTACCGGAGGACATGGTTTAACCGCCTCCCGCCAGCGTTTGGGCGGATGGCACGGAGGGGTTCGCCCGATCGTCACGGCGGATCATCTCTCCCGCCAATGCCAGATAGGCGAGGGCACCACGCGATTCCTTGTCGTGAAACAACACCGGCTTGCCGAAGCTTGGCGCCTCGGCCAGGCGTATGTTGCGCGGAATCACCGTGCGGAACACCTTGTCGGCAAAATGCTCAAGCAGCTGGGCAGACACTTCATTTGACAGATTGTTACGCGGGTCGTACATGGTGCGCAGCAGCCCCTCGATGGTCAATTCCGTATTGAGCGAGCCCTGGATCTGCTCGATGGTCTGGGTCAACGCGCTCAACCCCTCGAGCGCGTAGTACTCGCATTGCATCGGCACCATCACGGAATCGGCGGCGACCAACGCGTTCAGCGTCAACATGTTGAGCGACGGCGGGCAGTCGATCAGAATGACGTCGAAACGGTCGCGGATCGGTTTCACAGCGGTGCGCAGCTTGAACTCCCGGCCGGCACTCAGGGATAGCAGGCGCACTTCGGCCACCGTCAGATCCTGGTTCGCGGGCATCAACATGAAGCCGCCGTACTCCACCGGCACGAGCGCCTCCATCGCCGCGCATTCACCGAGGAGCACGTCACAGCTAGTCCGTGCCAGGGAATGCTTGTCGATGCCGCAGCCCATGGTCGCGTTGCCCTGAGGATCCAGATCGATCAATAGCGTCCGTCGCTTGGTCGCCGTCAGGGACGCGGCCAGATTGACCGCGGTGGTCGTTTTGCCGACTCCGCCTTTTTGATTTGCTACAGCAATGACGCGGTTCATGGTTTTCTCGCGGTGGATCTGGCCGTGCCGGAGAGTTCCACAAGATGCCGCTCATCGTCCAGCCCCGGGAGCTTAAGGCGGTGAACGCCGACGACGCGGCAGGTCGCGGGCAGCGCGGCGAGTTCCTGATCGGGACGTTTTCCCTTCATCGCCAGCAACCGGCCATCCGCCGTGCAAAGATGTCCCGCCCGGGCCACGAACTCGGCCAGCGAGGACAACGCCCTCGCTAGCACGCCATCGAACTTCTCGGCCGGGCGGTAATCTTCGGCACGGACGTTGACCACCTCGACGTTGGTGCAACCCAGCCGCTCGGCCGTTTGCCCGACGAAGCGCGCCTTCTTGCCGGTGGCTTCGATCAGCACGAACCGTCTTGCGGGATTGATGATGGCCAACGGCAGACCCGGAAAGCCGGCGCCCGTGCCAACGTCGGCGATTCGCGTGCCGCGCAAATACGGCTGCACGCTCAAGCTGTCGAGCACGTGCTTGCAGAGCATGCCGGGCCGGTCCCGGATCGCCGTGAGGTTGAACGACGCGTTCGCCGCCTCCAGCTCATCGACCAGGCGCAGCAAGACCGCGGCCGCGGCCGCATCGACCGCCACCCCCATGGCTGCGGTTCCCGCGATCAGCAGGTGTGCTTCGTCGTCCCGGTGCATTGGGGGGTGATCGCCTAGTTCCCGACCGGCGCGTCTTGCGGGGGATTGTCGATGAGGCTCATCGATATCGTGGCGGCGGTATCGCCGGGCACCCCGACGAGTCGCGCGCTCCACACCACGTTGCCGTCGCGGCCCTCGCAGGCGGTGCCGCTCGCCAGGGTCGTGGCCGTGTTTTTCAGCCACAGCGCGCAGGCGCGGGCGAATACCTGGGGGGCCTCGGCGGCGGGCAACGGCACGACGGCTTCCACACGGCTCAAGTGGTCATGCTCGAAGCATAGGAGATAGTGATCCGGCGGTTGGCCCAAGAACCGCGGCGGGGCTCCCGGGGTGGAGTAGCACTCCCGGCCGTCGGATTCCGCGTGGTCCGCCGCGTCATGAAACAGCAGCACCTCGTGCAGCGGCACCGGACTGTCTTTCAATAGCACGCCGAATGGCACGATCAACAGCACGTGCCAGTCGTAGGAGGCATCCGTAATGGCGCTCGGCTCCGCCATCCCTGCCTGGGTTCGCCCATGATCGGCGGACGTCCCGGGCGAGCTGCACGCCGCCGCGCACAGCATGCCCGCCAGCCACGGCAGTCGCGCGATGAACTTCAAGCGCTGCGCCGCGACAGCCACGCATGCAAGCCCAAGGCGTTCAAGGCGACGTCGCCATCGAGGCCGGCGTGCCGCTCGGCGTCGTTGCCGCAATAGCCGTGCCGGTCGAGACGCGAGGACAGATACTCGAATAATCGCGGGATCATCCGCGCGACCCGATCGGCTTCGCCGGCGACTTCGCGGGCGATGGCGACGAAGGCATCAATGTCCGCATGCAGATGCGAGCCAAGCCGCGCGAGGTCATCGACACGGCTGTAGTGCGTCAAATACGCCGTCGTCGCTCCGCACTCGAGAATACGGTCGATCGAGGCATGCAATTGCGCCGGATCGAACTGGCTGGGTGTGGTGGTGGGAAAAATAAAAGCGCCGGCGGCGGTGTCGAACTCACGATAGCTCACCCCGAAGGTATCCCCGGTAAAGGCCTCCGCGGAATGGCGATCGAGCACGCACAAGTGATGCAGCGCATGTCCCGGCGTGTGTATGAACGTAAGGTCGCGTGCCCCCAGGCGCAGGCGGCTGCCGTCCTCCACCGCGTCGACGCGCGCCGCTGGAATGCCGACGATATCGCCGTAATCCTTGCTGAACCGGGCATCGCCATACACGGCCTTGGTAGCGGCAACCAACACCGACGGATCGACGAGGTGCGCCGCACCGCGCGGATGCACCATCACCCGGGCCCGTGGCAAAGCCGCCGCAAGGCGGCCGGCCCCTCCGGCATGGTCGAGATGAATGTGCGTGAGAATGATGAACTCGACGGCATCGGGGTCCAGATCGAGCGCCGCCAGCGTCGACAGCAGATTGGGCACCGAAAAGTACGTGCCCGTGTCGACGAATGCGGCGTGGCCTTCCGATACCACGAGATGGCTTGCGTCGAGGCGCGGCCGAACATATTCGGTGTCGATGGCGATGACGCCGTCACCCACCTGCTGGTAGACCTGACCGTTCGCTTGCGCGCTCATTCAGGCGGTCAGCCGGTGTTCGAGTTCTTCGAGTTCAGCGGCCGCTTCCGGCTGGAGCGGCTGCAATTGCAGGGCAGCACGGCGCAACGCCGTGACGGCCGTCTCCTTCATTTGCAGGCAATTTGCGCTGTAATGCGCCCGCCAGTCGGCGATCAGCTCCGGTTCCAGGGTGGGGTAATCTCGATCACTCAGGATCGAGTCGAGTACCATGCCGCACACGGCCAATTGTTGCACCCGGGCGAACGATAGGGTCGGGGTCGAGATGCCCTCGGCGAAACACCGGCGCAGGTATGCCGGCGGATCGGCACTCGCGATGTCGTCGAGCAGATCACCGACATCGTAGGATTTTAAAAGATGCTCGAATTCAGCCATGGGCGCCATTATCCGCGTCGTGTGAGAACATAGGAATAATGAGTCGAAATTATTTGCGCGCCGGGTTCCTGGCGCCTGTTTTGTTATGGTCGGCGAGTCTGGCCGCCACGCACACGGAACGCGGCAACCTGATATTCGATAATATTCCCGATGCCTCCACACAATTCGCCGGCCGGCTCGGCGGCTACCTAGCCGCCCGGCAGGCGAGCCTGCTGAACTGGTCGCCGAAGGGTCAGTTGTTGGTGTCGACCCGTTTCGGCGACGTAGCGCAGTTGCACCTGGTCGAGAAGCCGGGCGGCGAGCGACGGCAGATCACTTTCACGGACCAGCCGATCAAGGTCGCGGCGTTTTCGCCGGATCCAGGCCGCAGTGCCTATCTCTACCTGCAGGATGCGGATGGCGGCGGCAAGGCACAGCTCTACTACCAGCATGTCGGTGCAGCCACGCCCAAGCTGCTGACGGACGGGAAATCCTTGAACGGCGCTCCCTTGTGGTCGAACACCGGACGCGAGATCGCGTTCTTCTCGACCGCACGCGACGGCGTCGACCATGACATCGAGGTGGTGGATCCGGAGTCGGGGACCTTGCCGCGACTGGTGGTCGCCGGCGATGCCGCCGCCTGGACTCCTCTTGATTGGTCGCCGGATGACAGCAAACTGCTGCTATTGAAATCCGTGTCGAGCGGCGAGGCGCACCTGTACGTCGTGGATTTGAGCAACGGCCAGAAGCGCGAGATCGACCCGTCGCCGAACAAGGTCGGCATCACGGCGGCGAAGTTCTCCCGGGATGGGCAGGGCGTTTACGTGGTCTCCGATCGAGATGCCGAGTTCTTAAGGTTGCGTTACGTGAATCTGTTCACCGGCGAGAAGTCGACGCTCTCCGGGACCGATCCCGGGGACATCGAGGCACTCGCGGTGTCCCGCGACGGGCATTACCTCGCGTTCGTCAGCAATGAGGGCGGTCTCTACAAGCTCAATCTTCAGGACTTGCGGTCGCGGCAGGATCTGACGCCCCCTAAGCTGCCGTATCCCGGGGTCATCGAACACTTGAGCTTCGACGCCGACGGCAAGCGGCTCGCCTTCGATGATTCTGCCGCCAACCAGCCCGGCGACGTGTACGTGCTCGACCTGCCGACCAACCGCGTGGAGGCGTGGACGCACAGCGAGGCCGGCGCGGTCGACCTGACCCAATTCGTCGTGCCGAGCCGGGTTGAGTTCCCGACCTTCGATCGGCCGGAGGGTCATGTGCGGCTGCTGCCGGCCTATGTGTATGAACCGCGCCGCCCCGGTCCGCATCCCGTGCTGATCGTGTTGCATGACGGCGCCGATTCACAGTTCCGCCCGAGCTTCGATCCCTTCATCCAGTACGTCGTGGGCGAACTCGGCTTCGCCGTGGTCGCGCCCAACCTGCGCGGCTCGTCCGGCTACGGCAAGACCTACCGTTCGCTCGACCGGGGGATGCTGCGCGACGATGTCATCAAGGACTTGGGAGCGCTCATCGTCTGGGTCGGCATGCAGGGCAACTTCGATGCCAAACACGTGGTGGCCGCCGGCAGCGGGTACGGCGGCTATTTGGCGCTGGCCGCACTCGCGAATTACAGCGACCGCCTGGTTGGTGGTGTCGACGTGTCCGGCATCAGCGACTTCATCAGCTTTCTAAGCAACACTTCCCTCACTCGCCAAAACCAGCAACGTGCCGAATACGGTGACGAGCGGGATCCGGACATGCGTGCTTACCTACGCCGGATATCGCCGCTAACCGATGCTGATCGCATCCTGCGTCCGGTGCTGGTGGTGCACGGCAAAAACGATCCCGAAGTGCCCTGGAGCGAGGCGGATCAAATCGTCAATCGTCTGCGTAGTCGCGGCGGCGACGTGTGGTTTCTGCAAGCCCGGGATGAGGGCCACGTTTTCCTCAGGCAGCCGAACCGCGATGCGTACGACCTCGTATTCGCGCAGTTCCTGGAGAAGGTCGGAAAGTGATGCCCCGTGCGTCGCGACAAATCTATTTGCTGGAAGTCGTGGCCGTGGCGAGCGCCGAGGGTTGGCTGGCGAAGTAGGCGGCGGCGATCCTGATGTCCGCATCGGTGGTCAAGAGTTGCGCCATGCCTGCCATCACCACGTTCTTGCGGCGCCCATTGTGATACGTGGTCAACGCCTGTTCGAGATAATCGACATGCTGCCCGGCGAGGATCGGCGGCTTCGGGCTCATCGGTGCGTCCACGCCAAGGCCGTTGACTCCGTGGCATGCGCCGCATGCCGCAACCTGTGCCGGAGTGCTGCCCACGACCTTGTCGGTCGGTTTGATCGCCTCGCCCTGAAGATAGGCGGCAATGTCCTGCATGTCCTGATCCGACAGCGACGATGCCTGGGCGTGCATGGTGGGATGCGGACGATCCCCGGACTTATACTCCTGCAAGGCAGCAACGATGTAGGCCGCGGACTGATGCCGCAACCGCGGCACACTGTAATCGGGATACGCATTCTTGTAGTCGTCGATGCCGTGGCAGCCGACGCAGGTGTAAAATTTCTTCTGCCCCAAGGCCGGGTCGCCCACCGGAGCGAGAGCATCGCCATCCGCCGCATGGACCGACAACGAGAACATCGCACTCAACGCCGTGCCTGCGAACCATGCCAGGCCATTCAATCGAGAAAGCATCTATATCTCCGGGTTGCGGGGGGGCGATCTAATCCGCGGATGTTAAAGAGTGGGCGCCCAAATTGCCACCGACACGTCCGCACGGCAAGCGTGCGCCACGTTCCGAGCCGCCACGTTCAGGCCGCGCGACCGCGTTTCTTGAGATGCACCAGCAACAGCGACACGGCGGCGGGAGTCAACCCCGGAATGCGGGCGGCCTGCCCCAACGTTTCGGGCCGCACATCGCAGAGGCGCTGGCGTGCCTCGTTCGACAGGCCTCCCACCGCGGCATAATCGAGGTCGGGCGGCAGCCGCATTTCCTCGTGTCGCAGCTGACGATCGATCTCCTGCGTCTGGCGCTTCACGTATCCCGAGTATTTCGCCTGCACCTCGACCTGCTGCGCGACCTGTTCGCCGAGACGCGGGTCGCTGGACCAGTCGTCCTCGGGCACCGCGCGGGGCGCGACCCCGGCGAGGTCGTGATAACCGAGCTCCGGACGGCAGAGCAAATCGACGGCGCGCGTCTCGCGAGCCAGGGGCTGGTCGAGTTTGGCGAGCAGTGGCGCATCGACCGTCGCAGGCTGCACGACGACGGTCGTGAGCCGTTCGATTTCGGCGCCGATGGCGGCGCGTTTGCGCTCGAAAAACGCCCAGCGCAGATCGTCGACCAGCCCGAGCTTGCGGCCTTGCTCGGTCAGGCGCAGATCGGCGTTGTCCTCGCGTAGCGACAGCCGGTATTCGGCACGGCTGGTGAACATGCGGTAGGGCTCGGCGGCACCCCTCGTGATGAGATCGTCCACCAGCACGCCGATATAGGCTTCGCTGCGTTTAGGACACCACGCGTCCTCGCCCGTGGCGAGCAGCGCGGCGTTGGTGCCGGCCAGAATGCCTTGCGCCGCCGCTTCCTCGTAGCCGGTGGTGCCATTGATCTGTCCGGCGAAGAACAGACCGGCGATCGTCTTGGTCTCGAGACTCGACTTAAGATCGCGCGGATCGAAGAAATCGTACTCGATGGCATACCCCGGCCGGGTGATGTGCGCGCGCTCGAATCCCTTGATGGTGCGCACGAATGCCTGTTGTACGTCGAAGGGCAGGCTGGTGGAGATGCCGTTCGGATAGATTTCGTGAGTATCGAGGCCTTCGGGCTCGATGAAGATTTGATGCGAGCTGCGCTCGGCAAATCGCACCACTTTGTCCTCGACCGATGGGCAGTAGCGCGGGCCGACGCCTTCGATCAAACCGGTGAACATCGGCGAGCGTGCGCTGGCCGCACGAATCAGTTCATGCGTGTGCTCGTTGGTTGACGTGATGTGGCAGGGCAGCTGGCGCGGATGCGTCTCCCGCAAGCCGAGATAGGAGAACACCGGATGCGGCGTGTCGCTGTGCTGCTCCTTAAGGCCGGAGAAATCGATGCTGCGACCATCGATACGCGGCGGCGTGCCCGTCTTCAGTCGGCCGACCCGCAGCTTGAGTTCGCGCAAGCGCGCTGCGAGGTGATTCGACGGCGGATCGCCCGCACGCCCCGCGGCATGGCTGGCCAAACCGACGTGGATCTTGCCGCCGAGAAACGTGCCCACGGTGAGCACCACGGCAGGCGCACCGAACCGGACGCCGCCCTGCGTCAGCACGCCGCTAATGCGCTCACCCTCGAGCATCAGGTCGGCGGCCTCGGCTTGAAAGATCTTGAGGTTGGGCTG
>Ga0116226_10007070_pt1 | contig 10114 bp, 9 predicted proteins | sample S1TSphfallax_FD_89692 | JGI IMG/M metagenome (GOLD analysis project Ga0116226, IMG submission 89692) | Host-associated microbial communities from peat moss isolated from Minnesota, USA - S1T2_Fa - Sphagnum fallax MG | ecosystem: Host-associated > Plants > Peat moss > Unclassified | place: USA...
ATCTTTGCTTTGGTTGAAGACCCAGAAGTCAATTTCACAGGCAACAAAAGTGATTCTGACTCAAGTCTTGAGTGAAGTTGGTTTCTTCATGCAGCCCACATTCCCAGAACACTCCTGCTCTTGGCCATTACCCTACACTTAATTAAGATATGATATTTATAATGTTTAGAAGCAACAAAAATAATAACTTTGCGGTTTATAACCATGGGACCACCGTGGGTGCTGGTTCACTCAAGGCCCTACAAAGCATGAGAAAGAGAAGTTGAAAAAGAGTGTTTCTAGCCTAGTGAAAATGAAGTTCCATTACCTATTTATTGCTTGATTCAGGGTAGGAGACAAAAGGGGCCTCTCAGGTTTCAACTCAGTGACTTGTTTCTCTGCTAGTAGGTAAGATGGAGTCAGTGGGCCTCAGAAGTGATGCTACTTATTAGATGCACTTCTAAAGGTACAGACAGATACAGCAAGTTTGTCTTCCCTTGTGTCATTTAGTCTCACCATTGCATTTCTGGTTTTCATGAAAATAATCTCTAGAGCCCAGGATTTTTTCCAGGAACTTGGACTGAAATAGTGTCACTAGTGTAAATTATGAATACCGGATCTATGTACTTCTCAGTCTAAGGTAAGTGTGGGCAGATAAGGTGCTTGGGTGCACAAGCTTTGCAATTGGGTATCTGCCCCTAAAGTTCAGGGTCCCAAGATCAGATCTCCACAACCTGATATGGGCTGCCAGGTTTGCAAATTTGGCTCTTGCCACAATTTACAACCCTTTGATTCAAATGGGATATTGTCAATACCTCTTGGAGTTGACATCATCAATTTTGGAATTGTGAAGTTGGGGAAGTCATCTTGTCTCATAGGTAGTGCCCTTGCCATGGGTGTTTATTTTAAGGATCTTGAAAGTGGCTCTTGTCTGCTTGAGCTCGTAACTCAAGTGGCTACTCTCACACTCAAATTTGCCTTGGCATCTTTGCACCCTTGCCTTTGTCCATGCTCCTCACTAAACACCTAAACTGCCTACACATGGCAAGCCACACACTTGGTGAGTTAAGGTTTTCAAACTTGTCTCATAACTTAAGGTTAATCCCAATCTCTAGACAATTGGGAGTCAACCCATTACAGACTTCCCGAGTGGTACAAAGTCTCGTTGTATAAGATTACCATTTTTCATCTCATGGCTTAATTACAGACTTATGTCTAGTTCAAGGACTTAACATGTTGAGGACATCTCATGTGCCCTTTTCTCAAACCTTCACTTGTTGGCACCTATGTGGCTCATGAGTGCTATCAAACCAGGAGTTGAACCCAACCCAACACTTAAACTTAGAACCCAATCCACCATGGGGGCCACCTTGCAATGGTTTAGACTTGGGCTTCGACTAGGTGAATCCTTCACTTGAGGGTTCGCTTAGAAGGGCATGTCACTCTCCCCCACTTTAGAGATGTCAATGTCCTCATCAACCTTATTGAAGGTGACCACCCTTGGTCATTTTTGCCACCTTTCTCCCTTTGATTCGTAATGGTGGGATTGGCTATTTTTCAATCAAAGGAGACCATTTGCACTATGTCTTTGTATTTTCAATGCAAGAGGAATCATTCAGTGTGTCTTTTGTTTTCGCCCAATGCGTTCATTTGATACATCTTCCCCAAAACTCTCCCTCATGGCCTCTTCTTCTTTCCTTGGAGTCCACTTTGAATCGAACTTGAAGATTCCAACACCATTCCATATAAGGGTTGCAAACGTGCTAATAGATAATGCCAAATCAAGCTTTACAATTCAAATCCCCTTTACCCAAATGGGACATGATTTGTGAGTTCATGTGTAAAAAGTTTGACTTCTCCACTTAAGGATGTACAATTTTGTTCACACACACCACCATTTCGATCTTGCATGATCAAACTTTAGAGCTTTTCAATTCGAGTTCAACTCTAAATCCATTCCATTGGTTGTCACCTCCTTTAGCCACTTCTTCCACCATAAACCTTAACCTTTTCGTTGTCAACCATATGCTCTTGATAACCCTTAACCCACGTTGATTAGCAAGGTGAATTTGTTTTGTTAATTTGGGGGCGTTCTTCCCCATTTTAAACTTGGGGTTGATGCATTCATCAACATTTAAACCAATTTTAGGTGGGGTTTTTTTTTTTCTTCTAGTTCTTTTCACTCCAAACTTGTGACCCTTTTCTTACTCAAAATTGGCCACCATGTCTAAAAGATGCCCATGGGAATGGCTAAGTCCATTGGCTTCCTAGTTTCCTTTCCCAATGTTAACTCAAATAGAGACATTTTTGTCACTAAATGCATTGTGAAATTATAACAAAACTTTGTTAAGTTTAGATTTTCACCCCAATTTCTTTGATAAACATTCACATAGTTTCTAAGGTATTGGTTCAACACTCTATTGACCCTTTTTGTTTGGCTAGCAGTTTGTGGGAGGAATGTTATACCAAAAGGCAATTTCATCCCCACCTTTGGAATAATGTTTCCAAAAGCCCATCATAAACTTGGCATCCTTTTCACTGACAATGAATTGTAGCATCCCATGGTGCTTAACCCACATGTTAAAGAACAATTTCAACAAATTAAAAGTTATTGTGACCATTTTTGTTGGAACCATTTTTGTTAACTTAAAAACTTGATTGATTACTATTAAAATGGCATCCATTCCATTCCACTTAAGGGGTTGAGTCATGAAGTCCATAGAGACACCCTCCCATGGTTCATTAGGGATTGGTAGAGGTTTGGGTGAAAGCACACTAAGGTGGAACAAAAATGACACATTGTGATAGTCCATTTTTAATCCATTATGAAATAAAAGACACTAAGAAAATATGACAAAAAAAAGTAAAAAAAAAATATTTTGAATCAAATGGGCCATGTGGCAAGGTGTTATAAGATATTTTTCCATAAGCATTTAAGCATCTTTAACTTATTTTATGATAATCTTATATTTGAAGGACCTCCTTCTGAAGCTTCATATTTGATATACATCTCAAAAATTTAATCTTCAAATCTTTTCAAATTATCTTATTTATCGCAAAATTATATTCCCATTGAATCATTTATTCACAAAAGACATTATATCAAGATGGATTGAGTCCATTTAATTTATCCTTGACCAGATAAGTGTTTTTGTACAACTTTAAAAGTTCATAACAAATTGAATGCCAAAGATTTGACCATGAAATTTTAACATATTGTTTTGATTTATGAATTCATTGTTTACATGAATCCCATTTCATAATTTGCACATATCAATTGGAATAAACTATTATTGAAAATTTTAAACCTATGAAAAATGGACTCTCAAAAATTTAAAGTGTAACACCTTAATTTGCTTTCACTTGTCTATCTAGTCCATACATTTTTTTATAAATGGATTTTATATTTTGGCATTTCACACAAGTGTGAAAGAAATGTTTTATGTCCTCTTTCATTTCAAGCTAATAGAATCTCCTCCTTACAGTCATTTTCATGGTCTAGTTTTCATAGTGCCTTGCCATGGGCACATCATGTTCCTTTTGCATGATTCTTTGCTAGCACATAGATTTGGGACTACATCCATTTTAATAGTTTTTCCTTCAAGGTGATGCCTTTCACCTTTATCTAATCTTGCAATTTTCTTAATTATTTTAAAGCAAAACGATCTTACACATAGGCCTTGCTTATTTTTTGCTCATGGCCATTTTCTTCCTTGAAGATGGCCCTTAGTGCTTAAATCTTGGTCAAGGGTTTTTCCATTTGGAAATCTTCCTTCCGATTCAACACATCACGAACTACATTGTCTTGACTTGGTTTGTGAATTAATTCCACGTTTAGCAATGCTAAGGTATTGTGCCATCTTAGCTACTTCACTAAGGCCAAAGGTTGGGTTTCAAAATACTTCAAAAAAACATTGTCCTTGAAATTTTTTGTTTTATGCATCCCTAGGTAATGATGCCACGTCTTGAAACAACATAGTATGGCATACAACTCCTTTTCATGAATTGGCCATCATAGTTATGTTCCATAAAGCTTTTCATATTCAAAAGAAATTGGATGTACCTCCTACATGAGGACCCCTTCAAAAGTGAAGTTGTTCACATCTATGTGAACTTCAAATAATTTGGTGAAGTTGGGAAATTTCAAATCATGGGTGAACAAAAGTTTTTCTTTCAAGTCCTCAAATGCCCTTTGTTAATTTTCTTTCCATTCGAAAGATGTTTTTTTTTTGAGGAGATCTAAAAGTGGTTTCATTGTTTGCGAGAATCCTTCTATGAACTTTTAATAGAAGTTGGCGAAGTTTAGGAAGGATTGAATTCCTTTGACCACAATTGGTCTTTTCCAATCACTTATGGTTTACAATTTCATAGGGTGGGCCTCACCCCTTCCCTTGACAAACTATGCCCTAGGAAGTCCATTTCCTTTTAGGAAAATTCATTTTTCACCCTATTGGCAAAGAGTTTATTTTGTTAAAGGTTACTCAAAACATCTTTTAAATGTTTCACATGCTCTTCAACGGTCTTGGAATACACCAAAACATCATCATGATCATGAACTCATCCAACTATTTATGGAAGATAGAGTTCTTGAGGCTTGTGAATGTTGATGGGGCATTACCCAACCCAAATGGCACCACCAAAAATTCATACAAGCCATACTTCATCCTCATAACAATCTTTTGAATGTTTTCATCTACTATGCAAATTTGATAGTAATGAAACTTGACATTAATTTGGCAAGAGTACTTACCCCCATTGAGTTAATCCAACAAATTGTCGATGCAAGGCATATGATAATTATTCTTTATGGTTATTTTGTTCAAAGCATGGTAATCAATGCACATTCTCAAATTGCCATCTTTTTTTATCAACAAATAAGATTAGTGCCCCATAAGGGAACTTGCTTTCCCTAATATACCTTGATTGAAGAGGTCATTCAATTATTTTTTGAGCTTTTCTAGTTCCTTTTGGTTTAACTTATAGGTTGCTTTGGATGGTGGGGCCAAATCTAGCACCACTTCTATTTTGTGGTCAACCTCTTTGCAAAGTGGAAAAGAATTAGGGAGTTCATTTGTTAAAACTTCCAAAAATTTATTAAGTGAATCCAAAATATAATCAAGAGGTCACCTTGGTCCTTGTGGGTTAAGTTCCTCTTGGGAGATTTTCAAAGACATCAAAATCATAAAACTAAATGATTCTAACTCTTTAACCAAAACAACCAAATTATTTCCTATTTTCACCAACATAGAATTATAATCCCCATCTAAGTTCACTAATTTAGGGCCAACTTTGGTGCGAACTTTCACCTTATTTTTGTTGCAGAGGATGTTTATTTTGTAAGCATCCAAAAATGTGTTCCTTAAAATTACATCAAAATAATTTAAGTCGCACAAGGTGAAGTTCTCAAAAAGTTGAATTCCCCTGTAAAACAATTCACCACCTAATGTTACATTAGATGAAGGTTTAACTATGTTTTGTGCCAAATGAACTATTATGGGATCCGCCACTAATTTGGTCTTGATTCCTAGTCACTCTATTGCTTGTGGAATCATGAATTAATTTGTTGCTCTTGAATTAAAAAAACAACACATCAACTTGTTATTTATTTTACACATCAATTTTAATAAGTTGGAGGCTTCTCTTTCATTGGCTTCTATTTTGGCCACAAAGCCACTTGGGAAATTTTCTTAGTTTGGAAAATGCAATCACTTATTCGAGGTAACTTGTGATAATCCTTCTCCAAGTGCCCATGATTGTCATAGTTGAAGCACTTGACTTTCATGAGGTGCCACTAACTCCTTGCCCTATGAATTCTCCTTGTCATCATGAGGCCCCAACTTACCTTGGCCCCACTTTCGCTTGTTTCGGCCTTTGCTCCCACTACTCGGGAATATTATGTTTCTAGGTGACCCCGCTTCTAGTTTCACCCTTGTGGCATGGAGGGTTTTCATCCTCCATGCATTCCACCATCTTCATTAAACTTTGGCATGTTTTTGAGATGTTCAATCCTTTGATAGAGGATCTTCCAAACCCAAGGTTTCAATCCACACAAAAAGACCAACTTCCTAGCAAACTCCTCGTTCAAGGGGACCATAGTCAACATTTGATTGAAATTTTACACATAGAGGGCCAAGGAGCCCACTCCATCCCATCCTTTAACACTAATCCCACATGTGCTATTTGAGAAGTGTTTGAGCAAAGTGAATTTACTCCTTGTTCAACTCGAGGTGCTTGGTTTCCAAATATGTGTTTATTTAGAGCAACCATGGCCACATTCGATTTGTCTTCGTCTCCTTCCCTACAAAGGAGTTGGGCAATCTTGCCTTCATCGTAGCCTTGGTGAAAAATTTGGGGTGGTGCCCAACACACTCAATCCAATTGTGAATTGGCTCCACATCCTTGTGACTCCACCATGTTGCATCATGGTTTCATTGTGTTGTGCCAAAAAGGTTTTGAAAGAGTTGAGGAGATCTAGAAAGTTTTCAAGTAATTTGGTTGTTGTGTTTTAGTTCACCTCCTCTTCTTGTGCCCCCAAAATCTTGTTCATTTAAGGATGTTTTAAGGCCTTTTTCCCCCTCTTTCCTTTGAAGGCCTACCCAAAGGAACTATCAAGAAGTCGCTTTCACCACTAGATTCCTTTCAAAAGTGCAAATTATTCACATGTACGAGGGGCTCCTCACTTGGGTTAGAAATTTTTTCCTTTCCTTTACTCTTTTTAGGAGCCATGGGAGGCATTTTTATCAACGAGCCTATGCTTGCTTCAGTTCTTCCCCTACTCTTTGACATAGGGGAAGGCATCTTTTTGTAGGTTGGGACTTTATTCAACGCAACCACATCCTTCCCCTTCTTTTTCTTTGTTTTGTGAGGAACCATTTCAACTTCCTCCTCCACAAGATCCCTTATGCTTTGTTCTTTGCCTTTAAATAAACTCCATCCTCCATATATCTTTTTATGGTGGTGAGAATTGCCTTTTTTTCCTTCTCTTTTTTAGTCTTGTACTTCCTCTTTGCCTTAAGTTGCACCATTGCCATTATGTTTGGTGTTGGTTGTTTTGAAACCATTTTGCCTTAAAATAATGCCTCAGGGATTTCCAAAGATTCAAAATGCCTACTTTGATACCAATTTTCACACTTGGATTCGCCTTGGCGCCTTTGTGTTGTTGCCTTTGTCCATGTTCCTCATTAAACATTTAAACATCTAAAAACTACCTACACATGGCAAGTCACGCACTTGGTGAGTTTCAGTATTCAAATTTGTTTCGTGACCTAAGGCTAACCTTGACCTTTAAACAAGTGGGACTCAACTCATTGTAGACTTCCCAAGTGGTAAAAGGCCTTAACGTTCGAGATTACCATCTCTCATTTTACGACCTAACTATAGACTTGTGTCTAGCTCAAGGACTTAATATGTCGAGGACATCTCCTTGGCCCTTTCCTCAAATCTTGACTCGTTGGAACCTATGCGGGTCATGAATGTTGTCAAACCAAGAACCAAACCCAACCCAACATTTAATCTCATAACCTAGTCTGCCATTTTGCCATGTAGTGGTTTGAATTTCAGCTTCCACTAGGTGAATCCTTTCACTTGAAGGTTCACCTAGAAGGGCATGTCAACTACATTCATATGCACGGTTATCTTTTGATTGGTTATACAAACAAAAAAATTATAAACTACATATGGCTATTTTTCCCTTGAAGGGATGGTGTATTTGGCTATTTTAGGGTGCATTGTGTATGTGAATAGCATGGCTATTTCAATTTTGACAAAGTCTGAATTTAGGTTATAGTAAAAAAACTTGTGGAACCATTTAACAAATCTTGCAAAATTGGAATGGTAAAGCTGGGCGAAAAAAATCATGGCCAATGATTTAAGCTATTTGAATTACAACTTATAAATTAAGGATTAAACCACAAGCAATTTTTAGAAGTCCATAAAATTCAACATATAAACAAAAATCACATGAACAAATTACAATGCATAAAAAATAAATTAACAAATCATGTGAAGGGATTGAACCATTGTCCTAAAGGATAATATGCTTAGGGTAGCACATGATCCTAACTTGTAAGCCACACATTAATTTAGGGATACAAAGAAAATCAAATAGGATTCAAGATGGAAGGATCAATTTATCCAAAGTTCAAACTAGTTGACATCATGGAAACTAGGGGTTATTTGCTCCAATGAGTCACTAAAACAAGATTACATCAAGCTAGAAAACCCCTTCTTGTTTTCTCATTAGTCCAACCTATTATGGCATCATCATAAAGAAAAGTATCAACAATTTAGAATAGTTGTGCAAACATATGTACCACCAAATCCAAATGCCCACAAAGATGATGCCACAATCTTGTCTTTATGAACATCAAGGTTGAAAAAGTTCTTTCATTTTCCATAGATCCCATAATTTGAACCACAACCAATTCTACCACTTTCATGAACTTAAAAAACCAAATACATAATGTAATGCATTGGAAGAAATTTTCTTCCAAAGTTTGGATACTAGATTAAGATCCATGGGCTAGTCCATAGCCCATTGAACATTGGACATCATTGTGGTCTTGAAAAAAATCTTACAAGTCCAAAATATTCCCATCAAGAACTAATGGGATCCAAGTTTGGGTTAGTTTAAGTTTTTTGGGCTAACAATAAAAGCCTTTCAAAATGGCCATATGAATAGAAAGGTTTGAACATTTGAGCCAATATTGTGGATGCACCAACCCTAAAACATCCATCACATCTTGGGTAGGAAATTGCTTTTCAAGTTCATCATTAACCTTAGTTGTTGCTTTAGAACAAAGTCTTCTCATATTGTTAATGATATGGTAGAAAATAACATGAACATAGGCACATAGAATGATGTTTCAAGATAATGAGAATGCATAATGATTGAACTACTAGCAATTTTGAAACTCAAGTTCTCCAAACACATATTCAAATTAAGTGTCCATTCATTCACCACCACATTTGATGTCCCATTCAACAAGTTGTAGTGCCCATTAAACATATCATTCATGTAGGCATTTGTTTATGAATCTTGATTCAAGTCACCAAAAACACCATGCATGCATCCACTAAAATGCATTTCAAATTATTAGAAGTGACCTCATCAACCACTTGTTGCAAGGATAACAACAATATTGGAGTCCATTGCCAATCTTCAACAACATAAGCATGAATGGAAACCCATGGTTGTTAACTAGAAACTGTCATTTTTTTTCAAGAAAAAGAAATGAACTTAATACCCTCAACCAAATTTGTTTTTGGTTGACAACTCATGCATGCACAAGATGCCGTCTCTTAACCATTTTTGTTTGACCAATGTGTTTTTAGAATTTTTTTGACATTAAGTAAATGTAGTAGCTTGTTCATGCTTTTCGTAATTAATCATAGTTCTACTTTTAGCTAACATGTGGAAAAAAAATAAAAATTGCACCAATATTTTCTTCCTTTCTCCAATAGTAGCATGGTAAACCTACCTACAAATTATATCATTTTTGGTTGGGCTAAAAACATGATCAAGTATACATTTCGTGATCCTTGTCAAGAAAAGTGTAAAGTAGCCATAACTTTTGCCTTAACATATCAAATTTTAAAATATTATTTAGTTTAATGATCAATATGAACATATTTTTTGAATTTATGTCAATGATATTGAAGGATCACATGTTTAAAATAGATTTAAGTAGATTTCTAAAAGTTGCAAGTAGAATTTTTTTTACTTTTTGGGTTGCCCAAAGAAACAAAGTAGGCTTCAAGTAAATGAAATATTGAATTTTTTTGCTTTCTTGGTTAATGGCCATCTAAAATTTACTTATGCACTTTCAACTTCTAAGGTGAAAATAATATATCAATCTTTTAATGTAAAAATATTTTTGAACACAATTCCACTAATCAATTTCAAAAATACTTTTGACCTACTTTTAGTATATTAAAGTTTTTCAAACTTTGTATACAACATACTATAAACTCAATATCGTGCATCATGATGTTTGACAATGATTGAAAAGGTTTCGACTCTACTTTCTTGCATTTATGTGTAAAATATGATTGTAACTACTCATAATTACTTTTGTTGTATAATTTATCATGCTTTCACCCATTGTTATTTATAATCTTTCATCCTTGGCATGAA
>Ga0116226_10007071_pt1 | contig 10113 bp, 7 predicted proteins | sample S1TSphfallax_FD_89692 | JGI IMG/M metagenome (GOLD analysis project Ga0116226, IMG submission 89692) | Host-associated microbial communities from peat moss isolated from Minnesota, USA - S1T2_Fa - Sphagnum fallax MG | ecosystem: Host-associated > Plants > Peat moss > Unclassified | place: USA...
CACACGCCCCTTTGAACCCCCAGACTTAAGGGTAGGTGACGAAGGGGGCTGACACCGAGGTTGCAACCTCCGAGTAAGCCCCCTTCGTCACCTACCCTTCACATCTAAGGTCCAGGGGCTTGGCCCCTGGCGGGTCCGGGCAGCGCCCGGCTTGCTTCCTTCCTGATTAACGCCGCCCCTCAGTCTCCAACCCGGTGGATGTCGTGGAGCACGATACCGCGGTCGTGTTGGGGCATTTGCAGCCATTCTTTATGGCGGAGGGTTCGGATGGTGTCGCGGTAGCCGCTTTCCCAGTGTTCGCGCATTGAGGTGCCGCTGAATTCGTAGTCCTTGGCTTCGCCTTCGTAGGCTTGTTGTTGGTAGATCAGCAGCATGATGACGATTTCCGGCAGGTTCTGCAGGGAGTCTTTCTGGGCGCGTTCGTCGTCGGTGAGGTCGGTTTCGGGGATGCGCTCGAGCAGGGCGCGCATTTGCAGCTTCATTTTGTGCATGCGGGTGTAGAGGTCGGTGGTGAGGCGGGTGCGGCTGGAATATTGGATGTCTTTCATGCGCGCCTGCACGTCGTACATGTCGCGCGGGACGGTGCCGCGGGCGCTGAACAGGTCGACCTGGAACACCAGGGTGCTGAGTTTGCCGATCTGGTCGACCAGATGTTGCAATGGGGTGTTGGAGACCAGGCCGCCGTCCCAGAACATATCCGTGCCGAGTTGGACCATGGGCAGGGAGGGGGGCAGGGCGGCGCTGGCCATGACGTGTTCGGGCAGGATGTCGACGTCTTCGTTGTCGAAATAGGTGAAATTGCCTTTGGCGATGTTCACCGCGCCGCAGGCGAAGCGGGTGGTGCGGGTGTTGATGAGGTCGAAATCCACCAGGCGCAGCAGGGTCTCGCGCAGGGGGGTGGTGTCGTAATAGCTGGTGGCCTGGCGGGCGCCGCGCTGGGAGAACCAGGGGCCGGGGCGGTTGACGTCGAAGAAGCCGGGTTGGCCCTGCATCATGGTGACCATCGAGGACCAGGCGTTGCGGGCTTTGCGGGGCAGGTCGCCGTCGGGCGTATAGAGCCAGATGCGGCGGGCGGTGATGGTTTCCCAGAACTCGCGCAGGCGTTCCAGGCGGCGTTCCCGGGGGTTGCCGGCGATGATCGCGGAGTTGATGCCGCCGATCGACACGCCGGCGACCCAGTCGGGTTCCAGCCCGGCCTCGTGCAGGGCCTGGTAGACGCCGCCCTGGTAGGCGCCGAGCGCGCCGCCGCCTTGCAGCACGAGGGCGATGCGGTCGCAGCCTTCCGGATGCCAGGGGGGGGGAGGGGGGGGCGAAGCGGGTTGGGGCGAGGGGAGCGAGGCGGTGGGCATGCGGCGTGTCTCCGAACGGCGGGAGCGTGGTCGTGCGGTGGCGGGGCTGTGTGCCGTCGCACAGTGAGGGATGCGGTATAATGATCTCGTAACAAGCTGTAGCCGTACAAGTTGTAGCCGGGGGGCCGGCTATATCGCGGCCCCGGCTTGGGCGTAGCATGGCCGGGAATCCAAAGGGAGGAATGTCCGCATGAGCCTGACCGGAAAAGTCGCGTTGGTGACTGGCTCGACCAGCGGGATCGGGCTGGGGATTGCCCAGGCGCTGGCCGCCGAGGGGGCGGCGATCATGCTGAACGGGTTTGGCGAGGCGGACGCGATCGCGGCGTTGCGGGCGGAGATGGCCGCGACATTCGGCGTGACAGTGGGGTATTGCGGGGCGGACATCGGCAAGGCCGCGGAGAATGCGGCGATGGTCGCACAGGCGCGGGACGAGCTCGGCGGGCTCGATATTCTGGTGAACAATGCCGGGGTTCAGTATGTCGCGGACATCGCGGCGTTTCCGGAGGCGCAGTGGGATCGGATCATCGCGATCAATTTGTCGGGTGCGTTTCACGCGATGAAGGCGGCGATTCCCGGCATGAAGGCGGCGGGGTGGGGGCGGATCATCAACATCGCCTCGGCGCATGGGCTGGTCGGCAGCGCGCAGAAATCGGCCTATGTGGCGGCCAAGCATGGGATTGTCGGGCTGACCAAGGTGGCGGCGATCGAGCTCGCCAATGAGGGGGTGACGTGTAACGCGATCTGTCCGGGGTGGGTGTTGACGCCGCTGGTGGAGGCGCAGCTGCGCGACCGGGCGACGCGGGACGGGTCGGACATCGAGACGGTGAAGGCTGAGTTCCTCGCCGAGAAGCAGCCGATGCACCGGTTTTCGACGCCGGCGCAGATTGGCGCGGCGGCGGTGTTTCTGTGTTCGCAGGGGGCTTCGACGATCACCGGGATTTCGCTGTCGGTGGATGGCGGGTGGGTGGCGGAGTAGGGGTCCTTCTATCGCGCGGGTCGATGGTTTAAGGATCGCCGCGTCAGCCGCAAAGGACATCTGAAGATGGCAGCCAACGACAAGAGCGAGACCACGATCGAACTGGAAGCCAGCGAGGTCGCGCTGATCATCGGCGAGGAGGATGGCGCGATGTCGGTGCGGGTGGTGGCCGGCAGCGAGGTGCCGGACGACGCGCCGGAGATGCCGGCGGCGCCCGAGATCGTGCTGGCGCTGGCAATGCGCCTGCTGCACGACCCGAGCTTTCATGACGACGTGCTCGATTGGTACGACGAGCATCAGGACGAATTTGGCGACGACGACGAGAAGTAGGCGGGGCAGGGACGCAAGTAAGCCGGGCTCTGCCCGGACCCGCCAGGGGCCAAGCCCCTGGACCTTAGATTCCAAGGGTGTTTGAGGAAGGGGGCCGACGCGGACGTTGCAACGTCTGAGTTGGCCCCCTTCCTCAAACACCCTTAAGTCTGGGGGTTCAAAGGGGCGTGTGCCCCTTTGCGGGTCTGGGCAGAGCCCAGCCTTGCTTGCGTCCTTGCCCCGCTTATTTCAGTCCGCCGTAGCGCCCATCTTGTCGGCGAGCGTCGGCAGGCGGCGGTTGCGGCTTGGCGACAGGCGGCGCTGCAGCCGTTCCAGATACAGATAGATCACCGGCGTGGTGTAGAGCGTGAGGATCTGGCTCAGCGCCAGCCCGCCCACCATCGCGTAGCCCAGCGGGCGGCGCAGTTCGGAGCCGGCGCCGTGGCCGAGCATCAGCGGCAGGCCGCTGAGCAGGGCCGCCATGGTGGTCATCAGAATGGGCCGGAAGCGCAGCAGGCAGGCCTGCCGGATGGCGTTGAACGGGGTTTCCCCGTCACGTCGCTCGGCGTTGATGGCGAAGTCCACCATCATGATGCCGTTCTTCTTGACGATGCCGATCAGCAGGATGATGCCGATCAGCGCGATGATCGACAGGTCATAGCCGAACAGCATCAGCATCAGGAAGGCGCCGACGCCGGCCGAGGGCAGGGTGGAAAGAATGGTGATCGGCAGGATGTAGCTTTCGTAGAGGATGCCCAGGATGATGTAGACCGCGATCAGCGCGGCCGCGATCAGATAGGGCGTGCTGGAGAGCGAGGATTGGAACGCCTGGGCGGTGCCCTGGAAGGTGCCGCTCAAGGTGACCGGCGCGCCGATATTGACCATCGCGGTGTTGATCGCCTCCACCGCCTGCCCCAAGGCGGTGCCCTGGGCGAGGTTGAACGAGACCGTGACGGCGGGGAACTGGCTCTGATGGCTGATCGCCAGCGGCGCCACCCGCTGCGTGTCCAGATGCACGAAGGTGGACAGCGGCACCGATTGCCCGGTCGAGGATTTCACATACAGCCGATTGAGCGTCGCCAGTTCGCCTGCCATTTGCGGCGGCACTTCCAGGATCAAATGGTAGGAGTTGATCTGGGTGAAATACTGGGTGATCTGGTTCTGGCCGAACGCGTCATACAAGGTCGCGTCGATCACCGACGGGCTGATGCCGAAGCGTGAGGCGGCGTCCCGATCGATGGTCAGGCTGGCGGTGGTGCCGTTCATCTGCTGATCGGTCGCGACGTCACGCAGTTCCGGCAGTTTGCTGAGCGCGTCGAGCACCTTTGGCGACCAGGTGTACATCTCGTTCACGTCGGCGTCCTGCAACGTGTATTGGTACTGGGTCTTGGTGGCGCGACCACCGACGCGGATATCCTGCGCGGCCTGCAGGAACAGCTGGCCGCCTTCGACGGTGGCGAGCTTGGGACGCAGGCGGGCGATGATCTGTTGTGCCGAGGCGGTGCGTTCCTCAAACGGCTTGAGGGCTACGAAGAAGCGGGCGTTGTTCTCGGTCTGGCCGGAGGCGCCCGGTCCGACCGTCATCGAATAATGCTCGATGTCCGGATCGTCCTGCAGGATTTTGCCCAGTGCGAGAGCGCGTCGCTCCATCTCGGCGAACGAGATGTCCTGCGAGCCCTCGGCGACGCCGATCAGCAGGCCGGTGTCCTGGTCGGGGAAGAAGCCCTTGGGGATATACATGAACAGGGTGACGGTGATCGCCAGCGTGGCGAAGAACACCATCAGCGTGACGAACTGGAAGCGCAGGGCGATGTCGAGCGTGCGGCGATAGCCACCGATCAGTGCGTCGAAGAACCCTTCGACGATCCGGTAGAGCCGACCGTGATGCTCGTCATGCTCGTTCTTGAGGAAGCGCGAGCACATCATCGGGGTGAGGGTCAGCGAGATGAACGCCGACACCACCACGGCGATCGCCACGGTCATCGCGAATTCGCGGAACAGGCGGCCGACGATGCCGCCCATCAGCAGCAGCGGGATGAACACCGCGATCAGCGACAGGCTGATGGAGACGATGGTGAAGCCGATTTCGCCGGCGCCCTTGATCGCCGCCTCCATCGGTTTCATCCCGTCCTCGATGTGGCGATGGATGTTTTCCAGCATCACGATCGCGTCGTCGACGACGAAGCCAACGGCGATGGTGAGCGCCATCAGCGAGAGATTATCCAGGCTGTAGTTGAACAGATACATCACCGCGAAGGTGCCGACCAAGGCCAGCGGCACGGTGATGCTGGGGATGATGGTGGCCCACACGCTGCGCAGGAACACGAAGATCACCATCACCACCAGGGCGATGGAGAGGATCAGGGTGAACTGCACGTCCTTTACCGAGGCGCGGATGGTCTGGGTGCGGTCGATGACGGTGGAGACGTGCACCGACGGCGGGATGGAGGCGATCAGGCGCGGCAGCGTCGCCTGGATTTTGTCGACGGTGTCGATGATGTTGGCTTCGGGCTGCTTGAAGATGATCAGCTGCTCGCCGAGATGGCCGTCCTGGTAGGCGGACACCAGCTGGTTCTCCGGCGCGTCGACGGCAACACCGATGTCACGCACCCGGACCGGCGCGCCCTTGTTATAGGCGACGATGATGTTCTGGTAGTCGGCGGCCTTGGTCAGCTGGTCGTTGTCGTACAGCGTGTAGGTGCGCTTGTCGCCGTCGATGGTGCCCTTGGCGTTGTTGACGGTGGCGTTGACCAGCGACTGGCGCACGTCCTCCAGCGTCAGGTTCATGGCGGCGAGGCGGGCCGGGTCGACCTGCACATGCACCGAGCGCTTGCGCTGGCCGGCGATGAACACCTGGGCGACGCCGCTGACCTGCGAGATCTGCTGGGCCAGAATGTTGTCGGTGTAGTCATCCATGTCGATCAGCGGCAGCTCGTCGGACTGCACCGCGAGGATCAGGATGGGGCTGTCGGACGGGTTGACCTTGTAGAAGCTGGGCGGGCTCGGCAGGGTTTTCGGCAGCTGGCCGGTCGAGTTGTTGATGGCGGCCTGCACGTCCAGTGCGGCGCCATCGATGTTGCGGTTGAGGTCAAACTGCAGGGTGATCGAGGACTGGCCGAGCACGCTGACCGAGGTCATCTGCGACACGCCGGCGATCTGGGAGAAGTTGCGCTCCAGCGGCTGGGCCACCGTGGAGGCCATGGTTTCCGGACTGCCGCCCGGCTGCTTGGCGTTCACCTGGATGGTGGGGAAGTCGACGCGGGGCAGCGGCGCCACCGGCAGCAGCGGGTAGGAGGCGATACCGACCAGCAGCACGGCCGCCATCAACAAGGATGTTGCGATGGGCCGACGGATAAACGGGGTGGAGATGCTCATGCGCCGAAGTCCCTTGTCGCTGTCAGGAGTTGATCTGGCAGTGTCGGACGTGCTGGTCCGAAGATGGAGGCGAAAACACGCGTGTCAGCTGCTGGCTTTGGCAGGCGTGCCGGCGACCTTGGTGCCGGCCTGCAGGCGGGATTGTCCGGCCACCACGACCTGCGCGCCCTCGTCGAGGCCACTGGCGATCACGGCATATTGGCCGTCATCCTGGGTGACCTTGACCGGGGTGACCGCGACCGTCGAATCGGGTTTGACCACGTAGACGAACAAACCGGTTGGACCGTGTTGCACCGCGGTGGAGGGGGCGGTGACGACGTTCTTGAGCGTGCCGATCTGCAGCCGGGCGTTGACGAACTGGCCGGGCCACAGCTTGGAATCGGGATTGTCGAACACCGCCTTCAGCTTGATCGTGCCGGTGGTCTGGTCGATCGCATTGTCCGTGGTGGCCAGCACGCCGGCACTCAGCATGGTCTGATCGTCAGAGGTGTAGGCCGTCACCGGCAGTTTGCTGCTGACCATCGCCGCCTGGATCGCCGGCAGGCTGTCCTGCGGGAGGGTGAAGATCACCGCGATCGGGTGGATCTGGGTGATCGTCACGAGGCCGGTCGAATCGGTGGCGTGGACCAGATTGCCGACGTCCACCAGGCGCAGCCCGGTGCGCCCGGAGATCGGCGAGGTGATCTTGCAGAAATCCAGATTGAGCTGGGCGGTGGCGATCGAGGCGTCGTCACCCTGGATGGTCGCCTGATACTGGGCGACCAGGGCCTGCTGGGTGTCGAGCTGCTGGCGCGAGGCGAAATCGCTTTTGGCGAGATTGCTGTAGCGGGCGAGGTCGCGCTGGGCGTTCTGCAGTTGCGCCGTGTCCGAGGCCTTCTTGGCCTGGGCCGCCGCCAGGGTGGCGGCGTAGGGACGCGGATCGATCTCCATCAGCGGGTCGCCGGGTTTGACGTCCTGACCCTCGGTGAACATGACCTTGTCGATGGTGCCGTCCACCCGGGCGCGCACCAGCACCGAGTTGAACGCCTGCACCGTGCCGAGATTGCGCAGCATCACCGGAACGTCCCTGCGGCCGGCGACGGCGGTGGTGACGGGGACGCCGGTGCCGGCCTGCTGCGCCCAGGCGCCGGGGGCGACGAGGGGGGCTGCCGCCAGGGTCAGCGTGACCAGGGTCAGCGTGAACAGAGCGACCGCGCCACAGCGGGTCGGACGACGCTGCGCCGTTGCGGTGCCGACGCGGGCCGGCGTGCGATCACGCCCGGCCAAAATTTCATCTTGCATGGAGCAACCCGTCATCATGAGGACTTCCCTAGATTGCCGCACTGCACAATAAGTTGTCACGCGATGAAACCGGCCTTGGCGACGCGTGACCGAAATTTCATCCAGAGCCGGCGCATCCCTTGCGGTTCCGCGGCATTGGGCGGGCGAAAGAACCACTCCTTGCGCATAGCATCGTGGCAACGGGCTTGGTAGCGATATTGACGGTCGTCCGGCTTTTTCTGTCCATGACGCCTGCCAACCCCCGGCCATGCTCACCCCTTGCCCACCGTGACTTCGATCCGCGACTTGCACCCGCGTTGGGCCGCGCCTAATCCGGGCGGGACCACGAGCGAGGAACACCCGAACCATGGATCATCAGCCCTCGTCGGTCGCGACCCACGCCGAGATCCGCGAGGAGGTACGCAAGCTGTGTGCCAGGTTTCCCGGCGAGTACTGGCGCAAGCTCGATGCCGTGCGCGGCTATCCGAGCGACTTCGTCGCGGCCCTGACCGAGGCGGGCTATCTCGCGGCGCTGATCCCGGAGGAATATGGCGGCGCCGGCCTGACCCTGTCCGCCGCCGCGGCGATCCTGGAGACGGTGCACGAGGCCGGCTGCAATGGGGCGGCCTGCCACGCGCAGATGTACATCATGGGCACCATCCTGCGGCACGGCTCGGCGGCGCAGAAGGCGGCATATCTGCCCAAGATCGCCGCCGGCACGCTGCGCCTGCAGGCGTTCGGCGTGACCGAGCCGGCCAGCGGCACGGATACCACCAGCCTGCGCACGACGGCGCGGCGCGACGGCGACCGCTATATCGTCAACGGCCAGAAAATCTGGACCAGCCGCGCCGAACATTCCGACCTGATGCTGCTGCTGGCGCGCACCACGCCGCGCGACGCAGTGGCGCGCAAGACCGATGGGCTCTCGACCTTCATCGTCGACATGCGCGCGCCGGACGGCGAGGGGCGGATGATCCCGGGGCTCACCATCCGGCCGATCCGCACCATGATGAACCATAATAGCTGCGAGGTGTTCTTCGACGACATGGTGGTCCCGGCCGCCAACCTGGTGGGCGAGGAAGGGCGGGGCTTTCGCTATATCCTCGACGGCATGAACGCCGAGCGGCTGCTGATCGCCGCCGAATGCATCGGCGACGCCAAATGGTTCACCGCCAAATCCACCGCCTACGCCAATGATCGCCAGGTGTTCGGCCGGCCGATCGGGCAGAATCAGGGCGTGCAGTTCCCGATCGCCCGCGCCTACGCGCAGATGCGCGCCGCCGAGCTGATGGTGCAGGACGGGCTGGCGCGGTTCGAGGCCGGGCTGCCTTGCGGCGAACCGGCCAACATGGCGAAGATGCTGGCGGCCGAGGCGTCCTGGGCCGCCGCCGAGGCCTGCGTGCAAACCCATGGCGGCTTCGGCTTCGCGGAGGAATACGACATCGAACGCAAATTCCGCGAGGCGCGGCTCTACCAGGTGGCGCCGATCAGCACCAACCTGGTGCTGTCCTATATCGCCGAGCACGTGCTCGGCCTGCCCCGTAGCTATTGATCCGTGGGTCGCTAGGGATGGGCAAACCCCTCGAAGGCCTGCTGGTCGTCGCACTCGAGCAGGCGGTCGCCGCCCCCTATTGCAGCTCACGCCTGGCCGACGCCGGCGCCCGGGTGATCAAGATCGAACGCGCCGAGGGGGATTTCGCCCGCGGCTACGATACCGCCGCCAGCGGACAATCGAGCTATTTCGTCTGGCTCAATCGCGGCAAGCAAAGCCTGGTCGCCGACATCAAGCAGCCCGCCGACGCCGCCCTGCTGCGGCGGATCCTGGCGCGGGCGGACGTGTTCATCCAAAATCTGGCCCCCGGTGCCGCCGCGCGCGCCGGGCTGGGGTCCGAGGCGCTGCGCGCCGCCAACCCGCGCCTGATCACCGTCGACATCTCCGGCTACGGCGAACACGGCGAATATGCCCGCATGAAAGCCTACGACCTGCTGGTGCAGGCCGAATCCGGGCTGGCCGACATCACCGGCCATCCCGCCGGCCCCGGCCGGGTCGGCGTGTCCGTGTGCGACATCGCCTGCGGCATGGCGGCGCACTCCGGCGTGCTGGAGGCGCTGATCGAACGCGGCATCACCGGCCGCGGCAAAGGCCTGCAGGTCAGCCTGTTCGATGGCATGGCCGACTGGATGAACGTGCCGCTGCTGTTCTTCGAAGGCACCGGCCGCGCCCCCCAGCGCATGGGCCTGTCCCACCCATCGATCAGCCCCTACGGCGCGTTTCCGACCGCGGACGGAGTGCCGGTGCTGGTGTCCATCCAGAACGAACGGGAGTGGCGGGATTTCTGCACCCATCTGCTCCACGAACCCGACCTGCCCCAACAACCGGAATACCAGAGCAACAACGCCCGTGTGGCCAACCGCGCCGTGGTGGACGCCCACGTCGCCGCCATCTTCGCCACCCTGACCCGCGAGGAAGCCGTGACCCGGCTGCGAGCCGCCAATACCGCCTACGGCTTCGTCAACGGCGTGCCGGAATTCGCGGTGCACCCGGCGCTGCGCCGGATCGAGGTGCAGACGGAAACCGGAATGGTGTCGATGGCCGCCCCGCCCGTGGTGACCAGCGATGGACCGCGCCCCCTCGGCCCCGTGCCGGCCATCGGCGCCCACTCGACCAGCATCCGCGCCGAGTTCGCTTGAGCGGGCTTTGGTGGGGCGGCTTGGGTAAGGAAGTAAGCCGGGCGCTGCCCGGACCCGCCAGGGGCCAAGCCCCTGGACCTTAGCTGTGAAGGGTGTTTGAGGAAGGGGGCTTACTCGGAGGTTGCCACCTCGGTGTCAGCCCCCTTCCTCAAA
>Ga0116226_10007072_pt1 | contig 10113 bp, 8 predicted proteins | sample S1TSphfallax_FD_89692 | JGI IMG/M metagenome (GOLD analysis project Ga0116226, IMG submission 89692) | Host-associated microbial communities from peat moss isolated from Minnesota, USA - S1T2_Fa - Sphagnum fallax MG | ecosystem: Host-associated > Plants > Peat moss > Unclassified | place: USA...
GTCGGCAACCTCAAGTACGACGCACCGCCGCCCGCACCCGGCACACTGGTCCCGTTGCTCCGCGAAAATCTCCCCACAGGAGCCGAGTTCCTCGTCTGCGGAAGCACCCTAGCAGGCGAAGAAGCCGCCATCCTCGCCGCCTGGGAGCGCCTGCTGCGCACCGGACACCGCGCCGTCCTGCTGATCGCGCCGCGCCATCCGCAGCGGTTCGATGCCGTCGCCCGCCTCGCTGGACCGAACGCCCTGCGCATCAGCCAATGGCAGCTCGCCCCGCGCCCACTCGCCCTGGGAGACATCCTCATCCTCGACTCCATCGGCCAGCTCGCATCCCTCTACCAGCTCGCAACCGTGGCGTTCATCGGCGGCAGCCTTGTCCCGCGCGGAGGGCACAATCCCCTCGAACCCGCGCGCTTCGCCATTCCCATCGTCATGGGTCCCCACTACCAGAACTTCCGCGAGATGGTCGATGCGATGCGTGCCCGCGAGGCCATCGACATCGTCGAGGACAACAACCTGACCCTCGCCCTGCATCAAGCGCTCCAGCCCGGGCGCGCCACCGGCAAGCGAGCCCGCGCCTTCTACGAAGAACAAACCGGTGCCACCGCCCGCACCCTCCTCGCCCTCCACGACCTCCTCGCCCAACCGAGGCAGCCATGAGCGCCCGCCGCCCCGCTCTATGGCCGCTCGTCCCGCTCTACCGGCTCGCCGTCGCCGCCAACGACGCAGCCTATCGCCACGGCTGGCGAACATCCCGAAGGCTACAGCGCCCCGTCCTCAGCATCGGCAGCCTCTCCGCTGGCGGAGCAGGCAAAACCCCCTTCGTCATCGCCCTCGCCCGCCTGCTCGCAGATCTCGAAATCCACGTCGATGTCCTCACTCGCGGCTACCGACGCGCCTCAACCGCAGTCGAACAGGTCCAGCCCGACGCACCCAACGCCAGCAGCCGTTTCGGCGACGAACCCGTCGAGCTCGCCCGCGCTGGCCTTCTGGTCTTCGTCGGCACCAACCGCTACGAAGCTGGCCTGCTCGCCGAAGCCACCAACCACACCCATGCCCACCTACTCGACGACGGATTCCAGCATCGCCGCCTTGCCCGCGACCTCGACATCGTCCTCCTCACAGCAGAAGACGTCGCAGACACCCTCCTGCCAGCCGGAAATCTCCGCGAACCCCTCACCGCACTCGCCCGCGCCCACATCGTCGTCCTACGCGAAGAGGAAGCTGACGCCCTGCGTCCCCACGTCACGCGCCTCACCACCGCCGACATCTTGCTCATCCGCCGAAAACTCGTCATCGAAACCAGCTTCGCGCGGCCTTTCGCCTTCTGCGGCATCGCCCGCCCCGCAAACTTCTTCGCCCAACTCGGCCCGCTCGCAGGGACCCTCACCTTCCCAGATCATCATTCCTACACCTCAGCCGATATGCAGAGAATTGCGCAGTTAGCCAGCGCAGCCGGCGCTGACGGCATCTATACCACCCAGAAGGACGCCGTAAAGTTACCCCCACAATTGCTGGAAATCCTTGCATCCGTTGCCCCCGTCACTGCACCTTATCTTCAAGTAACTATTCTCAATAGTGAGTCCGTAAAAACCCGGCTCAGAGGAGTCTTTTCAGGTTGAACCCGGCAGAGCAGCACGACCCGCAAAATCCCTCACCAAACACCCCACGCCCGCTGCGCGTCCTCATCATGCGCGTCGGTGCTATGGGAGACGTCCTCCACGCCATGCCTGCCGTCGCTGGCCTACGCGCCGCACTGCCCGACTCCTTCCTCGGCTGGGCCGTCGAAGACCACCTCGAACCCCTCCTGCACGACTCCGCTGGCAACCGCCCGCTGGTCAACCGCGTCCACTCCTTGCGCACCCGCCTCTGGCGCCACAAACCCTTCGTCGCCGAAACCCTCAAAGAGATCCTCGCGCTGCGCACCGAGATGCTCGACCAGCACTATGACCTCTGCATCGACCTCCAAGGCACGGTCAAATCCTCCGTCTTCGGTCAACTGGCCGAACCCGGCCGCATGGTCGGCCCGAATGAGCCCAAGGAGTGGCCCGCCCGCCTACTCTACAACCAGCGCGTCCCGCTCATCGATCCGCACGTCATCCCGCAGGCCTGTGAGATCGTCGCCGCAGCCGTCGGCTTCCCCATCGCCGCCGCGCCCATCCGCCTGCCCGTCGATCCCGCTGCCGAAGCCTGGGTCGATGAACGCAACATCGCTCCTCGCTTCGCCATGCTCTCCCCCACCGCTGGCTGGGGCGGCAAGGAGTGGGGTGTGGAACGCTTCGGCGCACTCGCGCTGGAGCTCGAACGCCGCGGCATCCCTGTCCTGATCAACGCCGTCACCGGGGCCAATCACGACGCCGCCAACCAGGTCGCCGCCACGGCTGGCCGCGTCATCCCCTCCACGCTCCCACAGATGATCGCCCTCATTCGCCGCGCTGGCATAGTCATCGGCGGAGACAGCGGCCCCGTCCACATGGCTGCCGGGCTCGGCCGCCCCGTCGTCATGCTCTTCGGAGCCACCGACCCCCTGCGCAACGGCCCGTACTTCGCCGACGCGAAGTTCATCGTCATCCGCCATCCCAGCAGCGTCAACGACTACCGCCACCACCAGTTCATCGACCCCGGCCTCGAACAAATTCCCGTCGAACAAGTCCTCGAAGCGGCCCTCACCATGCACGCCACCAATTAGTATCAACAGATGGCTCAAAAGTCAGGCTGGCAACGCATCGCAAAACGCATCCGCGTCCCCATGGGATTCGTCTTCGCGGCGGTGTTCCTCGGCCTCGCGCACCCGTCGCTGCTCACGCTCGCGCTCAGCCTCGCGCTGGTCCTTCCCGGTCTCTGGCTACGCGGATACGCCGCCGGATACGTCCGTAAAAACGCGGAGCTCACCACCACCGGCCCCTACGGCTACACCCGCAACCCGCTCTACCTCGGCTCCATGCTCATCGCCTTCGGCTTCGGAGCCGCTTCCGCCAGCCTATGGCTCATCGCTGGCCTCGCGCTGCTGTTCCTCGCCATCTACCTGCCGACGATCCAAGGCGAAGAAGCCTACCTCCGCGAGCATTTCGCGGGCTTCGACGCCTACGCCCAAACCGTGCCGCGCCTGCTGCCTCGCCTCACCCCGGCACCCGGCGGCTCCGGCGGCGGCGCATTCTCCAGCGCCCTCTACCGCCATCACCGCGAGTACAATGCTTCTATGGGAGCCGCCGCCCTGTACACGGCGCTGCTCCTCAAGCTGTGGTTTGCATCTCACTCCTGGGCCTTCCCGCATCTGCTCTAAACGGCCCAATTCCAGAAGACGGTGGTTCAATTTGTCGAAATCACGCAGGTCGTTCCAATGTGTCGCTCTCATTCTCGCCTGGCTCATCGTTAGCGCTAACGCTCACGCGCAGATCCTCGGCCTGGGCAAGCCCGCCGCACCCCCCGCACCGGTCGTCATCCCGCCGCTCGAAGCGCCCGACCCCAACTACACCTTCCCCACCGCTGAAACCCTCACCTTCTCGGTCGACTGGCGCGTCTTCTCCGCCGGAACCGCCAAGTTCCACCTCGAACGCCAGGGCGAAACGGAAAAAATCACCGCAACCGCTGATTCCATCGGCAACCTCAACATGATCTTCCCGGTCGTGGATAAATTCGCAGCCGGCCTCAACACCAAAACCGGCTGCTCCACCGGCTTCTCCAAGCAAATCTCCGAAGGCCGCCGCAAGGTTTCGAGCGACCTCACCTTCGACTACCAGACCGGCAAGCAGCACGAAATCACCAAAAACCTCGTCAAGGGCACCTCCGCACAGCAATCCGCCTCCATCCCCGCCTGCGTGACGGATTCTCTCTCCGCCATCTTCTACGCTGCATCCCGTCCGCTGGTCCTCGGCCAGCAGGTCCGCTTCCCGCTCGCCGATTCCATGCGCACCGTCACCGTCGCCATGAAGGTCGAAGCCAGAGAAGAGGTCAAAACCCCAGCCGGAACCTTCCAGACCATCCGCGTCCAGCCCACCGCAGAAGAAGGCATCGTCAAGAACCGCGGCAACATCCTAATTTGGTACACCGACGATGCACGACACATCCCGGTTCAGATTCGTGCCCGCCTTTTCTGGGGCACCATCACCTTTCACCTCCAGTCGCTCGAACAGAAATAACAGGAGATCCATCATGAGCGAAACCTCTACAGAATCATTTGCTGAAACCAGTGAAGTCATCGTCAAGGTCGCATCCTTCCGCGACCCCAGTGAAGCCCAGTTCGCCAAAGGCATGCTCGAATCCGCCGGAATCCAGGCCTTCCTGCAAGGCGAAGAAGCCAATGACCTCTTCCCCGGCGCACTCGGCGTCTCGCTCGGCGTCTCCGCAGCCGATGAGGCCGCCGCCTTCGCCCTGCTCAACGATGCAGAGTCCTCTCAAGAGGCTGAGGCCGATGCCGACTAAGCCCAAACTCGTACTCTGCCTCTCCGGCGGCATGGACTCCTGCGTCTGCGCCGCCCTCGCCGCACGCGACCATCAGGTCTACGCCCTGCACTTCAGCTACGGCCAGCGCACCGAGGCCCGCGAACTCCAGTCCGCCCGCCAGATCGCCCGCCTCATCGGTGCTGCAGACTTTCTGCACCTCAAAATCGATCTCTTCCGCCACATCGGCGGCTCCGCCCTCACCGACGCCAGCATCGCCGTCCCCAGCGGCGGCGAAGTGGGCAACGAGATCCCCGTCACCTACGTCCCCTTCCGCAACGCGCATTTCTTATCCGCCGCCGTCAGTTGGGCCGAGGTCCTCGGCGCAGAAAAAATCTTCATCGGTGCCGTCGAGCAGGACAGTTCCGGCTACCCCGACTGTCGCCCCGCCTACTACGACGCCTTCAACCAACTCATCCGCCAGGGCACCAAAGAAGGACGCATCCAGGTCGGAACGCCGCTCATCCACCTCAGAAAACGAGAGATTATTCAGCTAGGAGTTGAATTGGGCGCACCATTCCATGTAAGTTGGTCATGCTATGCAGCGGAAGTTGAAGCATGTGGAGTCTGCGATTCCTGCGTCCTACGGCTCAGAGCGTTCGCCGAAGCAGGTTTGTCTGACCCCATCCCATACGTCAACACCGCAGGGTGATCCTTCAGAAATACCCGGGCCACGCCCGATCAGGAGAAGCAATCTCATGAACCGTTTGAAGTCCGTCGCAAGGCTCACCCTTGCATCCGCCCTCGGCCTCGTTTCCACCATCGCGCTGGCGACCGTCACCCTCATCCAGCCAACCGCCGCAACCGCCCAGCCCGCGCCAGCAACCGTTCAGGGCATCGTCAAGGACACGGAAGGCCAACCTCTGCAGGGCGCAGCCGAGGTCAAATTCTCGACCGATAAAACCAGCCCCGCCAAAGAGCGCAAGTGGACCTACACCGTGCCGGTCGGCCCGGACGGCACCTACAAGGCCACCGGAGTCGCCCCCGGGGACTACATCATCAACGTCTACCGCAAAGACATCAGCGTGGACTATGTCGAAGTCACCATCAAAGCAGGCGAAAACAAGACCGTCGACTTTGATATGTCCCGCCCCGAATACATCGCTGCGCTCTCACCGGAAGCCCGCAAAGAACTCGAAGAAGCCCGCAAGAAGAACGCCGGAGTCCGTGCGGAAAACGCCAAGATCGCCAATATCAACAAGGTCCTGATTCAGGCCCGCAGCGACGAGAAGAACGGAAAAGCAGCCGAGGCTGTCACCGCGATCACCCCGCTCACAGAGGCGAAGCCCGACGAGCCCATCATCTGGGCAGCCCTCGGGGAAGCCCAGCTCGCCGCCGCGGACGACATGCTGAAGGCTGCCCGCGCCGCCCACACCGACACCAAAGACCCTGCAATCCTGCAAAAATACTCCGATGCCGCAGCCTCCTACCAGAAAGCGCTCGACACCAACGCAGCCTCCAAAAAGCCCAGTCCAGAGATCGTCTTCTCGGCCAACCTCAACATCGGCCAAGCCCTCGGTCGCTCCGGCAAGCCCGATGAAGCTGGCGCAGCCTACGAGGCAGCCGCCAAGGCAGACCCCACCAAAGCAGCAATCGCTTACTTCAACGAGGCCGTCGTCTACTACACCGCCAACAAAACCAAGGAAGCAGCCGCAGCAGCCGACAAGACCATCGCAGCCGACCCCAAGCGCGTCGACGCCTACTACATCAAGGGCCAGTCCCTCATCGGCGACGCCAAGCCCGTAACCGACCCCAAGACCAAGGTGACAACCTTCGAGCTACCCCCAGGCTGCCTCGAAGCCTATCAGGAGTACCTCGAACTCGCTCCCAACGGCCCCCATGCCGCCGACATCAAAGCCCTGCTCACCAACCTCAAGCAGCCCATCAAGAACAGCTTCAAAGCCAAAAAATAGATCAACCCAGCATCCCATCAGGCCCCGGAAACTATCTCCGGGGCCTTTGCTTCTCCCGGATCACTCACCACGAAACACGGAAAATAAAGTGACCCCCCAAAACTACGTCCGATAATGCGCTATAAAACCCTCTCCAAAATTTGTATCCAAGTTGTTTAGAATGAAGAATTTAGCTATGGCCATACCAGGGGGGTCTCAAAATCTACAAACCCCCTCCAAAATCCCCGAAAACGCACAAAGAGGAAAGTGATACAGAAGCGGATTTCTGCCCAAACCACATCGCATTGAGGTCGCGTTCTGAACACGGTCGCCAATCAGCGCAAGCTCTGGATCATCGCCCTCGCCGCAGGAGTCCTCGTCCTGCTGCTCGGCCTCGCCGCGCTCAACGCCTTCCGCCTCAAAGCGCTCAACCCTGCCAGCGTCGACCAGATCGTCGCCTTCACCGCCCTCTCTGCGCTCGCCTTCCTCATCTTCGTCGCCATTCTCGTCATGCTCGTCCGCAACGTGCTCAAGCTCTACGCCGAGCAGAAGAGCCATGTCATGGGATCGCGTCTGCGCACCCGCATGCTTTGGGGAGCGGTCCTCGTCTCACTCATCCCGCTCTCCGCCATGTTCGGCTACAGCTACCTGCTGATGAACCGCGCCGTCGACCGCTGGTTCACCCAACCGGTCAACCAGCTCCGCGACGACGCCGACTCGCTCGCTCGCTCGCTCTCGCAGTACACCTCCACCAACGCCCGCGTGGAGGCCGAATCCATCGCCGCCGCGCTCCCCACGCTCTCCCTCGAATCCGACCCCGCAGGCGGACTCCTCAACCGCGCCAGCGTCGAACGCGTCCTGCGCCTCCATGAAGTCACCCTTCAGGGCGGATTTGCCATCATCTACCGCGACTCCAGTGCCGTCGCCGCCCTCAACGTCCCCCAAACCACCAGCCTCGACTCCGCCGTCAAACCGTGGCCCAAACCAAACCCACCAACCTCCACCGACGACACACCCCTGACCACCGCTCCCACCCTCATCGCCCCCGGAGATCCCGTCGACGCAGCCGTCTTCCGCACCGCACACCAGACTGACAACCCAATCCTCACCCTCTCCCACAAGGACTACGCCCTCGGCCTGGCCACCGTAACCCGCCCCAACGGCTCTACCCAAGCCGTCGTCGTCGGTGTCCCGCTTCCTGCGGGAATGTCTGCCACGGTCGCCCGCCTCAGCAAGGCCGCCGAAGACTACTCCATCCTCTATAAGGGTCGCAGCACCATCCGTTACACCTATACGCTGCTCCTGCTCATGATGACCGGCCTCGCCCTCTTCGCCTCCACCTGGCTCGCCCTGCACCTCTCCAAGCAGGTCACCAAGCCGGTCGAAGCGCTCGCCGACGCTATGGCACTGATCGCCGCTGGAGACTACGGCCACCGCGTCTCCGAGTCCGCCCCCGGCGAGCTCGCCGAACTCATCCGTAGCTTCAACGACATGGCAGAGGACCTCGATGGCAGCCGGGCTCAGGTCGAGGCCTCTACCGCGCTGCTCTCCGCCGCCAACTCCACCCTCGAAGCCCGCCGCAGCGAGCTCGAGACCATGCTCGAGACCATCCCCAACGGCGTAGCCACCATCGACCCCGCAGGCAGGATCCTGCTCGCCAACCGCTCCCTCTCCGAGATGCTCGACCCCGGAGGCCAGCAACCCTTCATCGGTCGCACCCTCAACGACATCTTCCCAGAAGACATCCTTGAGACCCTGGAGCGCTTGATGCGCCGCAGCCACCGCATGGGCTCCGCCTCCGCCGAGACCGAGATGGACGTCCAAGGAACCACCCTCAACCTCCTCGCCACCGTCGCCCTGCTCGAACGCACCCACACCAACGGCCGCACCCCCATCGGCTACGTGCTCGTCCTCGAGAACGCCACCGAGTTGCTCCACGCCCAGAAGCAGAGCGCCTGGCGCGAGGTCGCACGCCGGGTGGCCCATGAGATCAAGAACCCCCTCACCCCGATCTCGCTCTCCTCCGAGCAGATCGAGCGCCACATCGACCGCATCGAATCCACCCTGACCCAAGCCGACCTACAGTCCCCGTCCGTCGCGGTCATCCGCCGCTGCTCGCAGGTCATCTCCGGTTCGGTGGAATCCATGCGCGGCCTCGTAGACCAGTTCGCCGCGCTCGCCCAGTTCCCTACCGCGCAACCCCGCCCCTTCGACCTCAACACCATCGTCGACAACTCGCTAGCCCTCTTCGCCGGACGCACGCAGGGCGTCCGCATCATCCGGCGCCTGGCTGCCGATCTCCCGCTCGTCCTCGCCGACCCCGAGGCCATGAAGCGTGCACTCTCCAACCTGATCGACAACGCCATCGAGGCGATGCAAGGTGCGCTCGTCCGCGAAATCCGCCTCTCTACTTCGCTGCTCGACTCCGGCCTGATCGAACTCACCGTCGCAGATACCGGCTCTGGCCTCACCGACGAGATGCGCGAGCGGCTCTTCCTGCCCTACTTCTCCACCAAAGAGCGCGGCACCGGCCTCGGCCTCGCCATCGCATCGAAGATCATTCAGGAACACGGTGGCACCATCCGCGCCGAGCAAAACGAACCAGCCGGAGCCAAGTTCATTCTCGAACTCCGCCCCGCCAGCCCACCATCCGACCCCGAAACTTCCCCAGCAACGCAAACGGCATTCCAGCCTGAAATCCAGACGCTAACCTCTACCCACTAACCACTGTCCACTTTTTATGAATCACATCCTCATCGTCGATGACGAAGCCGAAATCCGAGACTCCCTTCAGTCCATCCTCGCCGAGGAGGGTTACCTCGTCACCACCGCTGCGACGGCAACCGAAGCCCTCACTCTGCTTTCGGATGCCATCTACGATGTCGTCCTGCTGGACATCTGGCTCCCCGACCGGGATGGCCTCGAGACCCTGGCACAAATCCGCCAGATGGAAGCCGTCTCCATCCCCGAGGTCATCATCATCAGCGGCCACGGAACGATCGAAGCGGCCGTCCGGGCTACCAAGCTCGGGGCCTACGACTTCCTCGAAAAGCCACTCTCGCTCGCTCGCACCCTCATCGTCGTCAAAAATGCCATGACTGCCCGCCGGATGCGCGAGGACAACGCCGAGTTCCAGCGCCAGCTCTCCGCTAAAGGCACCGTTACTGGCAGTTCGGTCCCCATGAAGGCGCTGCGCCAGCAGATCGCAGTCATGGCACCGACCAACGGCCGCGTCCTAATCTTCGGCGAATCCGGGACCGGCAAAGAGCTGATTGGCCGCGCCATCCACGCTCAATCCCTGCGTAAAGACCGCGTCTTCGTGGAGCTCAACTGCGCAGCCATCCCCGAGGACCATATCGAAACCGAGCTCTTCGGCTATCGCCACGGTGCCGCGCCCGGCGGCGGAGGTCCCGGCACCCCGCAAGAAAAGCGCGGCACCTTTGAGCGTGCCGACGGTGGAACGCTGTTCCTTGACGAAGTCGGCGACATGAGCCTCAAGACGCAGGCCAAAGTCCTCCGCGCCTTGGACGAACAGCGATTCCTCCCCGTCGGAGCGTCGCATCCTGTCCACGTCGATGTCCGCGTCATCGCTGCCACCAACAAAGATCTCGAAGAAGAGATCTCTCGAGGCAACTTCCGCGAAGACCTCTTCTATCGCCTCAACGTCATCCCGTTCTTCGTACCGCCTCTGCGAGACCGCAAAGAAGACCTGCCAGCGCTCGTCAAGGAGTTCCTGACCGAATTTGGCTCGCAGTACGGTCGGCCCCGCATCGAAATGGCAGAA
>Ga0116226_10007073_pt1 | contig 10112 bp, 8 predicted proteins | sample S1TSphfallax_FD_89692 | JGI IMG/M metagenome (GOLD analysis project Ga0116226, IMG submission 89692) | Host-associated microbial communities from peat moss isolated from Minnesota, USA - S1T2_Fa - Sphagnum fallax MG | ecosystem: Host-associated > Plants > Peat moss > Unclassified | place: USA...
CAAGGTTACAGCAAGCCGCGAACGCCGGGAATTGAGGCCGAATTCTCGACCCGATCCTGTATAAGTGTCGTGAGAGCGGTATGAGTTCACCAGGAGTTTGAAACGTGAGCGATTGCCCACCAAGCATGCTTGTCGGTATCGATCTTGGCGGCACAAAAATTGAAGGGGTCGTGATCGATGCAACCCGGCCGGACGTGGCGCTGAGCCGATTGCGCGTGCCGACGGAACGCGAGAGAGGATATGACCATATCTTGGGTCGTATTTGCGCACTGGTTGAGTCCCTCAATGCCGCCTGCTCGGAAGCAACCGGATGTGCCATCGGTATTGCCACGCCGGGAACCTGGGATCCGCACGATCAAACGCTTCGCGGTTCCAATACCCAATGCCTCAATGGTAAATCCCTGCGTACAGATCTGGCCGCCAAATTGGGCGTTGCGGTGAGCATCGAAAACGACGCCAACTGCTTCGCCATGGCCGAGGCCACACTCGGATCCGCACGCGGCTATGACACCGTCTTCGGCATCATCATGGGTACCGGATGCGGTGGGGCCTTGGTTGCAAATGGCCAGCTCTTACGCGGGCGCCATGGCATTGCGGGTGAATGGGGGCAACTCGTCGTCGAACCGGAAGGCGACATATCGCCGCATGGAACCCGGGGAACATTGGAGACGTACATCGCCGGGCCGTCTGTGGAGGATTTTTACTTTCGCGAATCTGGGATTCGGCGTTCTTTGGCGGAAATCGCCGACCGAACGACGGTAGACAGGGAAGCTCACCTCGCGATGGCGCGCCTCGAGGACTATTTCATCAAAGGCCTGACGGCCGTGATCGACATCTTCGATCCCCACGCGATCGTCGTGGGTGGCGGAGTAGGGAACTGTGCTGCGCTCTATTCGGATCGTGTGCGCAGCCGATTGAGCGATTCCATTTTTGCGCCTACCTTCGAGGCCGCTATTTTGCGGCCCACGTTGGGCGATAGCGCTGGCGTGTTCGGTGCGGCGCTCTTGACGCGCACTGACAAACCAAGGTTGATCTGAATGGTTAGCTGGCAGGTCGCGAGAACCATGGCGATGGCGTTGCCGCAGACCGAAGAGAAGGATCACTTTGGCAGTCCGTCCTATCGCGTACAGCCCTCCGGCTGCGGGATATCTCATAGCAGAGCGTGACGTTTTGACGTCATGACTTGACGTCAAAACGTCATCCTCCGGACAGTGTTATGCCGCGCCAGCCCCTTGTTTGACTGCTAGACCACGTTGCCGGAAGCCGTCGCACCACAAATCTGTTGGCCCGTTGCGAGAACAGGCTGACTCGGCCGGATCTCTGCGGTATGGTGATCGCATACCTACGGGATGCTTTGGGAGAGCAGCGGTACATGCAAGGGGTGTCTCGATCGGGCGGACTATTCCCGTCGATTTGTCTTATGACCATGATGTCGCTCGCGCCCGTCATGGCTGGATTCGCCGCCGAAGCCGCAATCCCCACCAGCGCCAGCGTCACCGCCGACGCGGCGAAAAGCGGCAAGACCTTCGATGCGGCGGCGGCCTTTGGCAGCCGTGAGGATGTCACCGGCCTCAGCCTCTCACCCGATGGCAAGAGTGTTGCTTACATCGCTGCGCTGGATGGCAAGGAGAGTGCGCTCGTCACTCGAGATTTGGCCGATGGCAGCAAGTCGCAGCTCGCGCTCAAGGCATCCGGCAAGCCCGAGCGGTTGAGTGATTGTCACTGGGTGTCTGAGTCCAGGCTGGTATGCACCGTCTACGGCGTGGTTAATGGACCGACCGATCTGCTGCCCTTTACGCGCGTCGTATCTGTCGATCGCGACGGTGGCAACGTGAAGCTACTCAGCACTCAGCAAAACGAACATTCGCGCAGCTATCAGTTCGGCGGCGGTACGGTGATCGATTGGTTGCCGGACGAAGACGGGGTAGTCTTGATGAGCCGGGTGTACATACCCGATGCCCACTTGGGATCCCGCGTGGGTTCGACCCAGGAGGGATTGGGAGTCGACCGGCTAGACACCCGCACTCTCGCGGTCAAACAACTCGAACTGCCGGTTCGGGGCGTCATTGGTTATCTCAGCGACGGCCGTGGCTCGGTACGTATCGTCGGCCGGTCCGAGCAGGATGGGGGAGGGCGCGATTCGGGCGTCTACAAATACTCATATCGCCGGCACGATTCGCGCGAATGGCTGAAACTCGGCGATTACGATTCGACCACGCACACGGGTTTCTATCCCTTGGCGGTCGATCACGATCTCGACATCGTCTATGGCCTCAAAAAACTGGATGGTCGACAGGCGCTGTATTCAATCTCGCTCGACGGCTCGCTCGCCGAAAAGCTGATCTATTCCCGATCGGAGGTCGACGTCGACGGAGTCGTGCAAATGGGACGCCGCAACCGCATCGTCGGTGTCCAATATTCCGCCGACATCACTCGCGCTGATTACTTCGATCCCGACATCGATAAGATGATGAAGTCACTGGGGCGCGCATTGCCGGGGCGGCAATTGAGCGTCGTCGATTCGAGCGTCGACGAGAACGTGCTTCTCATCTATTCCGGCCGCGACGACGATGCGGGCGTGTACTACGTGTTCGATCGGCGGGCGCGGAAACTGCAAACCTTTTTGGTGGTTCGCAGTGCGTTGGAAGATGTGACCCTGGCCAAGGTGACGCCGATTACTTATCCCGCGGCGGACGGAGTAGTCGTGCCCGGGTATTTGACGCTGCCTCCGGGTGCCACGAGCGCCAAGGGGTTGCCTGCCATCGTGCTGCCGCATGGTGGCCCCAGCGCTCGCGATTATTGGGGCTTCGATTGGCTGTCGCAGTTCTATGCCGCGCGCGGATTCGCGGTATTACAGCCGAACTTTCGTGGGTCGGCGGGATATGGCGACGCCTGGTTGAAGCAAAACGGCTTCAAGGCATGGCGTACGGCCATCGGCGATGTGAACGACGCAGGTCGTTGGTTGTTGGCGCAAGGCGCCGATCCAGGAAAGCTCTGCATCGTTGGATGGTCATACGGCGGGTATGCGGCGTTGCAATCTGCGGTCGTGGAGCCGGGACTTTTCAAAGCCGTCGTTGCCATTGCGCCGGTCACTGATCTGTCTGCCTTGAAGGAAGAGCACCGCAATTGGTCGGATTTTGACATCGTCAGTGAGATGGTCGGCGAGGGGTACCTCAAAGAGGCGTCGCCTGCACGTAACGCGGAGAAGATCAAGGTCCCGGTATTGCTGTTTCACGGGGCGCTCGACCGCAATGTACGCATTGCCGAGTCGAAATCGATGGTCGCACGCCTCGAATCCGCGGGAGTCAAGCACGAACTCGTATCCTGGGATGACCTCGATCATTATCTTGAGGATTCGACCGCCCGGACCACGCTGCTGAGAAAGAGCGAAGCGTTTTTGCGCGAGGCCATCGGTGCGCCGGAAAGCGTAACCCGCTAAACGATAACCGCTAACCGATTGATTTTATTGGCGCTCCCTACGAGATTCGAACTCGTGTACTTGCCGTGAGAGGGCAATGTCCTGGGCCACTAGACGAAGGGAGCATGACAGATCTTAGCCGCCTATATCCAAGCGGGCTGGTAGTATACGGCCCAATTTTTTGGACTCAAGCGGAACCCTCTTTTTTGAATCAATCCTCGACACGATTCCCGTACGTGGTGATCCCTCGTTCCGAGCATTCGATCTCCCGTGCGCAAATTTCGCCGAACGCCTTGAAGGTACTGTACAAGCTCAAGGAGGCTGGTTTTCAGGCGTTCTTGGTGGGCGGCGCGGTGCGCGATCTGCTGTTGGGCATCAGACCGAAGGACTTCGATGTGGCCACCAACGCGTTGCCCGACGAGGTGCGGCGCATTTTCCGAAATTGCCGTCTCATCGGGCGGCGGTTCCGTCTCGCGCACGTGCATTTCGGTCAGGAAATCATCGAGGTCGCCACATTTCGCGCCGCCGCCGCTCCCGAGCGCGAGGATCCGCCCGAAGGCGAGGATGCGGACGATCCGGACGGTGACGCGGATGCGGGTGGGGGTGCGGGTGCGGGTGTGGTGGATCTACCGGCAGCCGCGCCATTCGAGTCTGAGCATCGGGCATTCGATACGTCGGGCCGGATCTTGCGCGACAATATCTACGGCACCATCGAAGAGGATGTGTGGCGGCGCGATTTTGCGGCCAATGGGCTCTATTACAATATCGAAGATTTCTCGATCTGGGATTTCGTCGATGGGGTGAACGATGTCCGAGCCCGTCGCCTGAAGCTGATCGGCGATCCGGAGACGCGTTACCGTGAGGATCCCGTGCGCATGCTACGCGCGGTGCGGTTCGCCGCAAAACTCGATTTCTCGATCGACGAAGTCACCGAGCGGCCGCTGCTGCAACTAGCCAATTTGCTCGAGGGTGTGCCCGCGGCGCGCTTGTTCGATGAGTGCTTGAAACTTTTTCTGTCGGGTTTCGGTGCAAAGTCGTTCGCGCTGCTGCAGAAATACGGATTGTTCGAGCACCTGTTTCCCATGTCGGCGGCCGCAATGGCGCTGCCGCCTTACGCCTATGCCCGCGACATGCTCGAGGCGGGGCTCGTGAATACTGACGCGCGAATTGCCGCCGACAAGCCGGTCACGCCGACGTTTCTGTTCGCGGTGTTGTTGTGGGGCGCGGTGCTGCGCGAATTGAACGAGCAGTCGGCCGGACCTGCGCCCGATCTCGCGCAGCTCATGCAGGCATGCGATACGGTCCTGCGAGCGCAACAGTCGCGGGTTGCCATTCCCAGACGATTTGGGGTGCCAATGCGTGAGCTGCTGATGCTGCAGCCGCGCTTCAATCGCCGCAGCGGCGTCAAGTCGTTGACTCTCCTGCAGCATCCACGCTTTCGCGCGGCCTATGATTTCCTGCTGCTGCGTGCTCAAGTCGGCGTCGCGGACCCTGAGCTGGCGCAGTGGTGGACGGATGTGCAACTCCTGCCCCACGATGAGCGTGTTGCCATGGTGCAGGCGCGGCCAGCCGATGCGCCGATGCAAGAAGGGATAGCCCCGGCGCCGGCTCGGCGCCGGCGTCGGCGCCGGCGCGGCGGAGCGGCGCGCAGTTAATCGCGTGCCAGAGCCGGTCTGGCGTCCAGCCTATGTTGCATTGGGCGGCAATATCGATCGGCCGCGCGATCGTCTCCTCGATGCATGGCGACGCTTGGAAGCGGTGCCCGCGACGCGGGTCGAACTGCGCTCGCGACTTTATCTCTCTCGGCCGATGGGTCCCCAGGCTCAGCCGTACTTCGTCAACGCCGCCGCGGGCCTGCTTACGCAATTGACGGCACATCAACTCCTCGACGCGTTGCTCGGCCTCGAGCGTGCGATGGGGCGCAGTCGTCGGGAGCGGTGGGGACCGCGCATCATCGACTTGGACCTCGTGTGGATGTCCGGAGACCCCATCCACGAGCCCGATCTTGAACTGCCGCATCCCGGAGTGTCGATGCGCAACTTCGTGCTGTATCCTCTTTGCGATATCGCTCCTACGCTCTTGATTCCCGGACATGGCAGAGTGATGGACCTTGCAGCGAGCGTGGGCGGCGACGGGATTACCGTGCTTGAAGAAAACCAAGAGCCTGCCGGATGAGTGTCTTTTCGCAAAAATTCATCGTGATCGAAGGACCGATCGGCGTTGGGAAGACAAGCCTGGCACGGCGCCTGGCGCAGTCGTTGAATGGGCAGTTGGTACTGGAACAGGCGGATCAAAACCCATTTCTCGAGCGTTTCTACAAAAATCCTCGTGCGGCCGCGTTTCAAGCGCAGCTCTTCTTCTTGTTCCAGCGAGCGCGCCAGCTGGAGGACGTACGCCAGGAAGATTTGTTCGGCTCGGTGCGCATCGCCGACTATCTGCTCGACAAGGACCGCTTGTTCGCCCGTGTCACGCTCGACGATGCGGAGTATGCGCTGTACGAACGGGTGTACGAGCGCGTGGTCGTGGACGCGCCTAAACCCGATCTCGTGGTCTATTTGCAGGCGCCGATCGACGTGCTGGTGGATCGCATCGCTAAACGCGGCATCCGCTATGAGCAGAATATCGAGCGAGGCTACCTCGAGAAGCTCACGCAGGCCTATGCCAGGTTCTTCCATGGCTACGACGCATCGCCGCTGCTGATCGTCAACTCGGCCGCCATCGATCCGGTCAATAGCGAGGTCGACTACCAGCTGCTGTTCACCGAAATCACCAGGACGCGGCGCGGCCGGCATTTCTTCAATCCGACCGGCTCAAGTCTGCTCCCCTCGACTTGAGGGACGCTCATTCTCGCTCGAGGGAATTTTCCGGCGGCCCGCCGGCCGTTCTCTGACGATGTTCGGCCAGCGCCCACTGCACGTGCTCGCGCACCAGCGGCGAGTCGTCCTGCGCGCGCGCCTCCAATGCGGCGAGCACGGCCGCCGTCGAAGGCGCATTGCCCAGAGCCACCGCCAGATTGCGCAGCCAACGCTCGTAGCCGATTCGCCGAATGGCGCTCCCCCGCATGTTGGCGGCGAAGCGATCTTCGTTCCAGGCGAACAGGCTGACGAGCTGGGCGTGGTCGAGTCCGTGCCGCACGGCGAAATCCGGTTCCCGAGTAGGTCGCGAGAACTTGTTCCAGGGACACACGAGCTGGCAGTCGTCACACCCATAGATCCGGTTCCCCATGGCGCGCCGGAACTCGACCGGAATCGAACCCTTGAGTTCGATGGTCAGATACGAAATGCAGCGCCGTGCGTCCAATCGATACGGTGCGACGATGGCGCCGGTGGGACACGCGGGCATACAGGCGCTGCAACTGCCGCAATGCGCGGTGCTGGCGACGTCGGCGGGTAGGGCAAGATCCAGATAGATTTCGCCGAGGAAAAAATACGAGCCCGCCTCCGCGTCGATCAAATTAGTATGTTTCCCGATCCATCCGAGCCCGGCGTTGCGCGCGAGGGCCTTCTCGAGCACCGGCGCGCTGTCGGCAAACGCCCGGTAGCCGAAGTGGCCGACGGCGAGGGCGATGCGGTCACATAGTTTTTGCAGCCGCGTTCGCATGAGCTTGTGGTAATCGCGACCCAACGCGTAGCGTGAGATATACGCCAAGCTGCCATCCTCGAGGATGTGGGTCGCGTCGGCTGCATCGCCCGGCCAATAATCCAGCCGCACGCTGAGGCAACTGACGGTTCCGGGCAACAGCTCCGCGGGGCGGGAGCGCTTGTCGCCATGGCGGGACATATAGTCCATTTCGCCGTTGAATCCCGAGTCCAGCCAGTCACGAAAATGTGCCTCGTCGGTCGACAAGTCGATGTTGGCGACACCCACGCGGGCAAATCCCAGCTCCATGGCCCAGCGCTTGATCTGCGTCAGCAGCGTGGATGCTTCCGGAACCCCTTCTGCGACGTCGTTGCTCTGCATGAGGCCGGTATAATGAACGATGGCGTCGCCGCCCGGTGCGCGAATGGACTGCGACATGACCGAATCTCCGATCGACCTATTTCTGCGAGACGCCAGCGCGACCGACACCTTGGGCGCGGCGCTGGCGCTGGCCTATGCCCGCCTGACACCGGCGCCCGGCGCCGTGCTCTATTTGCATGGAGAACTCGGAGCCGGCAAGACGACCTGCGTACGCAGTCTGCTGCGCACGTTAGGGGTGGACGGCTCGATCCGCAGTCCGACCTACGCGTTGGTGGAGGCATACGAACTCCCGGAGCTCACGTGTGTGCACGTCGACCTGTATCGATTACAGGCGGTCGCGGAAGTGGAAGAGCTGGACCTCCTGGATTATTTGCAACGGCGGGCACTGTTGCTCGTCGAGTGGCCTGAGAAGGGCGCCTGCCGATTGCCGCCGGCGGACCTCGAACTCACCCTGGCCTACGTCGATGATTCGCGTTCGAGCCGTCTCGACGCCCGCACGAACACCGGCGCAGCGTGGCTCGAGAATCTAGTGTACGACGCTAGCTTAACCCCCTATGTGTCTAATTTAACTTGAAATATGAGTGCCGGAAGCGTTAACTTAATACGCTATGATGACCCGTCTGTTTTCCATGGGAGCGGCGGCGCTGCTCGCCTTCGTGCTTGTCGTCTCCGCCCGCGCCGTCGAGGTGCGCGCCGTGCGATTGTGGGCGGGTCCTGACAGCACGCGGGTGGTGCTCGATCTGTCCGGCAGCGCGCAGCACAGTTTGCTTCTCATGAAGAATCCCGACCGTGTCGTTCTGGATGTGGCGGGTGCCCATTTGGCCGCCGCCGCCAGGACGCCGCCGGCCGCGGGAGCCGTCAAACAGGTCAGAATGGCCGCCCGGCCCTCCGGCGAATTGCGTATCGTCTTGGATCTTGCGCATTCGATACGGGCGAAGAGCTTTCTATCGCGTCCGAACGATCACTATGGTTATCGGCTCGTCATCGATCTAGGTGGGGCGGTGGCCGCGGACACACCCGTCAAAGTGGAGCATGCGCGGCCGGATGCGCGCGATCTCGTCATCGCCATCGATGCGGGTCACGGCGGCGACGATCCGGGGGCGATCGGCAAGAACGGCACCTGCGAGAAGGATGTGGTCCTCGCCATCGCCCGCTCATTGGCCATGAAGGTGGGCACCGAGCCTGGGATGCGGGCCGTTCTGACGCGCGATGGCGATTACTTCGTGCCATTGCGCGATCGCATGCGGCGAGCTCGGGCGCAACAGGCCGATTTGTTCGTATCGATCCATGCCGACGCCATTCGCGACCGCAGCGTCGATGGGTCGTCCGTGTACATCCTGTCGCAGCGGGGCGCGAGCGACGAGGCTTCGCGCTGGCTCGCCGAGCGCGAGAATGCGTCCGATCTGATCGGCGGTGTCTCGCTGGACGACAAGAGCGACGTGCTCGCATCGGTGCTGCTGGACCTGTCGCAGTCGGCGTCGCTGAATGCCAGTCAGGTGGCGGCCGGCTTCGTGCTGCACCACCTCAATCAAGTGGGCGAGATCCGCAAGCCGCAAGTGCAGCAGGCGCGCTTCATGGTGCTTAAATCGCCGGACATTCCATCGATGCTCGTCGAGACGGCATACATCTCGAACCCGCAGGAGGAGCAACGGCTGCGCACCGCCGCGCAGCAGGCCAAGCTCGCGGGGGCCATCCATCAGGGATTGCGAGCTTATTTCTACTCCGATCCGCCGGCCGGCAGCCGCATTGCGCAGATCCTCGGCGCATCCACCCCCGCATCCGCGCAGCCGGTGCTGGCCACGACCTCGGCAGATTCCGGCGGCTGAACTCGCTGCCGCGGGCCGCGCTGTGCGAACATATCCGCATCGCGAGGTCGTCCGTTGTCCATCCAAGTTTTACCCGATGCGCTCATAAGTCAAATCGCCGCCGGCGAAGTCATCGAGCGGCCGGCATCCGTGGTCAAGGAGCTGGTCGAGAATTCCCTCGACGCGGGTGCGCGCCGCATCGAGGTGGAACTCGAGCGTGGCGGCTGTGGTTTGATCCGCGTCCGAGATGATGGGATCGGCATCCCTCCCCAGGAAATCGGTATGGCTTTGGCGCGGCACGCGACCAGCAAAATCGCCTCGCTGGACGATCTCGAGAGCATTGCCACGCTGGGTTTCCGTGGCGAGGCTCTACCCAGCATCGCGTCGGTTTCACGGTTGTCGCTCATATCGAGATCGGCCGAGGCATCCCATGCCTGGGCAGTGGAGGGGCGCGACGGTGTTCTGACGGCGCCAATCCCCGCTTCGCACCCGCCCGGCACCAGTGTGGAAGTGCGCGATCTGTTCTTCAATGTGCCCGCGCGCCGCAAGTTTCTGCGCAGCGAGGGCACCGAGTTCCAGCACGTGGTGCGGATGCTGGAACGGTTGGCGCTGTCCCGGTTCGAGGTTGGATTCGCGTTGATCCATAACGGAAAACAGATTTGGACCCTGCCGCCCGCGCACTCGGCCGACGAGCGGCTGTCGCGGGTGGCGCAGGTGTGCGGTGAGGAGTTTGCCTCCCACGTCATCGAGATCCGCCACGACACGGAGAGCCTGCGTCTGACCGGGTGGCTCGCGCTGCCGACTTTTTCGCGCAGTCAGTCCGATCTGCAGTTTGCATTCTTGAACGGACGGTTCGTGCGCGACAAATTGGTGGCGGGTGCCACGCGCCTCGCCTACCAGGACGTGCTGTTCAATGGCCGGTTCTCGGC
>Ga0116226_10007074_pt1 | contig 10112 bp, 7 predicted proteins | sample S1TSphfallax_FD_89692 | JGI IMG/M metagenome (GOLD analysis project Ga0116226, IMG submission 89692) | Host-associated microbial communities from peat moss isolated from Minnesota, USA - S1T2_Fa - Sphagnum fallax MG | ecosystem: Host-associated > Plants > Peat moss > Unclassified | place: USA...
AACTTTCTTTTCAACAAAGAAAGAAGATCTAGAGCATGGAAGCCCTTAATGTTTTTTGTTGAAAGGATCAAAAGTTGGGGGCATTCTGCCCTTAATTTTCTTGTCAACGAAGACAAGGATTAGGGGTCTATAAGCTTGGGTTTTGTTTTGCTTCTTTTGTTGCAGCAGGCCATGGCACTTAGATTTTTTTTCGACAAGATCTAAGGCTTGGAAGACCTTTTTTTTTTTTTTGGTTGAAAGCTTGAAAAGTTGGGGCCCAAGCATCCCCCACTTTCTTTCGAAGGAACAAGAAGATTTAATGCTTGCAAGCCATGGGTTTTTTTGGGCTGAAAGCTTCAAGTGCCGGGGGTTGAACACCCCTAATTTTCTTTTCAAAGAAACAAAAAGACCCAAGGCTTTCAAGCCCCAAAAAATTTTGGGGTTGAAAGGTTCAAGAGCTAGGGGCGCTTGGCCTTTGAATTTCTTCTCAATGAGGACGAACACCAAGGGCTTTCAAGCCTCATGTGTTTTTTTGCTTCTTATGTTACAACAAGCCACGGCATTCAGGCTTGGCTTTCTTCTCAACAAAGAAAAAAAACTTGGGGCATGGAAGCTTCAAGTTTTTTTTTGGGTTAAAATCTTGAAGATTCGACTACTTTCAACCCCTAGTTTTCTTTGCAATGAGGATGAACACCTAGGGCTTTCAAGCCCTAGGTTTTTTTTTGCTCCTTGTGTTTTAGCAAGCTAGGGTGTTCCCTTTTTCCCCCCCCCCCCCCCCCCCCACTTTCTTGTCGACAAAGCAAGAACAACCTAGGGCTTGCAAGCCCCAAGATTTTTCTTCTTCATAAGTTGAACACTCTGAAACCCTAAACACCTTGGTGCTTACACAAAGAGTCAAGAGGAAGCATTGGAAGAAACAACAAAGTTATTGGATTATAGTTGGGGTTCTATGGAGACACTTGAAACCTCAACACAAAAATCACAACAAGTAAGGACTAAAGCGCCCTCTTGAAATCTTTGTTGAAAACTTATCGTGAATGTTTCATGTTGTATGTCCTAAATTTCCATTTTTTTTCATGGGTAAAATCATGGATGGTTCTACCTTTAGGTGTAAAGTCTAAGGATATTACCAACAAACATCTTATTTTGTATTTTTTAATTTATGCTTCATAAACATGTGCTTCATGTAATGGGAATTTCTATCATATGATTTGCCATATAATTTTTTTTCAATCAAATGAAATTATTTCCCCTCTTTAATTATGGTTGGGACCGACTAATGATCTTGTTGTTCATCCAAGAAGCTTTTGCATCCACAAATGGAACATTGATAGCTTGCATAGAAAGCAATTTAGTTTTCAATCAAGATCTTAAGGACTCCATAGTAGCAACAAAACTTATCTTTGCTCCCCATCCTACATTATAAAAATGTAGAAGTTTGGGTGCAAATATTGAAATCATATCTTAATACCAATCTCCAAATCTATGGTCAATGTTGACCATAGGGGAGGGAACATGTTTTTACATAACAAATGTAAAGTCATTGGTGATTTCTCCTTGTTTTCTTACTTGGAATTCAAGAAATGAACACATTTTGCCTAAAATGTTCTTCCCCATTTGATCCTTTTAACCCCCTCTTTCCCTATTGGCAACAACAACCATAAGGGAATGATAATCATTGAGTGTAAGATTTCATATGTCATTCTTATATTTTGATAGCTCTAGGGACTAGACTTGTAGATATCTAGACACTTGTTTCATTTATGGAAAAGTTACATGTAATTTGGATGTTTTGTGGGGAGGTTTTCACACACTTCTAATTCTATAAAAAAAAAGGATTTATTTCCTATGGTTGGTATCAATAGCAAGGGACATTGTTGTTATTTATGTCATGTATCCAATAATTTGACACTGATTGTGTAGAGGTCAATTATCGCATTTGAGTTAAGAATCCAAGAGTGTCGATCTATTTGTTTATTAAATATAGGTCTTTTGAGTTACATCCATTCACAATTCCCCCTATGGTCGGCATCAACCAAAGGAGAAATGTTCCATTTTGTATTGGACAAGAATAGTTGAGCCCCACATTTTTTGAGAATTGTCTTCTTTCGAACCGTTTTGAAAAGTGAGGAGTGTAATCACATGAGCCTTAAGTTGAGAGCTTAGAACATAAAGCCTAACATTGGATGAATTTAATCCAAATTGTGGTGGATGAAATCATTGTTTGGATGAAAGGTGGAAATTTTCCCCAAAACAATTATGATTAGATGGAATGACAAATGAATGGTGGATGGATGATGGATGAACTATTTGGATGTAATTTGTTTTTGGGGATGAAATATTTGGATGACTTATGGGGCCAATTATCGTAATAAAATGGCCTTTTTTGGACACACCATTGCAAGTCTAAAAAATGGCCATCAAAATGGCTATAATAATGTAATTCACCTTCCTTTCTCATATTAACATTTTTCCTTCTTCCTATATAACAAACACAAACATTCCTAAGTTTGTCATTAGATGAATTGGACGCAAGCAAAAAGTTAAGGTTGTGGGAAAATGTAGTATATACAAAAGACTTTTAGGAATATTAAATCCTAAACTGTAAACCTTAAATCTAAACCTTAAATTCATGGACACATTAGTTTTCAACATTGTACAAGTTCTTTTCCCATCGATTAGACTCCAAGGTAGAATTTGAAACTTGTGTGAAAACAACTTACTCAAATTAGGTGTGTGAAATTGCAAAGTTCAATGCACACTTGTTAAAATTTGGCGGGTTTCCTTTTGAAATATAGTCTAAGCCATTTCCAAGAGGTGTTCTGCCCCCCCTTCACTTGGAGTTGAAGGTATAAACTTTATATTACACCATCCATTTTGAACCCAAGTAGTTTCCCCATTTTTTCATTCCTTGTAAATAAATACTTTAAGATTGCATCACTATATATGCTACTAAATACATTTTTGTTCACGAATCCTTATATTTGTGCATTGTTTGTTTATGTTTGGTTATAATCAAACAGATATCAAATTGAAGGCCTTCCAACAATTACATTTGCAAGGTCCTTTGGTCAACTATAGTTACTATCTCGGCAAACTTTTCCTTAGGTGGTACCACTAGGAACCACCTTACCAAAATCATATGGAAGTTGGACCCAATTTAAGAAATAAATTTCCATCTACTTATCCATTAATTTATTTGATTAGACTAGGTGGGCTATGTGTTCCCCACATATGCACACACTCATGAAAAATAGTGAACACCCAAAAACATATAATATACATTAACATTTTGAATCTTGAACCATTATTGACCTAATTCCTGACTTTTTTCTTTCAAGTGTCCTTACACTTACACAATAGATTTTTTTCTTGTTGATTTAGTACATGCACAAGGAATGATCCAAACTAATCATTAAAACAACAAAAGGTGAAAATAATTATTGTTTGTGTTTTTAACATCAATGGCCCTTTGGGGTTTTAGAATCTTGATGTCAAAAATTCATAACTAAATCAAAATTGATTCACCTTTTGCACAAATAATAAATTCAATCAAATTACAAGCCAACTACTGGGGTTTCTCAAAAACGAGAACTTGCATAACTAAATAAAAGCCAAGTAGTTTTTTCACCAAAACATAGAAAACAAGTTACATAATATGTGGAAACGTATTTAGTGTGTGCCTTGCAAGAGTGCGTTTGGATTAGCGAAGGTTAATAGATTATCGTACGGGATGTCTTCTAACCACTCATGTAAAATCCATGATTGGTTGGACAACTTTCTGGGTCTTTATTGACATTGAGGTGCGAAAGTATCTATAAAAGACATCAAGTAGGTTGGCATTTGAAGTATTGTCAAAAAATAACATCCAAGGAAAATTCCCCCAAAAAAATTCCTTTTGTGTTTTTTATCAAAAAAATCTTTCATGTGACATTCTTAAAACAATTTCCTTATCCATTCATTTTCAACGTCAAAACACATTTTTTTGTAAATTTAATTAAAGTTTTGAATTCTACATGACTTGGGTAACCTTTTGATAAATAACTCAGAATGATAAAAAATTTTAATGTGAATCCTATGTTGTTTTGAAATTGGATGGCTCACAAAAAATTGGGGCATGACGCTCCTAGTGATACCACCTAAGGAAAAGTTTGCCCATTTCTTCAACTTTTAGATGCCCAACCATCATTTTGATCTAGAGATAAATTATCTAATTTTTTTGTAACCTAAAATGGTATGTAAGGAACCTTAATGCTTCTACTAGAGTTTTTTTCATTAAAGTTGGCCCATTATTTAAGAATTAGTTTTATAGTGTTGTCTAATATTGAGAATGTATTGGTGCTTAGTCTATGGTAATTCATTGTTTGGCAAGCCCAAAGTTTTTAGTTTTTTTTTCTAAAAATGTATTTTCTAATCAAGACACATGGCTTTACAATATTGTTTCATGTATTTAAAGTGAAATGTTCATCTTGTATTATAATTGTGAAACAATGCATGTGAAATGCAAATCTAAAGTATCCAACACGAAACGGGCAATTCAAGAGCCTTTGGTGAATCTAATATTGAACATTGAAAATCCAAATTAACATGTTTTGTTTGTAAACATAACACTAAAGCATCACAACAACAAATGAAAATATTATAGTACATAAAATATGGTAAATACTAAAATTTTGATATTTGTTTCATGAAAAATTTGGTCTTATTATAATCAACAAAATATATTCAATCATATCTGCTAGCATTCAATATCAAATTAATGATTTAGATTATGCACACTTCAAAACAACACAAAAATCAAATTTGGCTATGGTGTTTGAAGGTCTCAAGAAACAAAACAAAAGCTCAAGCAAGTCATGAATTCAAAAAAAGATTTAAAAAAATAAAATAAAAAAATTCAAGTTCAAAATCAAAAGTAAGTAATAACTAATCAACAACTAATCATTAGGTAACTTACCTTAACTAACTAACTAATTTTACCCCCTTAACAAAATACTTTAATGTTGCATTTAAAAGTAAATTTCATTTCTTGCATTTTATGTAAATTGAAATATTCAATATGATATTAAGTCTTAATTCATCCCTTAAAGTCTAAAAGGCATATCATTTGAATTTTAAAACTTTAAATTACCTTTTGGAACTTGTTGTTGCCACTTTTGTTTTTGCTATCAATGCTACCCCAATTTGGGTGTATATGATATTCCTCCATGTGCCATGGTAAGCCTCACTAGATCGGAGACAAATGATTGTGCCTTGATGCAACTTGAAAAAGACTCTAAACTCTAGAAATATTAATTCCCCTCCTCCTTGAATATTGTCACCTTTGAACGAGTTTCCTATCCCACATCCAATACAAGGCATACAAAACAAGCCACCAATACATTACCTAACATGGAAGAATGTGATATGTTTTTAAACTTGGACCAAAAAAACTAGATGATATGACTTGACATGGAATAGATTTTGTTAATATGCAAAAGGGTGGAATAATCTTTTATAATTCCCATCGTCATGAATGGTGTATTTCAAACCCTTTGTAGATTCATGGAAATCTTCAACCTTTGACTTTGGAAATAATTTCAAAACGAACTTATGTAGTTGGCTAGCCAAGTTGTCAACAAATAATTCCAATTCTAATGGAGTGGGGAATGGGGCATTAGAACATCCAAAGGATTTATCTTGTCTCTCTTAGCATGATCATTGTGTGTGTACTTACAAATTGATGGAAATTTTGTTTTACATTTTGATATTGATAAACAATTCAAATTATATGCATTGATCACTTTATTGCGCTTGGTCAATGACACATGTTATTACCTCCAATATTCATTTGCCCATCTCCAACTGAACATTGCTATAGGGTTTGATTTCTTAGACTTTCTCCTTGCCACATACCTTACATTTAAGAACAACCATTGAACCCTATCACTAGAGCTATGACAAATTATTGTCGCAATAGTATCACCATCCATTGACAACATTAAGCTGAAGAGTTGAGAATTGAAACTTAGTTCTTCATCTTGATCAAAGCCTTTCATAACCCCTTCAAACTTCAACACCTTTTGTACTTTCACAACAACTCTAATTGTGTTAGCTAGAAAGTATGTCCATAATTCTTTTTGTGTCTTTATAATTGCCAATGATTCCCTCCAAGGTAATGGAACCATAAATGTCTTCACACCTATACAAAAGGAATGAATAATGGTCATGCTTCAAGGAAATAAAACATTGATATTGGATGTGGGAAATGCTAACATTTCAAGATTTTATATTCAACGTTACATAGTGGTGCATTTTGTTAGCAAATGAATGTACCAAATTTGGCTTTAAGTTAGTTTCACTTATATATATAAAAAAAACATTTGGCCGAAGTGATAAAAAAACAACATTATGAACATATTGATGTACAAGCTCATTGAAAATACCAAAAAAATTATATTAGTTTAAAAAACTACCATCGTGTTAAACAATTCAAGGTCATCACTTATTGGAGTTATGTACATTATGAAAACTATATAATATCAAATCCACCAAAAGATGTATGAATATATTTAGTCTAGTTCAATGGCTTATAATACACCAAGATATCATTTTTAAAATATAAAACCAAACATGTTAAAAATTAGGACTTTTACAATTTGTAATCACGATGAACCTCTAATATTTGGGTCAAGTTCAATGCATTAAAAATGAATAATTATTTAATTAAAATAATTAAAATAATTATTTAATTAAAATAATTAAAATTTTGAATGAAATTTGTTTAAGCATCCAATTGCTTTCCAACAACACTAATGTTTTAATGCTCACATTCTCATCCCTTCACCTACTTTTGTCATCTTCCTTGCTTTCATTGTAGATCCTCATTACCATTTGATATTCTAGAAATAGTAATGGCACGATGAGCAACCTTTTTTTCCGGCGAGAAAATGCCAAAAGGCAACATCGCCCAAATTTTCTAACGAAAATCCCTTTTTTTCTTAAAATAAATTTGTTAGAGTGCACCCTTTTTAAATGTCAAATCACCACAAGTATGCCTACTTGCGACACTTTTAATGTTCTTGATAAAAGTATTGTTAGTTAGGCAAATTATGATTGAATATGTGTGGGGATATGAACATCAATACTATGACATTTAAAAAATGAAAAACAATTTATTGATGAGGAGCATGATTCCTTTTACAAGCTTCTACAAATTTTCAGAATTTTTGTCACTTTTGAGATGCATTTATCATTTTTTTTGTCATTTCCAATGTGCTTTTATCACATTTTTTGACACTTCAACATTTTATTTTCAGAAAAAATTGTTAAATTTTTTTAATAATTATTTAATATCAAACCTAACCTAAGGCTATGGTAGTTCACGGTTACAATTTGTTTGTTCAATTTGCGATAGGTGAAATGGTGTTTTTGCTACATAAGCATACACCTGTAGCAAATGTAGTAATTTTTAGAGTTTTAAGCAACTTCTTTCATGCTAAAGAAATTGTAGATGGTGTGTATAAGGTGGAAGTACAAGGATTGATGTTCCTAGATGCATCTTTTCCTTTCCCAAATTATAATGATTCGTTTGGACAACTATTATTCAAGCAAGTGTGTGGTCTTTTCACCTTATGGGAAAGTGCAATGAAGTGGAAATCTAGAGAGGTATTTGTTTTCTACAACTGTTGTTGTTATTAGTGGCATGTGATGAACATTATATGTAGGTTCTAAATGTGTACAATGCAACAAAATGATAAACTTGTTGAAATATTTTGTTGTTGTCTACATCTCCCTATTCATTATGCTTTAATCAATTTGAAAATGCTTCAATTTTCCTTAACATTAGTACATAATATAACCCTACATCTCTTATAGTGGAAAGTGTAGTGGCATTAACAACCTACTATGCAAATGTCATGCAACTTTTGTAGTCGAATTTGTCGTAGCCTACCAATTTTGAATGCAATTATTGCAATTGCACAAACAACTGAATTTATATCATGCGATGCATTTCTAACATGTCATGTGGCAATAGTTTACTTATGTAATAAATTGAATTATCCTTGCAAATGATGCATTGCCACATGTAACATTTGAACCCACAAGGAAATAATTTAATTATAACAATGATGCTTAAAATTTATACTAACAAATAATTACTTGCCACATGTAAACTTGATGCCATAGTGGCAAAAATTGAATAACATGTTTAAATAATTTATTTTCCAATCCAACCAATGTTATTTTACCACATGAACATAGTAAAATCAATCTACTAATTGTTTATTTCTTCTAGCAAGTGATACATTACCATGTGTAAATAAATGAATGCAAATTAGTTGATAGTAAGTTTCTATCTTACGATCACAACCACTCCCAAACTAGCCACATGTTATAATTAAAAACACCCACCAATGGACATGTGGTAACATTCCAATATTTACTTGTAATCACAAATGTAATCACAATGGCAAGGTCCATATACGCCTTATGTGACTATTGTGCAGTTGTTGAAAATGTAGTTGCAAAGTTAGGATCCATGTCAAATTCCATCATTGATGGCTTTGGATGAAGAAATAGTGGGAGTTGTAATATCTTTGTGACTCTACTTGCAACTAAAGATGCCACATTGTTTCATTTACAATTACATGGCTTTTGGCACTTATCTTAAACAACTAAGGAGATTTTAAATCTTAGGCGTCCATTATAAAAATATTAATATAGTCATAAATCAAGTGGTTAATTTAAAATTTTCTTTTAGTGATTTTGCACCATTTGTGTATGTTATAGTGTAGTTCTGCCTACATTTACTTGTTGCGTATTTGTAATTATATTAAGTGTATTTTTTTTCAAAATTGATTTTGTTTCCTAATTTTAACTTCAAAATATATTATCTTATTTTTCTAGCACCTTAAAAAAACTTATTTCATCAATTTTGGACTTCAAAAAATACTAAACAAAGTTTGTTTAAAACCCAACCAATTCAATGGTTCAACCTTACTTTTCATAATGAAACTACAATTAGTTGACATATTTCATTTCACAATATCATTTATCACATTCAATTTCCACATTGAGTCATATTATTATTTTTTCACTTTAATTAGGTTTTCAAGTACTTGACATCCACTTTTTATAAAAGCTCAAAATAGTTGATTTTTGTAAAGTACCTTACAAATAGTTCATTGAGTCATAATTCTCTTCATTAAACTTTAGGAATCAATAGTAATATGAATTGAATAAATGTGCACCAAAAGATAATCACATTTATTGGTCAAATGAATTGATTTTTGTTCATGTAATTCACCTACCCTTGTTTTTTCCTACATCTATTTTTTGTGTGTATTTTATCTTGCTTGCACACTACCAACCTACACCATTTGCATGTAGTACTTTAGTTGCCTTTTGCTTTACCCTATGCATTGTGTAGTTCATTTTCACTTCATCATACTCTTATGACCTATTTTGATAATAATATGGCTTAAAGGTTTTCATTTTTCTGATTGCTTCCTATAGCCATGTGAAAATCCTTTAAGGTGTACCACTTGGGATGAAAAGGAACTAGTCCTTATTGAAGTCCTTTCTTTCCATATATATTAATCCCCATCAAAACTAACGAGTCAAAAAGTGTCAAAATTTTCATAAATACCATATTTTAGACCATTACAATTTTAGATTCCATCATAATCATTCATAAATGAGTATTTACATGATTAAAAAAAACTACATAAAAATTACAAAAAATGGTGACAATATGACAAGAATTTGGTACAACTTAAAGAATTTGGACCCAACTTATGTGTATCATTTTGATTTTTTTGCATTAATCTTTCATAAGTTGCTTACAATTGCACATTTATCAATTAAACTTCATTCCTATCTTGTACTACTTGGTTCAATTCAAGTTTCAACTTTTTGATTTGCTCTTCTTGATTTAGCATAATCATTTTTAGTCTTGTGTTATTTATTGTCAATGTTGCACATCGTGCAACAATCTTATTTACTTTCTTTTTCAATGCCAAAAATTTATCACCTTCTTGTTTGAGTTGTAATTGTAACATATCCCTCTCCACCTTGTTTGTCTCCATGGCTTTAGTTTGAAATTGTGGATTTGCTCTTTCCTGCAAGGATCATTAAAACATATTTTTGAT
>Ga0116226_10007075_pt1 | contig 10112 bp, 9 predicted proteins | sample S1TSphfallax_FD_89692 | JGI IMG/M metagenome (GOLD analysis project Ga0116226, IMG submission 89692) | Host-associated microbial communities from peat moss isolated from Minnesota, USA - S1T2_Fa - Sphagnum fallax MG | ecosystem: Host-associated > Plants > Peat moss > Unclassified | place: USA...
AGATCGGCGGTTTCAGCGAGCCTTCCGACAAACTCGGGTCGTAGCCATAGCCCATCATTTGCGCTTCGGGCTTCAACACGCGCTCGCCGACGCGGCGCTTGTGATCGGTGTCGTAGCTCATGGGTGCTCCTGGTGCGACCGGGCGCATGATACGCCGCGGAAGGCGTCGTCGGGAAACGCGCAGCGTTACGGTTTGCGCCGAGTCTGCACCCGGGTCCATGGTTTCGAGGCCGGCGGACCGACTCCGAGAAAATCCGCGATGCGTTCGAGTTCCGCGTCCAGTTCCCGACGGTAGATGCGGCCCTTCCGCTCGGCTCCGGGCTGGTAACCGAACTGCGCCTGCAGACGGCCGTCGCGGACCGCGAGGTTGCCCCAGCCGATGATTTGTTCGCGCCATAACAAGGGCAGGGCGTAGTAGCCGAGCCGGCGTCGCTTCGCCGGTGTGTAGGCCTCGAAGCGATAGGGCCATCCCCAGAACGCCTCGAAGCGGCGTCGATCCCAGACGACCGGATCGAAGGGCGCGAGCAGCCGCACGTTCGACGGCGCGGCATCGAGCGAGTAGTCCGCGGGTTGCTCCGCCGCCGGCCAGTACCAGACCGTGCCTGCGAGCGTCGCATGGTTCAGCACTTGTTTCGCCCGTCCGCGCGCCAGCGCGAGTTCGCTGCGCAATTGCGGTGCGGCATGCGCCAGCTTGGCGACGAGCTGCGCGAGGCTCGCGGCGGGCAGGGGCGCGTAGAGGGCGACGACCAGTTGCATGAGCGCGTCGGCCTGCAGCTGGGTGTCGGCCGGCGCCGCATCGGCCGCATCGCTGCCGCGCGGTGCCGGGCCGCAGGGCATGTAGACGCGAATCCCCTCGTCGCGACGCGCGACGCGCAGCAATCCCTGGAAGTGCAGCCGTTCCAACATTTGTGTGGTCGCGCTCGACATTCCACCCCAATAATTCTCGACGCGACCGAGACTGAAGCGTGCGGCGACCGTGCGCGGGTGGATTTCGCCGTGCTCGCGCGCGAACGCGAGCAGCCGTTCCACCTGTTCGGCCGTACCCGTGAGGGGTCGCGCCGTCGCAGGACGAGGATGCAGCAGCCCGCAATGCCGCTGCGGCAGGAAGCCGTAATTGACGAAGTGCTCCTCTTCGATCGCCAGCGCCCGATAGCGCCTGTCCAGGTCCCCGTCGCGATAGCGCTTGACGCGATGTCGCAGGATCAAGTCCTGCGCACGCGCCGGGGCGCGGATCGGATCGGCCTGCACGAAACCGAGGCGTTCGATGGCGCGCCGCAGTGTCGTAGGCGCGAACAGCGAGCGCGCAATGGCGTAACGGCGCAAGGTCTTCAGGTTGTTCATATTCGCCGACTTTAGCTCACCGCGGCACCGCTGGAATGTCCCCCCCGCAGGCCCGCGCCATGCCTTACCATGCGGGGCTATGCGCTTTTCGGCGGCCGATTTACTGAGGGTCTTGGAGACTCACCTGCCGCTCGAGGCCGAGGGTTTGGTGCTCGCCTTGAGCGGCGGCGAGGACTCGAGTGCCCTGCTCGCCGCGCTCGCGCAATTGCGCGATGCCGGGCGGGGACGGCGGCTGCCGCTACGCGCCGTCCACGTGGATCATGGCCTGCAGGCGGCCGCCGCCGATTTCCGTGCGGCCTGCCGGGGGCAATGCGAGGTTCTCGGCGTGCCGCTCAGAATCCTTTCGGCTGCGCTGGATCCGCCCGCGGGCGCCTCGATCGAAGCGGCCGCACGGGACGCACGTTACGCGGCGCTGGCCGCAGATCTCGAGCCTGGAGAATGCCTGCTCACGGCGCAGCACTGCGACGATCAGGCCGAAACGTTCCTGCTGCAAGCCCTGCGCGGCGCCGGCCTCAAGGGTTTGGCGAGTATGCCGCTGCTGCGGACTTGGGCCTGCGGCTGGCACATGCGCCCTTTGCTCGCCTGGCGTCGAGCGGATTTGCAGGCCTATATCGCGACGATCGGCGTCGCGACGGTCACGGATCCCATGAACACGGATGGCCGCTTCGATCGCGTTTATCTACGCCGCGAGCTCTGGCCCCTGATCGAAGCCCGCTGGCCCGGTGCAACCCAGGCCCTCGCACGGTCCGCCGCGCATGCGGGGGAAGCGCAGGAATTGCTCGACGCGATCGCCGATGCGGATCTCGTCTCCCTGCGCGACGGCGAGGCCTTGCGCCTGCCCCGCTTGCGCGGCCTCGCGCCGGCGCGGCGGGTCAATGCGCTGCGCCGCTGGCTGCGCGAACGCACGCCGACGCTGCCGCCCGCGGCGCGCCTGGCCGAGGCGCTGCGCCAGATGCTCGAAGCCGAAGGCGACCAATTGCCGGCAATCCTCTGGGATCGCCATGCTCTGCGCCGCTACCGCGATCGCATCTTTCTGAGCGCGGCCGAGCCGCCGCGCCTGCGCGCATTGAATGGTTGGTCGTGGCGCGATCAGGCGACGCTCGAACTGGGGCGTGGACTCGGCGCTTTGCAGGCCGTGACGAGGCCCGGTGGACTCGACCTCGAGAGAGTGCCTGCGACCTTGAGCGTGCGCGCGCGCGCGGGCGGTGAAGTGCTCAAGCCCGCGCACCGGGCGGCGACTCGCAGCGTTCAGCATCTTTGTCAGGATCTCGGCGTGCTGCCGTGGATGCGGGACGCGATCCCCTTCATTTGCGCCGGCGGCGACCTGCTCGGGATTGGCGATTTGTGGTTGGACGCGCGCTGGTGCGAGCCCGCCGGCGAGCCGGGATTGGCCTTTCAGTGGGTCGGTGCGCCGAATTTTGTCTGACTCGATTGTCGCATGGTCGGTATTCTGCTAAGCTGATCTCCCGTCGAATTGTCGTATTTCCCAACAGGCTCCTCGTACCTGCGGCCCGGCTGAACTGGCTGGGCAAGCGCACGAATTTTATAATCGGCGGTGACCAAAATGACTCGATTCGTATTCGTCACCGGCGGTGTCGTTTCCTCGCTAGGCAAAGGCATTGCGTCTGCATCGCTCGGGGCAATTCTCGAGGCGCGCGGGCTGAAGATCAGCATGGTCAAGCTCGACCCTTACATCAACGTCGATCCCGGCACGATGAGCCCGTTTCAGCACGGTGAGGTGTTCGTCACGGCCGACGGCACCGAAACCGATCTCGATCTCGGTCACTACGAGCGATTCGTACGCACCACGACGGGGCGCAACAGCAATTTCACGACCGGGCGCATCTACGAACGCGTGATCGCCAAGGAGCGCCGCGGCGATTATCTGGGCGCGACCGTCCAGGTCATTCCGCACATCACCGACGAGATCAAGTACCGCATCCGCATGGGCGCGGGCAACTCCGACGTCTGCATGGTCGAGATCGGCGGCACGGTCGGCGACATCGAGTCGCTGCCGTTTCTCGAGGCCATTCGTCAGATGGGCGTGGAGCTCGGCCGCAATCACGTGCTGTACATGCATTTGACGCTCGTGCCCGTGGTCGGCGGCTCGGGTGAGATCAAGACCAAACCCACGCAGCATTCAGTCAAGGAATTGCGCGGCATCGGCATTCAGCCGGACATTTTGTTGTGCCGCTGTCAGGAGGCGCTGCCGGACGAACAGCGCCGCAAGATTGCGCTGTTCACCAACGTGGAGGAGCGGGCCGTTATTTCGGCCGTCGACTCGGACGATATCTACAAGATCCCGATGCTGCTGCACGAACAGGACCTCGACGACATCGTCGTCGACAAGTTGCGCCTCGACGTGCCGCCGACCGACCTTTCCGATTGGCGCGCCGTGGTCGCCGCCAAACAGAACCCCGAAGCGGTCGTCGACATCGGCATGGTCGGCAAGTACGTACAGGTCCGCGACTCCTATATTTCCTTGAATGAATCGCTGATGCACGGCGGCATCAAGACGCGTACGCGCGTCAACATCCATTATTTCGAGTCGCAGGACATCGAGCGCTCGGGGCCGGACGCCTTGCAAAACATGGATGCGATACTCGTGCCCGGTGGCTTCGGTGATCGCGGTATCGAAGGCAAGATCCAGGCGATCCGCTATGCGCGCGAGAATCGCATTCCCTATCTCGGCATCTGTCTCGGGATGCAACTGGCCATCATCGAGTACGCGCGCAACGTGCTCGCCCTTGCCGGGGCGAACAGCACCGAATTCGATCGCGCGACCAATCACCCCGTGATCGCCTTGATCACGGAATGGCAGGACCTCGCGCGCGGGCAGCAGGTGCGCGACGAGAAGTCGAATCTCGGCGGCAGCATGCGCCTGGGCGCGCAGGAGTCCCGGCTGACGCCGGGATCGCTCGCCCACGCAACCTACGGCAAGGAATCGATCTTCGAGCGGCATCGCCACCGCTACGAGTTCAACAACAACTATCTCCAGGAACTTGGGGGCGCCGGTCTGCGCTTCTCCGGCTTCTCGGCCGATGGTCTCGTCGAGTTCATCGAGTTGCCGGGTCATCCGTGGTTCATGGCGAGCCAGTTCCACCCGGAATTCACCTCGACGCCGCGGGACGGCCACCCCTTGTTCACCGGCTTCATTCGCGCCGCGCGCGAATATCGGGCATCGCTGCGGCCGGGTCGCGCGACGGCCTGACCCGCACGGCGGCTGCATGCAACTCGCGTCCTTCGAGGTCGGCATCGACCGTCCGCTGTTCCTGATCGCGGGGCCTTGCGTGATCGAGAGCGAAGAGCTCGTGATCGAGGTGGCGGGCCGGTTGCGCGAGATCACCACGCGACTCGGCGTGCCGTTCATCTTCAAAGCCTCGTTCGACAAGGCGAATCGCTCCTCGGGCACGAGTTTTCGCGGTCCCGGCATCGAGGCCGGGCTCAGGGCGCTCGCGCGCGTGCGTGCCGAGATCGGTGTGCCGGTGCTCACCGACGTCCACGAGGACACGCCGCTCGCCGAGGTCGCGAGCGTCGTCGACGTGCTGCAGACGCCAGCGTTTCTCTGCCGGCAGACCAACTTCGTCGTGGCGGCCGCATCCCAGGGCAAGCCCGTGAACATCAAGAAGGGGCAATTTCTCTCGCCCTGGGAGATGAGCAACGTGGTCGACAAGGCGCGGTCGACCGGCAACACGCAGATCATGGTTTGCGAACGCGGCTTCTCCTTCGGCTACAACAATCTCGTCTCCGACATGCGCTCGCTCGCCGTGATGCGTGAAACCGGCTGCCCCGTCGTCTTCGACGCGACGCATTCCGTGCAGTTGCCCGGCGGCCGGGGCACGGCGTCGGGCGGCCAGCGTGAATTCGTGCCGGTCCTCGCCCGTGCGGCGGTTGCCGCGGGCGTCGCCGGGATCTTCATGGAAACCCATCCCGACCCGGCGAAGGCACTGTCCGACGGCCCCAACGCGTGGCCCTTGGCGCGCATGGAGGCGCTGCTCACGACGCTCGTCGCACTCGATCGGGTGGTCAAACAACAAGCATTCGAGGAGTCTTTGCTATGAGTCGCATCATCGACATTCGTGCCCGTGAAATCATCGATTCGCGCGGCAATCCCACGATCGAGGCCGACGTCGTCCTGGACTCGGGCGTGGTCGGTCGCGCCGCGATCCCCTCGGGCGCTTCGACCGGCTCGCGCGAGGCCGTCGAGTTGCGCGATGGCGATCCCAAGCGCTACGGCGGCAAGGGCGTGCTCAAGGCCGTCGCGAACGTCAACGGACCGATCCGCGCGGCGATCCTGGGGGGCGATCCCGAGGACCAATCCGGCCTCGATGCGAAGCTGATCGCCGTCGACGGCACGGAGAACAAGTCGCAACTCGGCGCGAATGCACTGCTCGCCGCTTCGCTCGCGACCGCGCACGCCGCGGCGCGAGAGCGCAAGCTGCCGCTCTATCGGTACCTCCACGGTTTGGGCGACGGCAGCGGCGCACTGACGATGCCGGTGCCGATGATGAACATCATCAATGGCGGTGCGCACGCCGACAACAGCGTCGATATCCAGGAATTCATGATTCTCCCCATCGGTGCGCCGAGTTTCTCCGAGGCGCTGCGCTATGGCGCCGAAGTGTTCCATACGCTGAAAAAAGTGCTGCACGCCAAGGGGCTCAATACGGCGGTCGGTGACGAAGGCGGGTTCGCGCCCGATCTGCCGTCGAACGAAGCGGCGTTGACGACGATCCTGGAGGCGATCGACAAGGCCGGCTACCGCGCGGGCAGGGACATCTATCTCGGCCTCGACGTGGCGAGCACCGAGTTCCATCGCGATGGTGTTTACGATCTCGCGTCCGAAGGCCGCAAATTCAGCGCCGCGGAGTTCGCCGATTATCTCGCGGGCCTGGCCGCGAAATATCCGATCGTGACGATCGAGGACGGCATGAGCGAGGATGACTGGGCAGGCTGGGCGATCCTGAGCGAGAAGCTCGGCAAGAAGATTCAACTGGTCGGCGACGATCTGTTCGTCACCAACACCAAGATATTCGCCGAGGGCATCGCCAAGAACATTGCCAACGCGATCCTGATCAAGCCCAATCAGATCGGCACCCTGACCGAGACGCTGGCCGCCATCCGCATGGCGAGCGATGCCCGCTACGCCGCGGTCGTTTCGCATCGCTCGGGCGAAACCGAGGACGCCACGATCGCCGACATCGCCGTCGGCACCACGGCGACGCAGATCAAGACCGGCTCGCTGTCCCGCTCCGATCGAATTGCCAAGTACAACCAACTGCTGCGCATCGAGGCGGAGTTGGGCAGCGGAGCGGTTTACGCGGGCGCGGCCGCTTTGGCGGTACCAATTTCTTAAGACTTCGTGCTAAGCTCCTGTGCCAATGAGGATTTTCGCTGCCATTTTGGCGCTCAGTCTGGTTTCGCTGCAATATCGCTTGTGGCTTTCGGACCAGGGCGTGCGCGAAGTTACGCGTTTGCAGGCGGCCATCGAGGCGCAAGCGGCTGCGAATCGCACGCAGACCGAGCGCAACCGGCAACTGGGCGCCGAGGTCACCAATCTCAAAGTTGGGCTCACGGCCCTCGAGGAGCGGGCGCGCAGCGAACTCGGCATGGTCGGCAATAACGAAACCTTCTATCAGATCGTGACGCCGGCGAGCATTCAGCCGCAGGCGCTGCCGCCCACCGTCACCGCCCGCGCGGAATGAGTTCGCAGGGTCCAGCTTCCCGCGTCTGGGCGATCGTGCCCGCGGCGGGACGGGGCGAGCGCTTCACGGGCGCGTCAGCCGATGCGCCGCCAAAGCAATACGCGAGCTTGCTCGGCACGAGCATCCTCGAACGCAGTTTGCGCCGGCTGCTCTTGGAGCCGCGGCTGCAAGCGGTCGTCGTCGTGCTGGCGGCGGGCGATGCGCACTGGCCCGGCGTTGCCGCGCGGCTCGACGCGTCCCGCCTGCGCACCACGATCGGCGGCGCCAACCGTCAGGATTCCGTGCTCAACGGCCTCGAATCTCTCGCGGGCACCGCCGCCGAGGACGACTTCGTCCTCGTGCACGACGCCGCGCGGCCATGCCTCACCGCCCTCGAGATCGGCGCCTTGTTGGCGGCGCTCGACGCCGGGGCAACGGGCGCCGTGCTCGGCGCGCCGCTCGTCGATACGATCAAGCGGGAGCGCGACGGGCGGGTCGCGGCGACCGTCGATCGGCAGGGCTTATGGCGTGCGCTGACCCCGCAAGTGTTTCGCTATGCCGAGTTGCGGCGCGCACTGCGCGAGGCGCGCGCCGCCGGCATTGCGGTAACCGACGAGGCGCAGGCCATGGAGCGGCTCGGTGCCGCGCCGGCACTGGTCGCGGGTTCCGCGTTCAACATCAAGATCACGGTTCCCGCGGATCTCGCCGCCGCCGCGAAAATCTTGCGCACGGAGGGTGGTGGCAGCATGCGTATCGGTCATGGTTTCGATGTTCACGCCTTCGGGCCGGGCGATCACGTCGTGCTCGGCGGCCTGACGCTCCCGCATACGCACGGCGTGCTCGCACACTCCGACGGCGACGTGATCATCCACGCTCTTTGCGACGCCATTTTGGGCGCGCTCGGGCAGGGCGACATCGGTCAGCACTTTCCCGACAGCGATCCCAAGTGGCGGGGCGCCGACAGTCGCGTGTTCCTGCGCGAGGTCGCCGCCAAGATGCGCGCCGCGGGCTTGCACCTCGTCAATGCGGACGTGACCGTGCTCGCCGAGGCGCCGCGCATCGCCAAGCACCGGCTCGCGATGGCCGCCTTGCTCGCAGCGGATCTCGAAGTGAGCGTCGATCGCGTGAACATCAAGGCAACGACCACCGAAAAGCTCGGCAGCATCGGCCGCGGCGAAGGACTCGCCGCGATGGCCGCGGTGCTGCTCGAAGCTTGAGCGTGGGTCCCGGGCCTCGCGCGCGGCACGTTTCGTCAGGCACGCAGCAGCACGTAGACCGCGCCCGTGCCGCCGTCGATGGCCTTGGCCGAGCTGAAGGCGAGCACCTCGTAATGACGGCGCAGCCAGTGATCGACGGCTGACTTGAGCACGGCGCCGCGGTCGCCCGAGCGCAGGCCCTTGCCGTGAATGACGCGCACGCAGCGGGCGCCCTGGGACTTGCTCGCATCGAGGAACTCGGCGAGCAGCACGCGCGCACGCGCCTGATTCAAGCCGTGCAAATCGAGTTCGCCCTCGACCGGCACGAGTCCGCGGCGCAATCTGCGCAGCACCTGATCGCGCACACCCGGGCGGTGAAACGCGAGACTCTGTTCGGACGTGACGTGGGCGGCGACGAGCGGCATCTCGGCCTCGAGATCGATGACGGCAGAGACTTGTGCCGGCGCGCGCCGCTTGCGTGTCCGGGCCGGCGGCGGCACGAGTGCCGACGGCGTGTGGGCGAGCGGCCGCACGCCCTGCACGGCGGCGCGAAACGCGAGACGGTCCGCATCTACACCGGCGTGCGGCACGGGTTCCGGCGCAAAATTCGCGACGCCCGCGGCGCGTTGCGTGTTTTTCGGCAGGGCCTTGTCGGCGCGTCTCTTGACCATGGCGGGCGGGCTCGATCGGCTATCGGGGGTTCAGGCCTTCCAGTATAGTCTGCATGGCGCCATCCGCCATGCAGAGTGTCAGCATAACATCGCGTGAAAATACTAGTTTCGAATGACGACGGTTACCGCGCCAAAGGCTTGTCTGCGCTGCGCCTTGCGATGCAGCCCCTCGGGTCCGTGACGGTCGTCGCACCCGAGCGCAATCGCAGCGGTGCGAGCAATTCGCTGACGCTCGACGTGCCGCTGCGCGCATGGAGCTACGAACCCGACGCCTATTTCGTCAACGGTACACCGACCGATTGTGTGCACCTCGCGGTTTCCGGCCTGTTCGACTTCGATCACGACATGGTCGTCTCCGGCGTCAACGACGGCGCGAATCTCGGCGACGATACGCTGTACTCCGGCACCGTGGCCGCCGCGGTCGAAGGACGCTTCCTCGGCCTGCCGGCGATCGCCGTGTCACTGTGCGTCGAGGAGGGCAGTCCCCGCAATTTTGCGAGCGCCGCCCGGATTGCAGCCGGGCTCGTCGAACGGCTTGCACGCGCACCGCTGCACGGGTCCATGATCTTGAACGTGAACGTTCCAGACCTGCCGGACGGCGAGTTGCGCGGGCTGCGGGTGACGCGGCTCGGCAGTCGTCACCGCAGCAAGCCCGTCGTCCGTTCGCAGGATCCGCGCGGCCGGGACGTCTACTGGGTCGGGTCGGCCGGCGAGGGCCAGGATGCGGGTCCTGGCACGGATTTCCACGCGATCGCCGAGGGCTTCGCCTCGGTCACGCCGCTGCAGATCGATCTGACGCGCCACTCGGCCTTGCCCGAAATCGAACGCTGGTTGCAGGTGTGAGCGGCTACGTGCAGGGCTCGCGTCTCAGCGGCATCGGCATGACCTCGGCGCGCACGCGCGAACGGCTCGTGCTGAGACTGCAGGAGCAGGGTATCGCCGACGAGCGTGTGCTCGACAGAATTCGTTCCGTGCCGCGGCACCTGTTCATGGACGAGGCCCTGGCAACGCGCGCCTACGAAGATACGGCCTTGCCGATAGGCTTCGGCCAGACGATCTCGCAGCCCTACATCGTCGCGCGCATGACCGAGCAGTTGCTCGCGGGCGGTCCCGTGCGCCGGGTTCTCGAAGTCGGCACCGGATGCGGCTATCAAACCGCCGTGCTCTCGCCCTTGGTCGAGGAAATCTACAGTGTCGAGCGCATCGCCGGACTCCTCGGA
>Ga0116226_10007076_pt1 | contig 10112 bp, 6 predicted proteins | sample S1TSphfallax_FD_89692 | JGI IMG/M metagenome (GOLD analysis project Ga0116226, IMG submission 89692) | Host-associated microbial communities from peat moss isolated from Minnesota, USA - S1T2_Fa - Sphagnum fallax MG | ecosystem: Host-associated > Plants > Peat moss > Unclassified | place: USA...
CATCCTACAAAATCAGCGTTCTTTCTTTTTACTTTTGCCTTTTTACTTTTGCCTTGTTGTACTACCCACCTCGGCTAGGTTTAACACTAGCTGTGTAGCTACTTTTGCAAAAAGACATCTCTGACAAAGTTGCTCCTCGCCGGAAATTGCCAAGACCGCACTTTGCGATTTTTTCCTCTTGATGTATCCTTCTTTTAAAGATGGGTTGTTCATCAAGAAATTGTTTAAAGTTATTCTTATTTTACCACAAATTTGTTGTCTGATAAATCATACAACTAGCTTTCATCCTCCGGCTTCTAGCCGGAGGTTCTCAGCATAGAACTGATAGCGATTTTGATAGTAAGCCAAAATTTGGTTAACTCGTTGCCGACTTTGTGAACCAGAGTTTGCTGTCCACGAGATGGACAAGCTACCAATTTGACTTTGATTGTAATCAAACTGTTGGGATGACTGGGGAATTAAATCCACATCTATCCCTTCGACTTGACGTAAATGAGCTGCTATCTCTCTATAGACAGCTAAAGGCAAACCAGCGAATTCAATTTTTTCTTTAGTCTCCATCTTTATGAAGCTCCAACATTTAAAGGATTTGATGGGGGCGTTGTCGCTGAAATAGGATTGCTGGCAGCAGATGTAGCTGATGGCGTTGAGTTGACAGGCGCTTCCCCTACCATTTTGGCAACTTCGATACCAAATTGTTCGAGAATTACAATCGGGTTGGAGCCTCCATTCATTTCAATCCGTTTAATCAGTACGCCATTGGCTAATCGCTGTCCCGCTTGCACATAGCGACTCGTTGGCTCATCCGGTACTTTGATAATTGCCTGCGGTTCCTTACTAATTAGAACTACACCAGTCACAACAACTGCCCTTGCTAACTCAGGTTGTGCTGGTGGTGGCAATACAGATACTAAAGCCGGGCTGGGGACAACTTGAGGCAAAAGTTTGGGCAAAAGTTTGGGCAAGACTGAAATCAAAGGAGGATTGACTTTTTTTGGTACAGAAGCAATATTATTTTTTTTCTGATTTAAAGCTACGTTGCTTGTTGGAAGTTTTCGGATTGCTAGCGTTGCAGTCGGTAGCTTAGGCAACACGGGAACAGGTCTTCCAGGTGTTGTAGATATTGCGGGAACCGTCTGCCCTAAAACTTCTGCAAACGGGTCAGTCCGGTTTTTTGATATCATAATTAACCGTGCCCGCTCTGTAGCATTAGTGGATTGAATCAAGCTAGCAGATGCAGGGTTAACTTGTGAAACCTCTTTGGCAGGTATCACTGGATTTTTAAAGGATTGAGCCGTTGGTGACGACTTTGCTGCTATTTTGGGAATCGGCGCCGGATTGATGCTTTGTTGTGCATCTTCAGAAGCACATCCAGCGATCGCTAAGGTTAAAATAGCTGCAATTGTAATGGTTGAATTTCTGCCCATGAGCTGTTCTCAAAAGCCATTGGAAAATTGAAAAGTGGAAATATACGTGCCTGAAATTTGTATCAAAGGCAAAGTATGTTCCCTTTATAACCTAATTTTTTACATTTCAAGGGTTATTTTTAGCACTAACAGTCCAGCATAACTCCGGATTGGTGTTTTGTAGTTAATCCTCTGCTACACCCATAAGCTGTTTCATCAAATCCAGACCTTTCTTGACTCTACGAGAAACAGTTACGACACTAATGCCCAGATGTTCTGCAACTTGTTTTTGTGTCAAATCTTGTAAAAACACGCATTCCAATACATCGCGGGTGCGTTGTTCGAGTTGAAGCAATGCCTGTTGCAAGCGAAGTTGGTCTTCTTGTGCCAATTGAAAACTGCGATAGTGTGGATCTGGAACCAATTCCCCTAAACAGGTAGAGCCTTCTTCTCCATCTTGGATTGGCACATCAAGACTCAAAGGAGCACGATTTATCCACGCTAATTTAATTTCTTGCCATTCGTTTGGAGAAATTTCCAGTGCTGTTGCTAATTCGGAGTCTGTTGGTTGCCGATTATGCTTTTCACGCCAAGAACGTGACACTCCTACTGCTTGCTGTTGCAGTGCTAACCATTTCCGAGGAATTCGCACGGTGACACCTTTATCTCGGAGATAGTGTTGAATTTCACCCCGAATATAGGGAAGAGCATAGGAACTAAAGGCATGTCCCTTGGAAAGTTCAAATTTTTCAATCGCTCTGATTAAACCCAAACATCCAACCTGGATCAAATCATCGTAGGTTTCATGACATTGATTCGTCCAGTAGTGAGCTTCTTTTCTCACAAGTCCAAAATTTAGTTTTACCAGTTGATTGCGAACATTTTCTGACCGAGATTGCTGATATTCTCGCAACAACTGCCAAATTTCATGCTTTAGTTCATTGGTGGCTGTGGTCGTCATAGCACCGTCTTTATTGAGTAAATTAACAATCAATTACTCACTTTTAAATTCAACTGCGATCGCACGAAATCAAAGACAATACCGCGCTATGTTTAATAGCAAATTCTATGAAAATAAGAAACTTTTTCTCAAAAAAAGAACTTCCATAGAGCTGCTTGACAATCGAGCAAAATTTAAATTTGTGAAATTGGTATTTTAGTTAGTTATTTATCTTTGGGATTATCTGTAGCTTTTTTAGAACTACATAGCAATAAAATATAAAATTAGTTACTAAATATCAAACCGAGATTTTACTTAACTTTAATTAATTAATAGTGAAGCTAATTCCTCTAAACAAAACAGCAGTAGTTGGATTTTTTTGGGATAGGTAAAACTTTGATTTACAGTAAAACTACGTGTCCATTGAACCGAGGTTTATCCAGAATTAAAAATTACTAATAATATTTAGAAAATAATCTGTATATTTACGGAAGCTAACCTATAAAATAGTGAGATGACTTTGTTGTACTGAGAGAAATACGGTTCAATTAATGCTTAACTCTTTTTTTCTTAACGCTATCTACCCCCCTGAAAAAGGCAGGGCTGTTTCATTCTTTCAAAGCCTCTTGAAAAGCTAGAGACAAGGGAAGGAAAAATTTTTCTCTTGTCTCTTTTCATCTCTGTAAGGCTTCTATGGGAATGAAACAGCCCTGAAAATGGGGGCAAAGAAGTTAACTTTTGTGATGAAACCTGATGCTTACAGAATTACTGTTCTGAATGCAAGTCGGTTATCTAACTCCAGAAAATCTAGCTACGAGTCGGTTCAACCCGTCCAAAAAATAGACCACGAATCTTGACTTCTTTAGGTTCGCCAGCACCTAAATCTGTATCAGATGGCTGTTCGCTCTCGAAAGTACCAGCAATTTCACCACTAGAGCTATCTACTTTAGCGATTTGCAGAGAAATCTTGCCATTAAGATTTTCAGCACGCTTGACGTTAGTGCGGGTAAGCTCTTCATCATCCGCTTGGGCAGGGAGAGCCACAGCATTATCGTAGCCACTGACGACACCACGACCTTTGGGATCTAGGAAAGCAGCACCACGATAGGAAGGAACTTTGAAGGTGCCTTCAAAGTCCGTGGAGGTGTTAATACTGCTTAAACTGGGTTGGGTTTGAGCAACCAAGTTTTTGATGGTGAAGAGGAAAGGGACTCGCTCACCACCAGGAAGTTGCACAGTGATGGCTTGGAAGTCAAGACCATCAGTTTCGGAAAAGGTCAGGCTATTATCTGAGTTTATTTTTAGGTTGCCTTGCACCTGGTCAATAGTGGAAGTGTATCTGGTCAACAATTTGCCAGCAACAAATTCTGCTTCTTGCCGTTTATTAGCAGGTTCTTCTTTGATGAAGAAGCTAGTTGGTTCTAAGCAAAGTTCTTTGATGGCATAAGACTGGCTAGAATCAATGGGAATGGAGCCACGGCTTGTTTCTGCTAGTTGGGGGCATTTGTTTGCCAAGCCAGTGCCGCGAATTTGGTCGTAAGTGAGTACATCTCTACTACTAGTAGCAGGTGCATCACTACAAGCAGTTATTAGCCCCAGGCACAAAGCCAAGAATGCAACAATTAAAGCACGATACCTCATGGTCAACCTCAATCTCAAAAATTAATATCTAAGTTGTAAAACTGCTACGTAAATTCTGGACATCCTTGGACATCCTTCCTTTATTTGACGTTGCTTGTCTCAAAGAGTGCGAAGAGGGGTGTCTGCTTCGCACTTTGCTTTTGCCAATTGCAAAAGCGGCATCGCCCAATTCTTTTTGTATCATGTATGTGACGCTACTACATACAGCCCATTGTTTGATGGGTAAATCAGCCAGATCATACGATTTTTTTTAACTCAAAATCAAAGTACTCTGATCTTGCCTTGATCGCATCTAGCTACCGTGGAGGCTATGCTAAAGGTTACTACGCTCTTTTAGGAGCGATCGCAATTGCTTTTAATAAAGATACAAATCTAGTTATATTCAACTCTTACTTAGACTAGTGAGGGGATACAAGGACGTAGTGAGTCTAGAAAAAACCATCTAAAAACCTACAGAAGGCTAATTTTCTTTACTTAATGTCTAGAGTAACTACTGGTAAAATAGGGGAAATTCAAAATCTCCGGTAAATTTGAGTTGACCTCATTTATACGGAAAGGTTGGCATGAACGATAACGAAAATCTGGAATCAGGGGAGTTGTCCTTTAAGTTGCAAGCGATCGCAACTGTGGTTTATGATGCCGTTCAGAGTTGTGAAGGCGATACTGTAGCTTTTTTGGCTTTGCTGCGACAATTAGAACTGTTACACCGAGAGATCCGGGATGGGGTTTTTCAAGAGAGTTTGCCTGTTAACCGTCGGCAACTGTACTCACTGCTGAAAGATATTGAGTCTGAGGGAGGCTGGCCTTACATTGAGCGCAGGAGACTACAAGCCTTTTTAGCGAATTTATCACAAGAGGCTCCCGCAGAAAATAGCCGTGAAGTTTTGGAGAGCGATCACTCCTTTGCTGATTAGCGAGAAAATTATTTTCTCGCTCTGAATTAACAATTTTGATCGCCTCATCAACCGCTAAACCAAGAGCGGTTGCTCATTGAGGCTTCAACTTCATTCGTAATTCATAATTCGTAATTTACAATTAAAAAAGCTTTTTAGCGGTTATGCCATCACAAAGAAGGCGATCGCGCTCTTCAAGATTGTGGTTGTGCTTGAGGTAATCACCCACCCAGTCGCAACCACGAACAAGCAGATCATCAAGATTTAAATTCCACAGAATTATCGTGTTGTCATCACTAGCTGATGCTAGTGTTTGACCATCTGGGCTAAAACTGACACTTAACACCGCACCTCGGTGCCCATTCAGACTTTTAATTAATTTGCCTTCACGGCTCCAAAGTTTCACTGTACTGTCCCAACTGGCGGCGGCGAGGAATTCACCATTGGGACTGAAAGTTACAGCATTGACGCTATCACTGTACCCCTTTAATAGAGTTTTTAACAACGTACCATCCCGTCGCCATAGTTTCACGGTGTTATCCCAACTGGCAGAAGCCAGCAACTCGTCAGTGGGACTAAAGCTAACACCTAACACCCAACTGTTATGGGGCGAAAAAGTTTTCAGCAAAGTACCATCCCGACTCCACAGTTTCACAGTTTGGTCATCGCTGGCAGAGGCTAAAATCTGACTATCAGGGCTGAAATTTACACTATTCACCCACCCTTGGTGTCCCACTAGGGTTTTGAGCAATTTGCCCTGACGGTTCCAGAGTTTTATCGTTTTATCTTTGCTAGCTGATACCAAAAACTGACCATCTGGGCTAAAATTCACGCTCATCACACTACCACTATGTCCGTGGAGAGTCATGATTAAAGTACCGTCAAGCCGCCAAAGTTTCACAGTTTTGTCATAACTCCCTGATGCCAGCATTTCACCTTTGGGGTCAAAACTGACACTAGGAACTTCATTTGTGTGCCCCGCTAAAGTTTTGTAAAGTCGGGTTTTAACCTCGCCATTACTGGTGTATCGTTGCCAGAGTTTTACAGTACTATCTCTACTACCAGAAGCTAGCATACGACCGTCAGGACTCCAGGCAACGCTCAAAACTCGCTTCTGATGCCCTTGAAGAATCAACGGTGTTGGGGCATCTAAACTCCACAGTTTCACGCTTTTGTCGAAACTTCCTGAAGCCAGCAATTTGTTATTTGGACTGAAAGCGATGCCGACAACAGCAGCACTGTGTCCTTTGAAAGTTTTGAGTAAAGTACCAGTAATATTCCAGAGGTTTATGGTTTTGTCTTGACTTGCGGAAGCTAACATTTTACTATCGGAACTAAAGCTCAGACTCCACACTGTCTTTTTATGCTGCCCTAAAGTTTTGTAAGGACGAAAATCAAAATCGTCTTTACTACTGTTATTTTCCCGGCGCCAAAGTTTCACTATCTTATCTCGACCTGCTGATGCCAAAAATTTACCGTCAGGGCTGAAAACAGCTATATTCACAGCCTGTTGATGTCCCTGCAAAGTTGTAACGAGGGTACCATCCCGTCGCCAGATTTTCACTGTTTTATCGTCGCTGGCCGAGGCGATAAATTGGCTATCTGGACTGAAATTTACCCAGTTAACCGATCCTCGATGTCCCCTCAGTACTTTTACTAAGCTACCGTCTTTACGCCAGAGTTTTACGGTTGCATCCTTACTGCCTGTAGCTAACAATTCGCCATCGGGACTGAAATTAACGCTATAAAGAGAATCTCCGCGCCCTTTCAGGTTCTTATATGGCTTAGGGTCAAATTCACCTGTAACCGCGTTTTTGTGCCAGATTTGCACTGTTTTGTCGATGCTGGCGGAAGCTAGGCTTTGACCATCAGGACTGAAACTTACACAGGTAACAGCATCAGTATGACCTTTGAGGGTTTGGAGTAAGGTACCGTCATCACGCCAAATTTTCACCATCTTATCTTGGCTACCTGATGCTAGAGTTTGACCATCTGGGCTAAAAGTCACTCCCCAAACAATATCAGTGTGCCCTTCTAAGCGGTTAATCTCCGTTACCCCATAAACTGCCTGTTGGAGGGCTGTCACCACTCGCATTCGAGTATCTGGTTGCACCATCTCTGCCTGTTTAAGTTCTCTCCAAGCCCGCAAACTTTCTAATAGAGCATCAAACTCTTTATTAGACGTAAATAAAGCTTCACTAGCAGCAGTGATTCCACTAATCCTCAAGTTGGTTTCACTATGTTCAGCTCGGAGAGTTTGGTGAATTGCGGCTCTTTTTTGCAAGTCAGCTTGCCACCATAATGCTGCTATTGTTCCCCCCATAATTGCTAGTACTGCGCCTGCTATCCGTGCTTCCCGCAGTCGCCGTTGCAATACCAAATTGAGTTGCTTTTGACTAAGTTGTTGGGCTGCTTCCGCTCTAGTTCTTTCGAGTTTGATTTTTTCTAATTCGGCGAGCATACCATAGTTGTTTTTTTGGCGAATTGGTTCAACTAAATAATCGTGAACTAGCTGGTAGCGATCGCCTAATTCTTCTCTGACTCGCAATATCAACCCCGAACCCACCAATATTTCTAAAATTAGTTCCCCAACTATGTCAAAGCTTGATATTGTATCTATATCATGATTATTAACTAATGTAGCCGCTAAATCAACTTTAGTTTTTAAAGGTCGTGTGCCCTTCTCATCAGTTAACTCGAATAATAATTTCCAACTTAACTCTTCATTCTCCTGACCACAGTCTTTGATCACTTCCCCAAGCCAGCGTTCCACCAATTTTGCCGAGCCACCGCAAAGCTTGTATTGTCCAAGGGTAGTAATGTTTTCTATTTGTAGTTGAGCGCCAACTATTTGTAATTCAATTGGATGTACTTCATCTAGTTCTCCTGTCAAATCCTGGACTAATCGGTTAATTAATTCATCACTCAGTTCATAATGTGAACGTTGAGTAAGACTGTGAATTATGGCTTTAGCATCCTGGCTAGAGAATTTTCCTAAATAGTAGCGAATATCCTTATCGAGAATATTTTTATTAATTACGCCTAAATCATATGCTCCAATACTATTTTTTTGGCTCAAACGTTCAAATTCTAACAAGTGATGTAAATAATCTTCTCTTAATGAAAGAATAATTTTGACAAATGAGATATTTAAACACTCACTAAAAAACTGGTAAAATTCTATTCTTTGCGTGCTAAGATTACTAACGAAAAAAAATTCTTCAAACTGGTCTAATATGATAATTATTGTATAATTGCGCTGGACTGCTAACCGAATTTTTTCTAGTAGTACAGTGGGTGTAGATTCAAGATTAACCGATATTCCTGTGTATGCTAGCCCTTTCTTTATACTGCTTACCAAGACTGTGAACCAATCAGTGTAAACAGACAAAACAATAGGTATAGGAATGCGTTCACCGATAACTTTTCCTTTGAGTGCTGGTACTAAACCAGCTTTGAGAATTGAACTTTTACCCACACCGGATGGCCCATAAATTACTGTGAGCTTGTAGTCAGCACGAGTAATTCTTTGAATCAAGCGATTGACATCTTGCTGCCGCCCAGAAGCAGATATTTCTGGAGCGATTTCTTCAGGAATAAACAGTACTTTGTGAGGTTCCAGTACTGGGTTAATTCTGGGGCATTGCGGCTGCAATTGACTTGCCCCAATGAAGGCACGAAAACCATACTGATGTTCTATTTGAATTTTTTCTTGCTTGAGCTTAAAGGCTTCTGCATAGTCATGGCGCTCAAAAAAGTAAAGCGATCGCAATTCCTCTAAAATCTCTAAATAAAGTGATGGCTGATGTTGTAGCTCACAAACTACCCTCGCCCATTCCAGGTTATTGATAGCTTCCTCTGACTCTCCTAGATGCCTCTGTGTACGTGCAAGCAAGAGCAGATACCAACTTTCTTGCCGTCGTGTTCGCAAAGCATTTCGTAGAGAAACCTCGGTTGCTTCTTCGGAGATAGAAAGTGCTGTATTCGCTAATTCATGAGCCAGTACCCAATTCGACTCAGAAGCCGCTACATTTGCCAAAAAGCCATAATTTTGAGCAACTTGTGCAGGAGTTCCGTAGATTTTATGTAGATTTAATGACTTTTGAGCTAATTTTTTTAAGTCATCCCAAGCTTGTAAACGTTGTAGCATTTCACAAGCAGGTAAAATAAATTTAGCAACTAAATCTTCTCTTTGTACTTCCTCCAATACCTCCAGGCATTGTTTAAACCACAATAGAGCGTGTTCGCAATAACTCCTATTACTATTATGGTATAAATCTGCCATCCGGTGATAGCACAGCCCCAGATGGAATAGTACTATTGCTTGCTTGAGTAAAGATGAGGGGGGGATAGAATGAGGATGTGAGAGACGTAAAGAAGAATTACTCTCCCACTCTGCTAGTCTCTTCGTTTCCTGCTGCCACAATGCTAGGCTTCTTTGATAATTGGCTAAAGCCCCATTAATTTGATCGTTGGCATATTTATCACGCCCTAAAACAAATTCTAAACTAGCTTCTAATCCTGGTGTTAATTGAACACCATATAGGCGCAACAAATCATTACGGGCTGATTCTATTTCGTGGCGGTGTTGAGACTTAGGATCTAAATCTAGGGAGGCATTAGATAAAAATGTTTCAGCACCTGCTTCTAAAACTTTGGCAAATAGAGATTCTGTCTCGTGATGGATTAAAGCAATTAAATCTGCTTTTGCCATTTCAAATTTAATAGTAGTTGCAGCCCAACTTTTAAAATCAGGTGCTAATCTGGACAGCAATGATGCCACTTCATCTTGTAGCCACAACACCACCGGAAATGGAAAAGTTGCGGCATAGATATCTCGTGCTTGGTTGATACCTGTAAGTAAGTTTTCTAGGTCGATCGCCGACTCAATACCGAAAACCATAACAGCAGATGGCAAAGAGTTTGTAACGACGGCAGATTTATCGAGAAATACTTCTGAGACTATTTTGTTGTGTAAAGAAGTAGTTGATGGATTAATAACGATTTTTCTGATATTGATATCTTGGGCAATGAAGCGAATATTTTCTAACATTAGCTCACGTAATTGCCCGTAATTACACCGAACTAAAATCAGGGCGAATTGACCTTCGGAAAGTGCGATCGCTCTAATCAGTCTTTGCAAAGTATGCTGATTTTCTTTTGTGTAGACGTGTAGCTGCTTGTCATTAGTCATTGGTTATGGGGCATGGGGCATGGGGCATGGGGCATGAG
>Ga0116226_10007078_pt1 | contig 10109 bp, 10 predicted proteins | sample S1TSphfallax_FD_89692 | JGI IMG/M metagenome (GOLD analysis project Ga0116226, IMG submission 89692) | Host-associated microbial communities from peat moss isolated from Minnesota, USA - S1T2_Fa - Sphagnum fallax MG | ecosystem: Host-associated > Plants > Peat moss > Unclassified | place: USA...
CGAAGAAATGGATATCTTCGTCATACCGAAGAAACTCCACACAATATTTGCACAAATTACAGCAAAACCAATCAGCCAAATCGCATAAAACTGCCAAAGCTCTGGAGCGAATGGGCCAGATTCATATGCAAGTTGAACAAAGCATGATGATGAAGATAATTCATACCCCAAATAGAGCCATAAGCAACCCCATATAGCAGGCACTGCGCGACCTAGCCAATTATCATACGGTCGAATGAAAGTGTCGCCGCCCGACGCGCCCCGTATGGTCTTCATTGATTCAACCGTTTTAACCATTGTCACCAAGCGCGACGATTGATAATGCTATCGATCAAAATACCGCGATAACGCTTGCGGATGATCATCGCAAGGATGGCAGCTGCGATGACAGAAGCGCAGAGCGTAAACAAATTCACGCCGCCACGATCAACAAAGGGAATCGTGCTCGAAATCATCGTCGCCGCATCGTAGCCGCCACGATCCAGTGTTGCGCCGATCACTTGTTCGCTATTGTTGATCGCATTGGTCATGTACAAACCCTTGCCGCTGGGGTGCAGGTACATTTTGCCGTCGCGCCAGACAAAGGAGAGTCGATGGTCGCCAATATCCGCAACGCCGACCACGTGACCGGCATTATTGATGGCGGTGGCGAAGCTGTCGCCCGCGCCGATCAATTTGCCCAGATCGGTCATGCGCTTACCATCGAAGACGAAGGCGTGCCAGCTACTATGATCCGCCATTTCCGATGCGCCGACGATCACCCCATTGTCATTGATAGCCGTAGCATTACTGGCGTTGCCGCCGAGCGTGCCGATATCGACCATGCCGTGTTCTGCATCGTAGAGGAAGGCATGACGTCCACCGTTCGCATTATCAGCAACGCCGACAACCTGCCCTTTATTGTTGATCCCGGTGGCGTAACTGATCTTGCCGCCCAAGGTGCCGAGGTCTTGCATGGCTTGGCCCGGTTGATGCAGGAATGCATGCCAATCGTCATTGAAGAGGTCGGCATAGCCCACGACCTCCCCGGCATTGTTGATCGCGCTGCCATGGCTATTTTTACCACCGAGCGTCCCCAAATCCTGCATGCCATTGGTTTGGCTATAAACAAAGGCATGCCATTTGCCGTTCGTCAAATTGGTGGAGCCGACGATTTCGCCTTTGTCATTGATACGGCTGGCTTCACTCTCCTTGCCGCCCAGCGTACCGAGATCAACCGGCTTGCCCTTCTCGAAATAAATTCCGTGTCGCAAACCATCCTTGTCCTCGAACACAGCAGCAACCTGCCCGGCATTGTTCATATCGTAGGCAATCGTCTGACCATGCGCGCGTGGGTAGATGTTCAGCGATTGCGTGGCGGCATGCGCCGCGCCGCACAGCGTGACGAGAAAAAACAGACCGATACCGATTTTCGAGACGCGAGACATTGGTTCTATTGCATCAACAGGTGATTGAGGGATTCACAAAATTACGAGATGCAACTATACAATGTTCCACTAGTGCTACGCCACTAGAACTCAGGCACGCTATCTACCGCTCTCCTTGGCACTAAGGACATCCAACCTCTTGGTGGGCAACCTTAGCAGGAGCAAGCGTTACACCAGTTTGAATTTGAATTTCCCGCTGAAGTTGACTGAGCGCAGGAAATTGATAACGTTTGCAATCTTCCACTTCCCAAGCATCACCAGTCAAAACATTGATCGAGTAATAACCAAGCACAGCCGTAGCACCAGCATCCGGCGCATCATAGGAAAGCGAGAAGTCGATGTAGCCTGGGCGATTGACTTCGCCATTGGGACCATGCAAATCATCCTCTATCACCATACCCGGCGCACTCAGATGATACTTCTCATGCTTCAATACCAAGATCAGAACTTGCTTCGCCTGCTCTTTGGTCAGCCCGGTCTTTGCAATGTCGCTCGGGTTCAGTGTCGTCGCGGCATGCGCAGTCAAATATGGGAGCGCCAATAATGCGCCGATAGTTTTCCTCAGATTTTGCATTGCAGACGAACCTTAACCATGCCGATTGCATCTGCGACCTTCTTTGCATAGTTCGTAGCCCCACCTGTTCTGGGATCACTTGTATTGAAATGCGCGCGCACCAGGGCTTGAGCGAATTCCATCGGATCGGTCTTCCCTCTCACGACGTCACCATAGCGTGCAGCGAAGGATTGAGCCGATAAGAGGAATGACGTGTATTTCGCCACTTTGACTTTGGCATTGCCCTTTGCTGCATCCTCTCCAGTTTGGAGTGGCGCAGGGGCATGCATGGAGAAATAGTTGAAATCCTCGTTGGCGATACGGCCTTCGCCATACTGGCTCTCGTGTGCAGCCAATCCAAGGATGTTTTCAGTGGGGACATTCAGCAATTTTGCGACAACCGCTGAATCGTGTTCATATTTTTGTACAAATTTAACGGCGGTAACGACGTTGCATGCGCTCATATCGATAATTTTATAGCAAGAAAATATGACAACTATAGCATTACTTAGATAAATCAGCTTTCATTGCTTGCGTTCATTTGATAACAAACCGAAGCACAAATAAAAAGCGCCCTCGTTTCCGAAGGCGCTTTGCAACTACAATCTGCTGCGAAAGGCGGCTATATATTTAATTGCTAAGTCGCCTACAGCTTCGACGCAATCAACTTACCCAGCACCGCGATACCAGCACGAATCTTTTCTGGTGGCACGGTCACGAAGCTCAAACGCAGCGTGTTGTGTTCAGGTTCGTTCGCATAGAACGGCGCGCCGGGAACAAACGCGATGTTTTGTGCAATCGCTTCGTCGATGAGTTTCGATGTGTCGATGTGCTTCGGCAGCGTGACCCAGATGAACATGCCGCCTTCTGGTCTTGTCCATGTCGCTGCTTTCGGGAAGTGCTCAGCCAGTGCATGCAACATGGCCTGGCATTGATCAGAATACAGCTTGCGGATGGTCGGGATGTGTTCATTCAGGAAGCCATCCTTGACGACTTCGTGCACAACCATCTGCGTCAATTGCGCGGTGTGCAAGTCGGTTGCCTGCTTCGCTTGTTCTAGCTTGCGTGCCAATGGTTGCGGCGCGACGACGTAGCCCAAACGGATGCCGGGGGTCAGGATCTTTGAGAACGAGCCCATGTAAATCACGCCATTCGGGTTCATGTTCAGCATCTTCGGCATCGGTTCGCCGCTGTAGCTCAATGCGCCGTATGGATCGTCTTCGATCAGCGGCAAGCCCATGCGTGCGCAGGTTTCAACCAGCTTGGCGCGACGCTCGATTGACAGTGAACGACCAGTCGGGTTCTGGAAATTCGGCAAGGCGTACAGCAGGCGTGCGCCTTGGCCGACGTCTGCGACTGCTTCCGGTACGACACCGTGATCATCAGTCGGCACGGAACCGAATTGCGGGCCATATACGGAGAATGCCTGCAACGCGCCGAGATAGCTCGGCGTTTCGACCAGCACCTTGCTGCCTTCGTCGATCAGCACTTTACCCAGCAAATCCAGCCCTTGTTGCGAACCGGATGTCATCAAAATCTGTTCCGGCACGATCTTCGCGCCATCAGTGGACAGCGAATTCGCGACCCATTCGCGCAGTGGCGCGTAACCATCGGTCGGGCCGTATTGCAGCGCGACTTTGCCGTGGGTGGACAGGACTTTATCGAAAGCCGCTTGCATGCGCTCGACCGGGAAGGTCGCAGGCGATGGCAGGCCACCGGCGAACGAAGTGACTTCCGGGCGCATCGTGACTTTCAGGATTTCACGAATGACTGAGCTTTGCAGCTTTTGTGCGCGCTGGGAAAATTGCCACTGAATTGGTGTTGGGTTTTCGATTTTCATACTTGTCTCACGTCTCACGTTGTTTGTGGCTTACTGCCACGGTTTCTGGCTCGCTTGTGGCTGCCATTGGAAGCACGACATTGGGTAAATGCCGAGCCGAATACAGATTACAGATGTCAAAAAATACGATTACGCGATCTCAGCGATCATTTCGATTTCAACGCAAGCACCAAGCGGAATCTGCGCCACGCCGAATGCGGAACGTGCATGCTTGCCCTTTTCGCCGAACACTTCACCGATCAATTCGGATGCGCCGTTGGTGACCAGATGCTGCTCGGTGAAATCGCCAGTCGAATTGACCAGGCTCATCAGCTTGACGATGCGTGTGACGCGGTTCAAGTCGCCGCCGCAGGCAGCCTGCAAGGTCGCGATCAGGTCAATGGCGATGGCGCGTGCAGCTTGCTTGCCTTCTTCAGTTTGCATGTTCTTGCCGAGCTGACCTGCCCATACCTTGCCGTCTTTCTTCGCGATATGGCCGGAGATGAACACGGTGTTTCCGGTTTGCACATACATCACGTAAGCAGCGGCTGGTGCAGCAACGGCTGGCAATTCGATATTCAAGGCTTTCAGTTTTTCGTAAACGGACAAGATAGGCTCCAAAGAAAGATTGCCAAGTCGGCTTTTGGCGGACAGGCGGGGTTAGTAGCGTTGAACCAAGGATTTTACCCCTAACCGCGTGCAGCTTCACGTTTTGGACTCACGGATTCACCGAGCGCCTGATCGGCATTTTCCTTCCCGTCAGCACAACGGCAATGATGGCGACAGCAAACAGCAGGTTGCGCCAGTCCAGCCCTTCGCCCAGCATCAGCGCGGCAGCAAGCAAAGTCAGAAATGGTTGCAACAATTGCACTTGTCCGACACGGGCGATACCGCCCAGCGCCAAGCCCTTGTACCAAAAGAAAAAGCCGATGAACATCGAAAACAACGAGACATAGCCAAACGCGACCCATGCTTTCGGCGATGCCGCGACGCCATATTGCAAGGCGATCCACATCGTGACTGGCAGCAGCAAGGGCATCGAGATGATCAAAGCCCAGGAAATCACCCATTGCCCACCCATCGCTTGCGACATGCGCCCACCTTCGGCATAACCTATACCAGCAGCCACGACTGCCGTGAACAAGGCCAAGTCAGCCAGCTTCAACGTGCCACCACCTTGCCAGACTGCAAAGCCGATGACTATTGCACTACCCAGCGCCGCGTTCAGCCAGAATCCGATAGATGGACGCTCACCGAAACGCAAGGCGCTGCATAGTGCAGTTGCCAGAGGCAGGATGCCGACTACAATCGCGCCATGCGACGCAGGTACGTAACGCATCGCCAACGATGTGAACAATGGAAAGCCGACCACACAGCCCAATGCAGTAATGATCAAGCCCGGCCATTGTGTTCGCGTCGGCCACGGCGCACGCAAGTGCCACATCAGCAATGCTGCAGCAAGCGATGCAACAACTGCGCGGCCCAGCGCGATGAAGATGGGGTTCAACTCTGCAACCGCCATCCGCGTGAACGGCAAGGTCAGGCTGAAGATCACGACGCCGATCAAGCCGAACAGCATACCCTTGGTTTCCTGCAAGTCCGCCTGCTTCATATGCGCCTCGTCATAACCAGATCGAGATTGCCGAATACACCGTCAGCACCACCATCACCGTGCAGAATATGCGCAGCCATTTCGGATCAGACAGATAACGTCGCAGCACCGCGCCTGTACCGGCCCAGACGCCGATACATGGCAGATTGACTGCACAGAACACGAGGCAGAACACGGTGACCGCCAGCCATACAGGCTGTATCAACGGCAGGAAAGCCGAAGCGCCGGTGATCGCCATGATCCACGCTTTCGGGTTGGCATACTGAAACAGCGCCGCGCCAATCAGGGTCATCGGTCGTGTCCGTCCATCGTCGCTACTGGCAAATGCCATCGCACGCATTTGCCATGCGAGATACAGCAGATAGGCCGAGCCGATGATTTTCAGGATCAGGTGAATCTGTGGCACCGCCATCAACAGACTGCCGATACCTGCTGCGCACATTGCCAGCAAAGTGCCGAAGCCAAACGTAATACCAAGCATGTGCGGAATCGAGCGCGCAAAGCCGAAGCGTATGCCCGACGACGTCAGCATGATGTTGTTCGGCCCCGGAGTGATCGAGGACACGAAGGCGAAGATCGTCAACGGCACCAGTGTTTGCAGCATCGTTATCATTGCTACCTCACTGTCGTTTCTTCTGCCAGTTCTGACCTCATGGCGCACATCGCTGCAGCACGCGCATGTATTTCGGTGGTGTCGAATAACGGTACGGCGCAATCTTTCTGACCAATCAGCATCGCAATTTCCGTGCAGCCCAGGATAATTCCGTGCGCGCCCTCATCAATCAGACGCTGGATGATGTCGCGATAGGCGATGCGTGCCTCGTCGCGCACGATGCCCAGGCATAGCTCTTCGTAGATCACGCGATGTACGGTGTTGCGGTCGTCGGCGTTCGGCACGATCGCTTCGATGCCATTTGCCATCAGGCGATTACGATAAAAATCCTGCTCCATCGTGAATCGCGTGCCAAGCAAGCCGACCTTCTTGAAGTGATGACGATAGATTTCATCGGATACAACATCAACCACGTGCAACAGAGGAACACCAGCAGCACGCTCGACCTGATCGGCGACCTTGTGCATGGTGTTGGTGCAGATGACAATGGACTCCGCGCCCGCCGCACGCAAACCTTTGGCTGCGCTCGTAAGCAATGCAGCGGCACCATCCCAATCTCCGGCATGCTGCAACTGCACCACTTCTGCGAAATCGACGCTGTGCAGCACGATCTTCGCCGAATGCAAGCCACCCAGCTTTTCCTTCACTGTTTGGTTGATGATGCGGTAGTAAGGAATCGTCGATTCCCAGCTCATTCCACCCAACAATCCTATCGTACGCATGCCATTACTCCTTGATCGAAAACTGGACGACAATGCGCCCGGTGTTGGTGTATGCTAATTGATATGACCGGTACAGTACCAGTACACTTCACCAATTAAATTTCGCGACTGTCATGCCAAAATGACCGATACAGTTAAAAAGCCCACACTGACCTTGGTGGAATCGCAAGTGTTGTCGCGCGACGGCGGTGAATCGCTGGTGGAGCAGATCGTGCGTACGATACAGTCGCGCATTGATGACAAGCTACTACGCAGCGGTACACGCATGCCATCGATACGGCAATTCGCCGAGCTGTATCAGGTATCGCGCTTTACGGTGGTGGAAGCATACGACCGCCTTGTGGCGCGTGGGATGCTGGAGTCGCGCCGAGGTTCGGGCTTTTATGTGCGCGATCATGCCCCCATCGTCGGGCATACAGCTCGCGTCACACCAACCAATGAACCGACATCGGCGCAGTTGGATGTCGTCTGGCTGGTGCGTAGCCTGTTCCGGCAAAACCCGTCGCAGAAAATGCCCGGTGCAGGTGTGCTGCCGAACTCGTGGCTGGATGGCGACCTGATCGCCAATGCAATACGTGCAGTCAGCCGCCAAAACACTGCCCTGTTGCTGCAATATGGAACACCGCAGGGATTCCTGCCGCTGCGCCAGCAGTTGCAACTGAAACTGGCGGAACTGGAAATCGCCGCGACACCGGAGCAGATTGTTACAACCGCTGGCGTCACGCAGGGATTGGACATCGTCGCCCGCCACTTCTTGCGCCCCGGTGATACCGTGTTTGTCGATGATCCCGGCTGGTTCCTGATGTTCGGCATGTTCGTTGCAATGGGTGCGAAGGTGGTGGCGATTCCACGTCAAGCCGATGGCCCGGATATCGCGCAACTGGCAAAGCTGGCAGCCTTGCACAAGCCTAAGTTATTCGTGATCAATTCGCTGTTGCACAACCCGACTTCGACCTCACTATCCGCACCAAAGGCATTCCAGATATTGAAGATCGCCGAGCAGCACGACTTCCATATCGTCGAGGATGATATCTATTGCGACATGCATCCCGGTAGCGCCGTGCAATCGGCAACGCGCATTGCAGCGCTCGATCAATTGCAACGCGTGATTTATCTTGGTGGATTTTCCAAGACGCTGGCGGCGAGTCTGCGCGTTGGCTTCATTGCCGCCACGCCGGATTTGGCTGTGCGACTGGCGGATCGCAAAATGCTGGCAGCATTGACCACGCCGGAAATCGGCGAGCGCGTGGTGTACAAGATTTTGTCCGAGGGCCATTACCGCAAGCACGTTGATCGACTGCGCGGGAAACTCGATGGCGTGCGCGACAAGTCGATACGGCTGTTGGAACGCATCGGCATGCGTGTCGATATCAACACGCCTGCCGGAATGTTCGTCTGGGCTGATGCGGGGTGCGATACCAACGTGCTGGCCGAAGCCGGGATGGCGCAAGGGATACTGGTTGCGCCGGGCTGCCTGTTTTCACCGAGTCAGTTGCCATCAATACGCACGCGCATCAACGTCAGTGCGATGTCCGATCCAAGCATCGTGAAATTCTTCGAGCGCGAATTGGAGAAGGCAGCAAAAACCACTCGCAGACCTTAATTCAAAACGTGGCACCATGCAACTCCAACACGATCTTGCCGCTGGCACTGCCGGTTCGCACTAGCTCGTGTGCCTGTTCCGCTTGTGCAAGCGTGAATCTACGTGCATCCAGACGCGGAATCAGCTTGCCTGCTTCAACCAGCTTTGCCGTCTCGGTGAGGATATGACCGTATGCTACGCGCCCTTCCCCAGTCAGTAAAGGACGCAACGTAAACACGCCTGCGTAACTGGCCGAACGGAAGGATAGCGGTGCCAACGAATGTGTACCCCAACCAAGTGAACTGGTGACGCGTCCAAATTGACGAACAGCCTGGAACGCTACATCAAGCGCACCGACACAGTCATAGACGACATCAAAGCCACGACCATCGGTGTACTCATTCACCCAGGTTTGCACTTCGCCAGTGCGGTCAATCGGGCCTGCGCCGATGGAGCGGATATAGTCCGCCGAACTGGCCTTATCGACACCGAAGGTTTCCGCCCCAAGCGCACGTGCAAGCTGCAACGCGACGTGGCCGACGCCACCGGCAGCACCGATCACCAGCACCTTGTCGCCCGGCTGCACGTGCGCAATATCGACGATACCTTCCCATGCAGTAATCGCCACCAGAGGCAAGGCCGCCGCTTCGCGCATCGACAGATTGGACGGCTTTTTCGCCAGCAGCCGTGCATCCACAGCGGCGAATTCCGCCATTGATCCCTGTACGCCTGCCACACCGCCAGCCATTGCCCAGACGGCATCACCCGGTGCGAAATCGGTCACGCCTGCACCGACGTGATCTACCGTTCCTGCCAAGTCCATGCCGAGTACGGCAGGCAAAGGATGCCGTGCGTGTGCAGCGGCACCGGCGCGGATTTTGGTGTCGAGCGGATTGATGCCACTGGCGTGGATGCGCACCACCACTTCGCCGGGTGCGGCCAGCGGCATAGGCATTTCTATTGTGCGAAATGGGGCATTGGGTGCATCAACGATCAATGCTTGCATGGTCTTGCTGGTCATGGTGTTCTCCTGAAAGGTCATATGGGACATTCTAGAGTCAACATAGATGCATGAAAACTCCCTATAATTGCATTACATCCATGCAAAAATGAATGAGTAAATCGATATGGAATGGAGTGACCTACGTATTTTTCTTGCCATTGCCCGTGAAGGCAGCCTGGGAGCCGCCGCCCGCGCACTGGGTCAGACGCAACCGACGATGGGGCGACGTCTGAAGGCGCTTGAACAACAGGTCGGACATGTACTGTTCCAGCGCACGCAACATGGCTTCATCCCTACCGACGAAGGGCAGGCTTTACTGATTCATGCGGAGCGCATGGAAATCGAAGCACAGGCAGCGATGCGGGAGCTTTCCAGCGCAGAAACACAGTTATCGGGCTTACTGCGTGTGTCGTGCTCCGACTGGTTTGGCGAGATATTGCTGACGCCGGTGATCGCGGAATTCAACCAGCGCTATCCGGGCGTAGTTATCGAATTACTGACCGATCCGCGTCTATACAGCCTTCCGCATCGGGAAGCAGACTGCGTCATGCGCATCCTGCCATTTGATGATCCTGATGTCGTCAGCAGAAGCTTGCTGCGCACGCAATATGCAGTGTATGGCAAGCTTGGGCAAGCGCCGCTCACTCCCGGCGATGGGCGTGGAAGTCGCCTCGTGCTGATGGATACTGCATTTGGCAACATGCCCGATGTGGACTGGATGACCCGCCTGCTCCCCAATGCCACCATTGCTGCACGCAGCAATAGTCGCCTCACGCAG
>Ga0116226_10007079_pt1 | contig 10108 bp, 9 predicted proteins | sample S1TSphfallax_FD_89692 | JGI IMG/M metagenome (GOLD analysis project Ga0116226, IMG submission 89692) | Host-associated microbial communities from peat moss isolated from Minnesota, USA - S1T2_Fa - Sphagnum fallax MG | ecosystem: Host-associated > Plants > Peat moss > Unclassified | place: USA...
GCAAGGCGCCGCTTGGGTGCAGGGCGGGCGCGTGTCCGTCAACGGACGCGTGGTGCGCGACCCGGAGTTCCCGGTGCGTCACGGTCAGGATGCAATCACCGTGGATGGCCGGGCCACGACGTCCGCCAAACGGCGCGTCATCATGCTCAACAAGCCGCGCGGCCTGCTCACTTCGACGGCGGATGAGAAGGGCCGTGACACCGTTTACCGCTGTCTCGAGGGCTCCGGCCTTCCCTGGCTCGCACCGGTGGGCCGCTTGGACAAGGCGAGTGAAGGCTTGCTGCTGTTCAGCAACGATCCGGTCTGGTCGGCTCGAATTACCGAACCGCGGTCCGCGGTCGACAAGACCTATCATGTGCAGATCGATCGTTTGCTCGATGAGCGGCTGCCCGCCGACCTCGAGAGCGGGATCGTAGTCGATGGCGATCGGTTGGCTGCCAAGAGCGCGCGCTGCCTGCGCCGCGGCGAGAAGCACGCATGGCTGGAAATCGTCCTCGACGAGGGACGCAATCGGCAGATACGCCGCCTGCTCGCGGCACGTGACGTCGCGGTGCTACGCCTGCTGCGAGTGGCCGTGGGCTCGCTGCCGCTGGGCGACCTCGCCCGGGGATGCTGGCGTGAACTCAGTGAAACCGAAATCGAAGCACTGGAAAACTAGTCAGGCGCTTTTCTTCCGGCCATGCAGACGCGCCACCAATTCTGCCTCGCCGCTGCTCAAGCCGAATTGCGCCGCCAATTCGTCGGCGTCGCCGCCACTGCGCGCGCATTCGATCGCTTGATCCAGCGATAACGTCACCGAGCTCGCCGGACCTCGCGACTCGACCACATCGACGCGCTCCGCGACATCCGAATACTCGTGTTCGACGCGCTGCACGCGGCGGCCCGTACGCGCGCTGATGGAGGCCACCAGCGCCACTTCGCGGCGCAAGGCCTCGACGGTCGACTCGAGGGATTCGGAACGCGCCTGCCAACGGCGCAGGTCATGCACGGCCATCACGGCCACGGCCAGCGCACAGCCGGCGCTGCATAACCCGAACACACTCAAGACAACGGCCCAAGTCACTCAGGCATACTCGTCGATCAACGACTTCGGGGGCCGCGCACCACCCGCGGGCGAGCCGATTGTCCGAGGATCTGCGTTCTTTGTTGAGCCGCCGCGTTGCCGCTGCTGCGGCGCGTCATCCTTGCGGCGTTGTTCATCCATCGGCAGAGCCGGATACAAACCTGAATTGCTCAAGCGGTCGACTTCGCTCATGGCAACCTCACCATCTGATGGGCCGTGCATCCTTACGCGGGTGCACGCATCCATGCAACATAAGCACGATACGCGCCTCGCCGCTTCGCTTCCATGTTATTCGTGCGCGGGCGCCGGCGCTTTGTGTTCGCTCGCTCCCGGCCAGACGAGTTCCACCGGACCAATATGCTGAGCCGGCGCCTGGGTTGGCTGCGCGGCCGACTGCGTCGCATCAGCAGGCGTCCCGTCCGCCGGCTTGGTCAGTACCGTCTTGTTCAATTCCCCGGCTTGCACTCGCCACAGCAGCCGATTCGCGGCGCTACCCGAATCCGCAGTATTGACGCCGGGTGCCGCAGTTTCCGGCGTGTCTTCGGTGGCGCGCGCAGTCACTGCATTCCCAGGCGACACTTCCTCCAAGACCAGCACGGCCACGCGGCGGTTGGCATTGCGCCCCACGTCCGATGCGTTCGACTCCCGCGGATGGAATTCGCCGAAGCCCACGATCTCGAGTCGCAACGGATCGATGCCGGCCTTGGTGAACTCATGCACCACGCTGGCCGCGCGTGCCGCTGACAATTCCCAGTTGGAGGGAAATGCTGCAGTGCGAATCGGACGGTTATCGGTGTGGCCCTCGACACGGATCGGATTTGGAAACGGCTTCAGCACTTCCGCCAGCTTGTCGAGCACCGGTTCGGCCGCGCTGGAAAATTCGCTGGCCCCGCTCGGAAAAAGAATGTCGGTGTTGATCTCGATTTCCAGCCACATGTTCTCGCGCCGGACCGTGACCATTTTGGCGTCGATCAATGCCTGCATGGCGTTTTGCACCTGCCGCTCCATGCGGATCAACGCGCCCGGCAGATCTTCGCCGCGCGCACCTGCCAGGGCTTCGACGGTCGGATCGCGCGGGTTCGCGTCTCCGCCCGGCGCGTTCTTGCCGTCCTGCTTAAGCTTCATCAACACGGTGGGCGAGACTCCGGTCAAAGCCTTGTCGCCGCCCTTGCCCGGGCTCTTGTCGCCGATGTTCACCGGCTGCATGCTCTTCGGCGCGCCGTGAAAAGCCGCGATCATCGAATCCGACAGCACGCGAAATTTCCCCTCGTTCACCGAGGACATGGCGTACATCACGGTGAACAATGCGAACAACAGGGTGACGAGGTCGCCGTAGGGAATGGCCCAGGCTTCCGCGTTCACATGCTCTTCGTGCTTCTTTTTTCGGGCCATATCAGTGGTGAAAATAGCCCTGCAGCTTGGCTTCGATATTGCGGGGATTCTCACCCTGCGCGATTGCGATGATACCCTCGATGACCATGGTTCGGACCTGGGTCTGGCCATGAATCACGGACTTCAATTTATTGCTGAACGGCAGGAACAAGAGATTCGCGAAGGCGATGCCGTAGATCGTCGCGATGAACGCCGCCGCGATGCCATGACCCAGCTTGGAAGGGTCGGCAAGGTTCTGCATCACGGCCATCAATCCCATGACGGCGCCGATGATGCCGAGCGTGGGCGAATAGATGCCCATGGCCTCGAACACCTTGGCGGCCTGGTTGTCGAAATGCTCCATCGTGTCGAGTTCGATTTCCATGCTGGCGCGAATCGCCTCCGGCTCGCCGCCATCGACCAGCGACTGCAGGCCTTTTTTCAGGAAATTATCCTTCTCGCCCTCGACCGCCGATTCCAGGCCGAGCAACCCCTGCTTGCGCGCGATATTGCTCCACTCGACGATTTTCTCGATGATCGCCGTGGGATTGTTTGGCGGCGGCATGAACACCCATACCACGATCTTCCACGCACGCAAGAAGGTTGCCATCGGCGTCTGCACCAGGCTCGCGGCCAGCGTGCCGATCACGACGATGACGAACGCAGCGCTGCCGACCAGGGCGCCGGCGCTGCTGCCCTTGAGGATGGCGCCGCCGATGATCGCGACCAGCGCGAATACAATGCCGATGATGCTGAGGATATCCATGAGGTCAGCCTGGCGTTAACCACTCCGCAAGCCGCGCGCGTAAACGAACCAGCGCCTGGCCATGAATTTGACACACCCGCGATTCGGACACGTCGAGCACCGAGCCGATCTCGCGCAGGTTCATGTCCTCGTCGTAGTACAGACTCAGCACCAACTTTTCCCGCTCCGGCAGCACGTGGATGGCTCCCGCGAGGGCATCCCGGAAGCCGGCATCCTCAATCTGGGCGAACGGGCCGGGTCCTTCGTCGCGCACGTGATCCGCGGGACTGGACTCGTCATCGTTGGCACCCATCTGATCGAAACTGAACACCCGGCAACACGCCGCGTCCTGTACCAGCTTGTGATACTCCGCAATAGTCACGCCGAGACCTTCGGCAATGGCCGCCGGACTTGCATCCTGCCCCTCGGCGTTCTCGATTTTGCGGATGACGTCCGCCATTTCGCGCATGTTGCGGTGCACCGACCGGGGAGTCCAATCGGACTTGCGCACCTCGTCCAGCATCGCGCCACGAATGCGTATGCCCGCATAGGTTTCGAAGTTGGCGCCCTTGGTGGGCGAGTAATGTTTCGCCGCGTCCAGCAGGCCGAGCATGCCGGCTTGAATCAAATCATCGACCTCGACATTGGGCGGCATGCGGCTGACCAGATGATAGGCAATACGTTTCACCAGATCGGCATGCTTGATCACCAATTCATGTTGCGGCACCTCGCCCACGGGCAAATCGTCGTCCGCAGTCGGCCGCGCTTTGCGATTCGGCGTGTTCGAGTAGCTTGTGCTTGCTCTCATTGCAATACCGTAGAAGGAGCGATCCGGGCCCCCACCATGCGTTCAACGAAGAACTCCAGGTGACCTCGCGCACCTTGTGGCGCAGACCATTTATCGGCCTTCATCGCCAGATTCTTGAGCGCCACGGACGAAATTGATGCGGGGTACGCCTCGACCACCGCGGATTGGAGTTGCACTGCACGACGGAGATAATCGTCGAACGGCACCGAACCGGCGAACTCGAGTGTCACATTGAGAAATCGGTCACAGACCTTGGAAATTTTCTTGTATAAGTCCGGTCCTTCGCCCGAGTGACGCGTCTGATTCGCCAGAATCTGAAAGCGCTGCACGCCATGTTCACGACTCAGCACCTTGATGAGCGCGTACGCGTCGGTGATCGATGCCGGCTCGTCGCAGACCACGACCACGACATGGTGAGCCGCCTGGCTGAACGTCAGCACGCTGTGATGCAAACCGGCGGCGGTGTCCACCACGAGGACTTCGACGCGGTGATACAGATCGCTGAACGCGCGGATGATGCCTGCCTGCTCGGATTCGCTGAGATTGGCCATGTGCTTGATGCCGGATGCGGCGGGCACGATCTGCAATCCATGCGGACCGGTGACGATCGCCTCCTCCAGCGTGCACTCGCCCTTGACCACGTGTCCCAGATGGAAACGCGTGTGCAGGCCGAGGATCACATCCACGTTGGCCATGCCGAGATCGGCATCGACCAGCATCACGTCCCGACCCTGCGCGGCGATCGATACCGCGAGATTGGCAGACACGGTCGTCTTGCCGACGCCGCCCTTGCCACCCGTCACCGCGATGACCTTGACCGGACGCGAGGAATTGAGCTCCTCGATCGTTTCTGCCTGGCTTCTGCTGAGTCTGGTATCACGCATGGGCGGACGCTCGGCCAAAGTTGCGCGCCAGATAACCGTCGTTGGCGCGCGGCGGCGCGCTCTCCTTCAGTTTCATGGCGATGCGGATGAACCACACCTTGCGCCGGTGGGCGGAATGCAAGTCCTCCGGCACACGCTGCCCGGTGCACAGGTAGGCGATCTTGAGCTTGTGCCGCAGCGTGGTTGAAATGACCGCGCCCAGGCTGGCCGCCTCGTCCACCTTGGTCAAAATACAGGCGGCGGGATTGACGCTGGCGAACGAGCGGACGATTTCCTCGAGCGCGTGGCCCTCGCCCTGTGCCGGCAGCGTCAGCAGCACCCGCGCGCGCGCCGCGCCGAGTTGCAATGCGGCAAGCTGCTGTGACAACCGCACGTCCCGCGGACCCATGCCTGCCGTGTCGATCAGCACCAGGCGCTTGGACTTCAATCGCTCGAGCACCCGCGCCAACTCCTTGCCGCTGTTCGCCACGTGCATGGGCGCTCCCAATATTCGCGCGTAGGTCATGAGCTGTTCGCGCGCGCCGATGCGGTAGCTATCGGTGCTCACCAGCGCCAGATCATCGGGCCCGTGTTCCATGCACCAACGCGCGGCGAGTTTGGCGATGGTCGTGGTCTTTCCGGCGCCGGTGGGACCGACCAGCGCGATCACGCCTTCGTCCGGTGTGCGCAGATTCTCGACCACCGGCAGATGTCTGACCAACATCGCGAGCGGAATGTGCGACGGATTCTCCAAGCTGGTGCGGGTTGGCGTGAGACTGGCGAGCTGTCTGGCCACATCCGGCGCAATCTCCATCGCCGAGAGTTCCTCGAGCACGCGCGCCTGCAGCGGATCGCGCAACCGCTTCTCGTTCCACGACATGTGCGCCAGTTCGCCCTGCAACATCTCGCGCAGACTCCGCACTTCCTGCTGCATGGCCAAAAACAGACCGGAGTCCTCGATGTTCGGCGGCGGCGCCTGCGCCGGAATCCGCGCTGCCTTGGACGGGCCCGCGGCCGGCGTGAGGACCGCGACCTGTGGACGAGGCGCCGGCGGCACGCTCGCGGGGGCTTGCGGCGCGAGCGCCGCGGCTTGCTGCACCGCAGGCTGCACGCCTTGCGGTACGCCTCGGGGCGCCGTTCGGGGCGCCGTTCGTGGTGCCGCGACCATTGCCGCTCGCGACGGGGCTTGCTTCACGGGGGCGATGGGCGTGCGCCGGATGCCGGCACCGGCGAACAGCGCCTCGTCGTAATCGACGGCCGCGATCACTTCGATGCCTTCATCGATGCGTCGGCTCGACAGGATCACGGCGTCGGGGCCCTGCTCTGCGCGCACTTCCTCGAGTGCTGCACGCATGCTGACGGCCAGGTAGCGTTTAATCTTCATTTACGTCTCCTGAATCAAGCAGTTCATCAGCGTCCGACCGCGGCAATCACGCGAATGCGTCGGTTTTCGGGGATTTCGTTGTACGCGAGCACGGACAGGGTGGGCGTCGAGTAGCGCATCAAGCGCGCGACCCACGGCCGAATCTTCGGTGCCACCAGGAGCACCGCCGGCTCGCCGGCCGCTTCCTGGCGGCGCGTGCTGTCGCTGAGCGCGGTCTGCACCCGGTCGGCGAGGCTGGGTTCGAATCCCGGCGAGTCGCCGCCGCCGGCCATCGAATCCTGCAACAGCTGTTCGAGCCCCGGGTCCAGCGTGATGACCGGCAACTCGTCGCGCAGGCCGCCGATGTTTTGCACGATGCTGCGGCCCAAGGCGATGCGCACCCCGGCGACCAACGCCAGCGGATCCTGGGTTTTCGGCGCGAGTTCGGCGAGCGCTTCGCACACCGTGCGCAGATTGCGGATCGGCACGCGCTCCAACAGCAGGTACTGCAGCACCTTGACCACGACGCTCATCGGCAGGAGCTTTGGCACCAGATCTTCGATCAACTTGGGCGCGGTTTTCGCGAGGCGGTTGAGCAACTGCTGCACTTCCTCGTGCCCCAGCAACTCGTGCGCGTGCGACTGCAGGAGATGACTCAGATGGGTCGCGATCACGCTGCTGGCGTCGACCACCGTGTACCCTTGCGCCTGCGCCTGCTCGCGCCGCGACTTGTCCACCCAGATGGCGTCGAGGCCGAACGCCGGGTCCTTGGTGACCGCACCCGGCAGAGTGCCCGACACCTGGCCGGGGTTGATGGCCAGTTCCCGGTCGGGGAACACTTCGGATTCGCCGACCGGCGCGCCCAAGATCGTGATGCGGTAAGCATTCGGACCGAGTTCCAGGTTGTCGCGGATGTGTACCGCCTGCACCAGGAAACCCAATTCCTCGGACAATTTCTTGCGCACGCCCTTGATGCGCCCCATCAATTCGCCGCCCTGGTTGCGGTCGACCAGCGGAATCAAGCGATAGCCCACCTCGAGGCCGATCAGGTCCACGGGCTCCACGTCGTCCCACGACAATTCTCTCTGTTCCAACGGCGTCACCGGTGTCGGTGCCGGCGTAGTCGCCGCCTGTTTCTGCAATTGCCGTTGCTTGCTCAAAAAATAGGCGCCCAGGCCGCAGGCCAACGCCATGGAAAGGAACACCAGGTTCGGCATGCCCGGGATGACGCCGAGCAGACCGAGAATGCCCGCCGTCACGCCGAGCGCGCGCGGCTGACCCAGCACCTGCGACATGATCTGCTGACCCATGTCGTGGGACCGCGAGACGCGGGTCACCAGAATGGCCACGGCCACCGACAACAGCAGCGCCGGAATCTGCGCGACCAAGCCATCGCCGATCGTGAGAAGTGCATAGGTCTTGCCGGCGTCCGCCAGCGACATGCCATGCTGTGCGGCACCGATGATGGTGCCGCCGAATAGATTGATGAAAACGATGAGGATGCCGGCGATCGCATCGCCGCGCACGAATTTGCTGGCACCGTCCATCGCGCCGTAGAAGTCCGCCTCCTCGCGCACTTCCTGCCGGCGCACGATGGCCTCCGCCTGGGTGATGATCCCGGCATTCAAGTCCGCATCGATGGCCATCTGCCGGCCCGGCATGGCATCCAACGTGAAGCGGGCGCTCACTTCGGAAATGCGGCCGGCGCCCTTGGTGATGACCACGAAGTTGATGATGACCAGCACGACGAACACCACCATGCCCACCGCGTAGTTGCCGCCGACCACGAACTGCCCGAACGCCGCGATCACGTGCCCCGCGGCATGCGCACCCGTGTGCCCGTTGATGAGCACAATGCGGGTCGAGGCCACGTTGAGACCGAGGCGCAGCAGCGTCGCGCCCAACAGCACCGTCGGAAACGCCGCGAATTCGAGCGCGCGGCGCACGTAGATGACGGCCAGCAGGATGATGAGCGACAGCGAGATGTTGAACGTGAACAGCACGTCGAGCAGAAACGCCGGCAGCGGCAGCACCATCATCGCAATGATGGTCATCACCAGGAGCGGCACGCCGAGTCCGTTGCGCGCGAACTCGCCGAACGTGGCCATGGCGGCGCGTCCGTTCATAGGTCACCGTACTCATTGCCGACGGTGGGATTCGGACGCGCAACGCGCGCGGCGACGGTCGGATTCAGCGTGCGCACCCGGAAGATGTAGGACAGAACCTGGGCGACGGCCACGTACAGGCCGGCCGGGATCTCCTTGTTGAGATCGGTCGACTTGTACAACGCACGCGCCAGCCTGGGCGATTCGAACACCGGTACGCGATGCTCCTGCGCGATGCGGCGAATGTTGGCGGCGACCAGGTCGACGCCCTTGGCGAGCACGCGCGGCGCACGCATGTTTTTCGGGTCGTACTTCAGCGCCACCGCGAAGTGAGTCGGGTTGACGATGACGACGTCGGCCGTCGGCACCTTGTGCATCATGCGGCGGCGCGCCAGCTGCTGCTGCATCTGGCGGATGCGCTGCTTGGTCTCGGGCCGGCCATCCGATTCCTTGGCCTCGTCGCGCAGTTCCTGGCGCGTCATGCGCAGCGCCCGGTTGAACTGGAACAGCTGCAGCGGTACGTCGACCATCGCGATGATGGCGAGCGAGGCGCACAGCCAGACGAAGGACCAGCTGAGCAGGCCGGTACCCCGGCCGATGGCGGCGCGCGGCGCCATGTGGCCCAAGGCCATCACGTCCTTGAACAGCCACGACACGATCGCCGCGCACACGCCGCCGATGACGATGCACTTGAGCAGCGCCTTGCCGAGTTCCGTCACGCCGTGCAGGCCGAACAGCCGGCCAAGTCCGGCCATCGGACTCAAGCGCGTGAAGTCGGGGATCATCGCCGCCGGGCTGAAATTCCAGCCGCCGAGCGCCACCGAGGCGAGCAGCACCAGCCCGATCAATGCGCCGAAGATGGGCAACAGCCCCAGCAGCGCACTGACCGCCGCATCGGCGAGCGAGTGGCTGAGAAAATCGGCCGCGTACAGCCGCTCGGGATCGATCGACAGCGACATGACCATGATGTGCGACATGCGCGCCGTCAGCGTCCCGCCGATCGCGATCAAGGTCGCACTGCCGCCGATCATGGTCGCGAAGTTCACGAGCTCGCGCGAGCGCGGCACCTGGCCCCGCTCACGTGCCTCCTGCAGGCGGCGCGCCGAGGGTTCTTCGGTCTTTTCTGCACCGGATTCGGATTCGGCCGCCATCAGTGCGCTCCTGCCGCGGGCGTGTCGACCAGATCGACGACCGCGCGCAACGCATCGTCGATCAGGGTCGAGATGCCGGTCATGATCCCGCCGAGACCCACCATCAGCACAAAGAAGCCGCAGATCAGCGTGATGGTGAAGCCGATGCCGAACAGATTGAGCTGCGGGGCCGCGCGCGTCACCACCCCGAGCGCCGCATTGACGATGACCAGTGCGACCACGGCCGGCAGTGCGATCAAGAGGCCCGTCTCGAAGATACGCGTGCCCCAGGTCGCGACCGCCACCAGGAAGTTCTTGTCGAGGTTCGCCGACCCGATGGGCAGCGTTTGAAAGCTGTTGGCCAGCGCCCCGAGCAGCAGCAGATGGCCGTTGATCGCAAGATACGCGAGGGTGCCCATGATCATGAACAGCTGGCCGAGAACGGGGACGCTCGCGCCCCGCTGCGGATCCACCAGGGTGGCGAAGCCGAGCCCCATCGTCATGGAAATCGTCTGCCCGGCGAAGGTGAGCGACTCGAACGCCAGTTCCATGACCATGCCGATGGAAATGCCGATCAGAATTTCCTGCACGGCGATCAGGACGCCGGCGCCGGAGAAGATCGACAGCGATGCCGGCACCGGGGCGAGCGGCGCCACCAAC
>Ga0116226_10007080_pt1 | contig 10108 bp, 8 predicted proteins | sample S1TSphfallax_FD_89692 | JGI IMG/M metagenome (GOLD analysis project Ga0116226, IMG submission 89692) | Host-associated microbial communities from peat moss isolated from Minnesota, USA - S1T2_Fa - Sphagnum fallax MG | ecosystem: Host-associated > Plants > Peat moss > Unclassified | place: USA...
GCGTCGCTTTTTACAAAAAGCGACCGCTTACTTCCTACTCAAACCTTGGATCCGCCACCCTCGCCGCGGTCAGCACGTCCACACTTGCCGCCCCCGCCTCCAGCAGCGCCCGCGCGCAGGCATTCGCCGTCGTGCCGGAGGTCATCACATCATCAATCAACAGCACCCGCATTTCCGCCACCGTGGCCCCCCGGCGGAGCAGAATCGCATCCGCCAGCTCCGCCTGGCGCGCCGCCAGGCCCATGCGCGCCAGCGGCGCCGTTGGCCTGGCGCGGACCAGCGCATCGGCCAGGCACGGCACCCGCACCAGCCGCGCCAGCTCCCGCGCCAGCAGCGCCGCCTGGTTATACCGCCGCGCGCGCAGCCGGGAGGGATGCAGCGGCACCGGCACCAGCACATCGGCCCGCGCCAGCATCTGCGCCCCCGGCCGCAGCATCATCCGCGCAATCCCGCGCACCGCCTCCGGCCGGTCGGCATATTTGAACGGCAGGATCACCCGCTGCGCCACCTCGTCATAGCGCAACGCCGCGCGCGCCTGGGTGAAGCACGGGGTGAGCGCCTCGCAATGCGCGCATTGCCCGCCGGCGCCGGCAGCGCCCCCATGCGGCAGCGGCACCCCGCATTGCACGCAATGCGGCGCGGAGACGAAATTCGCCGCCCGGAAGCAGGGCAGGCAGAACAGCCCGTCATCCTCCACCGGCGTGTCGCAGGCGAGACAGTTGGGCGGCAGCATCGTATCAAGGATTCGGCGGACCAGGGGGATCATTTGGAAGCGATATTCGATGGGCACGCCGTGCGCCGGCACCGCGACCGCGCGGCGGCGCGGATCGGCGCGGTTGCCCCGGTGCTGGCGGAGCTGGCGGACCGCTTGCTAGACCGGCTGGAGGATACAAGCCGGCGATTTGAGGCGGCGCTGGATTTCGGCGGCCGCGGTGCCGTGGCGCCCGCATTGCTGGCGCGCGGCATGGCGGTGGACTCCGCGGATGTCTCGGCGCCCATGGCGGCCCTTGCCGGCGGCAGGCCGATGGTGGTGGGGGCGGAGGATTTCGGGCTTGGGGTCGCGCGATATGATCTGGTGGTCGCGCATTTCTCGCTGCATTTCATCAACGACCTGCCGGGCGCGCTCATCCAGCTCCGCCGTTCGTTAAAACCCGAGGGCATGCTGCTGGCCAGCATGCCGGTGCTGGGCACGCTGGGAAGCCTGCGCGAGGCGCTGCTGGCGGCGGAGGTGGAATGCACCGGCGGCGCCAGCCCGCGGGTTTCGCCCTTCCCCGAGTTGCGGGACTGCGCCGGGCTGCTGCAGCGCGCCGGCTTCGCGCTGCCGGTGGCGGATGTGGAGGAGGTGGAGCTGCTATACGCCAACCCGCTGGCGCTGCTGCATGAGCTGCGCGATGCCGGCGAGACGAACGCCGTGCTGGCCCGCAGCCGCCGCTTCGCGCCGCGGGCGCTCTTCCCCTCGGCGCTGGCCAGGCTACCCACGCGCGACGGCCGCGTGGTGGCGACATTGCGCATGGCCGTGCTGACGGGGTGGGCGACGTAAGGAAGTAAGCGGTCGCTTTTGAAAAAGCTCCGCAAAACTTTTTTGCTCCCGGGGGACGTTCCAAGATCCCGTGTAAAGGTTATAAAATTTTTTTGCGGAGCTTTTTTTTTAAAAAAAGCGACCTCTTGCTTCCCTTTCCTCACAACAGCCCCGCCTTGCGAAAACTCAGCCACTGCCCGTTCCCCACGATCACATGGTCATGCAGCACGATCGACAGCGCGTTCGCCGCGTGTTTGATCTCCTTGGTCATCTCGATATCCTCCCGGCTCGGCGAGGGATCGCCGCTCGGGTGGTTGTGCACCAGAATAATCGCCGTCGCGTGCAGCTCCAGCGCGCGCTTGACCACCTCCCGCGGATACACGGGCGTATGGTTGACCGTGCCCGTGCCCTGCGGCTCGTCCGCCAGCAGGCGGTTGCGGTTGTCCAGGAACAAAATCCTGAACTGCTCGATCTTCTCGCGCGACAGCACGGCCTGGAGGTACTCCATCAGCCGGTCCCAGTTGCTCAGCACGGGCCGGTACAGCACCTCCGCCTTGGCCAGGCGCTGCGCGGCGGCCTGCACGAGCTTCAGCGCCGCCACGCCCGATTCGCCCAGCCCCTCGATGCCCAGCAGATCCGGCACGCTGGCCGAAATGGCGCCGGCATAGGAGCCGAACCGCGCCAGCAGCGCGCGCGCGATCGGCTTGGTATCCCGGCGCGGCACGCCCAAAAACAAAACCATTTCAATCAGTTCGTGCTCGGCCACCGCATCCGGCCCGCTGCTGAGGAAGCGCGAGCGCAACCGCGCCCGGTGCCCTTCCACGCCGGTGGCGAGCTTGGTGGGGCGGATTTCCGGGGAGAGCGAGTCCAGGAGGGTGACGTCGGCGAAACCTGGGGTGGCATAGGGTTTTTTCATGACACGCTGAGCGTGCCATGACTCAAAGATTAAGGGAAGGTAAGAAAGCGGTCGCTTTTTAAAAAAGTCCCGCGAGGGCCGTGTCGGCGTTTACTAGCCAGCTTCCTTGCTGAATTTGAAGCAAATATGCCCGCAATAAATCAATTTGTCGCGGTTTATCGCCCGGACGTCTTTCTTTTGGCTCTGACCCACGGACTCAATATAGGCGTTAAACGGCGATGTGGTCTCGACCATCGAGGCGAAGAATCCGCCGATGTTCTGCCGCATCCAGAACAGCATAAAGTTGCGGAAACATAGGGTGAAGCCGTCCACCCCAGGGCGGAACTCTTCAAGCCGCAGGCCGGCATCCTCGCCGATCACCGCGAAGCCATAATAAGTAAAGTTCCAGAGGCTGAATGAATGTAACGGCTCAAGTTGCGAAACCGAGCCGATGAAAAGGCCGCCTGGGCGCAGCACGCGCGTGATTTCGCGCAATAACGGCTCTGGGTGCCGGACGTGCTCGAACACCTGGCGGGAGTACACGACATCAAACGATCCCGCCTCGAATGGTAGATTGACGCCGTCATAGGTTGCAAATTCGCAGTCCGCCCGGCGCCGGGTCCTGACCTCGGGGCTGTCGCCGATATCCACCCCGATCCATTTCAATTCGGGCAGCCGGCGGGTGAACGCATCGAATGACCGCCCGTCGCCGGCGCCAAGATCAAGCACGCGCGTGGTGACCACCGGGAGCGCCTCGATATAGTATTCTGCCGAAACCTGCCGCGCATGATCGCCGGGAATCCTGCTGTTAATCCGCGCCAGAGTGTTGTCCATGATCCCCCAACCGAATTTTACAGATGCGAAAACGCCTAGCCCGGTTCCCTGTCATCCCCAGTGACGACAACCCCGTTTATTCCACTTTTCCATTTTGCAGAGCCTTGTGCAAAAAAGCCACAACTTTCTTATATCTTTACTATCTTCTTCTTAGGACTGCTCAGCACCACATACACCGCCGGCACCACGAACAGCGTGAACATGGTCCCAATCGACAGCCCGCTCGCGATCACCATGCCCATGTTGAACCGCGCCGCCGCCCCTGCCCCGCCGGCGAAGATCAGCGGCGACACGCCCAGCACCATCGCCGCCGTGGTCATCAAAATCGGCCGCAACCTGATGCTCGCCGCGTACTCAATCGCCTCGCGCTTGCTCTTGCCGGCCAGCTGCGCCTCGTTCGCCACCTCGGTCATCAGAATCCCGTGCTTGCTCACCAGGCCCATCAGCGTCACCAGCCCCACCTCGGTATAGATGTTCAGCGTCAGCGTGCCGATCCCGATATAGATCACGATCAGCGCGCCGGCGATGGACATCGGTACCGAAACGAGAATGATCAGCGGATCTCGGAACGAATTGAACAGCGCCGAGAGTGCCAGAAAAATAATCACCACGGCAAACGCAAAGGTGAAGATGAACCCGCTGCTCTGCTGCACAAATTGCCGCATCTCGCCGCCGTAATCGACCGTGTCGTCCTCGGTCAGCGTATTGGCCGCAATCTGCTGCAAGGTCTGCAACGCATCCGCCTCGCTCACCCCAGGCGCGGTAACCCCTTGCAGCGTCGCCGAATTCTGCTGTTGGAAATGGTTGATCGATTCCGGAATCACCGTGTTGGAAATCGTCGCGATGGAAGACAGCGGCACATTGATCCCATTCACCGCGGTCACGTAATAATCATTCAACTCCGAAACATTCAGCCGCGCCGAGCGCTCCACCTGCGGGATAACCTTGTAGGACCGCCCATCCAGGCTGAAATAATTCACATACCCGCCGCCCAAAGCCGCGGAGAGTGCCGAGCCGACATCCGACATGTTCAGCCCGAGCTCCGCCGCCTTCTCGCGGTCGATCACCACGTTGGCCTGCGGCTCATCGATCTTCAGATCGCTCTGCAGGAAGATAAACTTGCCCGTCTTCAGCGCGGCTTGAAGCACCGCCTGCGAGGTTGGATAAAGCTGTGAGAAATTCTCGGTGGATTTGATCACGAACTGCACGGGAAAGCCCGAGGAGCCGGGCAGCGCCGGCGGCTGGAACACGCCCACCTGCTGCCCCGCATCCTGCGCCGCCACAACCTTCTCCAGCTCGCCCTGAATATAATCCGCGGAAGGCCGCGTGCCCCAGGGAGCCAGCACCTGGCCCATGATGTCCGCGCCCACCACATCCACGTGGAAGGTATGGTCGATCCCCGGAATCTGCAGCGTCTTCGCGTTGATGTAGTGTTCCCATAGCGCGTTCTGCTGCATCGTCGAATCAGGCGCTGGCGTAATGAACAGCACATCCGCGCCCTCATCCTCCTGCGGCGCCAGCTCGCTCTTCGAGCCCTCGGCCAGAAAGAAAATGCTGCTCAGAATGATCAGCGCAAACAGGATCGTTACCGGAACGGTCTCCAGGCTGCTGCGCAGCATGCCGGTGTAGACCCGGTGCACCTCGTCAAACCGCCGGTCGATGAAGGCGATCAGCCGGCTCTCCCAGCCGCTCCCCTTGCGGTCCACGCGGATGAGGAAGCGCGAGCTCAGCATCGGTGTGAGCGTGAGCGCGATGATCGCGGAAATCGTCACCGCGCCCGCCAGCGTGAAGGCGAATTCCGTGAACAGCGCGCCGGTCAATCCGGATTGAAAACCAATGGGGATATAGACCGAAATCAGCACCACCGTCATCGCGATGATCGGCCCGCCCAGCTCCGCCGCGGCGTTGCGCGCCGCGAGATACGGCGACTCCCCGTCATCGAGATGGCGGTTGACATTCTCCACCACGATGATCGCGTCATCCACCACCAGGCCGATCGCCAGCACGAGGGCCAGCAGTGTGAGCAGGTTGATGGAAAAGCCGAGCGCCGTCATCACCGCGAACGCGCCGATGAGGGAGAGCGGAATGGCGATGACCGGAATCACCACCGAGCGCGGCGAACCCAGGAAGGCGAAGACCACGAGTGTGACGATCACCAGCGCCTCGACCAGCGCCTCGATCACATCCTTGATGGACGCATTCACAAACAGCGTGGAGTCAAACGCGATATAGCCGATCAGACCGCTGGGCAGCGAGGCTTGTATTTGGGGGAAGATTTTGCGGATGCCGCCGACGACCGAGAGCAGATTCGCATCCGGGGCGACCTGAATGCCGATGAACACGCCCTTCTTGTTGTCGAAGGTGACATATTGCTCGTAACTATCCGCGCCCAGCGCAACCGTTGCGACATCCTTGAGGCGCACAATGGCGCCGTTGGATTGCTTGAGAATCAAATTGCCGAACGCCACCGGATCATGCAGCCCGGTGCTCGCGGTCAGCGTTATCTGCGTCATCTGGCCTTTCGTATTGCCCAACGCCGCGATGAAGTCGTTATTGCCGAGTGCGGAGTACACATTCTCGGCCGTCAGCCCATAGGCGGCGAGTTTTTTCGGGTCCAGCCAGATGCGCATGGCGAAATTCTGGCCGCCGAGAATCTCCGCATCCTGCACGCCAGGCACCGCCTGCATCTGCGGCTGCACCACGCGCGTCACGTAATCGGTGATCTGGCTGGGGGTCAGCACGGTGCTGCGGAAGGAGATGTACATTGCATCGAGCGTCGAGCCGATCTGCAAGGTTAGCACCGGCTGCTCGGTGCCGCTCGGCAACTGGTTGAGCACGGAATTCACCTGCGCGCTGATCTCGGTGAGCGCCTTGTCCGGGTCGTGGTTGAGCACGAGGTTGACGGTGATGGTGCTCACGCTCGTTTCGCTGGTGGAGGTCAAATAGTCGATGCCGTTGACCTGCGCGACGGCGTTCTCGATCGGCGTGGTGATGAAGCCGGCGACCACGTCCGGCGAGGCGCCGGGATAGGTGGTGGTGATGGTGATGGTGGCGTTTTCCGTCTGCGGATATTGCTGCACGGGCAGCGAGCCGACGGCGCGCAGGCCGAGCACGAGGATGAGCACGCTGACCGCGATGGCGAGGACGGGCCGGGAGATGAAGAGATCGGTGAGGCGTTTCATGGATTACTTCCAAGCAAGCAAGCGGTCGCTTTTGAAAAAGCTCCGCAAAACTTTTTTGCTCCCGCGGGCGTTTTCACCACCGCGCGAAGCGGAGCAAAAAAAGTTTTTTGGTTACTTTTTTTCAAAAAAGTAACTTCTTTCTTGTTACTCATTCGGCGGGGCCGGGTTCGGGCTATCGGGCGGCTGCAGCGTGTTGTTCACCGCCACCAGCGAGCCGTTGCGCAGTTTCAGTTCGCCGGCGGTCACCACCACATCGCCGGGTTTGAGTCCGCTCAGCACCTCCACCTGGTCGCCGCGCGTATCGCCGAGCGTGACGAAGACCTGGGAGGCGGTCATATCCGGCTTGCCATCCGCGCCGGTGCCGGATTTCACCACGAACACCGTATCGCCATAGGGGTCATAGGTAATTGCCGTCTGCGGCAGCGTGACGTAATCCTGTGGCGTGCCCACGGGAATATTCACCGTGGCAAACATCCCGGGCCGCAGCGTCAAATCATCATTCGGCAGCGTCGCGCGCACCTGAATGCTGCGCGTCGCACTGTCCACCACCGCATCCAGCGCCGAAATCTTCGCGGTAAAGCTCCGTCCCGGAAACGCATCGATCCCCAGTTGAATGCTCTGCCCCACGCTCAACTCGGAGAGCGCCTGCTGCGGCAGATAAAAATCCACGAATAGCGGGTTGAGCTGCTGCAAGGTCACAATCGCCGCGCCGACGGCGAGATACTCGCCAGGATCGACCTGCCGAATCCCCAACCGCCCCGCGAATGGCGCCTTGATGATCTTCTCATCCATCAGCGCCTGCTGCGCCTGCACCTGCGCCTGCGCGGCGGCAAGGTTCGCGCGGTCCGTATCCACCTGCGCCTGGGAAACCGCATCCGCGTTAAACTGCTTGCGGTCGCGGTCATAGGTAATCTGGTCAAGCTGCGCCTCGGCCTGGAGCTGCGCGAGCACCGCCGGGTCGTTATTTTCGCGCAACGTCACCAGCACCGTGCCGGCCGCCACATCGGCACCCGACTCAAACCGTATCGTATCCACAATCCCCGGCGTTTCGGCGGAAAGGCTGGCGCCATTCACCGCGGTCAAACTGCCCACGGAGCTCAAGTTCGACTGCCATGGCGAGGTCGCGGCCACGGTGGTGGTCACGGTTTGAACCTGGTTGCCAAAGCCGGCAAGGAAGCGCGCGATGAAGATGCCGCGCACATACCCCCAGCCGAACACGCCGCCGAAGAGGATGCCGACCAGGATCAGCATCACCACCATCCGCAAAACCGGTCTTGGCCGCCTACTCATGTCCTGCAATCCTCATGGAATGATCCCGCAGCAAGTGGATGTTACGTCGGTGCGGTGCCACCAGCCGCCGCCAAGCGCCTGGTAGAGTGCCGCCGTATCGGTCAGCCGCGCGGCCTGTGCCTTCACCAGCACGATATCGGCGTTCTGCGCGGTGGTCTGCGCGGTCAGCACGCTGGTGAAAGGCTCGCCGCCCAGGCTATAGGCGTTCTGCGTCACCGCCAGGCTGGCATTGGCGGCATCCGCCGAGGCCTGCGCGGCATTCAGCGACTGCGCATCATATTGCAGCGCGCTCAGCGCATCCGCAACGTTCTGGAACGCGGCCACGACGGTGCTCTGATACGCCGCTCCGGAAGCCTGCAAATTATACACCGCGACCTTGCGCTTGGCCGCGAGCTCGCCGCCCTCAAAAATCGGCTGGCTCAGCCCGGCCACCAGGCTCCAGAGCAGCGTGCCGGGCGAGAACAGCGCGCCGGGTGTCAGCGCCTCCTGGCCGACGCTGGCGGAGAGGTTGATCTGCGGGAGCATCTGCGCATCCGCCACGCCCAGATTGGCCGATTCCTCATGCAGCTGCGCCGCCGCGGCCGCGATGTCCGGCCGCTGCGCGAGAATCGCGGAAGGCACGCTAACGGGCAGCACAAGGGGTAGATGCAAATCCGCCAGCGTAAAATCCGCTTCCTGAAAACTTCCCGGAAAAGCACCGGCATAATCCGCAAGCTGGTTGCGCGTCTGCGCGAGCTGCGACTGCAAAGGCGGCAGCGTGGCGAGCGCCTGCGCCAGTGTCGCCTGCTCGCTCAGCACATTGGCCTTGGCGACGCCGCCAAGGCTGAATTGTGTATTGAGAATATTCAGCTCATGCTGCTCGGCGGCGATGATCGCATCGGTGTCATCGATCTGAGCACGCAACGAAGCTTCGGTTACCGCGGCGGTAACGATGTTGGAGGTGAGCGTGAGATACGCCGCCTCCAACTGGTAGCGCTCATATTCCTGCTGGGCCTTCAAGCTCTCAATCTCGCGCCGCGCCCCGCCCCAGAGGTCGAGCGAATAGGATACGCTGAGCGAGGCATCATAGAGCGTAAAGGGCGCAACGGCGCCGCCGCCGGCGCCGCCGCCATAGGCCGCGAGCGAGGCCGCGGATTGCTGCTGCCGCTCATCCTGCAAGCTGCCGGTAACGCTGGGCGAGAGCACGCCATAGGCCTCGCGCACATTCTCCTCGGCCACCAGGAGCGTCGCCTGCGCCTGCGCCAGATTCGCGTTATGCGCCAGCGCGTTATCAATCAGCGCGTTCAGCTCGGGGCTGTGATACAGCGCCCACCAGTCGCCGGAAATATCAGATGCCGGCGCGAACACTTGGGCCTGCCCCTCGGCCGGGGCGGTCGCCGCCGGCACCGGCGGCAACGGATCCCGCGGCGCCGCGGGCGAATTGAAATTCGGCCCCACGGCGCAGGATTGCAGCATTGTGGCGGCCAGAACCGCGCCGATCGATCTGTGGAAACCCGTTGGTTTCATGACCCTCAGCTAAGACGGATTTCATAATCCGTCAAGAACGCCGGCCGCAAAAAATATTTGTTTTGGAAACTTGTAAGTTTCCAAAACGTGCTTAAACTGCGCGACATGGCGTCCAGCAAAGCGGTAACGATCGCGCGCGCAACAGTTGTGCAAAAATCTCCGGACCGCGACCCCGCCGCGGAGCCGGCCCGCATGCTCGAACTCATCACCGCGGCGGAACACGTCTTCCTGGAAAAAGGCTACCACGCGGCCACCATGAACGACGTGGCCAAAGCCGCCGGCATGTCGAAAAAAACCGTATATACGTTAATTGAATCGAAGGCGGAACTGTTTGACGCGCTGGTCACCCACCACCAGTCGATGCTGAAATTCCCCACCCCCGAACCCGGCTGGACCACCCGCGATATCCTGATCGCCAACGTCACCTGCCTGGCACGCTACCTGCTCTCCCCCAGCCAAATCGCCATCCTGCGGCTGATCATGGCGGAATATACCCATAGCCCGGACCTCGGCCGAATCTTCCACCGCAACCGCGTGAATAAAGCAAAACTGAAACTGGAAAATTGCTTCACCGACCTCGCCAAAACCCACCAATACCCCGCCACCAAAGCCAAGGAACTCGCAGCCATGCTGTTCGGAATGGCGATCGGCGAATTCCACATCGGCGTGCTCATCGGCTTCCGCGCCGCCCCCAGCAAACAAACCCTCGACAACCGCGTCCGCCAGGCGGTGGATATCTTCCTGGCGGGGTGTGGGACGTGGGAAAGTAAGCAAGGCCAAGGGGCTCCGCCCCCTGGACCCCCGCTGGGGCCATAGGCCCCAGACCCCATTTAGTTTTTTAAGGGATTTGAGGGGGGTGCGCCTTAGCACTTTCAAAATCCC
>Ga0116226_10007081_pt1 | contig 10107 bp, 9 predicted proteins | sample S1TSphfallax_FD_89692 | JGI IMG/M metagenome (GOLD analysis project Ga0116226, IMG submission 89692) | Host-associated microbial communities from peat moss isolated from Minnesota, USA - S1T2_Fa - Sphagnum fallax MG | ecosystem: Host-associated > Plants > Peat moss > Unclassified | place: USA...
AAGTTGGCAAGAAATGGAAGTGACTTAACTGTTCAACTCCAGATATTGTATGAACCAAGCAGGGAGTGGTGACACCAAGCAGGTATCAGCTTCCGGCTCTCAATACAAAATTATGGAGTGTTTACCATGTCTAAATTACTTTTTACCGAAGTTTCCGCCGATCAACAAGAACTAGTTGCTGGTGGAAGAAGATACACAAGCACTGGTCTTTCAGGAAGCAGAAATTCTAATTCCCAGAACTACTCTGTCACTCAAAACAATACCAATGGCGACAATGCCAGTACAATCACTAGTCAAACATTGATATACTCATACTCCTTAACTTTTAACTTCGGAACTACCCCACGAGTATTCCCGTTGTGAATTGCTTGAGCTACATAACTTGTGGCATTATTTCCTCCACCTCGGAAAATAAGAGGTAGGAGAACCAGGGAGCAGGACTCCCTATTCCCCTACTTCTGACTGTCCCCCTGAGAACGCAGTAATTCAGCGATCGCCCCAAATACACCAGTCACAGATATGAGGACGACACTAAGAGCATTAATATCAGGTTTCACCCCAGTTCTAATCCGGCTAAATATTTCCATAGGTAATGTATTGTAGCCGCTACCAGCCGTGAAACTCGCAATCAGAAAGTCATCTAAACTGAGGACAAAAGCTAATAAGCACCCAGAGACAATTCCCGGCATAAGTTGAGGTAATAAAACCTGGATAAATGCTTGATCTGGTGTCGCACCTAAGTCTAAAGCAGCTTCTTCTAAATGGGGATTTAAGTTATTCATCCGAGCGGAAACTACTAATGCAATGTAAGATACACAAAAGACTACATGTGCTGCGATTACTGTAAATATGCTCAGAGGAATAGCGAAAGCCGCCAAACAGACAAGGGTAGAAACAGCGATCGCAATATCAGGGACTAAAAGAGGTAGATAAGACATCCCGACGTATATTTGTTTACCGGGAAATTCATAACGTGTCATACCTACAGCCATGAGAGTTCCCAGAACGGCGGAAATCCCCACTGCTAAAATACCGACCATCAAGCTGTTGTTCAAGGCGGACAAAATTCGTTCATCATGGAATAACTTCTCAAACCAATTGAGGGTGAAACCTTTCCAACTTGCACTGTAGGGGGAATCATTGAAACTATAGAAGGTGAGAACCAAGATCGGCAAGTACATGAAGACAAATATGAGCAACGAGAAAGCCGCTTGCCATAAGACAAGCGGCTTTTGGGGAAGTTTAGAGTTAATCATAAATATATTTCCGCTACCGTCGTTATTCTAAATGTAGTTAATTTAACTCATTTTCCCAAAAAAGTCAATTTATTCACGTCTGTGGTATCTGACATCGCTTAATTTAGCTGTTAGGGGATTTTATGGACTAATTTACGTCTGAAGTAGAAGATGATTTCCCTACTAAGATAGACAAAACATAGAGGTTAACATCCTATCATCTGGATTGGGAACAATCAATTATTGAGTGTTAATTGCAATTGAAGCAGAGCATAAATTACTAAAAAAACATGTAGTTGCAAAAACACCAATAATTCCCAGCCAATTTTATAGGAGTTGCGTAATGAGAATTGCTCAGATTGCTCCACTTTGGGAGAGAGTACCACCTACAACATATGGAGGTATAGAATTAGTAGTCGGATTGCTAACTGATGAATTAGTCAGACGGGGACATAAAGTAACGTTATTTGCGACTGGAGATTCTGAAAGTTTAGCAGATTTAGTCTCAGTTCACACTTGTGCTTTAAGACTTGACTCGACTGTTAAAGATCCTAGCTCTTACGAACTATTACAGATAGGTATGGTTTATGAGCGAGCAGCAGATTTTGATATTATTCACTCCCATATGGGACATAGCTCATTAACCTATGCAAGTTTAGTCAAAACTCCAACAGTCCATACTTTACATGGAATTTTCACCTCAGATAATCAGAAAATCTATAAACATGCTAGAAAGCTTCCCTATGTCAGCATATCTAACGCTCAAAGAAACGAAGATTTAGGGTTAAATTATGTAGCTACAGTCTATAATGGAATTGATGTTAGCGCTTATGAGTTTTATCCCCAGCCAGCAGACCCACCTTATTTAGCATTCTTAGGTAGAATGTCTCCAGAAAAAGGTGTACATTTAGCCATTGAAATTGCCCGCAAATCTGGTTGGCGCTTGAAATTGGCGGGTAAGGTGGATTCAGTAGATGAGGAATATTTTGCACGGATGGTGTTACCTCATATTGACGGTAAGCAAATTGAGTTTTTAGGTGAAGCTGACCATAAGTTAAAAAATAGTCTTTTAGGAGGTGCGATCGCCACTTTATTTCCGATTAACTGGTTAGAACCATTTGGTTTAGTGATGGTAGAGTCAATGGCTGCGGGTACACCAGTAATTGCTATACGACTGGGTTCTACACCAGAAGTGATTGCTGATAGGGAGACAGGGTTTCTGTGCAATTGTGTAGAAACTTGCATTGATGCAATTAGTCAGATAGAAAAGATTGACCGTTATACTTGTAGGAAGTATGTAGAAAGTCGATTTGATATTCAACATATGACAGACGGTTACGAAGCAGTTTATCAAAAAGTTCTGGGACAGCGATTTAGTGATAACGGACATTTTAGCTCTCGTAAAGCTGAATCAAGCAGTAATAAGCAAGATAAACCAGATAAATACGTAACTGCGACCTCTACTTACAAATCGACGGGAATCAAGGAAAAGCCGTAGAAAAGTATTTCACAAATTTTGTCTAAATAGTTTATAGCCCTCACTCTCTATTCCCTCTCCTTGGCTCTTGAGGTGGATTGAGGGTGAGGTTTTCTAGCAACTTACGTGTAAAGTAGGCTTTCCGAGGTAAGGTTTGCGACTTTAATTCATAATTTAGTAACCAAACAAACTGGCTAGGAATAAGGGAAATGACACGATTAGGGATAGAATTAACACTAGGGTAGCTGAATCAATTTTGATCAAATTTTTGTGTTGATCTTGCATTTGGTTTGTTCCCAAAGAGTTTTATTTAAGCTCAGTAATTTGAACTTTGGTCTGTCTGTTCAGAGTTTTGTTCACCTAGCTTATTTAACTCCTTGTTAATTGTCAATATCTTAGTAAATTGCTGTAAATAAAATTTCAACGCTAACTCAGCACACTCGTCAAAAGTGATATCAGTGCCAGGATTTACACTGCATATATCAGGTGTCTCAAGTTCAGTCGTATCCTTGAATGTATAAGTTAAAGTCATAAGTGCTAAATAATTTTTGCTGTAGACTAAACTACCTGAGGTTATTCCCCATGTCGGATCTTATTTCATATTCTCACTAATCCCATGAAAAGTAAATATTCTTAAATAAATTTTAACCAAAAACCCCATAGTTGACGATATCAGCTTACAGCCGCTTCTAACAACTGTATTACTCCAGTATCCGCATCTATTTCCACGTTCAAACCGACTGGAAGTGTGAATTTATCCTGAATATGACCGATCGCAGCACCATACCAAGATGGAATTTTTAAAGGTTGAATATGGGATTGTAAAACTTCCATTAAGGTGAAAGCTGGTTGATCTCCGACTTGACAATTAGTACATTGACCAAAAATAAACCCGGAAATTTGATCAAGAATACCAGCATTTTTTAACTGTGTCAACATGCGATCTATACGATAAACGTCTTCCCCGGTGTCTTCCACAAAAAGCATAGATTTTTGCCAAGGAGGTAGATAAATAGAACCTAACATTGATGTTAAAACAGAAAGATTTCCTCCTATAAGCTTACCCGTAGCTTTTCCTGGTGTAATTATTTGTCTTTTTTCCTCGCCATTGATGTTATTTTGCATTTTTAGTACTTCGCCATTAAACAAAATGCGTTGAAAGTAATCAGTTGTAAATTGATCCCAGCTATATATAGCAACTGGTCCATGAAATGTAATTAATTGACTGCGAGCATTAATTGCTAACAACAGGGAAGTCACATCACTGTAACCCATAATTATTTTGGGATGAGTACGAATTAGGGAATAATTCAGAAATGGTAAAATCCGATTACAGCCCCAACCACCTCGTGTCGCAATAATCGCTTTTACAGATTTGTCTGCAAACATAGTGTTAATATCTTGGGCGCGATCTAGATCTTTCCCAGCTAAATAACCATATCTATCTAAGATATGTGCTGCAATTTTTATTTTTAAACCCAAATTCCCTAAAGTTTGTTTTGCGTTATCTATATCTTGGGGATCAATAATACCTGCTGGAGAAATTAATCCTACTGTATCTCCCTTCTGAAGACGTGATGGTTTTAGACTGTTGTTAAGATAACTTCGCTTTTGCGATACTTGTCCAGGAATTTGAATCGCTAAAGCAGCCAATGTGGAATTATACAAAAATTGGCGGCGGTTGATTGTCATTGGAACTCGCTTGTATTAAAGGTATTATTGCGATGAAGCGCAACTACGAACTAAGAGTTTTATTTTGCTCACCTACTTAATTGTTACTAATTTACCACCTTTAATTAATTTCAGGTGTTGACCTCGCCATTCAATGGTATTACCGACAAAACCTAAACACCAAATCATCAAGTAGATGAGATCACGGAGAGGGATTATCCAGAAAAACTTTCGAGTCACTGGGTCATTGAGAATTTTTACCCCAACTAGCCAACCCATCATTAATCGCATTAACCAAGTAATGACTAAAACTGTCCAGCCGAAAACTGTACCACCTGTATTTAAGAGTAACAACAGACTGGAAACTGTACCAAAAGTAAACACGAGTCCTAAATAACCCCAAGGACGGGAGACGCGAATACAACGAGCCCAACGGAGTTGACGATTAAAGAAATCTTTTATGGTACTGCGTGCTAAAATATGATCGACCACATAATCAGATAATATTACTTTATATCCTGCTTGAGCTGGTAAGTAACCAAGCTGAAAATCATCCGCTAAATAATCGGCTATGGTGGAAAAGCCACCAATCTGGTTGAGGATTGTTTTGCGGATGACGATTGTAGAACCAAAAGCAAATTTTATCCCTTCTAATTGCTGACTGACTAAAACTCCAGGATGAAAATCTGTGGCTGTACCAATAGCTTCCATATAAGCAGCTATTCCCTTCGCCGAGGAACGATATAAGCAGGTAACTACGCCAACCTTCTCATCCTGTAAAGGCTGGATAATTCGTTGTAAATAATCTCTACCTACACGAATATCACTATCAGCTAAGATGAAAATTTCATGTTTAGCAGCGTTAACTATATTAGCTAAATTATTAACCTTTAAATTAGTTCCGATAATGCGATCGCTCACGACTAAACTCATATCCACTTGTGGGAATTGTTGGATAAGTTTCTCCACTATTGGTATACAAGGGTCGCTTTGATCGCGTACACCGAAAATAATCTGATATTCTGGATAATCCTGCTGACAAAATGCCGCTAAGTTAGCGTAAGTCTGGTCATCTGCACCGCATAATGGCTTAAGTACACTCACTGGTGGATGAAAGTAGGGATTCTGGGGATGAGGAGAACGCGCAAAAGTAATCGCAGCGTAAACCGCATAGCAGTAGAATAAAACAGCTGACAAACAAAGTATCCACATAATCCAAAAACATCATCTAAAAATAAACTGACGTAAAACTGATCACTAATGACCGACGATACCAGCCGATAATTGCAACATGAATTTAATTTACTTTCTCCTCCGTTCTTCTTGGTTAATGGTAGCGATCGCTATTTTCACCGGATTTTTGAGTGGTGGTAGCAGCGCCGGATTAATTGCTCTCATTAGCCAAGGGGCAACTTTGAGCTATACATCATCTTCCATGATGCATATAGCCTTTTATTTTGTGGGCTTAGTCATGATCGCCTTAATCACAGGTGTAATTTCTCAAGTCATGTTAATTCGCCTATCACAAAGTGCTATATTACAACTCAGGATGCATTTAAGCCAACAAGTATTGGCTTCTGAATTAAGCCATTTAGAGCAACTGGGAAATTCTCGGATACTGGCGACCTTAACAGAAGATGTCCAAGCCGTAGCCAATGCTGTGTATGTTATACCATTCCTGTGTATCGATTTGGCAATTGTATTAGGCTGTCTACTATACATTACTTGGCTATCTTGGTTAGTTTTTTTGCTGGTTTGTATTTTAATGGTTGTAGCAGTTGGTAGTAGTAAATGGCTGCTAGATCGAGGCGAGAAGTTATTAGCTTTAGCGCGAGAGGATCAAGATGTATTATTCCAAAATTTTGGTACTATCACATCAGGAATAAAAGAACTCAAGCTAAATTATCAACGTCGCCAAATATTTTTAAAGCAACGTCTAGAAACAACAGCTAAATTGTTTCGTCGCCATAATGTTGCAGGGTTAACTCTATTTGCTACAACTACAATTTGGGGTAAATTGGTTTTCTTTTTTGCTATGGGTTTTCTGCTTTTCGTCTTACCTCATTTACTCACAATCAATCCCCAAACCCTCTCAGGCTATATTCTGACTTTCACTTATTTAATGCTCCCCATGGATAATCTGGTGAATAACCTACCGCTGATTAGTAAAGCTAATGTCGCCTTACAAAAAATTGAATCCTTGGGTTTATCGTTAAGCGATCGCGCAGAATTGACCACTACATTACCAAATTTGTCCCTTAGCTGGGAAAATTTAGAAATTCTGAACGTGACAAATACTTACCATACAAACCAAGAAGATCTTAACTTTATCCTCGGACCGATCAGCCTAAAACTATATCCGCAAGAAATAGTATTTATCATCGGTGGAAATGGTAGTGGTAAATCATCTCTCGCTAAGTTGATTACTGGACTCTATATACCAGACAGTGGGGAAATTTACTTAGACGGCAAATTAATCACTGAAAAAAACCGTGAATGGTATCGTCAACACTTCTCGGTCATATTTTCCGACTTCTATCTATTTGAAGAACTTTTGGGTTTAGAGGATAAAAATTTAGATCTTCGGGCAAAAGAATATTTACATCAACTAAAACTAGACCATAAAGTAACAATTAAAAATGGTCAATTTTCTACCACAGCCCTCTCCCAAGGACAACGTAGGCGATTAGCACTACTCACAGCATATTTAGAAAATCGGCCAATTTATCTATTTGACGAATGGGCTGCTGATCAAGATCCATTTTTTAAAGATATATTCTATAATGAGATCCTACCAGAACTCAGAGAGCAAGGTAAAACTGTATTAGTAATTAGCCATGATGACCGATATTTCCATCTAGCAGATCGTACGATCAAGCTAGATTATGGGAAAATAGAATATGACCAAGTTCTTGATCGATCCAAGTAAAGCATGAGCTAAAAAATATGACAACAGAAGCTAAGAATGTCTTAGGTACACCTTTACAAGTTTGCTGTACCGCTCCCATGACTGGATTCTACCGTGACGGCTTCTGCAATACAGGTGGACAGGACTTTGGGATGCATATTGTCTGTGCTCAAGTTACAGCAGAGTTTTTAGAGTTCAGCAAATCGCGAGGAAATGATTTGATTACACCCGTTCCAGAGTACGGTTTCCCCGGATTAAAACCAGGAGATTGCTGGTGTCTATGTGCATCCCGTTGGCAAGAAGCCTTGGATGCTGGTGTTGCACCTCCTGTAGTTTTAGAAGCTTGTCACATGAGAGCAGTAGAAGTTTGCAATTTATCAGACTTACAAAAGCACGCCGTCAAATCACTTTAATTTTGTCACTGATCGGTTAAGCTGTAGGGTGCGTTATGCTATCGCTAACGCACCATGTATCACGAAATTCCGATGCGTTAGTAACGCACCCTACGGGTTACTGCTAATAATTTTAATTAAGTTACTAATCTCTAATTCTGAGAGAATAGATAAATTTGGTGACAAATTAATGACTAAGACCTGGCGGAAGAGATTACGTAAATGGTGTCAGCAAGCCTTTAAAACTCCCAGCACAACAGCAGAAATTATGGCTATTTATGCTGAATCGCCTGAAAATCAGGAATGGTTAGCTTTTAGACATATTTTTCTTTGGCAGCGGCTCAATCTTTGGTTGAGATTAGCCCTGATCTGCTTGCTTACCTTCACATTACAAAACGTCTACGACTCTTTTTTCCCCTTAAAAGAGTTAGATAGGCTACCACCTGCTATCAGAAAGCAAGGACTACTCATCAATTTCGTCTTATTTTTAATTTTAGTTGTCTGCTTTGCTCTACATAAAAACCGATTTGGTCGCCATTATCCAGGATTATTATTTTTAGGGTCTTCTTGGTCCATTAGTCTTTCCTCACAGTTATTCGCTAACCTCAAAGGTTTTGCTGTCCCAGATACTTTCGGTTGGTCTCTCTTATTCTTGAGTCAAGCTACATTTATGCCAGTCCGTTGGCAATTTCATTTACTATCTCAACTAGGTATACTGGGGTATTATCTTGTAATAAATACTATTTTAAAACTGCATACCATCCTGCCTATTTATCCCGAAATATACGATATCACATTTATTTTATACATTTTTTGGTTATGTGCTATCTGCGACATTAGTATCTATTTGTATGATCGCTTACAACGCTCAGAGTTTTGTACTCGGCGCGAGTTAGAATCTGCTTACCAAAAAATTAAAGTTACTGAGGCTAAGTATCGTAGTATTTTTGATAATGCTGTTAATGGTATCTTTCAAAGCAGCTTAGATGGACATTACATCACAGCTAATAATGCCTTAGCTGAAATTTATGGTTATTTGTCACCAGAAGAGGTGATCACCGATTTTACTGATATCAACCATCAATTATATGTAAATCCAGAGAGTCGAGCGGAATTCTTACGTTCAATTACAGAAAATAGTGGTGTTTTAGCAGCAGAATCCCAGATTTACCGGCGTGATGGTAGTATTATTTGGATTTCTGAAAAAACCTATGTGGTGTATGACCAAATAGGTCAACCACTGTATTACGAAGGCTGGATTGAAGATATTACAGCTCGCAAGCAAGCGGAAGAGGCTCTGCGAGTATTTATCCATGCACTTTCCCATGATTTACGCAATCCAGTTTTAGGCAATTTAATGGTATTGAAAAACTTACTATCACATCCAGGCGAGGAAATCTCTCTCTCCCGTGGGATTTTAGCCCGGATGTGGCAAAGTAATGACCGCCAACTTAACTTGATTAATTCCCTCATGGAAGCTCATGTCAGCGAAACTCAAGGGATTTCTTTACAATTGCAATCAGTCCAATTACATCAAGTTGTCAGTGATGCGATCGCCGATCTACAACCAATACTAACTGCTAATCAAACTAACTTACTCAATTTAGTCTCTCCAGACTTACCAAAGGTAAATGGCGACCCTACTCAACTGTGGCGAGTGTTTACAAATTTAATTGTCAACGCTATTAAACATAATGCACCTGGTTTATTTATAAACATAGCAGCTACCGTCCAGGCGGAAAACATCTATTGCACTATCAGCGATAATGGACTAGGGATTGATCCAGAGAAAAGCCAGCATTTATTTGATCTGTACTACCGGGGTAATAATACACGCTCTCCTGTGAGTTTGGGATTAGGATTGTATATCTGTAAACAAATTATTCAAGCCCATCATGGGGAAATTGGTATCGAGAGCGCAACACCATCAGGTGCTATTTTTTGGTTCTTGATACCGAAGTAACAAATGCGAAGATGTGTATTAACCGTCGTTGATATTTCAATCTCATGTTTTTGAGTTTTTCGGTGTTCTCTGTTAGAGATTTCCCTCCGCATCAATTATAGAAGGCGCGAAAGTCGCGCCTCTACAACTACAACATTGCTAAGAAGCAACTTGCGCTGCTGTGCGAGTCCGTCTTCTTCTACCGTCAGAAACTTTTATTGGCGGTTCCTCAGGAGTTTGCATCAATAAAGTTACGCTTGGCTGACATTGTAATTCCCGGCGCATGGAACGCGCTATTTCCTTCTCTAAAGCTTCGCGCAAACCAGCCCAGTCAACATCCGCTGTTTCATTACCCGTCCCAAACTCCGTCCAGCGCACGTTCAGAATATCTTCAATTCGCTGTTTAACCCACTTTTGCAAAAGCGATCGCTCAATACTAGTCACAACACCATGTAAATGGATTTCTGGTCTAGCTAAAAGCT
>Ga0116226_10007083_pt1 | contig 10106 bp, 6 predicted proteins | sample S1TSphfallax_FD_89692 | JGI IMG/M metagenome (GOLD analysis project Ga0116226, IMG submission 89692) | Host-associated microbial communities from peat moss isolated from Minnesota, USA - S1T2_Fa - Sphagnum fallax MG | ecosystem: Host-associated > Plants > Peat moss > Unclassified | place: USA...
CGAAATGGGCCATATCGAACTCTCCCGCGCCGCCGACCTCGTTGTCGTCGCCCCCGCCACCGCCGACATCCTCGCCAAAATGGCCGCCGGCATCTGTGACGACCTCGCCACCACCCTGCTGCTCGCCACCGACAAACGCGTTCTCGCCGCCCCCGCCATGAACGTCCGCATGTGGCAGCACGAAGCCACCACCGCCAACCTCGCCACCCTCGCCTCCCGCGGCGTCATCATCGTCCCGCCCGATGAAGGCCCGATGGCCTGCGGCGAATACGGCCCCGGCCGCCTCGCCGAACCCCAAGTCATCCTGGACGCCATTGCCCAGGCCCTCGGCGCTTCCGGCCCATTATCCGGCAAGCACGCCATCGTCACCAGTGGCCCCACCCACGAACCTATCGACCCGGTCCGCTACATCGCCAACCGCTCCTCTGGCCGCCAGGGCCACGCCATCGCCGCGGCGCTTTCCGCCCTCGGCGCCCGCGTCACCTTGATTGCCGGCCCCGTTGCCATCCCCGATCCGCCCGGTGTGACCACCATCCACATTGAGACCGGAGAAAATATGCTCGCCGCCGTCGAAACGGCCTTGCCGGCGGATGTCGCCGTCTGCGCCGCCGCCGTCGGCGACTGGCGCGTCGCCCATGAATCAGCCCAAAAACTCAAAAAATCCGCCGATGGCCCGCCATCCCTGCGCCTCACCGAAAACCCCGACATCCTCGCCCACATCTCCGCCCCCGGCCCCAACCGTCCCCGCCTCGTCGTCGGCTTCGCCGCCGAAACGGAACACCTCTTCGACCACGCCACCGCCAAACGCGCCCGCAAAAATTGTGACTGGATCGTCGCCAACAATGTTGGCGGCACCGGCATCATGGGCGGGGCCGAAAACGAAATCACCCTCATAACCGAAGCCGGCGCCGAACTTTTCCCCCGCATGGACAAAGCCGAGCTCGCCCGCCAGCTCGCCGCCCGCATCGCCAAGGAATTTGCATGAAATCCATCCAGGTCCAGCTCCGCCGCCTCCCCCACGGCGCGGACCTGCCCCTCCCCGCCTACGCCACCGCAGGTGCCGCCGGCATGGATGTCTGCGCCGCCGTGTCTGACCCCGTCACCATCCCCCCCGGCCGCCGCGCCCTCATCCCCGCCGGCTTCGCCATCGCCCTGCCCCCCGGCTACGAATTGCAAATCCGCCCTCGCTCCGGCCTCGCCCTCAAACACGGTATCGTGCTCCCCAACAGCCCTGGCACGATTGATGAGGATTATCGCGGCGAGGTGCAGATCATCATTCTCAACGCCAGCGACGAACACTTCACCATCACCCGCGGCATGAGAATCGCCCAGGCCGTTCTGTCTCCGGTCGTCCGCGCCGCGTGGGATGAGGTGGACACCCTGGATGCCACGGACCGCGGCGCCGGCGGCTTCGGCAGCACCGGCCGGTAACCCGGAACGTTTCTACCCTGCGGTCAGAAATATGCCTATTGCCGCCGCGGTCCCAATCAGGCTGGGTAGAGGTAAAAAAAAGACAGCCAGAATACTGCTCACAAATTGCCGCGTGTAGCACGCTGATCCAACGGCCCCGTTGCCACAGGAAAGATTTGCCATGAAGCAAAGGATCAGCAGAAAATGCGGTACAAGCAGCATAATGGCTAAGGCTCGCTTCCCGGGCCTTAGCTTGCTCCAGGATCGATACGCCATACATCCAGCAAAAATGAAGACCAGAACGATCGCAACAAGCACTGCCATACAAATCAGCCTACCCTGAAACGCGGCCAAGCGCCGTCTGATTGCAAGCGATATAACCTGCGTCATCAGAATGATCCATCATCGAAGATAACGGCATTCTCATTCCTCCGTCTCCCGCGGCGCCGCCGCGCTCGGCAGGCGGCCCTTCAGCCTCGCCGCCCTCATCCATTAAGCCAAAGACGACGCCAAGATCCGGCACAGTCTCGCATATGCGCGGTTACATTTTGCAACCTTAAGATATAACGTAATGATTGACCTTGTCGGCTCGGCATCGTTAGACTTTGTTTCAACCCTATGACAGCGTTCGATAAAATGCGGTTACGAGGCTAGTCTTGTCTAAATCATTGTTTGGATAAAAAACGAACAGTCCGCTCACAAAAGAGGCTCGATCAGCATTTGTCAAAGCACCTCCTCATCGCCGGCACGGGACGCGCCGGTACCAGCTTCCTGGTTCGCTACCTGGCGCGGCTTGGCCTCGAAACAAAACTTTCCCAAGTCGATGAGAATGCAGCGTGGGACCATCGCGCGAATGCCGGGCTGGAAGACCTGCCGCTGCCCCTGCCGGATGGCAAAGCTCTCCCCTATGTCATAAAACATCCGTGGACATACCAGTATGTTCAGGAATTGCTGGACAACCCGTCACTGCAACTCGACGCGGTGATCATTCCGATGCGCGCCCTGGCCGAAGCCGCCGCTAGCCGCTGTGTCCTCGAGCTGGAGCACATGCACAGCACCCTGCCATGGATGAGCGAACTTGCGCAGACCTGGGAACATTTCGCCCATACATCCGGTGGGGTGGTCTACTCGGTCAATCCGCTGGACGAAGCCCGGCTTTTAGCCGTTGGCTTCCATCAGCTACTGGATCGTCTGGTCAAGGCCGATATTCCCGTCATCTTGCTCGCATTTCCCCGCCTCATCGAGGATCCGGATTATCTGTTCCGCAAACTCTCGCCGATTCTGCCGGGCACGATCACGGCTGAGTTTGCCAACGCTGCCCATGCCGGGACGGCAGATCGCGCGAAAGTCCGCATCGGGAAGGAATTGGATCACATGGCGCCCGGCGGCGGGTTGCAGACCCACGGGCCGGCATTTACCCAGTTGGACCGGGTCGCCCTGGCCCGGCTGCTGACGGAAGCCCGCCAGAATCTCGCCAACGCCGAGGCTGAGCTGGCGGTGCAGCGTGCGGCCCGGGATCTGCTCGCCCAGCGCCTCGCCGAAACCGAGACCGAGAGGTCCGCGCTGCAAAAGGCGAGGGACGGACTGGCCGGTGATCTCGCCACCGCCAGATCAAGAATACCAATATTCGCAAAGGTCCATGCCAGGCTTACGCGGCAGCGCGCCGGCCGGACCGCGGAACCGCAAAACCGCCTCGTCGCAATGAACACAATCAAAATATCCGCGCCCTGGCGCGCCGCGCAACGATTTAAAAGCCTTGCGGCCCGGCTACCCTGGTCAAAAACGCATATGCACCGCATCCTCCGCCGGTTCGGCTAAAAAATGCCGGAGCACGATGACGGTGGTGCTTTATCTCAATGGAAGAGGAGCAGTAGGCCGTAGATCGCGGCGCCGAGCAAAAAACCGACAATTGTGCCGTTAATACGGATATATTGCAGGTCCTTGCCAACCCGCAGTTCCAGTTTGCCGGTGATCGTCGCGGCGTCCCAAGCGCCGATAACGCGGGCGATGAAGCCGGCGAGTTCGGATTGCGCGGCCGGCAGGATTTTCAGCACGGCGGTCTGCACCGCGGCATTCACCCGGGCGCGCGAGGATTCATCGGTGGCCAGGGATTCACCCAAGCTGGCCAGCGCGCCTTCGATAACGGCGACAGTGCGGCCATGCGGTTTTGCCGCGTCTTGTTCCAGCGCGCGGCGCAAGCGGGACCAAACATCCCAGGCCCAGGCTTTCACCGTGTCATGCGCCAGCACGCCTTGCATCGCGCGGCCAAGCTCGGCGGCGCGGGCAGGGTCGGTTTCCAGCTTGTCGATCTCCCGGCGCACCCATTCATCGAAAGCGTCGCGCATTTCGGAACTGTCCGGGCTGATGCGTTCCAGCTCGGCGTTGACGGCGGTCATCACGCGGCGGGCCACGGTGGCGCCAATCGCCCAGCCGACCAGGCGGCCGCCTTGCTCCTTCACCCGTTCCTTGATCGCCTCGCGCAGCACTTCCTCGCGTGCGGTCAAGGTTACCTTCAGCTGGTTGAGGATGAAGGAGAACACTTCCTGGTGCCGGCCGCCTTCCACCAGGCCAGCCAGCGCGCGGGCGACAACAACGCCGGCGGCGCGGCCGCCAATGAGACGGGGCAGCAGCCGGGCGAGCAGCCGGCGGGCGCGGCCATCCTCAATGCTGGCGAGCAGCCTTGGCAGCATGGCGGCCAGCGCCTCCGCGGCCGGCTGGGTGGAGGCTGGGTCGCCGAGGAAACGGCGCAGAATGCCGGGCGAGTCGAGGTTGCCGAGGAATTTCCGCACATCGGCTTCGGTAAACACATGGTTGGCGACGAAGCGGCCGAGTGCCGCGCCAAGCCGCTCCTTCTGCGCCGGCAGAATGGCGGTGTGCGGAATCGGCAAGCCAAGCGGGTGGCGGAACAAGGCGGTGACGGCGAACCAATCCGCCACGCCGCCGATGAACCCGGCCTTGGCGGAATCGCGAAGCAGGCCGGTCCAGATGTTCAGCGGCAGCGCGTACCCGATGATGGCGAGAGCCGCCATCACGATGAGAAGCCCCGTAGCAAGCGCACGGTTGACGGAGAGCTGGCGGCGAAGTGCGGCGTCCGGGTCGGGCAGGGGGATAGGTGCCAGCATGTGCCAGAGATAAGGGGCGGCCGGGGCGCGCCGCAAGACTAAGCGGAGGGCAGGGTTTTTATTGCATTTTTGGGCGTTTTTGGCGCAATATTGGCGGATAAGAGCGGGCAATCCGCCATATTTGGTTGAACGGGTTTCGACAGTCCAGGATTAAATCTTATGAAAACAAGGGATTTCGACGTGTTGCCGCGTAATAATTCCACCCCGCCCGCCTTGCCGCGGGACCGGCCGAGGCGCAGGCGGGATGGCATGGGGTTCGGCCCCGCGCTGCTCGGGGTCGTCTGTGTCATCGGCGTATTCGGGCTTCTGGCACTGCTTTACCACTAGGTCAGCACCCGCGCCGGTTTACAAGCGGCACCCAGGCGCGGCACAATGCGGCATGGCATTTTTGACAGAACCCGAGCCGCAACGCGGCGCGGCGTTGCCGGTATTGACCGGTATCCGCCGGATTGTGGCTCGCAACCCGAGCGTCATGACGTATCAGGGCACCAACACCTACCTGATCGACGGACCGGCTGGGCTGACCGTGCTGGACCCTGGACCGGACGATGATGCGCATGTGGCGGATATTCTCGCCGCGCAGGACGGCGCCAAGGTGGCGCGAATTGTGCTGACGCACACCCATTCGGACCATCTCGGCGCCACGGCGAAGCTGAAGGCCGCAACCGGCGCGGAGGTATACGCGTACCGGATCAGCGCCAAGCGCGGTTTTACGCCGGATGTGCCGCTCGATGACGGTGATGTTGTCGCCGGACTTAAGGCGCTGTTCACGCCAGGCCACGCGGCCGACCATTTGAGCTTTGAATATCAGGTGCCGGGGGGAGAGAAAATTCTGTTTTCCGGCGATCATGTGATGTCCTGGTCATCCTCCATCGTTTCGCCGCCTGATGGGGATATGGTGGCGTATTATAAATCGCTGGAACGGCTCCTGGCCCGCGATGAGGTTTTTTACGCGCCGGGCCACGGGCCGCTACTGCCGGACCCGCGGGCCCTGGTGGCGGAGTTGCTGGCGCACCGGCAGAGCCGGGAAGCCTCGATCCTCGAAGCGTTGCGGGAAAAGGAATGGACGGTTTCCGACCTCGCCGAGCATCTCTACCACAAGACGGATTTCCGGCTGAAAATGGCGGCGCAGCGCAATGTGCTCGCGCATCTGCTGAAGCTGGAACATGAAGGCAGGGCCGTGCAAACCACTGACCGGAAGGCCTGCGCCCTGCCGGATGATTACGTGCCGGATGACCTGCCGCCAGGCAGCGAGAAGGACATGAACAAAGCGCAGATCAACATGATGCTACAGGACGCGGCGCGCAGTTTTGCCTATGCGGTCTAATTCTCCGGCTGCCAGTCCAGCCCTTCCTTGATTGAAAGGATTTTGTGCGGGGCTACCCAGCTGCCGATCATCGCCAGGCCAAGGCGCGGCGGGTTGGTGACATTGGGGACGAAGCTGAGATTGAAGGCAGCGGCTTCATCCGGCACATCGATGCTGCCAGTAGCGGCGGCGGCGCCGGCCGGCCCCTCCAGCGCTGCGTTGGCGATGGTATAAATACCGCTATTGAAACTGCCGGACAGGGCGAACGTCGTGAATCCGGTCGTGCCGGTAACGCAAGCATCGCGAAGCGCGGCCTCGCGCGGGCTCTGCGTGAGTGCCGTCGCCAGGCCGGCGAGGTTGAAGCCACCGATGACGCCATTTGCCGCGCTCATCGAAGCGGCGCCGGAAAGTGTGGCGGCCCAGGCTTGCGGCGTATAGCCGGCGGCGGTCAGCGCCCCCTTCGCCGTAATGGTCCCCGATTGCAGGGTGAGCGGGAAGGCGGCCGGCAGGCTGAACGCCGAAACATCCACGCCGCTGAGCAAAACCTGGCCGGAAATTGCGGGCGGGGCGGACGGCGAAACGGTCACGCCGGCCGCGCCGCTCACCGTCCCGCCGGCGAAAGCGGCATTGGCAAGGGTGAAGACGGCGTGGTCCGGTTGCAGCACCAGGCTGGCAGCACTTGGCCCGAAAACCTGGTCGCCGGCGAGCAGCACATGGTTCGCGGTGAGGCTGATCTTGCCCTTGGCGCCGGAAATCACCGTCCAGAGCGTGGAAAGATCCGCCGGAAATGGCGGCAGGGCCAGCGTATCCGCGTCGATATTGCCGCTAATGCCGGTATCGGCTGAATAAACCAGCCTGCCCGAAGCGGTGAGATCGCCCATCGACAGGACAAAATCTGGCAGGCCGAGCTGGCCGGGCGCGGCGAGAAAATCGGCGCGCAGCGAGATGGAACCAGCGCCGGGCCATGCCAGGCCGCCATTCAGGCCAAGGGCTTTGAAAAGGGCGATGGCGCTTGGGTGGCGCATCAGCAGCGGACCGGCCGCGTTGAGTTTGGTAAGGTCGAGCACCGGGGCGGCAAACGCGTTGATGTCGCCAAGCGTAAGGGTCAGGCTGGTGGCGACATGCGCGGCCGGGCCGGCGGCGAGCAGGAAGGCCGAGAGCTTGCCGCCGGCAAGTGCTGGGGGCGGCCGAAAACGGACCGGAAGCAGGGCCGCGATGGGCGCCGCCGAGGGCAGCGAGAGAAGCGACCGCGCGGCGGAAACCTGGCCATCCTGCGCCACCGTGAAGCTGCCCGCCGCGAGCCCGTCGAAAATCGAGGCCGAGAACCGGCGGACGACAAGCTGCGGACCGAAAGACGCATCGATGAGCAGCCGGGTCATCGGCACGCCAGCCAAGCTGGCGCGGCCGGCGGTAATTTCCAGGCCGCCGGATAAGCCATTGCCGGCGGTGGCCGCGCCCGTGGACGAAGCGGCGCGGAAGGCGGCGGTGAGCGGCGTGAGGTCCAGCTCGTCAAAATGCAGCGCGCCATAAAGCGTGCCGCCTGCATTGTTGGGGGTGATGACCGCGGTGCCGCTAACAAACGCCGTGCCGAGCGTGCCGGAGATTCCGGCCAGGTTCAAATGCCCGGTATTGCCGGTCAGCGCCGCGTTCAGGCTGGTCTGCTGCCATTCCGCGGGCAGCGGAATGGCGCTGCCGAAGGAGGCGAACAGTGATGACAAATTCTGGCTGCTGAGCGATGCATTGCCTTGCAGATTGCCGGCCTTGTCGATCCTCCCCGAAAGCTGGAGCGCGCCATTGCCGGGAAGCTCGGCGCTGAATGAAGAAATCGTGACGCCAGCGGCGGAAATCTCGGTCTCGGTCCAAAGATGCGGAATCAGCACGCCGGCAAAAATCGGGTCATCGGCGTCCAGCGTCAGATGGATGGCGAGCGTGTCGAGGAATGGCAGGCTGAATGGCGGCGCGCTTTGCGGCAAGGTGAGGTTGCTGGCGAACAGCCCAAGATTGAGCCGTGCGGAAGCGATTTCCAGCCGCGCGGTGCCGGTGATGACGCCATCGCCTTGGGTGAGGCGCAGTTCCGTCAGCTCGATCTGCTCGGGATTGGCGGTGATGTTGGCGGTGGCCATCACCGGCTGGGCATAGGCAGGGTCTGCCGCCACCGGCGCGGCGCCGCTCATGCCGGGTGCCGCGAAGGAAAGGCTGCCGGCCAGCGTGCTGGCGGCGCTGAACGAGCCGGAGAGATGCAGGGAGGCGTTGCCGTCCTGCGCGTCAATGGTCAGCGGGGCCGCGCCGGTTGCGCCGATCGGGCCGAGGCTGAGGCTGATATTCACCGGCTCCGTCAGCATCATGCCGCCGCCGGCAATAGAAACCGCGCCGTTCGTGCCGGTAAACAAATCCGCATTCACATGCTGGAAGACCACGTTGCCGAGGCTGATCTGGCCGTCATTGATCTGCGCGTGCAGCGCCGCAAGCCAGGGCGGCGGCGCCACCGCCGCCGCGCCCCCCGGCAGCGGCCAAGGAAAGGCAATGACCGGGGATTGCAGCGTCAAACTGCGGGCAGTGAGATGGCCGCGCAACAGCGTGTCCATCGCAATTTCCATGGTAAGGGATTTTGCCGTTATGATTTCCCGGTCCGGACCCGAAATGGTGATGCGTTCCGCGATCAGCTGCGGCTCCGGAAACAATGCCAGCGAAAGCCTGCCGCCGATATGAACATCCCGACCGGTGAGCGAGGAAGCCAGCGATTCGATGGCGGCGCGGTGCCCGGTTGACGCGACCAGACCAGGAAGGGCGATAATGGCGGCGATCACCAGCAGCAAGGCGCCAAGCGGGATGATCCAGAATAGGCGGCCGGTTTTCATGCAGACGAAAAGCCGCCGCCGCCCGGGGTTTTGATCACGAAGGCATCGCCAGGGCCGAGTTTTGCCGCAGCACTGCCGGCCAGAATTTCGATGTCGCCATTGGCGCGTTCAACCCATTGCTCGCCAGTCGCGCCATCGCCGCCGCCGCGAAGGCCAAACGGTGCGACCGTCCGGCGGGAGGCCACGATGGTGGCCGTCATGGGTTCGAGAAACCGGATCTTTCGCACCGCCCCGTCGCCGCCTCGGTACTTGCCGGCGCCGCCGGAGTCTGGCCGGATGCAAAATTCTTCGACACGGACGGGGTAACGAAGTTCCATGATTTCCGGGTCGGTGATGCGGGTATTGGTCATATGGGTGTGGACGGCGGCGGTGCCGTGAAACCCCGGACCGGCCCCGGCGCCGCCGCAGATCGTTTCGTAATACTGGCGCGTGGCGTCGCCGAACAGAAAATTGTTCATGGTGGCCTGGGCGGAGGCGCAGGCGTTCAACGCGCCGAGCAAGGCGACGGTGACGGCCTGGGAAACCTCCGTATTGCCGGCGACGACGGCGGAGCCAGGCGCCGGGGATAGAAACGTATTCTCCGGAATGATGATTGTGAGCGGTTTCAGGCAGCCTTCATTGAGCGGGATGTCTTCGCCGACCAGGCAGCGGAAGGAATACAGGACGGCGGCGGTGGTGACGGCCTTCGGCGCGTTGAAATTGTTCTTTTGCTTTTGCCGGCCGGTGCCGGTAAAGTCGATGATGGCGCTGCGCTCTTCGTGGTTAATGGTGACTTTGATCTTCAGCGGCGTGCCGTCATCCATTTTGTAGTCGAAATTTCCGTCGCGCAGCCTGCCGATGACGTTGCGGATGGCGGCTTCGGCATTGTTTTTAACATGCGTCATGTAGGCCGCGACGACATCCCAGCCATAGCGGGTGATGATGGCGTTCAGGGCCTTCACGCTGGTTTCGTTCGATGCGATTTGCGCCTGCATGTCGGCAACGTTCTGGTCCGGGCTGCGCGCCGGATATTTTGCCGATTCCAGAATGTTGCGGAAATCATCTTCCTGGAATTCGCCGCCGGAGAGGAGGAGAAAATTATCAATGACCACGCCTTCCTCTTCCAAGGTGGTGGAAAAGGGCGGGGTGGAGCCGGGGGTAAGTCCGCCCACATCAGCGTGATGGCCGCGGCAGGCGACGAAAAATCTGATGGAACCTCCGCCATCATCGAAGACCGGGGAGATCAGCGTGATATCCGGCAGGTGGGTGCCGCCGGCGAACGGGTTGTTCAGCGCGACCGCGTCGCCCGGTTTCAGAGTGTCGCCGCGCAGACGAATCACCGTGCGCACGCTCTCACCCATGGCGCCGAGATGAACCGGTACATGCGGTGCGTTCGCGACAAGCTGTCCCTGCGCATCGAAAATGGCGCAG
>Ga0116226_10007085_pt1 | contig 10105 bp, 7 predicted proteins | sample S1TSphfallax_FD_89692 | JGI IMG/M metagenome (GOLD analysis project Ga0116226, IMG submission 89692) | Host-associated microbial communities from peat moss isolated from Minnesota, USA - S1T2_Fa - Sphagnum fallax MG | ecosystem: Host-associated > Plants > Peat moss > Unclassified | place: USA...
ATCCCAGCCGCTCGTCTCGCTGCGGGCAGTCCGTCGGCACGCTCACGAAGTTCGATCGCTGCCCCCACAAAATGTTCTCCCACAACTGGTTGATCATCGCGCTGCCAGTATGCAACTCAGTCGTCAGCGGCGCGTCCGTGTGAAAGACCACCGCCTTCACCGCGCTTAGCTCCGGCTTGTAACTCAACCCGCTAACTTCGACATACCGAAACCCGTGATAAGTAAAGGTCGGCTTGTACTCCTCGGTCCCCTCCCCGGCCAGAATGAAATGGTCCGTCGCCTTCGCCGTGCGCAAGTTATCCGTGTACAGCGTCCCATCTGGATTCAATACCTCCCCGAACCGCAGCCGAACGTCCGTCCCCGCCGATCCCCGCGCTCGAATGCTCGCCACACCTGCCAGATTCTGCCCAAAATCATAAATGTAGACGCCCGCCTCGGGGCTAGTTACCGCCTTCGCCCCGAGGACCTTCTCCACCCTCACCGGAGGAAAATATTGCGCGACAATCTTCGGCTCCAAAGGGTGAATCGCAACCGCCTGCTTCCATCCTTTATCGGAAAAAGCGACGGTATCCCAGCCCTCCCGCGCCAACCGGGCGTCGTATGTCTCGCCGTCATAGATCTCAGCCTTCAAGATAGGAGAGGATTCGGTCTTCCAACTCGTGTCCGTAACAACCCATTGCACCGACCCGTCGGCGTGTTGAATCCGCAATTGCGCCTTCAGCGCCGGAGGAGTGTCCCCATAGTTATACCCTTGCTTGAACCACATCAGCGGAGTCGTATACCACCCAGCAGCTAGCCAGCCGCCGATAACATTGCCCCCTGGCTTCACATATTGCGTAACATCGTATACCTGGTAAGCCACATGCTCCCGAAAGTCCATCCACCCCGGTGACAACACCTGGTCCCCCGCGCGATGACCATTGATGCTCAGCTCATAGGCCCCCAACGAAGTGGCATATAGCCGAGCAGAAGTTACACCTCCGCCTATCTCGAACTCCCGCCGCAGCAGCTTCACCGACTCCGTCGGCCACGGGTGCCCCATCGTCGTTCCCGCCTGCGGAACATAAGCGATCGCGGGCGCCCATGCCGTGTCGTCGTAACTTGGATCCTGCCAATCGCCTTCGCTGTTCAACGCCGTTTTCCATCCGCTCCCGCTCGTGAAAAGTCCAATCAAGCCGTCCGCCATCTCCACATAAAGGCAAGCGCTCATCGGCGTCCGGCTATCATTGGGGGCGTTCATCCCGCTCGGGTTGTCCGAATGAAGAGTAACTTCCACCGCAAGCATGTTCTGTCCCGAATGCAGGTCCGATGTCACAGCCTTGCTAACATACGTCTGCCACGGAAACTGCTTCCACGCCGGCATCGGCTGTGCTTGCAGCGCTAGCTTTCCGTTGACCCAGGCCGCCGCGGTGTCTTTCCCGGTAACATATAGGATTGCTCGTTTCGCCGGCTGGGCAAGCTTGAAACCAAGTCGAAACTCGTGCCGCGTCGTCTCGCCTCTCGTGTAGTGATCGACCTCGGGATTGGTGATCCACGCAGCTCCCGATTCGCGAATCCGCCGCTCTTGCTCCTCTTCATACCCGATCCATCCGGCGCGCCAGTTCTCCGGCTTCATCACCCCGGTCTCCCACCAGCTCGTCTCGCTCGCGGGATAAGCCTTGCCATCCTTGTCCCAAACCGTAACTCGCCAGTAGTATCGGGTCTCGGCGGCTAAGTCAGGCCCGGCATAGTCGACGCCAACAGACTTATCCGAGGCTACCTTCCCGCTGTCCCAGACATCCGCCTTGCCCGCCCCGAGCAGAGAGGCCTTCGTTGCCACCGCGATCCGATACGCCGTCTGTCTCGCGCCCTGCCTATCGTCTTGCAGCTGCCACGAAAGTCGCGGCTTGCCCTCGTCGATCCCCAGCGGCTCGACCATCGAGTCGCAAGTTAAACCCGCCGGCCTCTTGAGGCTCTCGACCGAACCCGCGAAACAAAGGCCGCAAGCAACCAGCTCGAACGCGACCAGCAGCCTCCAAATCCTCACAGCGCCCCCAGAATCTGCCAAGACAAATCAGGTTGCACCATAGAAGACCGAAAACCCAATGTCAACTGGGAATCAATTTCCTATCGGAACTTCGGCCCCGGGCGCAGACCAACCGCGCCCTCGGAACCGCTTCATGGGCCGACGTACAACTCAACCGGCGAGAATCCTATCGTTTTCGCCTTGTTGTCCACCCGAAGGAAGACGGGATGGGCGGGGTCGTTGTTGAAAACCAGCCCTATCACCGTCCCATTGCCGACCGACTTCGCCATCAGCACTTTGTGGGTGCGGATCGTGCCGTATTCGCTCATCGGACCCCAGTCTTTCTGAAACTGGCCGAAGTCGTAGGCGCTATATTGCTGCGAATGCTGCTGCCAGTTCGGATCGTTGTTCCACATTCCGTAGGCGGTGTTGAAGTCGCCAGCTTCGACCTTGTCCAGAAAGCGGCTGACGCGGTGCTCCGCCGGCCAGTTCCAGAACCAGAAAGTGCAAAAAGCGCCCACAAGCACAAGCACCACGGCGGCGATGCCGAGATTGCGAATCAAATTTTCCCGTTTTGCGTTGTACTGCGGTGCGTCGAGCAGCGTCATCGTTTCGATTCCTTCTTAGCCTCTGAGATGCAGTTCCCGCAGGAACCGGTCCGGCATGTCGACCGGCCAGATTTCCGCGCAAATCTCACTCTAACTGACACCGAGGGGCGAGGGCGAGTTCCCGGCGGACCACGCTCTTAAGTCAGGTATTGATTAGTTGAGTCAAATCCGACCAATGCTCGACTTTGAAAGCACGCAGGTCTCTGACCGACGCCGGGAACCAAGGCAGCGCCTTCAACGCCATGATCGCCGCGAAGAGATTGGCGAGGTCGTCTCGATGAGTCAACTAAACACTGCCCTGCATCCAGATGAAACCGTAGCTGGCGAGGGCCGCGCCCATGTCGGCGTATGTTTGCGAGACGCCTTTCCGATGATTCCGCGCCGCATCGGCTGCCACCAAATCGAGCGCAATGGCAAACATCAGCGCTCTCGAGGGTCGTCGAGGATCTCGTTGAGCCTGTAGTCCAGCTCTTCGCCGCTTTCGAGAACGCTTATCCTCATCTGCGCGTCGCCGTTGCCGAGCGGTTCGCAAGTAGCAAGGATTTCGTAGACGGGGCCAGTTCGTCCAAATCGGCGCCAGGTGCCGACCAGCCGCTGCGGCGCTGGAACTTGCATATCCATATCGTGACTTCAATCCTTCCTACGCACCCGGGCAAGCCAGCGGCTGGCTCAGATCGTTCCCGTTCACTTGCTGAAGCTGGTCTCGTCCTTCTCCGCCCGCCGCTCCAGCGCCAGCTCGATCAGCCGGTCGATGAGCTTAGGATAAGCCAATCCCGAAGCCTCCCAGAGCTTGGGATACATGCTGATTTTGGTGAAGCCGGGCAACGTGTTCACCTCGTTGACGTAGATCTTTGCCGGCTTGCCGTCTTTCCCCGGCTGCTCCATCAGGAAATCGACTCTCGCCAGGCCCGCGCAATCGCAGGCGCGGAAGGCCGCGATCGCCATCTTCTGAATCTCCTTGGCTTCCTTCGCTGTCAGCTTCGCCGGAATAATCGGCACCGAGCCGTCGCTCTCATACTTGGCTTCGTAGTCGTAGAACTCCTTCGCGGGAACGATCTCGCCGACCACCGAAGCCACAGGATCGTCGTTGCCCAGGACGGCGACTTCAAGCTCGCGTGCCTTTCCGGTGAGGTTCTTCCTCGAGCCGCCAATGCCCTGCTCGACGACGATCTTGCGGTCGAACTTGGCGGCAAGATCGATCGCCGGTCCGAGCTCCTTGCCGTCGTGCGCCTTGCTGATCCCAACCGAGGAGCCGAGGTTCGCCGGCTTCACAAACACCGGATACTTCAGCGCCGCTTCCACCTGCTTCACGACCTTCTTGGGCGAGGATTTCCATTCGCCTCGCAGAAACGTCAGATGCTTCGGCGTTGGCAGCCCGGCCGAGGCGAAAAGCCGCTTCATGACGTCCTTGTCCATCCCGGCCGCCGAGCCGAGCACGCCCGACCCCACATAAGCGATGTCGGCGAGTTCGAGGAGGCCTTGGATCGTCCCGTCTTCGCCAAAAGTTCCGTGCAGAACAGGGAAGATCACATCCACGTTTAGCGAGCGACCGAGCGCCGTCGGTTGCGGCCAGGCTTCGGCAGCGACCGAAACGGCGGCCTCATTCGCGCTCGCGTCGGCGGCAATCTCCCCAACGACCTCGCCGGCAAGCAGCGCCTGCGCGGCTTCCGACGAGATCCAGCGGCCTTCCTTCGTAATCCCGACGGGCGCCACATCATAGCGGTCCTGGTCGATCGCCTTCAAAACCGACGCAGCCGAAAGAAGAGAGACTTCGTGCTCGCCGCTGCGCCCGCCGAACAGAATGCCGACCCGCAGTTTCGGCGCCAGCTTCGTTGATTTCTTTTTACTCATCCGCTCTTGATTGTACGGGGCCGGCGCGACCGCATGTCGGCGCGACCGGGTTACCGCCGGAATACCTCTCCTCGGCAGACCTTTCCAGCGATAAATCGAGCAGGATTCGTAGCCGCTCGCGGCGTATTCGCCCTCCGGCTGGTTTTGCAGAATCGTCCGGTCGGCTATGTCGTCCTCCGCGGATTTGTCGATATCGCCCTTCCAGAGTTGCGCGAAACCGCGACTCCGCTTCATGACTCTTTCGAATTCGTCGTTGACATACAGCAGGTCGAGCTCGCCGGGGCGACCTTCAAACGCCCCTGCGATGGAGGCATTCAGCCGGCGCAGAACCGTTCCGCTAAAAGGATTGAACAGGAACGCAACGCAGGGATTGCCGGGAAAGACGAACTCGGTCGCCTCCTGATGGACAATCTTCATCGGGCATCGTGCTCGTTTCGAAGCCTGCCAGGCGGAGATATTTTTCTCTGCGATGCCCACCAGCTCGGCGTTCAACTCGACGCCGACGACCTCGCGAAACGGCAGGTCGGCGGCCAGCAGCATAGCGCGCCCCATGCCGGCGCCGAAGTCGACAAAAGTGTAATGCTCAACTGGGGCCAACGCATTGTCGCGCCAGCGTTCCATCAGCGCGCGAAAAATCGACGGCGCGACGCCGTAATAAGCGGTATTGTGCCGGTCATGGGCGTGGCCCGCGCCAAGGTGGCGTCCGCTCACCAGCCCGCTGGTCTGCGCGCCAACGGCCTCGTCGAACGGATGCTGCAGGAAGCCTTCCTTCCGTCGGAGGCCGGGCAGCCGCGCAGTCATCGCGCCGGCCTTTCACCGCTGGGGCGAACCAAATTCGTCGCTTTCATACCTCCAGTCTTGCACGAACGGCGGTATTTCTCCCTCCGCCAAACTCCTAACACTTTAGTTGACAAGCGCCAGATCATAGCCTATCGTCCTAATATGTTAGGAGACGCGATGGCGGGACGGAAGAAATCGGCGAACAGCCTTACCCCACTGGAACTCGAAATCATGCAGGTGCTCTGGGAAACAGGCCCCGCCAATGTGCAGACGGTGCAGACTGCTCTCAAAGCGGGACCTCCGCTGGCCTACACGACCGTGCAGACCATGCTCAATGTGCTCCATCGTAAAGGCAAAGTGAAGCGAAAGCTCGTCGGACGGGCCTTCGTCTATGCGCCAACCGTTACCAGGGAAAAGGCTGCCAGCCACGCGGTCCGCGAGCTGGTCGAGAAGCTCTTCGGCGGCAATGTCGACGGATTGCTGATGAACCTGGTCGAGACGCGCCAGCTTGATTCGCAGAAAATCGCCGAGCTTGCCGAGCGCCTCAAGCTCGACGATCGCCAAGCGCCCGCAACGCAAGACCCCGCCCCGCGGTCAGCCAAGCAGGCCGGCAATGCTTAGCCTTTCGAATCCTTCTAGCGCTTCAAACCTTACTAGCGTTTCAAATTGGATCGTCGCGTACCTGCTCAACGCCACTTGGCAAGCTGCCGTAATTGCTGCCGTCGCCCTCTTCTCCATCCGCTGGATGCGGGCGGCGAGCTGGCAGGCCCGCCATTTACTCGCCGTCGCTGCCTTGCTCACAGCCGTTCTGCTCCCCGCCTGGACAACTTGGAGTTCCATGCATCCGTGGTCGGAGAAGGTCGCCGTCACCATCCTGCCATCGTCGCATGGGTCTCCTGCGACTGCGCCCGCTGCCCATCGAGCTGGATTGCTTCGCCGATTCAACGGATCGCTGCCGATCGCTCCCGCAATGTCCCGAGTCGCCGCCTTGCTCTATCTCGCATTCCTGCTCTGCCCCGCCGCGGTTCTTCTAACGACATGGCGTGCCACGCGAAGGCTCTTGCGTTCCGCGACCCCAGCCGAGCTGCCAGCGGAGATCAAGGGCGAGTGGCGGCGCTGGCTCGCGGCCTTCCATCTTCCCGACGTCCTGCTGCTCGCTTCCAGGCAAATCGCCGGGCCGGTGACCCTCGGATTCCGTCAACCCGCCCTGCTCCTGCCGCCCGATTTTCTCGCCACCGCCAGCCGCGACGAGGTCAAGGCTGCCTTATGCCATGAATTCGCCCACATCGCCCGCCACGATTTTCTCGCCAACCTGCTGCTCGAAATCGCCAGTCTACCCATCGCCTTTCATCCCGCCTGCTGGCTGCTGAAACGCCAGATCGACGAATCCCGCGAACTGGTCTGCGACCGGATCGCCGCTCAACTCGCCAACGGAGCCGATCACTACGCCCGCTCTCTCTTGAGCCTCGCCCGCGCTCTCTGCGCCCCGGCAACGGGGCAAGCGGCTGCTTCGACCACCGGCGCCCTCGGCATCTTCGAGGCCAACATTTTGGAGAAGAGAATCATGAATCTTATCGAACCCAAGACCTCCACCAGCCGCGCGGCCAAACTCGCCTCCGCCTTCCTCGGCGCCGGTCTGCTGGGGGCAACCGCTATCGGAATTTCAACCCTCGGCATCGCGGCTGCGAACGCGCAGGCCCCCTCGGGATTCGCCTCCTTTCTCGGCACCTGGAAGACCACCGTCAACGGCAAGCCGGCCGCGATCGTAGAACTCTTCGAGTACCAGGGAAAACTGACCGGCGATGTCAGCAATGGCGATTTTGGCGTCGACGAGAAAAATAACAACGCGATCACCGGATGGACCTATGGAACTCCAGGCGGCGCGCCGATCGTCGAGGCTTCCATCTCGGGCCAGACGCTCGCTTTCAAGACAGTCGACAGCGGCGGACCAGTTTCGTGGGAATTGACCCTGGCGACTCCGGGGAAAGCGGAGTTGCGTGTCGCCGACGCCATGCCCAATGGCTCGAAACTTCCAGCCCTCCCGGCGGAACGGGTAGCCGCTTCGCCAAAGAAAGACGATGCGCAAACGCCAGCGGCCACCGATGCGAATGAGAACGACGCTCATCCCCGCCTTCTCTCAAGCGTCAATCCGGAATACACCCCCGAGGCGCGAGCGGCGAAATTTTCCGGCAAATGCATCGTCGGGCTGACCGTCGACGCGACCGGCAAGCCAATCGACGTCAAGGTCGTGAAGCCGCTCGGCATGGGGCTGGACGAAAACGCCGTCAAAGCGGTAAGCCAATATCGCTTCTCGCCGGCCATGCGCGACGGCGTCGCAGTTCCCGCGGACCTCAAGATCGAGGTCGAATTCCGGTACTACTAGCGGTCGGCAATCATTCGCGGCGGCAGCATTGGAGAGCAGTCCTGGCGCGCTCGTTTCGGAGGGAACGAGCGCGCCTCTTTCTTCGGGCGCTTCTGAATCGCCAATCCGCCGAGGCCGTATACTGCTTTTACTTTCGCTGTATCTTTTGCCACCCTCAGATTGGAGACTCTCCGCATGATCGACGACGCCTATCTGCGGCAGGAGTGGCTCGCGGTCGGCTGGTCGTCCAGTTTCAACGACGGCGAGTTGAAGACCGCGCGGCTGCTCGGCCGCGACTTGGTCCTCTGGCGCGATGGCGCCAGCATTCATGCCTGGGAAGATCTTTGCATCCATCGCGGAGCCAAGCTGTCGCTCGGCCTGGTGCGCAACCACTGCGTCGTCTGCCCGTATCACGCCTGGGAATACGACGGCGCTGGCAAGTGCGTCTTGATTCCTTCGCAGCCCGATCAGCCTCCGCCGCTCAAAGCGCATGCGAATGTCTTCCATGCCCAGGAAAAATACGGCCTCGTCTGGGTCGCGCTGGACGCGCCTTCGCGCGAGGTTGCCGCTTTTCCGGAGGCCGACGACCATTCCTTTCGCAAGGTCCTCGCCGGGCCGTATCGATTTCGCGCCAAAGGACCGAGGATTCTTGAGAACTTCCTCGACGTCGCCCACTTGCCGATCGTCCATGCAGGCTTGCTCGGCGACCCAACCCGCGCGCGCATCGAGGACTACGAGGTCGAATCGACCCCGCAAGGCATCGCCGCCCGCGACATCAAGATCTGGCAGCCCGATCCCGACGGCACCGGACGCCCCGCGCAGGTGCTCTACAACTACCAGGTCCAGCGCCCGCTCGCGGCCTGCTTCCGCAAGCTGCAGGATGGCCGCTGCTTCGCCATGCTCGATACCGTGACCCCGGTGGACGAAGACGAGAGTCTCGCCTGGGTGGTTCTCGCTTTGAACTACGCCGACGACGCCACCGACGAGGATCTGCGCAGCTTCCAAGACAAGGTCAGCGCCCAGGACAAAATTATTGTCGAGTCGCAGCGGCCTGAGCTGCTGCCGCTCGACCTGCAAGCGGAGCTTCACCTGCGCTCCGACCGCATGGCGATCGCCTATCGCCGCTGGCTCAAAGAGCTGGGCGTGGCCTATGGGACGGCTTAGAGGAAAGTTCGCTATCCGATGGAAGAGGTCCAATTCGGGAAACGTGTTTCAACTATATTTCGGCATCTTGTTGCAATTGCTGGACAGAAACACAAGCTTGAAACAAGTTTTCGTATCGCGCACAGTGCGCTCAGGCAAGCCGGTCAATGGGGAGTGTCAAGTGTTGCTTGCCAAAAGCAACAATGCCCCGTTACGGGCGGGCCCTTGCAGTCACTCTGGTACGGAGAGTGGTGGAATTGCATGTACATTTCAGTGCAGTTCAACTTCGCGATCCATGTTCCAGTGAGAGCCTGGATCGCCGCGCTGATCTAATCCTCAAGATGTAGGTCAGTATTCCGGCCGGGTTTGCGTTCCCCGGCTGGAACGTCCTTTATCCTAATCCAGTTGCAACCCTTCCGACCGACAACTCCGCAAATTTCACACCCAACGGTTTCACAACGGAACTCCACATCCAGAAAGGCAACGATGGCGACTGGAACCCAAAGGCAAGCGAGCAAACCGGCATGGCTCGTCCCCGGCGACTTCGACGGCTGTTTCGGCCTCTTTTTCAGCGGATTGCCCGACCTGCTGCTGATCGCCGGCCTTGCTCCGCTTTGCGGCTTTCCGGCCGAACTCGTCGTCTCGCGCATCCTGCCCGCAGTCGCCCTGTCCATCTTCGCCGGCAACTGCTTCTATTCGTGGCAAGCGCGCCGCCTCGCCGGGCACACCGGTCGCGCCGACGTCGCAGCGATTCCATTCGGCGTCAATACGCCGACGATCTTCGCCTACATCTTCCTCATCATGCTGCCCGTCTATCAGCGGACCCACGATGCCACTCTCACCTGGCAGGTCGGCGTCTTTGCCAGCTTCCTCAGCGGAGCCGTCCAGACCGCCGGCGCCTTCTGCACCGATTGGCTGCGGCGCTTCATTCCCCGCGCCGCCCTGCTGTGCCCGCTCGCCGGCATCGCCATGGCCTTCCTGTGCCTCGGCTTTATCTTCGGAATCTTCCAAGTTCCCGCCATCGCCCTGTTCCCCGCGATAGTCCTGCTCGCCGTCTATTCCTCGCGGCTCCGACTGCCGCTGCGAATTCCCGGCGGCCTTCTCTGCCTCGCCATCGCCGCTGTCTTGTTCGCCGGCCTGCGCGCTCTGCATCTCTCGACGATGAACCCGATGGATGCGCCGCCGATTGCCAAACTCTCCCTCCATCTCCCGCACCCCATGAATGTTCTCGCCTTCCTCCGCAAGGCCGAAGGCTGGCGATATCTCTCCATCATCCTGCCCATGAGTGTGCTCGACACTCTCGTTTCGCTCCAGATACTCGAGAGTGTCAAGCTCGCCGGCGACGACTACCCCACC
>Ga0116226_10007086_pt1 | contig 10102 bp, 11 predicted proteins | sample S1TSphfallax_FD_89692 | JGI IMG/M metagenome (GOLD analysis project Ga0116226, IMG submission 89692) | Host-associated microbial communities from peat moss isolated from Minnesota, USA - S1T2_Fa - Sphagnum fallax MG | ecosystem: Host-associated > Plants > Peat moss > Unclassified | place: USA...
ACTTACCACTTACCACTTACCACTTACCACTTATCACTTACCACTTACCACTACTTCCACCACCAACTCCTCCTCCTTCGCCTCCACCACCACCGTGCTTTCCTCATGCACTTTCCCTGCTAAAATCATGTTTGCCAGGGCATTTTCCAGATTACGCTGGATAACACGTTTAAGCGGTCTTGCTCCATAAATGGGGTCATAACCCATGCGTGCCAGCAGTTCCCGCCCTTGTGGGGAGAGTTCAAGCGTTATTTTCTTCTCCGCCAATCGTTTGGCAAGGCGGGAAATCTGAATATCGACGATTTTATCCATATCACTGCGTGCGAGGCGTTTGAACAGTAATATTTCATCAAGGCGGTTTAAAAATTCAGGGCGGAAATGGTTGCGTAATACTTCCATGACACTATCACGAATACGCCCGCTAATTTCCGTTTCGTCATCTTTTTGACTTGCCAAAAATTCCGATCCTAGGTTGGAAGTGAGAATCAGCAGCGTATTGCGGAAATCCACCGTTCTGCCCTGCCCGTCCGTTAATCTTCCTTCATCCAGCACCTGCAACAGCACGTTAAAGACATCTGGATGAGCTTTTTCAATCTCATCAAACAAGATTACCTGATAGGGTCTTCTTCGCACCGCTTCGGTAATCACACCGCCTTCTTCATACCCCACATAGCCTGGAGGCGCACCAATCAGACGGGCAACGGAATGTTTTTCCATAAATTCGGACATATCCACCCGCAACATGGCGGTATCATCGTCAAATAAAAACCCTGCCAATGCCTTGCTAAGCTCGGTTTTCCCCACCCCCGTAGGCCCTAAAAACAGGAACGAGCCAATAGGACGGGCAGAATCACTCAAACCCGCACGCGAACGTCGCACCGCATTGGAAACGGCAACCAGTGCTTCTTCCTGCCCCACCACGCGTTTATGCAGTTCTGCTTCCATGTTCAGCAGTTTTTCCCGTTCTCCGCCTAACATTTTATCGACAGGAATACCCGTTGCCCGTGAAACCACACTGGCAATATCGGATTCTGTTACGGTTTCTGCCAGCATTGCTTCCTTGATAAAACTTTCGGCTTCCTTTAATTCCTGCATGAGTTTGGGAATGACGGAATAGACAATTTCACCTGCTTTGGAGAGATTGCCTTCACGTTGGGCGACATCCCGTTTGCGTTGGGCTTCTTCAATCTGTTCCTTGATTTTCTGGACGTTCTGCATCTGGGATTTTTCGGATGTCCATTTAAGCGTAAGGTCGGCACTTTCCTTTTCCAGCTCGGAGAGTTCAAGCTGCAATTTTTCCAACCGCATGAGGGAAGCGGAATCGGTTTCTCTTTTTAGTGCTTCGCGTTCTATTTTCAACTGGATGATTTTGCGGTCAAGTTCGTCAATTTCTTCTGGTTTGCTATCAACTTCCATACGCAGGCGACTGGCAGCTTCATCAATCAGATCAATCGCTTTATCGGGTAAAAAACGGTCGGTAATATAGCGATTGGAAAGCGTAGCGGCTGCCACAATCGCCGTATCCGTAATACGCACGCCGTGATGCAACTCGTATTTTTCCTTTAATCCCCGCAAAATGGAAATCGTATCTTCTACCGTAGGTTCGGAGACAAAAACCGACTGGAAACGCCGTGCCAGTGCGGCATCTTTTTCAATATATTTGCGGTATTCATCCAGCGTAGTCGCCCCCACGCAATGCAGCTCACCCCTTGACAAAGCGGGTTTTAACAGGTTGGAGGCATCCATTGCCCCGTCCGTTCTGCCTGCTCCCACCAGCAGATGCAGTTCGTCAATAAACAGGATGACTTCGCCGTCCACACTGCCAATTTCCGCCAGCATGGATTTGAGACGTTCTTCAAATTCGCCCCTGAATTTCGCCCCTGCCAGCATCGCTCCGAGATCCAGCGAAAGCAGGCGTTTATTACGCAGGCTTTCAGGCACATCCCCCGCAATAATACGCATGGCAAGCCCTTCAATAATAGCGGTTTTACCCACACCTGGCTCCCCAATCAATACGGGATTATTCTTGATGCGACGTGAAAGCACCTGCATGGTACGGCGTATTTCCTCATCCCTGCCAATGACGGGGTCGAGCTTGCCATTGCGAGCCAATTCGGTTAAGTCCTTGGTGTATTTTTTCAAGGCTTCAAAACTATCCTCCGCACTGGAAGAACTCGCTACCCTGCCTTTTCGCATATCGTTAATTGCCTTGTTAAGACTTTGCGGATTCGCACCGTTCTGCACCAGCATATCCGCAGCAGGGTTGCCTTTTTCCATCGCAATCGCTTGTAACAAGCGTTCCTGCGTTACAAACTGGTCTTTCGCCTTGCCCGCTAACTGCACGGCATTTTCAAAGACACGGGCGGTCTCAGGGGATAGCATCAGATTACCCGCCCCGCTGCCTTCCACCCTGGGAAGTTTATCTAATAACTCCCGTGCAGATACCTTAATCTGGGGAATATTACCCCCCGCAAGCTGCAAAATACGCACCGCTATTCCGTCGCCATCATCCAGTAATATTTGTAATAAATGCTCAGGCATAAAACGCTGATGCCCCCTTGCCAGTGCCATCTGCTGGGCAGAAGTAACGGTGGCTTGGGCTTTGTCGGTAAATTTCTCGAAATTCATATGGTTTTTCTCCTGTGGAAATGCTGTTTTTTAAATACTATCCACACGCCCTAATTGCGAGCCGTCGAAGACGGCGTGGGGATAGTGTTTATAAACTTGTATTATTCATGTTAGTTATGATATGGGAATAAAAAAATAGGAATGCAATAGGAATAAAAAATTTTATGACAGAGATAAAAAAATTAACTCATCACCTTGAAAAGAGGGATTTTATTACTATCTTATATAGGGTTATTTAATTTATAAGGAAGGAATAAAAAAATGAAGTTAAGTGAAGGTGAAAAACTTATTCTATTGATGCTTACAGATTTACTAAATCCAAAGGGGCAATCAAGCGGAATTAATCCCAAGCTTGTGCAGACTGCCGTTACCAGTAATCAGACTTGGATGCTTGATATAGAGTATGACACTGGCGTACCATTGCCTGAGGATGTGTCTGAAACTATAGATATACTTGATATGTGGTATATCATTGAAGACGTGTACGCAAAGTTATCCAAAGAGGATAAGGCAATTTTAAAAGAACAGGCTGAACCGTTTGGAGATAATGTTGGGTTTGCTGGATTTGACGGTAACCATGATAACCATTACGGAATTGCCCACAGCCTAATCCATGATATGGAGCGTTTTGGTAGTTTTAAAGACCGTTATCTGAATTCGCACTCGCAAAGTACTTTACTAGGTTATCGACGTATGTATTCGGTATTTCAAGATATTCGTTCAAAATTAGGCAATCGTGATTTTACGGTTGCAGATCTGGTACAAATATTTAATGCACGCAATGTAGATAAGAAAGCCGCTTAAGTGAAAACAAAGATTCAGGGAGTCATCTATTGCATGAAGAAGTGTAAATAACGTCACTTAAGGATAACAGATAATGTTTTTCTCTAAACCAGCACAACCTAACCCATTGATTTATAATCCATCCACGTCATTGCGAGCGAATGCGAAGCAATCCAGCCTTAGCACTTGGCAACATTTTTCTGGATTGCCGCAGTCGCTTCGCTCCTTCGCAATGACGAACGATAGTTTTTTCAGCAGGTTAATACAATGAAATTAACAGAAATCACCTACCCTGGATTGGATGTAGAAATAGACATATGCTACGCAACCTCCAATAACTTTACCAGACAGCCCGTCTATAAAGTCCCACGCTGCTTTTTACACCCCGAAGCGTTTGCAGCGTTGGAGCGGGCTGTGCTACTCGCTAAACCTTTAGGGCTGCGTTTTGTGGTGTTTGATGCGTTTCGTCCAAGCGAAGCCCAGTGGAAATTATGGGAACATACGCCTGATCCTGATTTTCTCGCTGATCCTGCCAAAGGCTCTCCGCACTCAAGAGGCGTAGCGGTTGATCTGAATCTCATAGATGAGGCGGGCAAACCACTGGACATGGGAACGGCATTTGATGCCTTTACCCCCCTTTCCCATCACGGCAGAACGGATATTTCCGTTACCGCCCAGCAAAACCGCCTGTTACTCATGGGAATTATGACCACGGCAGGATGGGATTTTTACCGCAATGAATGGTGGCACTACCAGCTTTTTAATTCCAAAAGCTATCCCGTGTTAAGTGATAAAGAGGCAGGAACGGGCATGATGTGACTAGCCCAAAGGTTTTTACCCTTTCTCTCGTATAATAGAAAAGAGCAGGGAAAAATGCACCCTGCCCGTCTCACTAATCCAAGGTAATTATTATGAAAAAAACAGTTATTATGGCTTGCAGCACGGTGCTGATCATGGCACTTTCTGGCTGTTATGTTGCACCTCGCCCCGCTCCGGTTGCATATGTTCCGCCACCTGCACCCGCACCCGTCGTTTATGCTGCTCCTGCTCCCGTTTATGCCGCTCCTCCTGTGGTGTATCCTTCCGTTGCGATTGGTATTGGTGGGGGATGTTGCTGGAGACGCTAGCCAAACGTGACAAGGGGTGGATTTGACTTGCATAAACGCTATACTGCTTCTATGTTTCAAGAAAATATTAAAAACCTGAAAGCATGTATCCATGAGCAAAACCAGTTACCATACCAAAAAAATTGACGGACGTTCGCTCCATCCTGAAACGCAGATGATGTCTTACGGCTATGATCCTTTTTTGTCGGAAGGTTCGGTTAAGGCTCCTGTATTTTTAACCTCTACTTTCGTATTTCGTTCTGCAGAAGACGGAGCAGAGTTTTTTGACGTGATGTCGGGTCGAAAGCCTTTGCCTGAAAACGAAACGGCTGGGTTGATTTATAGTCGTTTCAATCACCCCAATCTGGAAATTGTGGAAGACAGGCTGGCATTGCTGGACGATTCGGAAGCAGCAGTCGTGACTTCCAGCGGGATGTCTGCCATAAGTTCGGTGCTAATGACGTTCCTGCGTCCAGGGGATCAGCTTGTGCAGTCTTCGCCTTTATATGGCGGTACGGAAACCTTTATCAACAAGGTATTAACCGACTGGAACATCACCTCGCATTCCTTTGATGACGGACTTTCGCCTGCCTCTATGGAAGCAGCTCTGGAAAAAGCGGCAGCACAGGGAAAGGTAAAGATTGTCTATATTGAAACTCCTGCCAACCCTACCAATAGTCTGGTGGATATGGCAGGTTTGACGAAAGTCATAGATGCGTTTGAGCAAAAACATGGCTATCGCCCTATTTCCGTATGTGATAATACGCTCATTGGCCCCGTATTTCAAAAACCTGCTAATCACGGCATTGACATCTGCGTCTATTCCTTAACGAAATATGTGGGCGGACATAGCGATCTGGTAGCAGGTGGCGTAACGGGAAAAGCAGAAGTGATTAAAAAAGTGCGGGCATTCCGTACTGCTTTTGGTTCCCATCTGGATCCCCATTCTTCCTGGATGATTTCCCGCTCTATGGAAACCCTGATTCTGCGTATGAAGCGTTCCGCAGCAACTGCTAGCAAAATTGCTACCTGGCTGGTGAATAACCCGTATCAACCTATTAAAGTCTATCATTCGGAACATATCAGGGATGCTACTTACCAGCGTGTTTATAAGGAACAATGCAGCGGTGCAGGCTCTACTTTTTCCTTTGAACTGGAAGGTGGCAGGGATAAGGCATTTCGTTTTATCAATGCGTTAAGTATTTTCAAATCCGCTGTGAGTTTGGGCGGTACGGAATCCCTCGTCTGTCATCCTGCTTCTACCACCCATTCGGGAGTATCAGCAGAGGTTAGAAAACTAAGCGGGGTATCAGAAGGATTGATTCGTGTTTCCATAGGGCTGGAACATGAAGAGGATTTGATTGCTGCGTTGGAACATGCGTTGAAGCATTGTTAAATGTAATCCATGCGTCCCGAACTGTTATTCCCGCTTTTTCAAACCCCACGCAACCTTAAAGGCGTGGGAGGTAATACGCAAGCTGCATTAAAAAGGCTATGCCTTAAAACAGGAAAAAGCGAGCTTTATATTCGTGATCTGCTTTTTCATGTACCCGTAGGGTTGATTGATCGCAGGCATAGTCCCTCGCTGGCAACGGCAAAAGAAGGGGATATTATCACGCTGGTTGTCACCATAGAACGCTATGAGTTTCCCGAACGAGGCAGCCACCGACCGCATAAAGTACTGTGCTATACGCCTGAAGGCTATCTGCATCTGGTGTTTTTCAAAGCAGCGAAAGCCTATATTGAAAAGATGTTTCCTTTGGGAGAAAAGCGGGCGGTGAGTGGCAAGCTGGAGCGTTACGGGGTGACACCGCAGATTAATCATCCCGGCCGTATTGCACCTGCGGAAAGCCTGGATACGCTAATGACGATTGAGGTGGTCTATCCCCTAACCTACGGCATTACCAATTCCACGCTGGCTCGTATTATTCAGTCTGCTCTTACCTATCTCCCTGATTTACCTGAATGGATAGATGAACATTTACTTAAAAAAAACCACTGGCAGTCCTTCAAAACTTCACTCCATGCCTTGCATAGTCCAAAGGATGAATCCGAAATAGCTCCTGAAAACCCTAACCGCCAACGCCTTGCTTACGATGAATTGCTGGCTAACCAGCTCGCCCTGGCTCTCATTCGCCAACACGCCAAAAAGAAAAGCTCGCAGATTATTATTACGCATGAGCAGAAACTCCGCCAGCAATTACGCGAAGTGTTGCCCTATCAACTTACCCACGGACAGGAAAAAGTCATAGCGGAAATTGACGCTGATATGCGAAGCGGGCAGAAGATGTTAAGGCTGTTGCAGGGCGACGTAGGAAGTGGCAAAACCATTGTGGCTCTCATGAGTATGCTTTCGGTTATTGAAGCGGGAGGGCAGGCAGCCTTAATGGTTCCGACGGAAATTCTCACCAGACAGCATGAGGCATTTATTCGCAAAGTGACAGCACCCTTAGGGGTACGGGTTGCACTGTTACTGGGAGGCATGAAGGAAAAGGAACATAAGGCGTTAATTACTGAAATCGCAGCAGGTAATTATGACATCATCATTGGAACCCATGCGTTATTTCAGGAAAAAGTCAGCTACAAAACTCTGAATCTGGTGGTGATTGATGAACAGCACCGTTTTGGGGTGGAACAACGCCTGAGTTTAAGCCGCAAAGCCAAAGATACGCATGTACTGGTGATGACGGCAACTCCCATCCCGCGTACGCTCGCCATGACGGCGTTTGGCGATATGGACAGCTCCATTCTGGCAGAAAAACCCATAGGCAGGCAAGCGATTAAAACCATCGCCAAACCCCTTTCGCGTGAAGAAGAAGTGCTGGAAGCGGTGGGGCGTGCCTTGCAGAAGGGCGATAAACTCTACTGGATATGCCCTCTGGTAGAAGAAAGCGAAGAGGAACCAAGCGATATAACCGCAGCCGAATCCCGCTATACCGAATTTAAAGCCCGTTTTGGAAATAAAGTAGGGCTGGCACATGGTAAAATGAAAGCAGAAGAACGTAACCGTGTGATGCAAGCCTTCAAGGACGGTGAATATCACCTGCTGGTGGCTACTACCGTGGTGGAAGTGGGGGTGGATATACCTGATGCTACCATTATGATTATTGAACATGCCGAGCGTTTCGGGCTTTCGCAGCTTCACCAGTTACGAGGCAGAGTGGGCAGAAGCGATAAGGCATCGCTGTGTATTCTGCTTTATCAGGATAACATAGGCGAAATTGGCAAAAAACGCCTCGCCGTGATGCGGGAGAGTAATGACGGTTTTTTCATTGCCGAAGAAGATCTGAAATTGCGAGGCAGTGGCGAAGTGCTGGGAACCCGCCAGAGCGGCATCAAGGATTTCCATTTTGCCGATATGCAGGTACATGCTGAACTTATGCACATCGCTCATCAGGATGTAAAACTGGTACTCCATAAGGATCCCGAGCTTGATAGTGCAAGAGGCAAGGCATTACGCTGCCTGCTTTATCTGTTTGGCTATGATGAGACGATACGGTATGTGGGTGGGTAAATGGAAACTGCATTGTTTTCTTTATATTCCATTGACTTCAAAACTACCTTTCTTTAGACATAAGTCACGCAGAAAGCTGCTTATTGATAAAATGGAGTGATATGAAAAAATGTACGGCTATGGCATTATGCTTTTTTATCTTTGGATGTCAGCAAAATTACCCATCAGATACAACCCCAATCAATCTGGATTTCATAAAACTGCCGAAGGAATCATGTGCTACCACTATTCCTTCAGGATATAAGATTTCCAATATCAATGATTTTGTAAGTAAATTATCCACATTGAAATTACAAAAAGATGATTTTGAAACGGAGATTGCTTATCATCAGCGTCTTAATAATCAGCTATTAAAACTAGGTATTGATCCAAATAAAACCTATTATTTTTCAAAGCGTCTTGATCCTGAATCGATCAAGTATGATTTGGATTCTGGCACTTTAACCATCAAAAGTTATGAAATATCTAATGATTCTGACTTGTTCGGTATGGGTTCAAATCTTTACAAGGTTGGTATAGAGTTTTTGTATGATAAATATAATGATACTTCCCTGAACATCCATAAGTTAAAACATAAAATCGGGAGTTATATTGGACAAAATGCTTTTGGGGCCAGGGTATTAGTGACCCAATATCGTGAAGATGATTTTGGTATCGCACAAAAGGCACTTGCAGATCCTAAATCTAGGGAAAGAAAGATACATAGCTCTGATGATAGTATTATTTTAAGTCTCACACCAGATAAAGCAAAACGTGTTAAATATACTGGCTCTGTTATAATTCCTGTAATGCTTAAATATCCCTATATTGCAATAGGTAGTCATGTTAGCGAAGCCAGTATAGATATTCCTGTAAGGGAAATTTACAATTACCATTATGTAATCGGCACTATGGGTTGTAAGTTTATTTCAACCCCACAGGATGGTATCATAAATAGTAACATTGCTTCCAAATCGCCATAAACACCTTGACTGGGGGTACTGTTGGGGGTACAATAGTAAAATGAATTTTGAATGGGATGAAAACAAAAGAATCAGCAATCTGGAGAAGCACTTTCTGGATTTTATTGATGCCCAATCTATGTTTGACGGTCGTGAGGTTTATACCTATTTGTCATCTTATAAAGCTGAAAAACGCTTTGTCACGATAGGTATGATTGAGAACATAGCGTTGGCAGTGATTTGGACAGAGAGAGCAGATGCAATGCGTATAATATCTTTCAGGAGGGCAAGAGATGAAGAAAAAAGAACCTATCATGCACTATTCAGCCACTGAATTGGTTGCCATGCAAAAGCAAAGCAAAACAGATTGGGCTAAAGTGAAGACTATGCCGCAAAAAGAAGCGGATAAAAATGCGGAAATAGCAGAGGGAGTTTTGCCAGAAGGCTGGGAAAAAACCGTGATAGTAGGACTTCCACCCCGCAAGGATGCGATAAAATTACGCATAGATAATGATGTATTATCCTGGTTCAAAAAAAGCGGTAAAGGCTATCAAACCCGTATCAATAATGTGCTTAAGGCTTTCGTAGCATTACAACTTCATGAAAATAATGGTTAAGCATGTTCTTAAACCAATAGAAATAATAAAAAATGGAGGGTTTATGAAAGGCTTTGAACAGGGAAAAATTACGATTATCCATCTGCCTGACGGAAAGCAAGTCTATCCTGCTGATCGGGAAGAAACCAAAGAGATTTTGATGCAGTTAGCCAAAGAGGGCAAACAGAATAAAGAAGTGGGCATTGAACTAAAGGCATCGTATCGTGCTACTGTTAATAAAAATGGGCATAAAGGACAAAATGGTTGCTGGTTTAGGAATTTGCCAGGAGATTATGGATCATTTTAGTCCTTCTATGTTTTTTCAGTCCTCTATGGATTTTGACTTTATTTTTCCAATGTGCGAAGGAGCCATCACAGGAGTTTGTGGTGTTTGGGATGTTTAATTCAGGATGTCGTTTATAGAGGTAAAAAGGAGTGGTGCATTTCTGGTCAGACTATTTAATGCGGAGCGTAATTTACGGTGCATAAACTGCTTCTTTTCGTTACGTTCCATCAAAAAATCATGATACATCA
>Ga0116226_10007087_pt1 | contig 10101 bp, 7 predicted proteins | sample S1TSphfallax_FD_89692 | JGI IMG/M metagenome (GOLD analysis project Ga0116226, IMG submission 89692) | Host-associated microbial communities from peat moss isolated from Minnesota, USA - S1T2_Fa - Sphagnum fallax MG | ecosystem: Host-associated > Plants > Peat moss > Unclassified | place: USA...
AAAAAAGAAGTGCTTCCTTTTTTCTCTCCATGAACCCGATCGTCCTCATCCCCTCGCGCTTCGCCGCCAGCCGCCTGCCGGGCAAGCCGCTGGCGCCGATCCACGGCCAGCCCATGATCGTGCATGTGTGGCGCCGTGCCATCGAAGCCGATCTCGGCCCTGTTGTGGTCGCGACGGATCATGCCGGCATCGCGGCCGCCATTGCGGCCGCCGGCGGCACCGCGGTGATGACGCGGCCGGACCACCCTTCCGGCACCGATCGTATCGCGGAGGCGCTTGCGATCGCCGATCCGGGCGGCCGCCACGATGTGGTGGTGAATTTTCAGGGCGACCTGCCGACGATCGCCCCCCATGTGTTGCGCGAGACGGCGGCTCTTCTGGACGATGAGGCGGTGGCGATCGGCACGCCGGTGGCGATTATTCGGGGGGCAGACGAGGGGGCCGCGCCGAGCGTGGTGAAAATGGTTGGCAGCCTGATCGGACCGCGGCGGTTTCGCGCACTTTATTTTTCGCGCGCCTGCGTGCCGTGGGGCGATGGGCCGCTCTATCACCATATCGGCTTGTATGTCTGGCGCCGGAGCGCCCTGCGGGCATTCGTGGCCCTGGCGCCCTCATTGTTGGAGCAGCGCGAAAAGCTGGAGCAGTTGCGCGCGCTGGAGGCGGGCATGCGCATCGACGCGGCCTTGGTGGACGATGTGCCGCTGGGTGTGGATACGCCGGAGGATCTGGAGCGCGCCCGCACTATGCTGGGCCATTGATGGCGAGGGGCAAAGGAAGAACTTCTTTTTTGAAAAAAAGAAGCAAAAAACTTTTAATTCCTTAGCCCCACTTACAAAATGCAGGCCCCATCTTTTAGAAGGAGCCTGGCAGTTTCTGCGGGCAGGGAAGCAAAAGTCTTTTGGTTCTTTTCTTCAGAAAAGAACTGCTTCCTTCTTTAATGATTACGCTTCAATGCGAAGGAATAGTCTCCACCTCCTCCGGTGTAAGATCGCTCACGAAACAATGTGGGTGCTCGAAACCGGCTGTCGGCACGCCGTGCTTCGCGTAGATGATGTTGTCGGTCTTGTCGGGTGCAACGCCACCCGGGAGCACATTATAGCCGGACAGCAGGCGCATGCGGAAGGCAATCGCGTGATCGGCGCAGGAACTGTCGCCACTGACGCCGAGCGCACCGATCACCTGCCCGTTGGCATAAAGCGCCACGCCACCGCCAAAGGTGATGATGCCGCCGGGGGTATCGCCGATCGATGGCTTGCCGAGGCTGAGATCGGCCGGCTTGAACGGGTTGGAATTGTTGAGCCCGTAGAGCGATCCGCCAGGCTGCGTGGGGCCGTAGAGATTGGCGGTGGAGAGTGCCAGGCCATTATTGCTGAAATCATTGGCCGTTCCCGCCTTGGCGATGGCGATGGCACGGCTGCCCGGCCATACATCGAGCGACGGCGCGAAATCCGCCGAGCTGATCACCGAACACAGAACGCCCTGCCGATCGACGATCGCAGACCACATCCGGTTCGGCTTGAAAATGCCGCCATTGGCATCAGAGAGGTTGACCACAATTTTCAACTGGCTTTGCACGGCGCGCGTGATGCCGACCGGAATCCCGCAGCCGGTATCGGCATGCGCGCCGGAGTTGCTTACCACCAGCAGGGCACACGCAAAAAGAGTTGAGGCCGAAACGGCTATGTGTTTTTTCATGGACGCTCCCGTTGCGATTCTTCGCACTTTGTTACGGTTAGATTGATAAGATAGATTTTTTGCGATGTCGATATGCTTGGTGGTGTCATAAACAGTAAGGAAGGTGGTCTTTTTTGAAAAAAAGAAGCAAAAAACTTTTGATTTCTTGAGGTTGCTGCTGCACCGGGGCGTCATAGTCTGAAGGTATGGGTTGACAGCGGAACCGTTTGTGAAGGCGTTGTTCCTGCGCATCCAAGAGGCTTTGGTGGATGGTGTGCCTCTGTTTGTGGATATGCCTGAGCATCCCGCGGGTTTCACGATGCAGGCCAGATCCCGTATCGTGCGCCTGGCGCGGGAGATAAATGTTTTTTGCTTCTTTTTTTTAGAAAAGACCTTCTTGCTGTCTTAAAGTGGCTTGCGCGTGCTTTACGCGCACCGCGGGGAGACGGTAGATACGCCGTAGCAATAAGCAAGGCGCATCATGCAGGCTCATTCGGTGCTCATCACGCTGGCAGCTTCTTTCAGCATCGCGGCACCGGCCGCATTCGCAGCGGGCGCCCCGCAGTTTTCGGTGATAGCGACAGTTTCCGGAACGCCGGCGATCGGCGCGATCTCCGGCACCACGCTGTATGGCACGCTGCCGAGCAGCCCTAACGGCGCCGGAGGCTTGTTCAGCCTCACCACCGGCGGCGTCTATACGTTGCTGCATGCGTTTGTGGCCGCAACGGACGGCGATACGCCGAATGCGCGGCTGGCGCTGGGGAGCGGGGGATCGGTATGGGGCACCGCCCAATCCGGGGGGACCTATGGCGGCGGCACGCTGTTCAGCTGGGGCGCCTCCGGATTTTCGGTGCCGCATTCATTTGGCGGCAGCAAGGATGGCAGCGAGCCTTTGCAAGGGCCGGTGGCCGGCGTGCATGGCACCATGTTCGGCACCAATGCCGGCGGTGCGATGGCGACCAATGGCAATCTGTTTACCTTCGGCGGCGGCAAATATCTTGTGCTGCATAACTTCCTCAGCGGCAGCGATGGGCATTGCCCGTTTTCGGGTCCGGCGCGCGCTTATCCCTCCGGCACACTCTATGGCACGACCGTGGGCCACGGGTATGGCGGCAATCCGAACGGCTCGGTATGGTCGTACAAGGCCGGCACGCTGACGACGATCTATCTGTTTACCAACGGCGCGGACGGCGAATGGCCCGACCAGGCGCCGATCACGGATACGTTCGGCAATATCTACGGTACAACCCATGTTCAGAGCGGCAACAATTTTGCCGGCGCCATCTGGAAGATAGACGCATCGGGTGTGTTTTCGGTGCTGCACGATCTGGTGGCCGGCAGCGATGGGTATGCCCCGAATTCTCCGCTCGTGCTGAATACGAACGGGTATCTGTATGGCACGACTGCGGCCGGCGGCGCCCATAATGCCGGCACCGTGTTCCGCATTTCCCGCACCGGCAAATTCAGTGTGGAACATGATTTCACCGGCGGCGCGGATGGCGCGAACCCGACGGGATCGCTTGTACATGATGCATCCGGCGCGATTTATGGCGCGACGGCGAGTGGGACTGTGTTTAAGATTACGGATTAAGGAACGAAGCACGTCTTTTTTGAAAAAAGGCGGAGCCCGCCCGGCGCGAAGCCAAAACCTTTTAATTTTCCCGCAGGTTTCACATTGCCGCGGGCGGCGGGGGAAGTAAAAGTCTTTGGGTTCTTTTCTTCAGAAAAGAACATGCTGCCTGTTTCTAGCGGTCGGGCGAGATCAACCGGAAGATCGCTTCGTAAGCCTCACTTTGCAGGAGCGAGACGTCGCGGGCGTATTTGAACTGGATGGCGTAAAACTGAGGCAACTGCTCGGGGGTAAGGGCGTCGATCACCTCGCACGGGAGCTGCAGGGTGTTCGTGCCGCCCGGTTGGCAGAACGGTTGCGGATGACGAATTAGCGGGACGACGTCGCTCATGGTGTTTATCCCCCTTGTATTTCTCGACGATCAGGTCTGTTCGGCGGCAGAATTTTTACCAACATGCCTGGAGTCGCGCCGTTCCACAAGTGTACTTTAGTGGCCATCATTCAGGGCGTGCGCCTGTCAACGACGTTGTAGCCGGCCTCTGCCAAACCCTCTTCGCCGCCGATAAGCCAGGCGACCCGGCGATGGCCGGAAGCGACCGCGCGCGTTACCGCAGAGGTTGCGGTACGGCCGTAATATCCATCTCCCACGATAATGATCGGGCGATCGCGGCCGGCCTGCGCCAAATGCGCCTCAATGCCATCCGTCCCGCTATCGGCATCCTGTATCCATACCGAGCCTTCGAGTGTGGCAGCGCCGATTCCAACATCGAGTATGATCGGTTTGGGTGATTGCCTGAGGGCATCCTGCAATTGCGCGATGGCGATGGATTGAGCCCCCCGCAGGATCGCAGGCGCCAGGGAAAATTCATCGCTTGTTGCGGTTGCGGGCCCATCCTGCGCGGGCGCCGGCGGTTGCTCGAACATCGGCATGCCGGCCTCTTTCAAACCTTCCGTAAGGGACTGAAATCCCGGCATGGTCGCCTGCGCCTTGCTGAAAAACGCTTCCAGCCGCCAGATGCTCCGATGCGGCCAGTGCTGCTTGTAGTTCTGGTAAAGCTTTTCCGCTTCCTGCCGGTTGCCGGCGCGATCGTAGGCTGCGATCATCATCATATTGCTGAATTCTACGCGATCACCGCCCGCGCTCGACTCCGTGGCGTCGCCGGCCAGGCTTGCAAGCAGAGCTTCGATCGACTCCTGAAATCGTCCTTCCATGAAATAGGCTGCCCCGAGGGCCGCGCGTTGCTGCTTGGCGTTCGGCCCTTGCGGATCGAGGCGCAAAGTCTTTTCATAAATCTCCGATGCTGCCTTGGGCCTGCCCAATCGCCATTCGTCCTGCCCGAGGCGGGTGAGGGCGAACAGATTGTTTGGATCGATCTCGAGGGCCGCCCGCAGGCTCGCTTCGCTTTCGCGCAGTTTGCCGTCCAGATTCTGCTCCAGCGCCCTGGCCAGAAGCGCATTGATGTTGCGCGGATCGAGCGACAGCGCGCGATTTACCAATTGCTGGCCGCGGTTAAAATCGGCGGTGCCGTCCGGATCGAAGCCGCCTTGGGTTTTTTCCATCAGCAGCAGGGCGAGATCGGCCATTGCGTCGACGTAATCGGGCTGCAGCTTGAGGGATTGTTCGAAAAGCTCCTGCGCCACCTTCATCTGTTCGATCGATTGGGCGGCGTCGCGGGCGGACCTTGCGCGCAGGTAGTAATCGAACGCGTCAGGATTATCTTGCCGCTCGCGCCTCGATCGTTCGCTTTCGATTGCCACCAGTTGCACGTCCAGCGTACTGGCGATGCGGCGCACGATGGAAGCCTGGGCCTCGGAAATCTGGCTGCGGGCGACATCGAAGGTCTCGGCGCCGAGATGGGCGCCGTTGCTGGCATCGATGAGTTGCGCGTTCACGTGGAATATGCCGTCCTGGTTGCGCAGGCTGCCTTCCAGCAGATAGCGCACGTTCAGCGCCCGTCCGATCTGCTGCGCGGGGACGGCACGGCCCTTGTATACGTCGCTGCTTTCGCGCGCGATCACCACGCTGCCGGGCAGGTGGGAGAGATCGGTCGTCAGATCGTCGCTGATCGCATCGGCGAGATAATCTTCCTTTCTGTCCTCGCTTAGGTTGCGAAACGGCAGCACCGCAATCGAAAGTCGTGGCGCTTCCGGCACACGCAGCTTTTGCGTGAGAAACCAGATCATTCCGGCACCAAACAGCACGGCAGCAACACCGGCGATGAGTGGTACACGCGTTCGTGAGGGCAGCGCATCGGCGGCAGCCGGTGGCGCGACACGCGGCAGCGCAGGCGGTGGGGGAGGCGGCAAATCCGTAAGCGGCGGGGGGGCCGGCCCCTCGATCCGCCCGACAAACCGGTAGCCCTGGCCGGGCACCGTCACGATCATCGTCTGTTCCGGCGCGTGTTCCGCAAGTGCGCGGCGCAGGGCAGACATCTGCACGGCAAGGTTATTTTCCTCTACCGCCACGCCGCGCCAGACCGTGCCGATGATTTCGTCCTTGCTCACCACGCGATCCCGCTCGGCGATCAGCAGCGCCAGAATATCGAATGCGCGGGAACTGAGCGTGCATTTGCCGCCGCCCGCCAGCAGTGCGCGCGCGGCCGGATCCAGCAGGAAAGGGCCGAATGCAATCGTCTCGGGAAGCGCCAGTCCCTGCATGGTCCTGTTCATGGGAAGTGCGGTTATCGGCGCCCGGACCATAGATAATTGCGGCGGGAATCACAAACCGGACAGGGGGCGCGGACGGCAGGCAAGCGAAGGCAAGCACTTCTTTTTTTAAAAAAAGAAGCAAAAAACTTCTATTTCCTGGCTGTTGCCGACAGTTCAACCTCATGAGGACAGTGCGAAACTGTAATAGACAAAAGTTTTTTGGTGCTCGCAGGGCGGGCTCCGCCTTTCTTCAAAAAAGAACTGCTTCCTTGCTTCACCCGATTGCCCCGGACAGGACGCCATCTTGATTTGACTTGCGCGCGCGCGCGCCGGAACATGATTGTCTGCTGCACCGCCGCCGGATCGGGGCCCAAAACCCCTCTCGCGGCGGTATCCGCGTTTTCAAGGAGCGTTTCTGCCGTCATGATCCCTGCGCTGATGCCGACCTATGCCCGTGAAAACCTCGCTTTCGAGCGGGGCGAGGGCGCCTGGCTGATCACCGCGGATAACCGACGTTTCCTCGATTTCGGGGCAGGGATCGCCACCTCATCGCTCGGCCACGGCCATCCGCATCTGGTGGCCGCCATCGCCGAACAGGCGGCGCGGGTGATGCATGTTTCGAACCTCTACCGTGTGCCGCAGGCCGAGCGCCTGGCCGAACGCCTGGTGGGCGCAACCTTTGCCGACAGCGTGTTCTTCTGCAATTCCGGCGCGGAAGCCAATGAAGGCATGGTGAAGATGGTGCGGCGCGCGATGGCAGCCACCGGCCATCCCGAACGCACCCGCATGATCTGTTTCAACGGCGCGTTCCACGGGCGCACGCTCGCCATGCTCTCCGCCACCGGCAACCCGAAATACCTCGATGGATTCGGGGCGCCCGTGGAGGGGTTCGATCATGTGCCGTTCGGCAACATGAACGCCCTGCGCGCTGCGATCACGCCGCAGACGGCCGGCATTCTGGTGGAGCCCATCCAGGGGGAGGGTGGCGTGCGCGTGGCGCCGCCCGATTTCCTGCGCGATCTGCGCCGCGCCTGCGACGAATGGGGCCTGCTGCTGGCGCTGGACGAGGTGCAGTGCGGCATGGGCCGCACCGGCACGCTGTTCGCCTATCAGCAATCGGGGATCGAGCCGGATGTGCTTTCGGCGGCCAAGGGCATCGCCGGCGGCTTTCCCATGGGCGCCATCCTGGCCCGCGAATCGGTCGCCAAATACCTCACCCCCGGCAGCCATGGCACCACCTTCGGCGGCAATCCGCTGGCCGCCGCCGCCGCCAATGCCGTGTTGGATGTGGTTCTGGCGCCGGGTTTCCTCGCCGGCGTCGCACAGCGCGGCCGGCGCCTGCATGCCGGGCTGGAAACGCTGGCGCACCGGGAAAGCGATGTGTTTGCCGGCGTTCGCGGCTATGGGCTGATGCTTGGCCTGGTGTGTGCGCTTCCCAATTCCGAGGTGCAGAAGGCCTGCGTGGCGGAAGGCCTGCTGGTGGTTGCGGCCGGCGAGAACGTGCTGCGCCTCGTGCCGCCTTTGGTGGTGACCGACGCTGATATAGAGGAGGCCTTGCTGCGGTTGGCACGCGCGGCCGACCGACTGCGCAAGACGCATCTGCTGGCCAGCGTGCCGGAAGCGGTGCCGTGAAGGCGCATAAACCGGCGGCCAACGAGGCGGGGGCAGCCCCGCCGCGGCATTTTCTGGAGCTCGCGGAATTCGATCGTGCGACGCTGCGCTCGATCCTCGATCTGGCTTCGGCCTATAAACGCGGTTCCCCGCCGGCCAGGCGCCTGGCCGGCAAAACCCTCGCGCTGATCTTCGAAAAGCCGAGCACGCGTACGCGGGTGAGTTTCGACGTGGCGATGCACCAGTTGGGCGGCCACGTGACGGTGCTGACCGATCGCGACATGCAGCTCGGCCGCGGCGAGACGATCGCCGATACGGCACGCGTTCTTTCGCGCTACGTCGATGCAATCATGTTGCGCACGGACCGCGTGCGCAAGCTGGAGGAACTGGCCGCCCACGCGACGGTGCCGGTGATCAACGGGCTGACCGAGGCGAGCCATCCGTGCCAGCTGATGGCCGACATCATGACGTTCGAGGAACATTGCGGCCCGATCGCGGGCCAGCTTGTGGCCTGGTGCGGCGACGGCAACAACGTGGCGCGCACCTGGGTGCAGGCGGCGGTGCGTTTCGGCTTCTCGCTGCGCCTGGCCTCGCCGCCGAGCTGCGAAGTGCCCGGCTATCTGCTGGATTGGGCGCGGCGGGAGGGCGGCGATGTTGCCATGGTGCAGGATCCGGCCGCGGCGGTGAAGGATGCGCGCGCCGTGGTCACGGATTGCTGGGTGAGCATGGCCGACCATCCGGGGCGCAACGCCGCGGCCGCGCTTGCCCCCTATCGGGTTACGCGCGGGCTGATGGCGCTGGCGGCGCCGGATGCGGTGTTCATGCATTGCCTGCCAGCACACCGGGACGAGGAAGTGGAGGCTGCGGTGATCGACGGTCCGCAATCGGTGGTGTTCGACGAGGCGGAAAACCGGCTGCATGCGCAAAAGGCGGTGCTGGCCTGGGTTTTGGAGGGCTAACGGCAGGACCTCTTTTCTGAAAAAAGGCGGCCCGACCTGCAGGAAGCAAAAACTTTTAATGCCTTCAGCGGGTTGTACGATGCACGCTAAGCCCCAATCCAGAAGCGTGCGCAGGACATAAAAGTCTTTTGGTTCTTTTCTTCAGAAAAGAACATGCTTCCGGACGGACACTGAGGCGCGCGTATGGACAGGCTGACAGCATTCGGTTTGTTCGCCGTCACCGCGATGCTCCTTTGTTACACCTTCGAGCAACGCAGCCGCTGGTTCATTCTGGCGTTTGCGGTCGCCTGCCTGCTCGGGTCGATCTATGGCTTTTTGCAGGGCGCCTGGCCGTTCGGCGCCGTGGAGGCGATCTGGGCAGTCGTTGCGGTACGGCGGTGGTATGGGAAGCACAGCTCCCAAACTGCCGCCGAGCGCAGGAAGTAAAAGTGTTTTACTTCCCGCCGGGCGGGTTCCGCCTTTTTTTCAAAAACGAAGTCCTTCCTTCATGCTAATGCCCCCCGCCATGGAACCCTCTACAACGGCGATGATCCGCCGGCTCTGGCGCGAGCATATCCGCCACCACCGCCTCCTCCTCGGCCTCGTTCTGCTGCTCACCGCCCTCACCGCCGGCCTGACCTCGCTCTATCCGCTGGTGATCAACCGCGCCTTGTCGATGTTCGAGGCGCACGACGCGCGCATCCTCTACCAGATCCCAGCCGTGATCGTTGCCATCACCTGCGCCAAGGCCGCCGCCCAATACGGCCAGACGGTGCTGGCCCAGCAGATGGTTCTGCTGGTTATCCGCGCGTTGCAGGAGCGGATGTTCGCCCAGTTGGTGACCGCCGACCTCGCGCGACTGGAACGCGAAGCCCCCGCGGCGCTCGCCGCCCGCTTCACGACGGACGCGGCCACGATCCGCGAAGCGCTGATCCGTGCGGTAAACGCGATCGGCGACGTGGTGACGGTGATCGGCCTCGTCGGCACCATGGTGGTGCTGGACTGGCAGTTTTCGCTGGTGGCGGCGGCGCTCTACCCGCTTGCGGCATTGCCGATCCAGCGCATCGGCAAGCGGGTGCGCCGCGCTTCCGGCGGCATGCAGGAACGGATGGGCGAAACCGCGACGCTGTTGCATGAAAGTTTTGCGCAGGCCCGCACCGTGCGGGCCTACCGCCTGGAACATGCGGAATCCATTCGTGCGCAAAGAACCTTTGGCCGGCTCTATGCTTCGCTGCTGCGGCAGAATCGCAGCCGCGCCAGGGTCGATCCCATTCTGGAGGTGCTGGGCGGGGCGGCGGTTGCTCTCGTGCTCGGCTTTGCCGGCTGGCGGGCGGCGCATGGCGGCAGCACGCTCGGCAATTTCACGGGGTTCGTGGCGGCGCTGCTGCTCGCCTCCCGCCCCGTGCGTTCGCTGGGCGCGCTGAACGCCGCCGTGCAGGAGGGGATGGCAGGCCTGATCCGCGTGTTTTCCGTGATCGACGAACAGCCCGCCATCCTCGATCGGTTTGGCGCGTGCCCACTGCCGCCCGGCCGGGGCCACCTGGTGTTCCAGGATGTGGCTTTCGTCTATCCCGATGGCCGCGCGGGGCTCGACGGCCTGAGTTTCGAGGCCAGGCCAGGCCTCACCGTCGCCCTGGTGGGTGCTTCCGGCGCCGGCAA